>Ga0172375_10000426_pt1 | contig 69040 bp, 71 predicted proteins | sample LakKiv1m_FD_114537 | JGI IMG/M metagenome (GOLD analysis project Ga0172375, IMG submission 114537) | Freshwater microbial communities from Kabuno Bay, South-Kivu, Congo - kab_092012_11.1m | ecosystem: Environmental > Aquatic > Freshwater > Lake | place: Democratic Republic of the Congo... | reverse complement strand
TGGGTATCTCCTTCAATTCGCTCGGTGTTTGCCGATACATTGAAACGACATCCTTGAGCCAGAAAAAAGCTGGCACTTTATACCACGAATCGCAAGCCTCGTCAACGTCGGGTGCTCTGGCTCAAAGCCGCCAGGCCTGCTATAATGGGGCGGCCTTAGAACGACGATGGACAATCGACCATGGACGATTGACCATGGATGATATAGTCGCCTTCTCTTCCCAAGTCAGGCGGCGGTTTCCTGACCGCCGCAGCCTTGTGAAGGGTTTTCATCGGTCGCGACACCCATGCCGAAAGCTTCGCCGCGAGCCCTCGGCCTGAGTTGAAGCTGAAGATTCAGCCTAACGTTGAGGTCATCATGGCAGATCGCCCGATTTCACCGCAGAGCCGCCCCGAAGAAGTGGTGGTGGACGCCGCGCTGCGCCCGCGTACCCTGGCTGAGATGGTGGGACAAGACCGGCTGCGCGAGAACCTGAGCATTCTCATCCAGGCGGCGCGCGCGCGAGGCGAAGCACTGGATCACGTTCTGCTGTATGGCCCGCCGGGCCTGGGGAAGACGACCCTGGCGCATGTCCTGAGTGTGGAAATGGGCACCGGGTTGAAGGTTACTGCCGGCCCGGCCATCGAGCGCGCCGGCGACCTGGCAGCCATCCTCACGAACCTGCGGCAGGGTGACATCCTGTTCATCGATGAGGTCCACCGGCTGGGCCGCGCCGTTGAGGAGGTGCTCTACCCGGCGATGGAGGATTTCGCGCTGGACATCGTCATCGGCAAAGGGCCCAGCGCGCGCAACATCCGCCTGAAGCTGCCGCGCTTCACCCTGATCGGCGCGACGACACGGCTGGCGTTGATGACTGCGCCGTTGCGCGCCCGCTTCGGCGCGGTCTATCGCTTCGACTTTTACGACGTCGAAGCGATGCAGAAGATCGTCAAACGTGCGGCGGGGCTGTTGCAGGCGCCCATTACGCCCGATGGCGTCGCGGAGATCGCCCGCCGCGGGCGGGGCACGCCACGCGTGGCGCTGCGTCTCCTGCGTCGCGTACGCGACTACGCCCAGGTGCGCTCGGATGGCACCATCACCGTGCAGATGGCCAACGAGGCGCTGGCGCTCCTGGACGTGGACGAGCTGGGGTTGGACGCGTTGGATCGCGCGGTGCTTGGCCGTATCATCCGCGATTTTCGCGGGGGGCCTGTGGGGCTGGAAACCATCGCCGCATCGCTATCGGAGGAGCCGGACACGATCATGGACGTGGTCGAGCCTTATCTGCTTCAGCTCGGGTTTCTCGAACGCACCCCGCGCGGGCGTACGGCCACGCGCAAGGCCTACGAGCACATCGGCGAGCCATATCCCGAGGCGGCAGAGCAGCCGGGCTTGTTCAACTGACGACCGTGAAAACCAGTAACTTCGACTATGATCTTCCTCCTGAATTGATCGCCCAGACGCCGATCGAGCCGCGCGCTGCATCCCGTCTGATGGTGCTGGGTCGGCGGACCGGCGAGATCACCCATCGCATTTTCCGCGATATCCTCGACTACTTGCGGCCTGGGGATCTGCTGGTCGGCAACGATAGCCGCGTGATCCCGGCGCGACTGCACGGCGTCAAGCCGACGGGCGGGGCGGTAGAGATTTTCCTGCTGCGGCCGTACCTGACCCCCCAATCCTCCTTTTCCCCCTTCCCTGTGAGGGAAGGGGGGCAGGGGGTTAGGTCAGAAGGGAAGAGATCAAGGGAAAAGTGGGAATGCCTGGTACGTGGCAAGGGGCTGCGGCCCGGCCTACAGGTGATCGTGCGGCACGATAACGGCGAGCGTGCCATCACTGCGACGATTCTGGCCGAGACAGAAAGCGGCGGCCGGATCGTCGCGTTCGACCCGCCGGCCAAAGAGTGGTTATGGGATGTCGGCGAAGTGCCGCTGCCGCCGTATATTCACGAGCCGCTGGCCGACCCGGAACGCTACCAGACCGTCTATAGCCGGATCGAAGGGTCGGTGGCGTCATCGACCGCGGGTCTGCACTTTACCCCGGAGCTGCTCATCACTTTGCGGGAGAAAGGTGTGAGGCTGGCGTTCGTCACCCTGCACATCGGGCTGGACACCTTCCGACCGGTCCAGACAGAGGAGATCGAGCAGCACCAGATTCACCGCGAGTGGGCCGAGCTGAGCGTCGAGACCGCGCGCGCGGTCAATGAGGCCAGGCTATCCGGTGGCCGCGTGATCGCGGTGGGAACGACCGTGGTGCGCACGCTGGAGAGCGCGGCCAAAATCGCCCTGGGCTACCGTCCGAGCGATGACGTTCCCCAGGATGCTGCCTGCGGCTGGCAGCGCGTAGCGGCGTTCACCGGGGAAACCGACCTGTTCATCCGCCCCGGCCACGTCTTCCGCGCCGTGGATGTCATGGTCACCAACTTCCATCTGCCCAGATCCACGCTGTTGATGCTGGTCAGCGCGTTCGCAGGGAAGGAACTGATCGATCGGGCTTACGCCGAGGCGATCCGGGAGCGGTATCGGTTCTACAGTTTTGGAGATGCGATGCTGATGCTGTGATTTGGGAGCGGGTCAGTACACTGCCAGGCCGAGTAGGACGAGAAGGACTCGGATTGGCAGGATTGGCGGATTAGTTTCCGTGTCGGCGTTCGAGATTGATGATGCGCACGATGATCAGAATACGGATCGGCAGGATAAACGGATTTATTTTTCATGTCCGCAAGACGATCGGTTTGAGCGATTCGTCATAGAAGTTGGCCAGGATGCCCAAGGGTATCTTCTCTAAACGCATCCAATCCTTGAGGTTGTTCAGGCGGATGTCGTTGATGTCCATGATGGCGACCGGGAAGACGACAATGTTTTCCACACGTAGATGCTGGAATTTGATGGTACCGATGGTAACACCGCGATAGATGACCTGAAGGTCGTGTCCGGCTTCTACGGCCAGGCCGCGCAGCCACAGTTCATGGAAACAGGCGTTGGCATAGATGCGTTGGATAAAGCCTGGGCCAAGGATGTTGTGTACTTCGTACAGCCCACCGATGATTTCGTATGTCAGTTCGGGGCGCAGGTAATCGGCCGGCGGCTCGGTCATTGCCTGTTGTATGGTTTGTTCACTGTTCTGTGGCTGACGTTCGATGAAGTACAGCCGTTTGAAATCGGGCTCAGAACAGCCGAAGTTGCACAGAAGTCCGACTTGTTTGCCTATGACTTTGAGATAGGAGATGGCCTGGGCCTTATGCAGGCGAGTCAGCGCAGGCGCGACTTTCAACTCCACGACAACTTCGCCCGCGGGGAAGATGTCCAGATGTTGTTCACCGACCTTGCGGTCCTTGTAGATCACTTCATATACAGGCTGGCGTTGGTACGGGATGCCCAGCTTGCACAGGTCATGAGCCATCGCCGCTTCGTAGATGAATTCCGGGTAGGTGTGACTGGTGTTGTTGTAGACGTCGTAGTAGACGCCGATGATGATGCTGGTCAGGTCCTTATGGAGCAGGTCTGTCATGGAATCTCCTGATGACAGCGGATGGGCAGGATGACCGGATCAACAGAAGGTATCCGTCAATCCTGCCCATCCGTTGTCCTGTGCTGGGCAGTGAGATGACCACTGCCCGATCTCGACCAACTACAACAGAATAGGGCATCCATCAATCCTGCCCATCCGTTGTCCTATGCCAGGCAGCAAGATGACCGCTGCCCGATCTCGACCAGCTACATTAGAATAGGGTATCCGTCAATCCTGCCCATCTGTTGTCCTACACCGCCTCGCCAAGCTTAACTGCCTCAAACACCCGCATTCGTCCCAACAACACCCCCAGCGCCAACACGGCGGCCGCGAACATGACGCCGAACACGGCGTAGACCCCGCTCAGTTCACCCCAGGCGATCCGCACCACGAAAGGCGGCGTCTGTGGGCCGACTTGCAGGAACGGGATGAACAACCGGCTGGCCAGGATCCCCAGGGCCGTGCCCGCGGCCGCGCCGGAAAGCACGATGAGCGCCTGCTCGATGGCCAAGAAGGCCGCCATCTGCCCTGCGCCAAGCCCAATGGCGCGCAGCGTGCCCAGCTCGATGAACCGCCGCCGAAACGAGGTCACCGCGAAGAGCAGGAAGCCCAGCACCGTCAAGCCTGCGGCGGCCACGAAGCCTGCCGAGAGGATACCCAGCACCCCCTGACGGGCCGGCAGTCCTTGCTCGGCGGCGATCAGGCCGCGGGCATCCTGCGCGGTCACCACCTGCACCCCCAGGCCGCGCACGCCATCGACCACCTGCGCGGGATCGGCATCCGGTGTCAGGCTCAACCACACGTCGTAGGGGAACAAACCACCCAACTGCTCGAAGATGTAGTCCAGGTTGGCGACAAAGGCCGGCCCGTCCTCCGGATAAGTCGTCGGAAAAAGATCCAGCGCGCCGGCGATCGTAAACTCCGCATCAGCAATCTGGTCAGCAATTTGCACGGACAGCCGCACGCGATCGCCGACACCCAGGCTGTGGCGGGTCAGAAATGAACGGCTGGCGAGCAAACGATCGGGCGCCAATGCCAGGGCGTTCATCAGCGCGCCCAGTGATTCACCTCCTGCGAATTCATCGCGAAAGTAGGCGACCTGGGCGAAATCGACCCGATCTACGCCGAGCAGCCAGGCGGCCTCATTGCGATCGCCCAGGCGCGCCGTCGCGTTGAAATTACCCACGCGCGCCGCGGCCCGCACCCCAGGCACCAGCAAGTGCTCCGACACAGGCAGGAACAGCCATTGCGCATCGGCCTCGCTCGCCGGTACGGCAGGAGCCTGGCCGGGTAACCCGGGTGTGGTCGATTCTGCGGTGCTTTCGCCCAACTCGGCCAGGCGCAGATCGGCGCCGACCCGGTAATAGGCCTGGTCGGTCAGGTGGGTGTCCAGCGTCAACGCCATAGACGCAGTAAAGGTCGCCAGACTCAGGGTCAGGATCAACAGCGCCAGCGGGCCGGTGTAATGGGCCGGGGCGCGAGCCAGATGGCGCAGCGCCAATAACGGCACGACCCCTGGCAGACGTTCGGCCAGCCACGCCAACCCGCCCATCACCAGGGGATAAAACCGCACACAAAGCAGCGCCAGGTCGAAGCAGAACAGCGCAGGCGTCAGAAACAGGAGGGGGTTGCCGAACGGGTCGGCGCCGGCCCCCAGGCCAGGCAAGGCCAGTGCGCCCTGGCGGCGCAACATGTAGTAACCGTACAGCGGCACGAGCAGCAGAGCCACGTCCAGGAAGTAGCGTTGCCAGAACGGCGGACGCAAGGTGCGAGCCTGCTCGCGCTTGTAGCTGATGATGGTATGGCGTGCGGACACCAGCGCCGGCATCAAACTGGCCACGATGCCGGCAAACACTGCGCCTGCAGCGAAGTAAAGGCCGGCCGGCGTGAGGCGCACCGGCAACAGCGATCGGACCGCCGGCAGGCTAAAATCGAGGAATGTCCGGATATCGCCCAGCAATTGCGCCAGACCGCGCCCCAACAACAGTCCCAGGAAGCCTGCCGGCAGACCCATCAGCAGGCGCTCAATCACATAGATCGTCAACACCTGGCCGGTCGAGGCGCCGCGGCTACGCAGGATGGCGATCTCGCCTTGTTGGCGGCGCACCACCATACCGCCGGTCAGGCCAATGAAATAAAGCACCAGACCCAACAGCGGCAGGCTGAAGATCGTCAGTTGGAGGGTCAAGGTTTGGCTGGCCTGGCGGTAGGCTCGCAGTGCGTCCACGGGCGAGGCATCCAGCCCGGTGTTGGGCAACAAGGCCGCCAGGCGGGCTTGCACTGCGGTCAGGCGTTCCAGGAAGCGCCCGATATCCCCCGCGGCCAGGCTCCGGCCGTCGAAGATCAGATACCAGGCTGCCTGACCTACCGCGCCGGTGAGCGCCGGGGCCAGGCGGTCGCGGAAGGTTGCTTCCGGGACCAGCAGCACCTGGTCGAACGCCTTGGGTTCGTAAAACCAGAACGGATCGGTCGTATCTTTGGCCTGCCACACCCCCGCCACGCGTACCGGCACCTGCGTCGTGTTGTCTTTGGCAAAGAGCACGTAGCGCTCGCCGACCTGCACTCCCAGTTCCTCGGCCAACGCCCGGCTGACCAGCACGTCGATGACGGCAGCGTCAGTCGCGGCCGGAGCCGGGAATTGTCCCTCGATGACATCGACGCGGTCCTCCAGGCCGCTGATGAACCCGATGCTGGTCCAGGCCAACAGTTGGCGGCGGTCGTAGGTGTTGGTAGTGTCGCCCTGATCGGCAAACAGGCCGAAATTGTCGGTACGCACGTGGCGGGTGGCAGCAGTCAATGGCAGACCAAGCGCGGCCGGCGCTCGCTCCACCAGGTACGCGTCGGCCGGCCGGTAAGCGTCCCACGCCACTGTGCCATGCCAGGCGCCGACATAGCGGAACAGGAAGGCGAAAGGCGGCCGGCCATCGCCCCTGGCCGCCAGTTCACCCTGCAACACGCGGGTCTGGGCCGCGCCGGCATAGAGCGGGATACTGGCACTGAGCGCCACGGCCGCGAGCAGGCCAACCAGCAGGCACGCCATCAACACACGCTGGCTCCACAACCGCCGCAGCGCGATGCGCAGAAGAGAGATGAGGTTTAGCATGGTTGTTGCGTATTGCGTACTGCGTGGTGCGTGGTGCGTATTATGCAACCGACGATTCGGCACTCACCGGTTCGCGCTGATTCGCCGTTCGCTCATTCCCCCACCACAATCTGCCCCTCAGCCGCGCCGCTGACGATCTCCACCCGGTCTTTGCCCTCGATGCCCAGCGTCACGTCCACGCGGCGTTGGCGCGCCCCCTCCTGCACCAGGACGAACTTGCGACCACTGAAGGTGCGGATCGCCGCGGGCGGCAACCACAACGCGTCGGCCTTGCGCTCCAGCACGACGACCGTCTTGACCAGGTCGCCCATAGCCAGCGTCTGCCCACGGGGCAAGCCGGCGAAATCGGCCCGGATGCGGGTGGATTTGTCGGCCTCGGCCAGCGCCTGCACGCCGCCCCCGGTTCCGTATGGATAGGGAAGCTGCCGGATCGTCCCGGTCAACACCTGCCCCGGATAGTTGGCCGGCGCCAACGTCACGGCCAGCCCTTCGGTCAGCTCCCGCATCTGCTCGGCCGATAGCTCGGCGCTCACTTCAAGCTGCATCGGGTCGGCGACGACGATGACCGGCTTGTACGCCTCCACGGCCTGGCCCGCGGTCACGTTGACTGCCAACACCTGACCTGCGAAGGGCGCTATGATCTGCGTGTCGGTGATTTGAGCTCGCAGGTCGAGCAGGGCCAGTTCGGCCTGGCGCACATCTTGGGCCGGCCGCGGATCGGCCGCGGCCAGGTGGTCCACCTCGAGCTGCGCCAGGCGAACGCGCGCCTCTTGGGCCTGGATGTCGAAGGCGCGTTGGTTTGCGCTCTGGACAGCCTGATCGTAGGCCGCTTTGGCCCTGGTGTGCGCCAGAGTGGCATCCTGCAACGCCTGCGCTTCGTAACGCCTGCCGATGTCAGGCTCGTGCGCCACAGCATCGTATGCGCTCTGAGCGCGCTGCAAAGAGACGGTGGCACTTTCCAGCTCGGCGCGGGCCACGGCCACATCCAGGTCGCTTTGATAGCTCTGCAGTTTGCGCAGCGCGATCTGCTCCTGTTCCAGGCTCAGGCGGGCGCGGGCCAGGTTGTAGTCGCGTTCAGCCTGGGCGTTGGCCTGCCCGGTCTGTGCGCGCTCCAGCGCCAGCTCAGCCTGGGCTACCTGGCGCTGGAGTGCTGAAACGTCCAGCTCGACCAACACCGCGCCAGGCTGCACCGTGTCGCCGCGCGCAACATTGACGTTCAGCACGCGACCGTTCGCACGGAAGAAGAGCCGCGCTTCGTTCACCGGCGCCACGCGGCCGGTGAACTCCAACGTTCGCGCCACCTCGCCGCGCTGGACGGTGTAGATAGGCTTCTCTGCCACGATGGGCGTAGGGAGCGGAGTAGGGGTGGCGGCACTCTTATCCGCCGGTGTCGCGCCGCGGCAGGCGGTTAGGGCGAGGAGGAGCAGGGAAAGTAGAAGGCTGCGCGCACAGGTTCGTTTCATGGTGACAGGTTTCCAGGAATGACGCATATCGGCCCGCCCACGCGACCAATGTCAACCCATTGTATCATCAGAGTGTGTAAGGCACGAATCGTGATCGGCGGATGAGATCGCCGGTGGCGCATACGGTAATGGGGTTACGGCGCATCCAGGAGCGTTTTAATCTGCGGATCATCCTCGAAGGTTTCATCCAAGATCGTGATCTCGTTGTGATAATTACGTAGTTGGCCCAGAGTATTGACAGTAATGGAAAGCTTGCCCACATACTTGCCTTGATCGCCAGGTTGGACGATCAACGTACCGTTGATGACGGTAGGCTGCTGCGTAACCTGCTCCTCCCCGGCAACAACCAGCACATGAATGCCGGTGACCTGTTCAGCCAGTTGGCGCGCCTCTGCGCTGGGCATATGGGCCAAAACGACGATGACTTGCGCTTGTTGCGTGATCTGGGGCAGGACGCGTTGCAACGCGGCGGCCGGCGCTTCTGCTGCCAGGTCTGCTGTATCATTGAATTCCGATGCCACCACACCGATGAGCGCCGCTTTGAGTTGCCCGACTGACTTGAGCGTGTAGGCCGCGCAAGGATGTCGTCCTGTGGCCGCATCCACCAGGTTGGCCGACAAGAATGGAAAGGCTGCCTGCTCTTGAACGATTTGGAGGTCACTGAGACCCCGGCGCAACTCGTCGCGGCCCACGTTCAGGGCGTCATAGCCCATCAGTCCCATTGCTGTGATCAGGGTGCGCGTATCATGCCCACCATCTGCAGATGGTGGGCCAAAGGCACCGCCTGCATCTACCAGAAGCGCATCAGGTTGTTCCTGGCGGATTGCCTGTACGTAGCTGGCCCGCCGGGCCAGTCCCCCGACCGGGGCGCGCCCATTTCAGGTAGGACAGAGAGTAAGATAACCCTGTCCATCACCGGTATAGAGCAAGGTGATGGTTTCTTGTCGGGCTGGGAGCAATGGCAAGCGCCAGAACCAGCTGGCGGCCGCTGTAGTCACCAGAACCAGGCCGGCCAGGAAGATAAACCAGCGTTTCATCTCGGCTGCTCGACGGCGATTGCGAGCCAGTATTCGAAGCAGGAGACCAGGGACGCGAGGTCTGCGGACTGCGTCAGCGGATGCAATCTGACCACCAACCGGTTGCCCGCCAGGTAATCAACGCCACAACTGAGGGTGTGACGCGCCGTGTGCGCCGCCCACAGGACCTCGGACAGATGATAGCGCCGGGTATCTACGAACAGAAGTGCCCGCCCCAGATCCTCCTCGATCACGGCTCGATTGCCTGCCTGGGTAGGGGTGGACGCGGTCTCGAACTCTGGTGCGGTGATATTCACGTGCTCACCGGCCGCGCCGGCGTGCTGCGCTGCGACCGGCTGCTGGCCCAAGCTGGCGGCAAAGTCGGCCAGCGTCTGCTGGCTTTGCGTGGTGATGGACAGCGCGGTCTGTGCCAGGTAGTTACGGATGGGCGCAGCTGCCTCGAATGCATGCTCATTGACGCTGGCCGCGATGAGCGCCTGATTGAAGGTGCGTTCCGCTTCTGTGCTATCGAGATTTACTCCAGTGGGAAGCAAAGTAACCATTGCCTTCTCATCAGCAAGCGAACTGATGTGACCATCAATGCGGTCGCTGAGTACATAGAGCGCATTTTTGATGATATGGAGCGAGAAGACTCGTAGATCGATCGTCATTTCCTGGGCTTCCATAAATCACCTCTTTGTTACCAACGTAACCAGATGATGATCGCTTCGACGATGGGCCCTTGCCCGAGCAGCGTCAGGATCACCCCAAGCAGGATCAGCGGCGCGAAGGGCATGGTGGTTTGGACCTTCACCTTAGCGCCGAAACTGGCGAACTGGCCGGCCGCGGCCAGGCGGTGCAATTCGCCTACCTGGCTGGCTGATAGGCCTTGTGGCGCCATCTCCATGATGATCTCGGTATTTCTGGGGCGTGCGGCCAGAGCCACGAAGCTGGTAAAGGCAACCTCGTGCGGACGATAGCCACCAGTTGAATCGCGCACGATGATGTGCGCTGGCACGTGGCCCTGGCGTAAATCTTGAACTGCAATTTCGCGCACGAACAGGTGGTCGCCCAGTGAGGAGAGAAAGAACCGAAAGATGAGGAACAACAGTCCAGTGATCGCCAGCAGCGTCAGGTAATTCGGTAGCGCCTTGCCCACCAGAAGCAGTGAGACCAGCGCGAGTGGCGCCAACACGTAAGGTTGCCAGCGTCTCTTTACGAAGCGGTCAAAGAGCGAGTAGAGCATGATAAACAGGAAGACCGATCCGAAGTAGTCGAGGCGTATGGGCAGCCAGCGGTTGACCAAGAGCGCGACGCTGCCAAATGTGACCAGCGACAAGGCGTAGCGCAGTAGGAAGCCTGGCGCCAGGATGCTATGCAATGTCCGCAGCTTTTGTTGTACCGAGGTGCGATAGAGGATCACGGCCGCCATCGCGCAAAAGTAGGGGATAAAGGTGTTGAGGAGAATGACGAAAGGCGTGTAGTTCCAGCGCGACTCGGCCAAGTCGGTAACTTCAAGAATGCTGGTCGCACCTGGAGCCAGAGCCCAGAGTTGGTCAACGTCCACGACTTTGAGCAAGATGCGTTGGGCAAGGCCGTGCCGTACGGCATCTACGATGTGCAACACAATCAGGGCACAGTCTACGTCGGCCAGTCCGCCGACACGCCCACCTTTGCGGTGGATAATATCGCCCAGTGGTGTGCGACGGAGCGGCTGGAACGCTTTCCACAGGCCACCGAGCTGCTGATCGAAGCCGATGGGGGCGGCAGCAATGGCTCCCGCTCGCGAGTCTGGAAACAGCAGCTACAAGAGAAAGTCGCTGACCGATTCGGCCTGACGGTCACGGTGTGTCACTATCCGACTGGCACCTCCAAGTGGAATCCGGTTGAGCACCGGCTGTTCAGCGAAATCAGCAAGACGTGGGCTGGCTGTCCCTTACGCACGTTCGATCTCGCTTTGCACTACATCGGCCAGACCAAAACCCAAACTGGGCTCAAGGTCCAAGCCCATCTAGTTACAGAGCATTACGCTACCGGCGTCAAGGTTTCTGATGAAGAGATGACTGCTCTCAACCTGCAACGACACGACGTTTGTCCGCAGTGGAACTACACAATCCGGCCACGGACAAACTCTAGCCTGAACTGATCCGGGAAGTTATATTTTTGCGAGCCCTAAGGAATTGATCCGCTGCGCTGGCCATGCACTTCTGAAACACTTCGTCCTTTATCAATGCTGCTCCTACGGCCTTTCGACCGGCGCACCTTCCATGATCGCATCGAAGGCTTCGAGAAGATACTCATTCTCGCGGCCAGGCTGAGGCGCCGCGTGCGGCAGACTGATCGCGTAGGCTGCCAAAGTTCCGCCCGGACCATATCAGACTCGCTGTCCACGGGCCTGAAGCTGCCAAATCCCGGTTGAAGCTGGGTGGGATCAGCGAAGAAGGCTTGGCGCACCGACGCGCTGCGAACGGCCAGAGGCTTTTTGCGTCAGGAAGGTGATCCAGTTCCAACACGCCTCACGTTCCTTCGATGCGCTTGAGATCATATAGCCGACGGGATGGCTGAGGTACATAACATCGATATCGCTTGGTGGGGTCACGACGCCGATGCGCAGAGCTGGCGCAGGCGTGCAATGGCTTGCCAGCGCATCACTCCACATCGCTGCCTGTCCACGACCCACCAACCGCAATCGCTGCTCGCTCAGCTTCTGGAAGTTGGCATACTTACCCTTGACGATCTGAAACTCCGGCATGACCTTGGATGAAGAGCGGATCCGCGTAGCCCGGCAACCCCCAAGTGCTCTGCCCACGCTGGAAACGCGCCAGCACACCAGGGTAAAAGTCACTGATCGCGTTGGCAAACCCTGGATCACCCCCCATGAGGGGCGTGAGATTGCCCAGAACCGCGCGTGACGTCCTTCGTGGCTGGTGCCCAGTCGGTGAAAGTGTCAACATGATTAGCGAGAATGCGCAACGCATCGTCCCACTGTCCACCCACTAACTCATCTGCCGAGAGCACCTGCACCTGGTAGGTGAGCTGTGCAGCGTGAAACTCGGCAGCTTGACGCTCGAAATACTCGCGTTCGAAGTCGCGGCAGGCGAAGGTGATGGTGGTTATCGGCTGGCTCGCCACCGGCGCAGGTGCCGCTGTTGTGGCGCGACTTTGACAGGCTATACTCGTAGTGAGCAGGATCAAGATCATCAAACCGTAGTGCAGGTACGATCGCATGGAACAGGTATCCACATGGCTGTTCGTTCATCTCCACGATATCTTGATCAGGCGGATATGCGTATCAATCGCCACAACGGACTCGCATATTGTGACGCTTTACTATCAGTTGTCAGATATGCCGTCTGAAACTCCCGACCCTGCACAAGTCTCAATTCGCGCCTCGCGGCTCAAGCTTCGTCGCATCTCGAGGCAAGCTGTATAGTTTTCGGCTTTCTGCTGCAATTCCTGTAATGTGGCTGCCGCATCAGCACCGTCGATAATGGTCTGCAGCGCTCCTGCAAACCATTCTGGTATGGGCATCAGGTCTGCCTCCAAGCCTCCCGCCAGGCTAACACCTGGCTGCGAATCTCCCGAAACGACACTACGATAAGCTGCCGCGGTCTGCTCCCCTACTCTTGTAGAGTAATCCGCCGACTCTAGTAGGGAACGTCTTGCTGGTACGCCGCTTGCGCTGCCACTGAAGAGTATTGATTGGCCGGTTAGGAATTTCAGCCACTCCCAGCATGTTTGAGCTTCCTTTGTGTCCGCTGAGATGAACCCTGCTTTCAACCCGAAATCAGTCACACTCTGTTTTTCCCGCGGCATAGGTACCATGGCGGTAGTAGGCGAGAAGGTGCTTTCAGGGAGATTCAGTGCAGTAGCAGACCAAAGGGCGACATGCTTACCTTTCAGAAGCCCCAGCCATGCGTCAAAATCTGCCTCTCCTTTGTTCCACGGCGGCATCACCCGGCGCTCACGTGTCAGGGCAACATACCACTGAACAGCCGCCAGCACATCTGGATTGTCAAAGCGAAATGTGATCGGTACGGCGGTCGCGTCAATCAACGGACCGCCTAGTCGCTCGACGAAAGGCGGCGCGTCGGCAAGCAGATAAGGAAGGGGTAGGTAGCTGTATTGCAGCCCCAATTCCTCCCTTTGGGCTAACTCAGTTACTAGCCAGTGAAAGTCGCTGACTGTCCAATCGATAGATGGGTAAACCAATCCTGCTTCGTCAAGGATTTGACGATTGAAATACATCATTCGAGGATACAGAATGATTGGCATTGCTCGAAGCGAGCCATCGATGCGAAGTACCTTCAACGCTATCGGATAGAAGTCGTCTTTCGCCAGGGTCGTATCGGCTTCCCATAACGGGTCCAGTGGCAGCAGCGAAGCAAGGATTTCATCGTTCCAGGTGGTCCAGGGAAGCATGAAACAGTCAGTCTGTGCTGCCACCTTTGGTAGTGCATCGCTGTAGAGGTAGTTGCCGCTGATTATACTACTTAATGGCAAGATCTCTACTTCCACGTCGGGGTAAGAGTCATGAAATCGCCGCGCTGCTGCTTGGTAAGGAGCGGTTCTGAAGTCACTCGGCGCGAAGGTGATCTTTCTTATCGTGGGCTGGTTCGTGGCAGCAGCACGAGATGATGGTGTGGCAGGTGGCGCTGCTGGCGATCGTGCATTGGTGGCCCAACCATCGGCCTGAGCCTCACTTTGAGCCTGCGCCAGAGCTGTTTCTACGCTAAGTCGTTGACTGAAGATGGCGTGCAACGCCTGGTAGAGCGCTTCGCCCGTGCCCGCCAAGGCCCGATCCCGGAAGAAACCGTGCTGGAGTGCATACTGATACGCGGCGGCTGTTTCCGCATCCAGCGTGTCCCAGTATTTGCGTTCCTGGGTTACTGAACGACGTGCTGGCAAGGCATTGACATCGGGTGGTTCGTGAGTCAAGAAAGCCAGCCAGGTCCAGGCCGCCTCCGGATGCATTGCTTGACTGCTCATAACAACGCTATCCAATGCCAAGGGTGTGGTACGTGAGGTTGGACCATCCACGGGAAAAGGTGCCCAGCCTAATTGGCCCTGCGCATCCGGAAGCCTTAAGCTTGCCGTATTATCGCTCCACATGGCAGCTTGTCCGCGGTTCACTAATTCCGTAGCTGTCTCGGGATCCAGATCCGGGATCGGCATGATCTTGTGGATCAGTGCTAAGTCGGCGTACCAACGCACGGCCTTAATGACCAGCGGGTCTGCTAGCGCAAGCTGACCCTCACTTGCCGTTGGATCCGCCCAGGCAGTGCTTCGTCCTACCACAAATGGTGTCGGATCCCACACCCGTTCCACATACCCCCACCGCGCTACTGTGCCATTCTTCTGTATCGTCAATGCTTGCGCAGCAGCTAGAAACTGATCCCATGTCCAGCCGGGCAGTGGTAACGCTACATTGGCTTCGGTGAAAGCCTTCTTGTCGAAAACTACCCCCTGGAAGCCTGAAATCGCGATCGGAACTCCCCAAATGCCACCATCCCATTGCAGGCTTTCGAAGACACCGGTGTAGAAGTCATTCGGCGCGAACGACGGCTGGGCTTGCACGAACGGTGTAAGGTCGCGCAAGAGTCCCTGCTTCGTGGCGTCTAGGTCGGGCGACACGGCAAGTGTATCGGCCGCGGCGATCCAGCGTTGCCAGGCATCGTCCGGAAAGCGGCCATCAACGGGGGCGGTGTCCGCCAAGCTGTCAAGGGAAACCAACTCAATATGAACCTCCGCATGAAGTTCTTCGAATTGCTGGATCAACCCAACATATCTAGATCTATCGCCATCGAAACAGCCGAACGTCACCTCGGTACGTGAGGGAGAAGGAGAATAAGCAGGCGCGTCGATGCTCGAGGGATTGCTACATCCAGAGAACAGCACAACCCCAAGCAGGAGGATCGTCCAAACATGGTAAGACGACCGTGGATAACGTACCGGGCCCTGTAAAGCGCGATAAATCCGCTGCATCATGCCGATACCTCGGAATACAGAAGGATGCGCCGATCATCGGTCAGCATGGTAGGGGGCAGACTCCCGAGCGATTGTCATGCCAGTTTGTATGAACGCCACCCTGACCCGGCCCACATATGTAGTTGCACCTATCTTCATGATAGTTGCAGTGACAGGTTGAGGCCTCAGCGGTCGACACCAACAGAACGCTTGTCAGTGCAGACGCCAGCAGGGCACCCGTTGTCATTGCAGCTTTGTGTCCGATGCTACCATCTTCGAGAGTGATGAAGTCCGTGATTTTCTTGTTGAGTTTCATGGCTATCCCTCCTGAGAGAACACAATGTTGCAGGGGTGACGAATGATCCAGTAACCATATGCGATGAGTTCTGCAACTGGTCGTTCGCCAGGACAAAAGCCTACACTTGCCTTGCAACCCTGAATGGCTCCGGAAATCCGCAGCGCACCCCAAACGCTAACACGGTAGTGGACAGGCTCCACTCCGATTATCATGGGCATCGTAATGACACTGATAGTAGACACAACTCATAAAATCATCATGGTGGTTGCAATGACAGGAAGCTGCTTCCGCTTGTGCTACTAGCAGGGCGCTTGTCATCGCTGACGCCAGCAACGCACCCGTTGCAAGCGCTGCCTTGTGTCCGATGTTGCCATCTTCAAGGACGATGAAGTCGGTTATTCTTTTGCTGGCTCTCATGGCGGGATCCTCCTAGAATAGAACGCGATTGCGCAACTAGCCGAGACTCGGAGATCATGATTCGGTCATCGGAAATCACCACCTCCTTCTGTGTGGCAGTCGGAGTGTTCGCCTCACTTACACCCAACCGGTGAGAATTGTCGCATCCTGTCTTATGAGCAACTGTTGAAAGAGATCCTGCAGCATAGCTCCGTAAACCTGGCATTCAAAGTCGAGCGCCGTATGTGGCATGGGCGTATCATGCTGGTTAATGCCGCGCGCTACGCAGTAGCCACAATAGGGCGAGAACACGCAGGTCTGGCATTTCGGCAAAGTCTCCCCCGCCAAAGAACGCAACGCTATCGCTGTCGGGCTGGTATATACGGCGTCGTAGGAGTCCGTCAGCACATTACCAAGCGTCAGCATCGGCACACTGCGACCACCATCACAGCCGTAGATAGCACCATCGTGTCCTACCGTCACCTGCGAAATGCCACATCCGCATGGTCGACGCAGACACATATAATCGGAGGTAGGAACAAGCATGTTTCGCAAAAGATGCGCGGTCTTATCCTCGCGCATTGGACAGCCTGCGCGATTCTTATCGAGTACATAGCCCAGGGTCTTCCGCCATGCTGACACATACTCAGCGGCTGAGAGCCCGATATCGTAACCGCTTTCGTGAGCACGACCGGTGCGATTGACATAGCGCAGATAGAGACTGCTCATACCGCGCTCCTGGAACTCATCGACGATTTCGCGTTCATACCCTAAACCGTTACGCGTGAAGGTTGGCAGGAACGGCACTCTAATGCCATATTCCTCGTCCAGTCGCTTAGCCCAACGGATAACGTGACCATGGGTTGGTGCGCCGTTCGGAAAGCGCCGCTGGCGGTCATGTACTATTGGCGGTCTATCGAGTGAGGAGCACAGCGTTACGTTGTCACGGCGCTTAATGTCGGCCGCGATCTCATTCGTCATTAGAGTGAGATTGGTCACGATAGAGAAACTGGTCTCGATGCCCATCTGTCGACCGCGTTGTTCGGCGTAGTCCATCGCTTTCTGGAGCAAATCATAGCGCAAGAGCGGCTCGCCACCCTGAAACTCGATTCTCAAGTCTCGGTGTCCTCCACGCGGTACCGAGAAAAAGAAATCAACGGTCTTATGGAGGACTTCTTCGCTCATGTCCCAGTTCTTCTGATCCACCGTCTGCGCCTGGGCATGGCAGTACACACAGGCCATATTGCAGCGATTGGTGACCACCATGATAAAGAGAGAAGGCGGTTGGTGCAGGAAGGCGTAACGCTGGCAGTGAATGGTCGCGATGTCTCGAACGTTACGCGGTGTCAGGATCAACCCGAGATCTTCCAGCAGCGCATAGAGCGCCACGTTTTCCTCCAGCCGATGCCGCAGGAAAAGCTCATATTCAACAAGATTCAGAATGACCCACGCCCGATGGCGCGTGGTGAGGAGAATGTGGTCTTCGTCCAGACGATACGTGAAGTATTCGTTGGGCGTGAAGCCCTGGCCATCAGGTAGGCCGTAGCGCTGGTAACGACCGCGGAAATAGGTCAGCATCCATGCTCCGACAACTGCGCATTCTTGTAATGTGACATCCCGTGTGTCATGGTCAGCGGGTCAGTATATTTACAAGACCATTGACAGGATATCACGTCAGGTTGCGCCACTCAATAGGTTTCTCTAAAGGTTTACTAAAGATTGACCGCCCACCGATATCCGACCCCGCGCACGCAGAGAATGTACTGCGGTTTGCATGCATCGTCATCCAGTTTGTGGCGCAGGTTATTGACGTGCACTTGCAGGATAGGGCGCGCCTCACGCTCCGTACACGCATACCCTAGCACGCGTTCGGCCAGGTCACAGTACTGGAACAGGTGCCCAGGTTCGCGCGCCAGCGTCACCAGCAGGCGAAACTCGGTCGGGGTCAGGCTGAGCTCGCGCCCGCGCAGGATCGCCCGGCGCTCGTTCACGTCGATGCACAGCTCACCCAGGCGCAAGGCGTCATGTGACCGATCAGAAGTGGCGGGGTCCCCCGAGAGTTGGACGCGAGCAGACATCGAACGCTCCTCACCGGCAGAACGCGCGGCCGATCGGCGCCGTCAAGAAATGCTCGCCTGCGGGGGAAGACAAGCGAGGCAGGGTGATGATATCTTCGGGTTATCCGCGACGCAGCAAAGCGTCGCATTGCAGAACGCCTATAGTTTACCAGGAATCGCTGCCTGAGGCAAATTTGAAACCGCGGGAGGAGCCGGGCCGGCCTTCATGCCGGGCGGTAGGAGGGAAATCCGTTGCGAATATGTTTCTGGCGCCTGGTCAGGCCCCGTCCACCGGACGCGCTGACCAGGCGCCCTTCAATCTCATGTCAGGTCTTACAGGCCAAGCGCCTTCTCGACCTTCGCCTTATCGAACTCCACAATGATCGTCCCGTTGATGTCGAAGGTCGGCGTGGTTTCATTGCCGTTGGCATACCCGCGCACGCGGGCAGCCGCAGCCCGATCCTTGGTGATGTCGATCTCCAGGTAGGGGATGCCTTCTTCCTTCAACCACTGCCGAGCCCGCCGGCAGCCGGGGCACCATGATGTGCAGTACATGATCACAGCGGCGGCCGGCCGGGGCACAGGGGGCAGCATTTTGGCCGCCGCCACCGCCTTCACTGCCCAGGCCTGCGCGAGTTCGGGCTCGATCCGGGCGATCTCGCCGAAGAGTACCTCGTTGTCGGGCTGCTCATCGATGTCGTGAACATCGATATAGCGGATGCAGCCCCCCTTGTCGATGATGAAGAGGGCCCGCTCGCTGCGTCCGTCCGGACGCAGCACGCCGTACAACTGCGCGACCTGCCCGTGCGGCCAGAAATCGCTGAGCAGCGGATAGGTGACGCCTCCCAGGCTTTCAGCCCATGCGCACAGGCAATCGGTGCTATCTACACTGAGACCCAGAACCTGGGTCTGGACCCCATCGAACCGGTCGAATGCGACCTGGTAGGATGGGATCTGGCTCGTTCAGACGGGAGTCCAGGCAAGCGGGAAGAAAGCCAGCACAACGTTGCGCTTGCCCCGGTAATCACTCAGGCTGACGATTCGCCCATCGTGGCTCTTCAGGGTGAAGTCTGGCGCGATTTGTCCTACTGTCACCGTCATGGTTGTTGCCCTCCTTACATTCTCTGCGCTCTTTTTGGTGACTGCGTAAGTCCTGTCATCAAGCTGCAGCGCGAACAAGGCGGTGAGCCAGCCAGTCGCCGATACCCGCCAGATCCTCGGTAGGCAGGTAATGACCGGCGTGGGCATCGAAGAGGACGCGCGCCCGAGCGGGAAATTCATCGTCGCCGATCCACAGCAGGACCGCGATCGCTAAACGGGGTAGCGCCTGCAGACGGTAGCTTGCATCCGCCAGGTCCAGTGGCTGGCTGCCCAACGTCATCGCGGCTTTCCGAAACGCCGCCTCATCCATCCCGAATCGTGCGGCGATTTCGCCTTCCGCGTGCCCCGCGAACGCCTGGGCGTAGAACAGCCCATCCGGTAGCTCGCGAAACGCCAGCCACCGGTCGGCGGGCGGGGAGCCGTCGGCTGCAAGAAGATAGTGTAGCAGGAGGATGTTGATGGAGATGTGAGCCGGCTTACCCAACGCTTGCTGTAGAGACGTTGCGTGCGACGTCTCTACGGCAAACACCTCGCCTTCCGGGTGCGTGACCAGGTAGGACCGCCCGAAATACGGCACGCTAATGCCGTCGGGCGTCCGGTTGCAGCCGGCCAGCGCGGCGCAGCGGGCCGGATCAGCCGCGGCCCACTCGGTGCGCGCCTTGTCCAAGGCGATTTGAAAACGTCGATCGGGGTTGAGTTGGGACATGGTTGTATTGGTTACGTGTTACGTGTTACGTGGTGCGTGTTGAGTGTTGCTGTTCTGGTGCATAACGGTTCTATTGGCCGAAAACGGAACACGCACCACGGGTTTCGCTGCGCCGTCGGCCGAGCGGTTCCATTCGGCGAAAACGGAATGCGCACTACGGGCCTCAGCCTACTGCCTGGGGTTGGTATACTCCCCACCGATCAACTCACGCGCGATGATCATGCGCATGATGTTCATGCCACCCTCGGCACCGATCGAATACGACCGCACCCCGCGGATGCCCATCTCGATGGGGTATTCCTTGCTGTAGCCCATCGCGCCCAGCCAGTTGGCGACCTCGTTGAAGGTCTCAAACGCCATGATCGGCGCGCGCAGCTTCGCCATCGCACCATACAGGGCAATATCCTTGTGCTTGAACGTGCCTTTGCTATACATCTCGTCGGCCATCCACGCGGCCTTGTAGGTCAGCAGGCGGGCGGTCTCAATGTCGGTGAAACGCTCGGCGGCCGGGAAGTTGATCCCCTGGTATGCGGACAGCGGCTTGCCGAACGACTTGCGTTGCTTGATGTACTCCACGCCCATGGCCAGCGCGGTCTCGGCCGCGCCGACGCACGTCGCGCCGATGAGCGCGCGGGCGAACGTGAAGCCCTCCATCGCCATGTAGAAGCCCCGGCCGGCCTCGCCGATGCGGTACCTGTCGTCCAGCGGCATGTTCTCCATGGTAAACCCACCGGTCGAGATGCCCGTGCGGCCCCAGTTCTCGAAGTAGGTCGGTGTGATGTGTGGGTTATCCTTCAGCGGCACCGCGAAGAAAGTAAACCCCTTGTGTCCCGCCGCGGGATCGGTGCGCACCAGCGTCATGTGGATGCCGCCGATCCGCTGTGATTCCTTGACGCCGCTGATGTAAACCTTCTCGCCGTTGAGCAGCCAGCTCCCGTCCGGCTGCCGTTCGCCGCGCGAGCGCGTGACGCCCTCGATATCGGAGCCGCCGCCCGGCTCGGTGGCGGCGATGCCCAGGAACCGCTTGCCGGCTGTCACTGGCGGCAGAATCTCCTTCTTGAGCTCAGGCGAGGCGTAGCGATCGAAGATGAAGCCCCAACTGGCCTCCACCAGATACCACACCGGCAGTGCCAGGCTGATCTCCGCCCGGCCCAGCTCCTCGGCGGCGATGGCGGCCATGGTCATGTTCATCCCCTGGCCGCCGTACTCTTCCGAGACGGTGGGCGCCCACAGACCCATGTCGGCCATCCCTTTGATGATGTCGTCAGGAATGCGGTTGTTGGTATCGATTTCCCGCACGCGGGGCGCAATCTTCTTCTGGGCGAACTCGCGCACGGAGCGTCGCCACATCTGCTGTTCTTCGGTCCAGCCGAAATCCATGGAAGCTTCCTCCTTGAGGTAGGTGCGTGATCCGTATTGCGTATTTCGTATTGCGTATTAGCCAGGATTGCGGACTGACCGACTGCTTGCGGAATACGGAATACGCACTACGGAATACGTCATTCTTTGGTGGGTGTGACCAGCGCGCGCACGAGGTCGCTGCTGGTGATCACCCCAGCCAGCCTGTGCTCGTCAATGACGATGGCATTTTGGATGCCCACGCGAGCGAAAAGCTGGGCGACAAACGGCAGGCGCAGGTTGGGATTGACCACGATCAGCGGCTTTACCATCACGTCGCCGACACGCGTGCGGGTGGGCGACAGCGACCTGGCGATGACCCGGTAAACGATCTCCTGGAAAGTGAGAATACCGTACGCGTCATCCTCATCGGCCCGGTCGACGATCACCGTGCCGCACTGGCAGCGCATCATGGCCTCGACCGCCTCTTGCACGGTGGCTACCGGCGAGACCACGGCGAAATCGCGCTTCATCACATCCCGCGCACGGAGAGAATAGATCTCGTGTGGATTCATATTCAGGCTCCTTTACCTGAACTGGGGCCCGCAGCAATGGCCCGGCCGCCCGACCATTCTACCATAGGTCCGCTGCTCAGCGACAAAGACGATGGGCAACTGAATGTGCTCCTGGGATCAGTCCTTTTCACCGGCACGCCTCACTTATCGCCTTCCACCGTCAGACTGCCGAACGAGCCCTCGATCAGCGGCTCCAGCTCGCGGTGACGCGTTGGCGCGGCGCAATAGGTGGCCGAAAACGCGTAGCGCTCCTGGTGCACGTGCACCAGGCTTGAGCATTGACGCGTGCCATCCAGATCCGTGTACGCGATCACCTCGGCTGTCAAGCCGTTAGCGATCTCGAAGGGCTTAAGAGACGCGAGCTTGAAGTCCGGTGATGTGAGCGTTAACCGGCGAATGATCTGATCCATGTATTCGCTCTCGGACACTTTGCCCATGCCCAGCCCAACCAAATCCCGCTCGACGATCTCTAGCGCTCCGCCTGCCTCGCTGGCAAAGGCCGCGGTCACCCCAGGTGAAGAAGCTTGCGGCTGCCAGTCCCGCGGGACACGGATACTGAAGAGCCCCTGGGTGCTTCGATACCAGGATGTCGTCGCATCGAGGTCGGCATCGGTGGCGGCGGGCGTCGGCGTGGCACTCTCGTCCACCGGCACATCCTTGACATGCAAGAGATAGCCCAACGTGTCCATGCCGCTGGTGCCCTCCACTGTGATGAAGTAGCGGCCGGTGTGGGGCGCCTCGTAAACCAGTGACTGACCGTTTTCGAAGATGCCTACGTTTTCATCCAAAATCGCCACGGCCTCCGGGGGAGCGCCGCGGTAGTCTACCGAGAGGGACGGCCCCATCAGCATCGATTCCACGACGACTTCCACCTTGTCGCCGGTAGTCAGGTTGATCTGGTAGTAGTCCACGTCGCCGGGATAATCCATGTTCCCTGCGACAGTCTCGTTGCGCCCCAACACTTTACCGTCGTCCGGGTCGTCCTGCGGATAGAGCATGCTGCTGCTCGTTACCGACATGTCCATCGGGCTATCCGAAAGCGACCGTACCTCGAGCAACACCGGCTGGTCATCCGGGGTGGTGATGGACAACGTCGAAGATGACGCTGTATCGGACTTGATGCCGTCCAGGATCAGGCCCTGCAAATCCCTGGCGAACGCCTGGAAGTCACCGCCGCCGCTCAGCTCGATCTGCACCTCCGTGTCGGGTGGCTCTTGCAGCAGGAAAAACCGGGCGTGCCGCTGGTTGTCCAGCAGAAACGACTGTTCCGTCGCGCCGTCCTCGAGCTGCCAGCGCCGGTTACCCAGGCCGCTCACGTCCTCTCCGGCGATCAGTTTCGCGATGCGGGGCGCCAGGTCGGCAGTCGAAGCCGCCAAGGCGAACGAGAGCCCTGGCGAGGAGAAGCTCGGCCACGGCCAGCCCAGCCCCGAAATGCCGATGACCTGCCCGGCGTCCGACACCAGCACACCGCCGCTCTGCCCGCCGATAATCGTGGCATCCGTTTGGAGATAGGTCAACCCGGCCGCCTCCCACTCGCGCAGCCGCGAGAGCACGCCGCGCGTGATAGTGGGCTGCGGCAGCTTCTCGTTCTCGCCGGGATAGCCGATCAGGTAGACGTCGCTGCCGATGGGCAGGCTTTCTCCGTCGGTCAAGGCCAGCGGGGCAAGATTCGTCTCCAGCGGACCGAGGACGGCCAGATCCACCAGGAGGTCCCAGGCCAGCACCGGCACGTCCTTGTGCTCGGAGCCATCCGGGAACACCACGCGCGCTGAGTCAAACGGCCACACGACGTGCGCATTGGTGACCAGGTAACCGCCCTCCACAACAAAGCCGCTGCCGATACCCAACGGCGTCTCGATAAAACCCACCGAGGGCGAGATGCGTTTGAACACTTCGCCGGGCAGCAAGGGGCTCGTTGCTGCCGTCGCAATAGGTGCAGGAGTTGCGGCAGCCCCAGGAGTCGCGCCCGGCGCCGGCTGGCCCACTTCCGGCACGGGGGCACAGCCGGTCAGCAGCGCCAGACAGGCGACAAAACAGATGATCGAGTAAAAAACCTTGCTTGACATGGCTCCTCCTTGCGCGCGGTGGTAGTTGTCATTGCGAGGGCGATAGCCCGAAGCAATCTCTCGCGCCCGGCATGAGCAACTGCTCTGAAAATGGGACGCGGACGAGCGCGGATGAGTCCATTTTCATGGGCCGTGGCGACGTGCACGGCATGGCCATCTGCTCTGAAAATTGCCCAGACGTGCCAGCCACGAATGCCACCACGAACACCTGCACCCACCTGCGGTGTTTGCAGGTGCGGTGTGCACGAATCGCTTCCCGTTGGATTCGTGCATTCGTGTCATATTCGTGGACGGCCGACGCCGACTTTCACCCGCCGTGGCGCCAAATCCGATATGGGTGATCTGTTCCGCCGCAAGCGCCCACAACTGAGCACCTTACACCCCCGCCGCGCGAAACGCGGCGTTGACGATGGCTTGCGCTTCGGCCTGAATCTGCCGCAGATGATCGGCGCCGCGGAAGCTTTCGGCGTAGGTCTTGTAAACGTCCTCGGTGCCTGATGGACGGGCGGCGAACCAGCCATTCTCCGTCACGACTTTCAACCCGCCGATAGGCGCATCGTTCCCCGGCGCGCGCGTGAGCTTGGCGAGGATCCGTTCGCCGGCAAGCCCGGTCGCGGCGACCCGGTCGGGCGAGAGCTCGGCCAGCGCCTTCTTTTGGGCCGCGTTCGCCGGCGCATCCATGCGCTCGTAGATCGGACTGCCGAAGCGGGCCTCCAGATCGCGATAGTGCTCGCCGGGATCGCGCCCCGTCACCGCCGTGATCTCGGCTGCCAGCAGATCGAGGATGATGCCATCCTTGTCGGTGGACCAGGCCGTGCCGTCGTGCCGCAGGAAGGACGCGCCGGCGCTCTCCTCACCGCCAAAGCCGAGGGAGCCGTCCAACAGGCCATCCACGAACCACTTGAAGCCCACCGGCACTTCTTTCAGCGCCCGGCCAAGGGAGGCAGCCACGCGGTCGATCATCGAACTGGACACCAACGTCTTCCCCACGGCTGCGTCGGCCCGCCAGCCGCCCCGGTTGCTGTAAAGATATCGGATGGCGACCGCCAGGTAGTGATTGGGGTTCATCAGCCCGGCGCTGCGGGTCACGATACCGTGCCGATCCACGTCGGGGTCGTTGCCAAAGGCGATGTCAAAACGGTCTTTCAGGCCGATCAAGCCGGCCATGGCGTAGGGCGAAGAGCAGTCCATGCGGATCTTGCCGTCGCGATCCACGGTCATGAAGCCAAAAGTCGGGTCAACGTTCGGGTTAACAACCACGATGTTCAGCCCGTACCGCTCGGCGATGGGCACCCAGAACGCCACGGCCGCGCCGCCCATCGGATCGACGCCGATCCGGGGTCCCGCCGCTTTGATCGCGTCCATACGGATCACGTTTCCGAGATCGTTGATGTACGGCGTCATGATGTCGTGTTCGTGCGTCGTCGCGGCCCGCAGCGCGCGCTCGAAGGGCATCCGCTTGATTCCGGCCAACCCGCCCCGGATCAGCGCGTTCGCCCGGTCCTGGATCACCCTCGTCGTGCCGGTATCCGCCGGACCCCCGTTGGGCGGGTTGTACTTGAAGCCGCCGTCATCCGGCGGATTGTGCGATGGGGTGATCACCACACCGTCGGCCCGGCCGGATTCCCGGCGCCGGTTATACGTGAGGATGGCGTGGGAAATGACTGGCGTGGGCGTATAGCCGCGACCCGCCTGGATCATCACCTCCACGCCGTTTGCCGCAAAGACTTCCACCGCGGTGATTAGCGCGGGCTCGGATAGGGCGTGGGTGTCCATACCGATGAAGAGCGGCCCGGTGGTGCCTTGCCCGGCGCGGTATTCGCAGATGGCCTGGCTGATCGCCAGGATATGGTCCTCGTTGAAGCTATTGCTCAGCGACGACCCGCGGTGTCCCGACGTGCCGAACGCGACCGCGTGGGCCGGCTCAGCAGGATCGGGGTGGTAGGCGTAATAGGCAGAAATCAGGCGCGGGACGTTGATCAACATGCCACGCGTGGCACGCTTACCGGCCAGCGGATGGGTTGGCATGATAGCCTCCTGTCAGACTGATGGTTCATGCGGGTTAACAAATGGATTGGGTAACCCGGTGGCCCCGCCGTGGCGGCCCGGCGACGATTGAAATGCCCGATACAGCGGGGCAGGCTCTCGCCGTCTGATACCGCAAGTGCGTTGAAACGCACTGGGTGCCCATCGTCAACCTGTTTCAACAGGTTTGCGTTCTGCCAGACTGCGGTTTCAACCGCAGGCGGCCCGGCGGCGTTCGTCGTGCCTGGCATACCTACCTGATCCATTTCTTAACCTGCATCAACCGCAGGCCGCCTCGGCAATTGGCGCAAAACGGCCCGGGACGATTGAAATGCCCGATACAGCGGGGCAGGCTCTCGTCGCCTGATACCGCAAGTGCGTTGAAACGCACTGGGTGCCCATCGTCAACCTGTTTCAACAGGTTTGCGTTCTGCCAGTTTCAACCGCAGGCGGCCCGGCGGCGTTCGTCGTGCCTGGCATACCTGCCTGATCCATTTCTTAACCTGCATCAACCGCAGGCCGCCTCGGCGATTGGCACAAAACACCCGCCGGCTACATGCACCAGGTCAGCGGGATCAAGCTCGAGCCCGGCCAGCGGATCGCCGCTGCTGATATTGCACCGCGCCAGGCTCGCGATAGCGGCGTCGAAAAGCACCGGCACTGCCTCCGGCAACCCGATCGGCGAGACCGCACCCTGAACACAGCCCGTCACAGCCTGAATCTCCTCGGCGCTGGCGAAATGCAGCCGTCGCCAACCGGCGCCCAGCGCAGCTTGCACGGCCTTGAGGTTCACCCTGGATGCGCCAGGCACGCACGCCATCGCATAATGGCCGGCCCGATCGCACAGCAGGATCGACTTGACCATCTCCTCCGGCACAACCCCGCGCTGAGCGGCCGCCGCTTCCACGGTGAAGACCGGCTCGGCATGTTGCAGCCAGCGGTATCGGACGCCACGAGCATCGAGGATATCAGTAACCCGGGTGCGGAAGCCTTCCATACGTGGATTCTAGCATCAGTTAATGGCCGGAGCAAGGTCAGATCGTCACGCGGCAGGGCGTGCCAGGCACTTTTCGGAAGTGCCTGGCACGCCAACCTCCAAGGCATGATATCTTGCTCCCTCGATGAAGCGGATGTATGATTGCGGCCAGGTTGGGCGCGAAACATGGCTTGTCCCCTCTGCCAGTACACCCTACCCCGGCAAATCAGCCGTCGCCGCCCAAAAGGATCCTCAGACGAAACAAGGAGATCGAACCGATGAACAAACGTTACGCTCTTGCTGTGATCACGATCTTGCTCCTTCTATCGACCGCGATCCCAGTCGCCGGGCAAGCTAACCCGGATGCAAACACCCCCACAAGTCTGCTTGACGCACTCACCCGGCAGACAGATCACCAGGCGCAAGTCGCTTACCACGCTGAGACCGGTCAGGTACGTTTCATTGGCACGGATCTTGCGCACCCGATTCTCCAACCCGCTCCCCTGGCAGGCGATGCGACCCCAGAAACCGCAGCGCGCCAGTTCCTGTCCGTCTACGGCACGCTCTTTGGGTTGAAAGATCAAGCTCAAGAACTGATGGTGATGAAAACACAGGAGGCTGAGGGGAACCGCTCCTTCGTGCGATTCCAGCAGGCTGAGGCGGGCATTCCGGTGCTTGGCGGTGAGTTGATCGTGCAGGTGAACGGCAAGAAAGACGTCTTATCGGCCAACGGCGAAGTGCTGCCCGACCACCAGGTGGACACAGCTCCGACCGTCGCCGCGGAAGATGCTGCCCGGCTGGCAGTGAGCCAGATCGCCAAGGATTACGCGCAACCTGGCGACGCATTGCGGGCCACCCAACCTGAGCTGTGGATCTACAACCCAGTCCTGCTGGGCGCTCCCGGCCCGCGCGTCACGTCGCTGGTGTGGCGTACCGAGGTTCAGGCCATCGATTTGCAGCCTATCAAAGAATTTGTTCTCATTGATGCCCATCGTGGCAATGTCGTGCTCCACTTCAGTGAGATCGATACGGCCAAATATCGCAAGATCTACGACAATCAGAACAACACAGCGTTAGGACTGCCCGGCAATGGCCCCGTGCGCGTGGAAGGCCAGGCAGCCACCGGCGTCAGCGATATCGACAAAGCCTACGACTACGCGGGCGATGTCTACGATTTCTATATGAATTACCACGGCCGGGATAGCCTCGACGGCGCGGGCATGCAGCTCATCTCAACCGTGCGCTACTGCAAAACGGGATCCCCCTGCCCCTATCCCAATGCTTTCTGGAATGGCCAACAGATGGTCTACGGCGAGGGATACTCGTCGGCCGATGACGTTGTGGCCCACGAGATGACGCACGCCGTGACCGATCATGAATCGCATCTGTTCTACTACATGCAGTCCGGCGCGATCAACGAGTCTTTTTCGGACATCTGGGGCGAGTTCGTTGACCTGACCAACGGCAAAGGCAACGACACGGCCGCAGTCCGCTGGCTGATGGGCGAGGATGTGCCGGGCGGTGCGATTCGCAGCATGAGCAATCCGCCCCTCTACGGCGACCCGGACAAGATGACCAGCGCCAACTACTCGTGCGATGTGAAAGACGAGGATTCGGGGGGCGTTCATACCAACAGCGGCGTTTCCAACAAGGCCGCCTACCTGATGGTGGACGGCGCCACCTTCAACGGCAAGACAGTGACCGGCATCGGGATCACAAAGGCGGCGAAGATCTTCTACGAGGTGCAGACCCACCTGTTTACGTCGGGCAGCGACTTCCAGGATCTCTACAACGCCTTGCAGCAAGCCTGCACCAACCTGGTCGGCACCAGCGGCATCACGACGGGTGATTGCCAACAGGTGAAGAACGCTGTGGACGCGGTGGAAATGAACCTGCAACCGACCCAGTGCCCGGCGAACGAGGCGCCGGTCTGCCCGGCCGGCCAGACGGCGACCGATCTGTTCTTCGACAACCTGGAGAACACAGCCAGCGGCAACTGGACCAAAGGCTCAATCACCGGGACCGGCGTGTGGTATTATCCGCAGAACCCCAATGCCTATTCGGGCTTCGATGCCACGTATGCGACGAGCGGGCACTATAACTTCTTCGGCGACGACCCCGATCGGACCGCCGACTCCTACATCGCCATGACCAGGAACGTCGCGCTGCCGGCAGGACAATCGCCTTACCTGCGCTTCAGCCACGCGTACGGCTTTGAGACCTCTGCTGGCGGAACGATGTACGACGGCGGTGTCCTCGAATACAGCACCGACAGCGGCAGCTCGTGGCACGATGCCGGCTCGCTCATCACCGACAATGGGTACCGCGGCATGCTCAACAGCGGCAACCCGTTGGGGACGCGCCAGGCGTTCGGTGGCAAGAGCAACGGCTACATATCGAGCCGCCTGAACCTGAGTTCACTCACCGGCCAGAATGTGCGGTTCCGCTTCCGCATCGGTGCTGATAGCTCCACCGCTAACTGGGGTTGGTTCGTCGACGACATCCGCATCTACACCTGCGCCGCGGGGCAGACGGGACCTGACGTCAGCATCGCCAAACGGCTAACGAGCACCGGCCTCAATCCGGGCGATCCGATCAGCTTTGTCCTGACAGTGGCTAATGTGGGCGGCAGTAGCGCATCATCCATCGTGATCACCGACCTCATGCCATCCGAGGTGACCGACCTGAGCTACAGCAGCACGCTCCCGGTGACGCAGGCTGGCGGCGCAGCGTATACCTGGAACCTTGCCACCCTGGCCGCGGGCGCGAGCGGCACTATCACCATCAACGGCGCGCTCAGCGCCAGCTTGCCATCGGATTTCACGTTCGTCAACACCGCGACGATCTCCGCGCCGAACGACACGAACTCAGCGAACAACTCCAGCAGTGTGTCTGTCGGCGGCAGCAAGGTCTTCATGCCGCTGATCTTACTTCGTTTTCCGCCTGTCCCTGACGTTCCGGTGCTTAACGCGATCGACAACGCGGATGGGGATGGCAGCTACTCGGTAAGCTGGAATGCAGCCGCGCGGGCAAGCTCCTACACGCTGCAAGAGGACGACAATACGGGCTTCGCCAGTCCAACAGTCGTGCTCGATCACAACGCGGCCACGACCTGGGCGGCCTCGGGGAAAGCCACCGGCACTTATTATTACCGTGTGAAGGCCACCAATGCCTACGGCGACAGCGCGTGGAGCAACGTTCAACCGGTAGTGGTTGTACCGCTCCCATCCGGACCTACCCCCGGCTTCTGGCAGGAGAGCGGCGGGAGCCTGGAGTTCTACGTGAGCGCGGACAGACAACGGGTAGAGAACTTCGCCATCTACATCAGTGTAACTGGCTGCGGAAACTACAAGATCACTCACACGACGCCGGTATCCATCATCGGCAACAGTTTCTCGTTCACTGGATCATTCTATGGCTCAGGCGTATTCGGGTCAGCGACCTCGGCCAGCGGGATAACGGGCCTGAATGGATTCAATATCACCGGTTGCGGCAGGGTCAGCGGCGGGCCGTACTCTTGGACCGCGGGCTGGGTACACAGCGCGCAGGTGGTAGCAAATAACACCGCCCTACAAAACTCAGCGGAACGGGCAGATCTCGAGACGCCCTTCAAGGCAATTCCGATACCGTAAAGGGAGGATTTTAGGGTTTTACGGTGGCTTTGCCGCCGTAAAACCCCGGATCTTTACTCTTCTATTCCTGCGGCAAGGCCTGGAGCAAGCTATTCGCTCTTTCCACGATCTGCAGCAACTCCGCCGGTGTGTCTGTGGCTTCGGGCATGAAGGCTAAAGTCCGATCCTTCCCCCCGATCCGCACTGTGATCGTGTAGAGGAAACAGTCGGCACACCTGTTGTTCTTGCTCCCGGGTTCAGCCAGATCATAAAATCCCAGCTTCTCGATGTCGGAGAGGACCTGCGTGACCTCGGCCTCAGGCACGACGGTTTCGTGCCCGGAGCTCGACCTGACCCGGCCATCGGGATACACATCCCATTGCACCGCTCGCCCCGCCAGACCACCGCTGCGGATCAACGTAATCACTGGCCGGCTGGACTCCGGTGTGGCCTGTGCCTCGGCAGGAGTAGCCGCCGAGACCACATCCGTCACCACAGCAACCACAGACGTCGGGGTTGGCAATGGCGACAACGATCCCGACGGTATGGGCGCGCACGCAGCGAGTATCACGATGGCGCAAACCAGAAAGAAACCTCGGAACACCACAGTACGCCTCCTTCCAAGATAACCTCTTGTGCAGCAGACGCTATTGGAACACGAGAGGTTCCGCGAGGCGAAGGAAGGGGTCAGGCAGGAACGGGTGAGATGGTGGCAGACAACGCCCGCTCGACCGTTGAAGGCAACTTGATGGGGATGAACCACGTCGCCGGGTACAAATAATCCTCGCCGGACTCGTCAATGATCCTGAGGTAGTTATCCTTGGCCGCGGCCGCGTCAGGCAAAACCTGGTAGAGCTTGCGAATCTCCAGGTACTCGCTGCCGTCGTTCCGGATACAAATCGCGAATCGCAATTCTGAACCTTGCTGTTTCATCGTCTTCAATGTAGTAGCAATTGCTTATCTGGGCAAACGATAAAAAGGTGCGGGGTGCGGTGCAGCGTTTTGCATCGGCCCGGGGAGTTTGGACCACGAAGTCGCGAAGACAACGAAGAACGCGACCCGCAGGGCAAGTGAGCACGAAGCGCCCGTAGCAGGTACCACTGCCGGTGTGGGAGCCGTGTGCCACGGTCAGGGGTGGTCACGACATGCTGGTCGGCACGCGGGCGGCGGCCTTCGTGGGCTTCGCACTTCGTGCACTTCGTGCCGTTTCGCGTCTTCGTGGTCCAAACACCTTCATCGCAAAACCTTGAACCGCACCCAATGGTGCGACGCACTTACGAAGTGCGTCGCACCTGAACAGGGATGATCTCACAGCACCGGCCGCGGATATAACCCCAGCATCTGGCACACTTGCGGCACGGCTGCGGGCCAACTGACGGCCATGATGTGCAGGCCACGCACGCCTTCGATCTCCTTCACCTGGTTGGCGACCTCGCAGCAGATGTCGAGACCCGCCTTCTGCTGATCTTCCTTTGATAACCCCTCCAATCGCTTGAGCACCCAGTCGGGCACATCCATGCCGGCGACTTCGTTCTTCATGTACTCAGCGGCTTTGATGGAGCGTATCGGACCAACGCCGGCCAGGATAACCACCTTCTCGTGCAACCCCAGGTCTACGACACGCTTCATAAACTCCCGGAAGCGATCGACGTTGAAGATGAGTTGCGTCTGGATGAACTGCGCCCCCGCCACGATCTTCTTCGCCAGCCGGTACGGACGGTATTCGTACGGCGGCGCAAACGGGTTTTCCACCGCCCCGATGAAGAAGTCCGGCGCGATCTTCGGGATCTGCTTGCCGTTTTCGAAGACCTGGTTGTTCCGCATCATGCGCGCCATGCGGATCACGTTGATCGAGTCCAGGTCATACACCGGCTTGCACTGCGGATGATCCCCCCAGATCGGATGATCTCCGCTCAAGCACAAAATCGTGTTGATCCCGAACACCGACGCTCCTAACATATCGCCCTGGATTCCCAACCGGTTGCGATCCCGCGCCGTGAACTGTGTGACAGGCTCCATCCCTGCCTGCTTCAGCATGATGCTGACTGCCAGGCTCGACACGTGCACCATCGCGCTCTGGTTGTCCGTCACGTTGTAGGCATCCCCGTAGCCCTTCAACGTCCGGATTTCCCGCTGAATGGCCTCAATGTTCGGCCCCACCGGCGGCGAGACCTCCACACAGACCGGAAAATGCCCGGCCGCAATCACCTTCGCCAGGTTGCTCGCTGTGCCCGTCAGTCCTGTCTGGATCGGCGCCGCGGGCGCCACAGGAGGTGTGGGAGCGTTCATCGGCCCACCTCCTTCGCCGGCAAGGCTTCGTCAGCATAACGGATCGTCGTGTCGATGCCGGTCGGAATCTGATCGCGGCCCAACGAATAGGTGACCCACGAGGCCTGCCCCTTCAGCCGCCAATCTACCGGCGGGTTCAGCCGCAGAATCTCGTGCGCGTAAGGTGTCTTTGGCGCCCGGGCAATTGCCCGCACCCACACGCAATCCATCTCCGGCTTCACCTCGCACTTTCCGTTCAGGCGGACGCCTCCGCACGGCCCGTTGCGCAAGTTCTTCGGACATGTCATCGGACAGGTCATGCCGGTGTAGTGCAGCACGCATTGAGCGCAGTCCTGGCAGTTGAACAGCGGCTTCTTCACTATCTCTTCCGGCACCTTGGCGATCAACGACGAACGTTCCATGCCCAGTTTCGCGAACAGCGGTTTCACGCGCCGCAATGTCCACGCCGTCGCTTCCCACGCCCAGACGAGCGGCGCGGGGTGGTCTTGGATATAAGATCGTAGTGACATGATGTATTCTCCGTGTATGACGGGTATCAGGTATCAGGTATCAGGTATTAGGTATTAGGTATTGGGTATTGAATGACTGAATACCTAATACCCAATCCCTAATCCCCAATACCTAATCCCCAGTTACACCAACCCGTGTTGCAGCTTGAACGCCCGCACCGTGTTGGTCAGAAGCATCGCAACGGTCATCAGTCCGACGCCGCCGGGGACAGGAGTGATATGACCCGCGACCTCGACAGCCTCGCTGAAGCAAACATCACCGACCAGCCGGGACCCACTCTTCTTCGTCGGGTCCGGGATGCGATTAATGCCGACATCGATCACCGCCGCGCCCGGCTTGATCCAGTCGCCGCGCACGAATTCCGGCTTACCGATCGCAGCGACAACGATATCCGCACGTCGCACGTGACCCGGCAAGTCCTTGGTCTTGCTGTGGCAGATGGTCACCGTCGCGTCCGCGTTATTCAGCAAAGCCGCCACCGGGACACCGACGATGTTGCTGCGACCTACCACCACCGCCTCGGCCCCGGCGATCGTGACCCCGGACCGGACGAGCATCTCGATACAGCCAGCGGGCGTACAAGGGACGAACTGCGGAGTGCGGCCCTTCATCACGAGCTGCCCGATGTTCATCGGGTGAAAGCCGTCCACGTCCTTGTTCAGGCTGATCAGGTTGAGCACGGCTTCTTCGTTCAGCCCCTTGGGCAGCGGCAACTGCACCAGGATACCGTTCACGGCTGGATCAGCGTTGAGCAGCCGCACCAACCCCTCCACCTCTTCCTGGGTAGCCGTGGCCGGCAGCCGGTGGGTGATGGAACCCATCCCTGCTTCTTCGCACGCCTTCCCTTTGGAACTGACATAGGACTGTGATGCAGGGTTGTCACCGACCAGAACAACCGCAAGGGTCGGCACCTGGCCGGTCTTTGCCTTCAGAGCGGCCGTTTCTTCCGTCGCTTCGCGACGCACGGCCTCAGCGATGATTTTGCCATCGACAAGTTTCGCGGTCATTAGATGCTCCTTTGGAGTAAGTGATATCGGTATTGGGTACTGGGTGTTTCAACACTGCTCGCATTTCAACAGGTACTCGTACGCGTTCAGTGCCGCCTTTGCGCCGTCGCCGATGGCGATCACTACCTGCTCGGCGGGCTCGTTGGTGACATCACCCGCTGCAAAAAGGCCGGGGACACTCGTTTCACCGGCGCAGTTGATGACCACCCGGCCTTCGGCATCCAGCTCGACCCAGCCTTTCACCAGCTCGGTGTGCGGCTTCAAGCCCAGCTCGACGAAGATACCATCCACATCGAGCCCGCGCTCCTCGCCGCCTGGCCCTTTGACGACCAGCCGGTTAGCACAGGTTCCGCCCTCGACGGCCACCGGCTCCCAGTTTTCCAGCACCATCACATGCTCGGCGGCCTGCAACTTGCGTCCCAGGTAAGTGTCCAGCTCGCCGTGGATCGGTGCGATCAGGTAAAGCTGCTTGACGATCTGCGTCAGCTCGGCGGCGCTCCGCAGCGCCATGCCGCCCGCCCCCACCAACGCCACACGCTTGTCGATGTACAGCGGCGCGTAGCTCACGGTGGAGTAACCCACACCGCGCAGGAAGAAGCGATCCGCGCCGGATGCTTGCAGGCGCACGGCATCGGCGCCGGTGGCAAGGATGACAGCGCGCGCCTCAAGCTCCCTGCCTCCGGCAGTGGTCGCGACGAACCGGTTCTCGACCTTCTGCAGCTTCGTGACCTTCTCCAGGGTGCGGGCGAAGTCCAGGTACTCGATCTCGTTCTGGAAGCGACGCACCAGGTCACCGCCGTTGATCACGTTGAACGTATCCACGCCCTCGACATGCATGCGCGAATTGGCCTTGCCGCCCAGATCCGGGCTGATGAGCAGGCAGTTCAACCGCTTACGGATGGCATAGACGGCTGCCGTCAGCCCCGCCGGCCCACCGCCGATGATGATGAGATCGTACATGGGATCCTCCTTGTGTATGGATCGCCTTTCATGAGAATCAGCTTGCAAGCTGCGTATTGCGTGTTACGTATGCCGTAGGCGTCCTATCAAGCCAGTTGCGCCATCTGCGAGAAAACGGACTACACAGTACGCAATACGTTCTCAACATGGCAGCGAGATCCACGCGACCGGTCACACGTGTTACTCGGCCGGCGGTTCGGCTATGAGACCGGTCTCCATCATCACTTCGGTCAATCGTCGAGAACGTTGAATCATGCTGGCGGCGCGGTCGAACAGCTCATCCGCGGTGAAAGTTAGCCGGGCGATGCCCAGTTCCTGCGCTTTCATGCCGACGGCTACCGCCTCCCGCGCATAGACTTCCCACTCGATCATGGTCGGCAGGATGCAGTCCGGGTCCATGCCGCCGTCGGGTGCGGCAGCGGCCAGCGCCTCCGCGGCCGCGATGCACATTTCGTCGGTGATGGTTCGCGCCCGGACGTCCAGCGCGCCGCGGAAGATCCCGGGGAAGCCCAGCGAATTGTTCACCTGGTTGGGGAAATCGGACCGGCCCGAGGCGACAATGCGGGCGCCCGCGGCTTTGGCCTCCCATGGCCAGATTTCGGGCACCGGGTTGGCGCAAGCGAAAATAATGGCGTCATCGGCCATCGTGCTGACCCATTCCGGCAGGATAGTGCCGGGGCCGGGCTTGCTCAACGCGATGCACACGTCCGCGCGGACCAGCGCCTCGGCGATGCGGCCTTTGCGTCCCTCGGCGTTGGTGATCTGGCACAGCCGCCATTTGTCCACGTACTCGGCGCGGCGCATGGAGATGTCTTGCCGGTCCCGGCTCAGGATGCCCTGGCTATCGACGATCATCGCCTTGGCTGGATCCACGCCGGCCTTGAAACAGAGCCGAGTGATCGCCACGTTCGAGGCGCCGGAGCCGATGAAGACCACCCTGGCTTCCTGGATGGGCTTGCCGACGATCCTGAGAGCGTTCAGCAGGCCGGCCACCGTCACGCACGCCGTGCCCTGCTGATCATCGTGCCACATCGGAATCTCAGCTTGCTCGCGGAGGGTATCCAGGATGCGGAAACATTTGGGCTGGGAAATGTCTTCCAGGTTGACCCCACCGAAGGCGGGCTGGAGCAGGAGCGTGGTCCGGATGATTTCATCCGGATCTTTGGTATCCAGCATGATCGGCACGGCGTCCACGCCGCCCAACCACTTGAAGAGCAACGCCTTACCTTCCATCACCGGCAGCCCGGCCTTCGGGCCGATGTCGCCCAGGCCCAAGACGCGCGTGCCATCGGAGACGACCGCCACGGTATTCCATTTGTTCGTGTGCTCGTAGACGAGCTCGGGGTCCTTCTGGATGGCACGGCAAGGAGCCGCTACGCCAGGGGTGTACCAGATCGCAAAATCATCCAGCGAACGGATACACGATTTAGGGACTGTCTCGATCTTACCCCGGTAGAAGGGATGCAACTTCATCGCGTCGGCCGAAGGCTTCTGGGCCTTGGCCAACAATTCCGGGATGTTCGGTGCTTCTCTGACCTGAGCCATGTGCGCCTCCTCGCGCGCAGAAACAGGTATTAGGTATTGGAGATTAGATACTGGCGACTTGGTGAACCTCTCCTCAGGTGTCAATATCCAATACCTGATACCTGATACCTGATACCCCAAGTTCACACGCGCAGGTACGAATCCGCGAAGATCACCTTATTCAGCAGGATCTGCACCGTCTTCCAGATGTCAGCCTGCTCGGGATCGCTCATATCGACCGCGTCGGGGCTCAGCTCTTCTTGCGCGGCAACGGCGTCGTGGAGCGCCAGCAGCAATCGGCCAACCGGCGTGCTGTCGTCTCGCTGCTCGACGATACGGATGAACTCGTTCTGCTTGCGGTCCAGCGGATCGGCAATCATTGTATCAAGCCCCGCGCCCATCAGCATGACGCAGTAGACGCGGTTGATCAGCGGCCGCATTTCGTTAGGCACCGCGTTGGAGACGTTGCTCAAGCCCACCTGCACGCCCGCGCCCGTCACTTTCAGGATGCGCACGGCCTCAATGCATTCCGGCACGTATTGCTGGCAGCCGCTGACGGTGAGCACCAGCGGATCGATCATCAGATCTTCCAGCGCCATGCCCACTTCTTCGCAGCGCGGGATCAGCTTCTCCAGCGCGATGTTGACGCGCGCCTCGGCAGCCACGGGGATGCCTTCGGCTTCCATGGTGAGGCCGATCAGCTTGGTGTGGTATTTCGCGGCGACCAACGGCACTTTCTCCAGGCGTTCGGCCTCAGCCGAAGTGGAGTTGATGATCGGTTGCCGCCTGACGACCTCGCACGCGGCCTCGATGGCGCCAAGGTTGGTGGTGTCCAGGCAAAGCGGGACGTCTACCACTTCCTGCACGGCGTCGACGAGCCACGGCAGGATTTCGTGGCCCATTTTCTTCTGCGGGCCGATGTTCAGATCCACCGCCCACGCGCCGGCCGCGACCTGCTTCATGGCCGATTCCTGGAAGAACTTCTTGTCACGGTTGGCGATCGCCTCTTTCACCTTGGGCGACATGATGTGGATGTTTTCGCCGATGATTCTCATTGGGATACCCCCTCCTTTGGGATGTGGATAACGACAGATGAAAGATAGAGATTCAACTGATTTCTTTATGCATACCCTAACGCTTCCTTTGCCTCTTTTCGCACCACGTAAGCCCGATCCCAGTCAAAATGCTCATCCTCACCCAGGATACGCTTGAGCGTAACCTTCAGCGCCGCACGTTCTTCTGCCACGAGATGGCCGTATTTCGCCAGCTTGCCCAGGCTGCGCACGGCCTTGGCGCGCAGGGCAGGGTTTGTGTCGCTCAGATTCCGGTATAACCGGCTGATAACGGCCGTGCGAAGGTCGTCGCTCAGCCCGCCGGCAGGGATCGATTCGGCAAACTTGCCCAGGGCACGCGTCGCGGTATCACGCATCTCCAGATCGGTCGAGGCGGCCGCGTCTAGCGCAGAAGGCACCGCCTTGAGGATTTCCGGTGATTTGATCTTACCGAGCGCAAAGAGAACGAAGTTGTGGCAGCCGGGCTCGGGGCACCCCTGGAATTCGGCCAGCAGCGGCTCAATGGCGGGGGCGCCCATGCGCCCTAAAGCCTGGGCGATGACCATCTGTGCTTTGACATCGCCCGCCTCCAGGTTTTGAATCAGGATCGGGATGATCGACTCCCCCAGTGCAGCCGTGACCGCTATCGCTTCCTCGATCACCGACACGTGCTCCGGGTGGTCCAACGGATCGATGTAAAATAGCGGCAGGATCAACTCACAGAACTGCTGGCAGTCCGCCGGCCCCGTCAGCGGCATGGCGGCCTTGATCAGCGCGAGGCCGCGCAGCAACTCCTCCGGCTCATGGCTGGACAGCAGATTGGTGATGGCATGTAGACGTTCCTCTTCCATGACTTCTCCCGTTTCGCTTCAGTTGACCCGCAGCACTTTCGCGCCGCGGATTTTGCGCGCCTTCAACTCAACCAACGCCCGATTCGCATCCATCAGCGCGTACTCCTGCACTTCAGGCACGATCGGAATCCGCGCGGCCAACGCAAGAAACTCGCTCACATCCTGCCGCGCCACATTGGCGACGCTTTTGATCTCCTTCTCTTGCCACAAATGCGTCGGATAATCCAGCCCGAGCAGCGCCGCCTTGTCGACATCTTCCTTGCGGATGGCGTTGATCACCAGCCGGCCGCCGGGCGCCAGGTTGCGCAGCGCCTCGATCACGGGCTTCCAGACCGGCGTCGTGTCGATGATGCAATGCAAAGGCTCCGGTGCTGTATCAGACGTGTCGCCGGCCCACGTCGCGCCCAATTCCAGGGCAAAAGCCTGCTCGGCCTCCGTGCGCGTGAAAACGTAAATGCGGCTGTGCGGATAGCGATACAGCGCCATCTTCAACACCAGGTGCGCCGAGGCGCCGAAACCGGTCAGACCGAGGTTTTGCCCATCGCGCAATCCGCTCAACCGCAGCGACCGGTAGCCGATGGCGCCGGCACAAAGCAGTGGCGCCGCCTCCGCATCAGAGAAGATGTCCGGGATGCGATAGACGAAGCCTTCCGGCACGACCATGGCCTCGGCGTAACCGCCGTGCGCGTCCCGTCCCGTTGCCCGGAATTCGGGACACAGGTTTTCCTGGCCCAACAGGCAAAACTCGCACTTGCCGCACGCCGAGTAGATCCAGGCCACCCCCACGCGTTCGCCTATCCGAACCGCGCTCGCACCCGGTCCCAGCGCCGCAACTCGTCCTACGACCTGGTGCCCCAGGATCACAGGCAATCGCGGCGGAGGTGTCCGGCCCTCGATCTCATCGAGCTCGGTGTGACATACGCCGCACGTCGCGACATGCACCAGGATCTCGCCGGGGCCGGGCACAGGTTCGGGCAGCTCCAAGGGCCGGAGCGGATTCGGGTTTTCGTCAAGCCGGCAGATCGCCGGGAGGATCATCGCGCGCATCAGTGGTGACTCACTCCTACGAGCTCATGAGCGCGCAGAAGCATCCAGGACAGTAACGCCAACTAGCTGTTCGCCTTGATAACGAAGCAACATGCCATCATCGGTCATCTTCGTGTTGGTCGCCTTCTGAGGGCGGCGAAGACTGATGTAGAGCACATCCGCTTCCTTGTCGTAGTCCACCCAGAAACGCCGCGTTGGAAAGTCAACCAAGAGCGGCACTGCCTGGGAGATGGAACTCGGAAGCTGCGCATCTAATTCTCTTTTCCACATGACAATCGAACTTCAGACCGGCACATCAGCGCTGGCGATGGCCGTGCCGATCTCCTTCGGTGTTGCGCCGGTTGCAAGCATCGCGCGCATCAGCAGATCAAGGGATACCGAGCGATCTCCACCTTCGGCCTTGGCGATACGCGGCTGGCTGGAGTGCATTCTCTCAGCCAGTTCAACCTGTGTCATCCGCTTCTCACGTCGTTCTCGCAGGCTCTTGCTCAGAGCCAGCTTGATTTCGATCAATGCGGCTTCCTCTGGCGTGAGCTCAAGCAACTCTGTGACGGTCCCAACTTTCCAACCCTTAGCTTTCAATCGCTCCTGTCTCGCGTCATCCATCGCCAGCACTCCTCTTCAATCGGCATCGTAGGCCTTCAACCTCTGCTGACAAATATCAATCACCGCATCCGGTGTCTCTCGTGTTGTCTTGAAGTAGATTTCCAGGATCACGATCGCGTCATGATCGATCCGGTAGATGATTCTCCAGTTTTTGTTTTGGTCGCGAACTCTCAATTCATGACAACGCACACCGATGTTCGGCATCGGTCTCGAATGAGGCATGCCCAGACTTTCACCTTGCTGAAGCCGTCTCAACAACAGGCCAGACTCTAGCCGCGCCGCCTGACTGAAGGGCGGGGTTTTCACCTCGCCGTGTAGCCAAACAAGAGGTCTGTCTTCCTTGCTCACGCTATTCTATATCATCCTTGATATAACCACAAGGGGCACTGATGAACTAATCTTGCCTGTTCAGCAAATTATCAGCTATCCTCTCCACCGCCCGGCTCACCAACGCGTCCTCGGGCAGCTCGACCAATGGCCGGCCCGCGGCGTCAAACTCGACGAGCTGTGGGTCGTAGGGCACCACAGCGAGCAGGGGAACGCCCATTCCCTCGGCCTTCGCGCGAATCGCGGGCGCCATTTCCCCGATCACCCGGTTCACCACCAGGTAGGTGTTGCGGACGTTGATCTCCAGTTCCCTGCTGAGTCCCAGCATGGATTCGGCCGCGGTCATGCCGCGCAGGCTGGCGTCGCTCACCAGCAGCAGGTGATCTACGTCCCGCGTGGTGCGCCGGCTGAGGTGCTCCATGCCGGCCTCATTGTCCATCACCACGTAGTCGTAGCCCGCGTTGATCCCGTCCATGATGCTGCGCAGCATGTGGTTGGCGGCGCAGTAGCAACCCTGACCCTCGGGCCGGCCCATCGCCAGCAAGTCAACATCGTCCCCTTCCTCGACGGCCATGCGGACGGCGTAATTCAACCAGTCCTGGCGCGATTGGCCGGGCGTCACGCCCGTCCGTGAATCCTCTCGGATGTCACCGACGGTTTGAGTCAGCGACATGCCGAGGACAAGATGCAAATTGCTCGAAGGATCCGCATCGATCGCCAGGATTTTGCCTCCCTTATAATGTACCAGATAGCGTACCAGCAACCCGGCCAGGGTCGTCTTGCCCGTGCCGCCCTTGCCGGCGACAGCGATAGTGACGGTCATGAAATGCTCCGATAGATCACGTGATTCGTGGAGCGTGAAGCGTGGAGTGTGACAAGCACCCAAAGGGTGGGTTCTCGTGCCTCGCTCTACGCTCCACTCGCTACACTCCACGTCAGAAATCTTCTGCGTGCCGCTTCAAAAAGTTTACCAGCACGATCATGTCCAGAGTCTCGCCTTCCGGCGTCATGAACAGATCCTTGAAGGCGAATTGGCGCTCGAAGCCCAGGCGTTCGAAGGCGTGGATCACCTGCGGCTGGCTCTCGACGACCTCGGCAATGACCTGGTGCAGGCCCAGCTTCCGTGCAACCTCGAGTTGTCCCTTGATCATGGCTGCGCCGATGCCGTGCCGACGGAACTCTTTCACGAGGAAAATGCGGATCTCGGCGGTGTGCCGGGTGAAACCTTTGCCCAGGTGCAAAGTCGAGTTGCCGACGATCCGATCGCCCACCACGGCCACCAGCGGAAAGACGCTGGTGTAGTCTGGCTGCTCGGCCCAGCGCGCTACCACTTGCGGGTCGGCGATGTTGCTGCGGAAGTACTGGGTCTCCTCGGCGGGCAAATTGCTGAAAAGCGCGATCAGCGTGTCCTTGTCCTTCGGCGTCAACGGTCGTAAGGCGATCCGCATGCCATCCGGCAGTGTAACGAGATGCCGGTATAACATCAATTGTTCCACCCCGGCGATCGGCTTCGTGATATCCATGCATTCCTCCTTTGCGACTGCGCTGAAGCGTTGAGCGTTACACGTTGGACGTTTGTCCGATCAACCGGGGCACGATGCAGCAGTCAACACGCAACGCTGAACACATTAACGATCAATGACTGCCGCTACCGACGGAAACTGACTTATATCGGTATGCGGCAAGAACAACGCTGAGGTGAACGCGTCGTAGAAGCTATTATCAGCCGACAGCTCCAGATAGGTCATCATGCCCGCCACATCGGTCAGGCGGGCGCGCACGTCACGGCGCAGCAGCGCCATGTACGCACCGCGAATCGAGGTGTTGCCCAGGAACTTGAAACGATCCCACGGCGACGCACTGCCGGGGGGAGCGGGCAGGTCGGGCAACAGGCCGATTTGCACAGCCTTCTCTACATTGATGTACTGGCCGAACGAACCGCCGATGAGCATCTGAGAGACATCGGCCAGGTCCACGCCAACACTTTGCGCCATAACGGTGAAACCGGCGTAAATCGCGGCCTTGGCGCGCATCAGATTGTCGATGTCCACCTTGGTGATCGCAATGTCGCGACCGTATGCGGTTTCCGAGCCCCAGGCGATCACATATTCCGGGCCATGCTCACCCTCGCGGATCCGCGGCGAGGCGCCTACATGCAGGTTCCCGGCCCGATCCACCACGCCGGTGACGAACATTTCGGCCAGCAATGCCAGCAAGCCGGAGCCGCAGATTCCCTTGGGCTTTTCCCCCTCGCGGCCGATCACGCGGTAGCTCGGCTCCAGTGTGTCGCTATTGATCCAGACTTCCTCGATGGCGCCAATCGTTGCCCGCATGCCGTGCTCAACCCCCGCGCCCTCAAACGCCGGCCCGGCTGAACAGGCGCAGGTGACGAGCCAATCGGCGTTACCCAGCACCGTCTCACCGTTGGTGCCAACATCGATGAACAGCACCAGCTCGGCGGCTTCGTCCACGTGCGAGCTGAGCACGCCCGCGCTGATATCAGAGCCGACATAACTGGCGACACCAGGCAGGCAATCCACCACCGCTTGCGGGTTTACAGCCAGGCCCAGCGCGCCGGCTTTCAACGTCGGCACGTGATTCGCGACCGGGATATAGGGCGCCAGACGGATCGATTCGGGTGGAATCGCCAGCAACAGGTGAATCATGGTGGTATTTCCTGCCACCGTCAGCTTGAAGATCTCACCCGTGCTTGCACCTACCTGCTTGCACGCACTCTCCACCAACTTGTTGATCGTGCCGATCACCAGGCGTTGCATCTCGATCAAACGATCGTCCCGCTTGGCATAGATGATGCGGGAGATGACATCTTCCCCGCGGGCAATCTGGCCGTTGTAGTCCGAGGCTTGCGCCACCACCTCGCCGGTTTCCAGGTCAACCAGCCAGACGGAGACGGTGGTAGTGCCAATGTCGATCGCGGCGCCCAGATTCCGGTCAGTATGATCGCCGGGCAACAGCGCCAGCAATTGGGGTGGGCCATCCGGCCGATCCCAACTGTCCACCGCAACCACCGCGGTCACTTCCCACGGCGCCGGGCCCTCATCCCAGATGCTTTTTTCAGATGACTCCGGCGCTTGTGGACAGTTCTCCCCACGAAGGATGCTCGGCATGCAACGCAGGACATCCAGGCTGATCTCCGGCCTGGACACGCCCAACGCCGCCAGCGCGCGAGTGATTCGCGCCAAATCATCGGTCTGATCGGCCAGGTTCGGCGGATCAAGGCGCAGGAAATAGCGCTGGATCGACTGATCGCGCCGCGGATCATAGTCAAACGGTACCTCGACCTTCGCCGCGGTCTTCTGCGTGGTCAACCGCCGCTCGATGGTTTCTTGCGGCGGCACGGTCACCCAGGCGTCACCCTCGATGACAGTCTGGCAGGCCAGCGCGTAGCCCGAAGCGACGTCTTCCGGGGCGAGCCGGATGGTGGAACGGCGACGCACAGCCGAGTGCGCGTTATCGACAATGACGGCGCAGCGCCCGCAGCGCCCCTGCCCGCCGCACGGTTGATTCAAATCAAACCCGGCCAGCCGCGCCGCCTCGGCCAGCGTGCTGCCGCCAGGAACGGAGACGGCAATGTCGCCAGGTTGGAAATGGATGGTATAGGTAGCCAGGATAAGTCTCCGGTCGAAAATGAGAACGGGAAGTCAGGGACTGAGGAGAAGGTTTTTGGGACAGGTATTAGGTATTAGATATTGGACGTCAGTCCCCAATACCCAATATCTAATACCCAGTCCCTCATACCGACATCACATCCCCTCGCTATCTGGACCCTCGCCTCTACCCCACGTCAAACAGTTCCCGGTCGGTCAGGAACTTGTGCATATCCGCCGCAGCGCGCTTGCCAGCACCCATCGCGCTGATCACGGTAGCCGCGCCGGTCACGACGTCACCGCCGGCCCAAACACCAGCCTTCATGGTGCGGCCAGTCTCCGGATCTGCCACGACGGTGCCGTGCTTTGTCCGTTCAAGGCCCGCCGCCTGGTTGAACACGATGGGGTTCGGGCTCGTGCCCAGTGCGAAGATCACCGTGTCCATCTCCATCTCGAACTCAGAACCCTCGATAGGGATCGGTGAACGGCGACCGGACGCGTCCGGCTCGCCCAGCTCCATGCGGATGCAGCGCAGCGAACGCACGTTGCCCTGCTCATCGCCCAGGATCGCCACGGGATTGGTGAGGAAGTCGCAGATGACGCCTTCCTCCACTGCATGGTGGAATTCCTCCTCGCGGGCCGGCACCTCGTTACGCGAGCGGCGGTAGACGATATGCGCCTCGCCACGATCCGCGGTTCCGTTCTTGCCCAACGCCTGTTCGCGCAGCCAATGGAGCGTTTGCAAGCGAAGGCTGCTGCGCGCCGCGTCCATTGCCACGTTGCCAGCGCCAATCACAGCCACCCTGTGTCCCACCTTCACCGGTGTGTCATATTCGGGGAAGCGATAGCCTTTCATCAAGTTGACACGGGTGAGGAATTCATTGGCCGACATCACGCCGTTGAGGTTGATGCCGGGGATGCGCATGAAGGACGGCAGCCCTGCGCCCGTGCCCATGAAGACGGCGTCGTACTCGCTCAACAGCTCGTCCAGGGTGTAGGTGTTACCGATGATATGATTGGTGCGAATCTCGATGCCCAGGTAATCAGCGGCCGTCTGGATCTCGGCCCGGATGATATTCTTCGGCAGACGAAACTCAGGGATACCGTAAACTAACACCCCACCCGGCACATGTAGCGACTCGAAGATCGTGACCTTGTGGCCCAGCTTCGCCAGATCGACGGCGCAGGTCAGGCCCGCGGGGCCGGAGCCCACCACGGCGACCTTGCGTCCGGTGGGCGGTGCGGGTGGCTCAGGCTTGAGTTGCTCGCGCAGCGCGTAGTCGCCCACGTAGCGCTCCAACCGGCCGATGGCAACCGAATGGCCTTTCTTTGCCAGGATGCAGTTAGCCTCGCACTGGGTCTCTTGTGGGCACACGCGGCCGCAGATAGCCGGCAAATTATTTTTGACCTTCATCGCGTCAACTGCGCCGCTCAGGTTACCCTCGCGTAGCGCCTTGATGAATTGCGGAATCTGCACGCCGACCGGACAGCCGTCAACACAGTGCGGCTTGGCACATTGCAAGCAGCGCTCGGCTTCGGCAAGCGCTTCGTCCCAACTGTATCCCAGGGCGACTTCGTCGAAATTGCCGATGCGGACTTGCGGCTCTTGCGCGGGCATGTCGTGCCGCTTAATTTGCATGCGTTCTCGATTCGAAAGTGGAGACATTCTTATCTTCTCCGAGGCGACTTCTTACGCCGGCACCTTATCCAGATTACACGCGTGATCGCGCACTTGCTGCCAATGTTCGATCGCGACCTGTTCCTCGGCCTTGTAGTACTGTATGCGCGAAAGCAGGTTGTTCCAATCGACCATATGGCCGTCGAACTCGGGACCGTCCACACAGACGAATTTCGCGCCGTCGGTCATGGCCACGCGGCAGCCACCGCACATGCCTGTGCCATCGATCATGATGGTGTTCAGGCTGACAATGGTGGGCACGCTAAACGGCCGGGTGGTCAGCGAGACGAACTTCATCATGATCGTAGGGCCGATCGCCCATACCTTGGCGACTTCCCCGGGCCGCGCGGTCAATAATTCCTTGAGCGGCTCGGTGACCAGCGCCTTGCGCTTGTAGGAGCCATCATCGGTACAGACGATCAACTCGTCCGAGACAGCGCGCATCTTGTCTTCCCAGAACAGTAGCTGCTTCGTGCGGGCGCCGATAATCGAGATGACGTGGTTGCCAGCAGCCTTCAAATCACGGGCGATAGGATACATGGGCGCGATGCCGACACCGCCCGCCACACAGGCCACCGTCCCGTAGTCCTCGATTTCGGTGGGATGCCCCAACGGGCCGGCCACGGAGTAGAAGCCGTCACCGACGTTCATCGTCCCCATTGCCATGGTGGACTTGCCGACCTCCTGGAAGATCAGCGTAATCGTGCCTCTTTGCGGGTCGTGATCGGCGATGGTGAGCGGGATGCGTTCGCCTTGTGCGTCGGCGATGACGATGACGAACTGTCCTGCTCGTGCGTTGCGCGCCACGTGCGGCGCCTCGATGACCATGAGTTTGGTCACATCGCTGAGAACCTGCTTCTCGAGAATCTTATACATGGGTGTCCCTGCTTTGCTCAGTAGTGATATCTGCACGCTGCTACGATGATGGCTTTATCGGTCACCTTGTAGATCGGAGACTTCGACCAGGTTCTTGCCTGCTGTGATGTTCGCCATCGCTTCCCCTAACCGCACGCCGTTTGCCTCAGATTGAAACAAATAAGCAGTTTCGTCCACAGGGCTGACGGTAATTTCGACTTCTTGGTCTCGAAAAAGAGTCTTTAATGACTCCAAAAACTCGTTGTTTAGAACATTCGCTTTCAATCGGTAAGTTGTATACATAGGACCTGTCTCCACTTGCAGAGAAGGAATTGTTGAGTCCAATCTCATATTTCTTTCGGCCTTACAGCGTCGGTACAACGACGAAACCGGCTGTCATGAAATGACGATCGAACCCGAATGCTTCACTAATCCCACGTTGCTGCATAATGGCGAAACTCACAGCATCGGTTAAGCTGAAGTCCTGGTCGGCGTAGCGACGGAGGATCTCCTCCGCCGCTGTTTCTAACCTGGCATCGGGGTATATCTTCAGCAAGTGGCTGCTCTGACGGATGGAATCCAGAAAGAGCATTGCCGGTCGGTGCCCCCCGGCTCGCCGGATAGCAACATATGCCTCTGCGATCACGAGATTGGTCGTTATAAGCAGGCGACGCTCCCGCAACAGTCGCTGACAGAAATCCACTGCGACCGAGTGATACCTGTCACCACGGTCATTAAGCGCGATCCAAGCGCCCGCGTCTGTAAACAGCTCGCGCGTCATCCGCGGTTTTCCTCGTCAACCGAGCGGGCAATGTATTCATCGTGCTTTTCAGCCAGATTCCCGATGCCGGAGTCAAAGGTGCCGATGATGTTCCAGAGTGGATCCTCTTCCACCGGCACCTCAGCCAGGATGCGATCAACTCCTTGCCGAACCAATTCGGCAATCGAGACCTTCCGTCGCTCGGCCACCAAACGCAGCGACTCGATCTGCTCCGGGCGCAGGTAAACTTGGATAGGTTTCATCGTGAGCGCGCTCATCGCTGTATCTCCATGTGTGATGTATATGGATTATACATCGGAGCACACGCCATAGCAATCTGGAAGCCAGAATCTGGAAACTGAATACCCAATACCTAATATCTAGCTTCTAGCTTCCAGTTGCCAGTTCACCACGCCGTCTTGAGATATCGCGGCAAATCCACTGCCTCGCGCGGCCCCACCTTGATCTGCCAGCCGGGAAGCTCTTCTTCGAGCTCGCCCATCAGCACCGCGACATGGCCTGGGATGACCACTTTGCGGTGGTTGACTTTCTCCGCGATGCCGGTGCCTTTCACTGTCTTGGCGATCTTCTCGGCATCGAATTTGCCGGCAGCCCAGGCCGTCAGCACGCTCATGCCCTCGGCGTCAGCCACCAGGAGCCAGCTCGGCAGGCCGCTGCTCTCCATCTCGTTCGCAACCGCGAAGTAGGTGATGGAGAAGTTAGTTGTCACCAGCACCGGCGCATCGAGGCCGGGCTTATTGATCGGGTAGACGCCGGGTTCCACCTGGATCGGCTTCTGTGGGTCGGTGAAGATGTTGGCGCGCAGCACCAGCAACGGATAGACCATCGCCGGGTCAAAGTTGCCCAACACCACCAGTCCTGCGTACTTGGCAATTTGCTGACCGGCCAGCAATTCTTCCATCGCAAGGTCAGATGCGCCAAGGTACGGGAAGGTGATGGATGGGTAGCCCACCGGACGGAAGTTCTTCTTCAGGGCCAGGCGGCGGAGCTGAGTGAGCACCTGCAGCGACCCGCTGAATCCGCGCACGGCTGGATCAAGCACCAGGTTCTCCACGCCGGCAGCGACCACCTTTTGGGTCAGCTCCGCCAGACCGGCGACGGAGTCGGCACGGAGCACCAACGGCGCCTTAGCATCCTTCGCCAGCTTCGCCATCGCCTCCCAGTTGGCGGCGGTCGCCGCGCACAACAAAGGCGTTACGCCCACAGCTTTCGCCAGGCCTGCGGACATGAGCGTCGGATCTTCGGTCACCAGGACCAGCGGCAGCGTACACGCGCCGCGCACGGCTGCGACAGCCGCCGCGAACTTGCCCGCGTCGCCGGAAACCGCCTCCACTGCCAGACCGTCCAACCGCAGCGCCATGCCGACGTAGTCGACCTTATAGTCGGCCACGGCTTTAGCCAGGGCGACGATTTCACCTTCGGCCAGCGTGTCAGGCACGCGCACGAGCAACCCGGCCGGATGGAAAAAGGTCTTCTCGTGGCGGAAGAGCACCGTCTCGTTGCCAACTTCCACCTTACGTCCGTCAGCCGATAAGGTGATGAGACGAATTGGCGGCGCGGCGGCGGCCGAAAGCTTAGCTTTGGACTCGTCACTGACGTACTTGCACTGGGACAATTCGGCCTGTTTGGCAGCCAGCTTCATCGCGAACGCCAGACAGGTGGGGAATCCACATTCCTTGCAGTTGGCTTTTGGATGCGGCGGTTTGATCCCGCCGGGAAGTAGCTTGTAGATTTCGAGACCGCTGAGGGCCATAGTGTTCCTCCTGGATGATCATAGTTGCCGGTTGCGTTACAAGTTCAAAGTTGAAGGTTGAAGGTAACGCATACAACCTTCAACCTTGAACCTTCAACATCATGCCGCCATCAGTTCCCCAATCATCTTCTTCACGCGTCCCACCGCCTCTGGATGCCGCATTACGACGATGTCAGCACCGGATTCGACCAGGGCGGCTGCGGTCATGGCTTCCCAGTTGACGGCTCGGCTCGCCCACTCGCCCCAGGCTGCGGGAACGCCCTCACCGGCGCGCGTTTCCTTGGCCCGCCACGCCTCTTCGCCTGGGGTGACGATCATCGGCTGCTGCGTCATGCTATCGCCTTGCAGCGCAGCAAGCCGCAGGCGTTCCATGACGCTATAGCCGTACTCGATGCCGTAGCCCAGGGCGCCGGTGGTCGGATCAGTGATGATCCGTTCCATCGGGATGCCCATATCGTGTACCAGGACGGTCAGTTGCTTGGACAGATTGACGTCCATCGGGGTCTTGGCGGTGACGAGATGACCGTGGGCCAGGGCCGCGGCAACGATGGTGCGATAATTCTTATCTTCGCACGGGCCGAGCACCAGCCGCTCGCCGACGCCTTCCTCGGCACAGGCCACCAGCATTTCGTTGTCCAGCTCCGCCTGGCCCGTCCCAAGAACGATCACCGGAAGACCAGTGGCATTTAAGACGGCGCGCAGCACTTTTCGGGCAGTTGCGCCGGTCATTCGCTTGCCTGCGCTATCAACCGTCGTCAGTTGGAGCGAGATGAGATCTGCTCCGGCGGCCTCGGCTGCCTTGGCCCAGGCGGCCGCGTCGTTCATGGCAGCGCCCCAGGCCTTCGCCAGCGGCTCGGGCCACTCCTCGCTGGGATTGACGGCCCGCACTTCGACCGCGATAACCGGCCGGTTCGGCACCTTGCCCTCGAAGCCCAGGAATGGCAATGTGGTCTGACCGCCAACCGTAACAGTATGGCCCCGCGTGCCACCTTCGGCTGCGGTCGCTCCCAAAGTGACCTGGCGAATGCTGCCCGACCATTTTTCGATCGGGACTTCGACGTTCACGGGCATGAAAACCTCCTTTGCATATTGCGTGTTGCATATTGCGTGTTGCGTGTTGCGTGTTGCGTGTTGCGTGATCGCCAGCGAACGAACATCGAGTAACAGAGACTCTCATTGTCTTATCTGCCTGTTTCCTCGTCTACCAGTACCTTTCTACGTGAATCTGCCCCACTTCTTTTCTCGTCTGTTCCCTGAATCCTTCTTGTCCCAGCAGCCCCACCGTCTCATCAATCATCGCCGGTGCGCCACAGAGAAAGATATGGGTGTTATCCGGCGTCGGGTGAAAGCCCCAGGCCCGCTCCAACGACCCATTCTTCCACAAATCCTGCACGTATCCGGTGGCACCGACCCACGGCGCGGGTTCCTGCTGCGGACGGCTGATGACCGGAATATACGTAAAGTTGGTGCACAGGTGTTGCAGGGTCATCAATTGCGACCGATAGCCCAAATCCCACGAGTGACGTGCGCCATGCAGCACGGCGATTCGGCGCGGGTGGCCGCACATCAGGTGCGTGCTCAGCATACTCATGTAAGGCGCAAGCCCGGTTCCGGTGGCAATCATGACCACACCGGCATCTTCTGGCACCTGATCGAAGGTGAACATGCCGGTAATCTTCGGCCCGAGCCAGATGTGGTCGCCGATCTTCATCGTGAATAATCGTGGGGTCAACGCGCCGGTCGTCACCAGGGCGATGTAAAACTCCATAAAGTGGCGGGCTAACGAGGAGGAGGCGATGGAGTAAGCGCGACGGATCAGCTTGTCCGGTTCGGCCGGCCGATCTTCAGGCTCTGAGATGGCGCAGCGAGCGACCGATCCGGGCAGGCCCAACACGGCAAACTGCCCTGGTTCAAAGTCCGGCAGCTCCCAACCATCAGTTACGACGCGCAGGATCATCAGCCAAGGGGAAATCTCATCGCGAAGGGTGACGATGGCGTTCAATTTGGGTTCGGACAAGAGGTAGCTCCTTCTGCGATGAAGTGTCTTTTCCGGATTAAGTCCATGTGTCTCGTCCGATTATACCCCTACTTGTGGGAAAAACATAAGCCGCGCGGATGTGCCCCACTTCACTTCTTGGGTAAGCCATACCGCTGCCTGAAGAGATCCATTGGCGTCGGCCTTGGTGCGGCCGCACCCTGATCCTTGATGTACTGAGGGCCAGCGAGCGCCTTGACCACGTCGCGCAGGCTCAACACCGATGCGGGCCATGCGCGGCCACCGGCCCGGTGCAGAAAAAAGAGATGATCAACGCCCTGGTCGGCCATGATCCCGATCGCTGCGGCCAGTGGGATGTCGGACGGACACTCCGGCACATCTTCGACCATGATGTCCGCGGCGGTCAGGGGGCAGGCATCAGGAGTCAGGGATGCGAGCCGAAGATAAGCCTGCGCCAGCCCCGCTTCATTGATCCAGCCGCGCGTGTCGGCGTCTTCATCCAGCACCACCAATGCCGTGGCAGCCTGGTCGATCATCTGCGCAGCGACTTTGTCGAGCGTGTCTTCCAGCTTGCAGGTCGGCACGCCGATGCGCATCACATCGCGGACGAGAAGGGGTGAGGGCATAGGGATCAGTCGCCGTTCTCAGGCAAATCCAGTCGTTCGTCAATCCATTCTCTGAGCAAGGCGCTGACCGACTTCTTCGCCGCAATCGCCTCCGCGTGCAAAACGCCCTTGGTGATCTCGTCCAAACGGATGGTGAGCTGTTGATCGGTCGGCCTGACCCCGCTCTTGATCAGCAGCGGCTCAAAGTAGTCAGAAGGATAGAGGTAAGGCTCGCCGGAACCATCAATCACGCGCACCATGCCGCTATCCGCTTCTTCGGGATACAAGGCCATCTGCTTGTAAACCTGGCCGACGGCCAGGTCAGTGAAGGTTTTAGCCAGATCATCCTTGAAATAGGTATCATTCTTTCGGCATTTTACGTAGCGGCTCATTGCTCTTCTCTCCGAAACTCTCTCACGATCTTTTCTTCAACTTTGCCGATACCGTGCGCTTCAAACCAGTGGATTTCGGCGTAAGCCACACGGCCTCCTTGATACTCTACCCAGGCCTTACCCTTGAGCTTGCGCCAGTTGCCGAGGCCATAGGTACGATTGAGCCGATGTCGGGCATCCACGCCATGACCACGTGCAATGACTTCGATGTCGTTGATCTCGCTGATGATGTCGAAGTGCCTGGGCATGACAATTGTCTCACGACCTCAAAAAGCACGGCTCGGTGTTTTGCCGTGACCCTTGTATACGGCGTTACTCTTGGTCAAGGCGCTCCCATTCGCTTTCGCGCAAGCGTCGCACCCACGCGCGGCTATCCTTCATCTCCTCACGGTCGCGCCACATGCCGATGAACGGCTCATCGGCCAGCTTCGTACGTTTCGCCTTCCGAGCTGCCTGGGCAGCCGGATAGCGAGTCTTCAGGGACGCTACAAAGTCCGATACCTGCTTCTGTGCCTCGGCGGCAGCGATCCGATGTCCCGAATCAGGTTTGTTGCGTCCATCACCCCGCCTCGCTTCCCTTTTCACACAACCAACCTGGAAGCTGGAAGTTCAAATCAGGTCATCCGGCTCAGTCTGCACCGCGACCGCCGGACGCCGCCCGCTCTGCTCACGCAATTCGCTCGATGGCAACTCGATGATCAACACGTCTCCGCGTGCCATTCAGCCAGTCGCTCCGAGCAACTTCTCCAGTTTCAACGCATCTTCATCGCTGGCAGCATCCCAAGCCGAGGCCTCTCGAAGAAGGAGTCCCACGTCGTCGCGCGGTACGTTCCATTCCTCAACAGTAGGGCTCTCCTCCAGAATGGTCACTAGCGCGCGCCGCGCAACGGGTATGCGAACAGACTGAAGCAACCGCACCGTGCCCTGTTCATCAATCACTGCTTCGACAGTCTGGATCATGGCGTACCTCCATCCCTAACCTCATCTATCCCACTTTTCGGCTTGATTATACGCCCGATTGCACCAGACTTATAGGACCAAATATCCTGTAGAATCAGGATGCCGGCGGCGCACGTCTGGACACGAGGAACAGTCGCGCTTCACATGTTGGCAGATCTATATGGCTCCATCAGCTTCTCAATTCTGCATGCGGTCAGCGCCCTGGGCCGAAACCGGAAAGCGAATGGGCGGAGTCAGACTAGGATCGCAACTGGGTGCTACTATCACCTACGCATACAAGAACACCACACCTTCCCAGCGCCACAGCACTCTTCACAAAAAGAGTGGCATGGCTTTGGAATCTGCATTTGCTTCCATCTTCCAGTCGCAAGATCCATTATTCGCTCTGTGACCAGTATGTGTCCTTTCCCATCGCAGATGCGACACCTGCCACTACCGCCGCATCTCATACAGGTGACCTACCCCGTGCCATTGCACCAGCCACAGTTCGGATTAGGCGACATGCCTCCCTCCTTGCGACGCTCACGTAGCCTTCATTACGAAGGCGCCGCCAACCCACCCGACGGCGCCTCCCATCGTCTACCGTCTATCGTCCATCGTCCGCCATCAGAAAATCGGATCCATCATCAACGCCGGATGCCCCATGGATTCCAGGTGCACGAGCAGCCCATCTACGTCGGTGCAGATCGTCTCATCGGCGATCTTGCTGATCAGATCGGGGTCGCCCTCGCGCTCGCACACTTCCTGGAGCTCAGCGGCCATGGTCTGCTTGAGCACGCTGGACATCCAAACCACACGCTTGAACCCACCGTCGGCCGAGATGAACTTGGGGCTGGTCAGGTAGTATTTGCCTACGCCCATCACGCCGGGCGTCTGCAAGCCGCCGCCGGCCATGCCGGCCAGGGTGCTGAAGGTCATCCCTGCGGGGGTCATGCTGGTGTCCTCACGGCTCACCACCATCACGCCGTTGGCTTCGGGGATCAGCATCACGATGCACTCGAAGCAGCCGCACGCCGTCATCGGGCTGATCATGATCGAGTACATGGCAACTTCCTCCACCGTGCCCTGCGATTTCTGCACCGCGATCTCGTTCAGGCCGGTGTAGATGCCCTTGACGGGGTCGATCACGCGGCCTTTGCGGACCGGTTGGTTGGGGCCGGTGGGATTGATCTGGTAGGAGGCGGCGCAGTCCAGATAGTTGTAGGCGCCGCACAGGCCCAACCGCTGCGGGCTCACCAGGCATAGATGGGTCGGTGCGAACGATTGGCAGAGCGTGCAGGTGTAGAAATCTTCCACGGCCTCGTCGGTCATGTCTGCCAGGCGACGGTTGCGGAAATCATACGCGTCGCGGGCCTTTTGCAGCCACTCGGCGAACATCGTCGGCTCGGTGACGATCTTGACCTGCACCTTGTCCACGATCGCACCGAAGTCGGCCATAAAGCGGGCGTGGAGAATATCGCCGAAGTGGCGCAGGTTAAAGCCCTTCTCCGCCGCGGTCTTGCTGATGCGAATCCAGGTGATGTCGCGCTGGCCGATGTGCTGGATGCCGCTGGCGCCGTTGACGAAGTAGTGGATCTGGCGCTCAAGCACCGGCTCGAAATCCTGCTGCATCTTCCGGCCGGCGACCTCGACCAGGATGCCCAGATCCATCGCCTTGCCTTCGGGCAGGCTCTCGAAGCCGGGCCCGATCACCTCGACCTTGCCATCCTCGACCTGGTCCATATCGACCATGCGCAGATACTCGAACGCCCGGCTGTACTTGCCGCCAAACTCGATGCGCATGTCGGCCTTGCGGACCACCTCGCCCTCGAAGGCCGAACCGTACGGCACCGGGATCGGCACTTCGGTCAGCTTGATCTTCACCCCGCGGGTTTCGATGCACTTCTGCACCAGCTTCTCAGCCCGCTCCAGATCATCCTTGCCCTCGATCTCGTTGAACGGCATGGAGATAACATGCTCGTAGGTGGTGACACCGGTGGGCAGGATCTGCGGGATGCGGGTGTCGGCGATGACCGGGAAGCCGTAGTTGATCGCGCCGGCCGCAGCCGCGTATTTCAGATCATCCACCTCGCCCAGCGCCAGCACGAACGCGAACACACGCTGCCGGTTGTAGAGCAGGATGTCTTTGGCCTGGCCGCCCTTCAAGCCGCCGAAGGTGAGCGCGGAACGGGTGGCGAACCCCAGGGCGTAGATCGCCGACAATGTATCGAGGCCGAACGGCACGATATAAGTGTCGTAGCCCATCTCCACGCCCTCTTCCATGAGTTGGTGGATGACCGAGCGTCCGTTGGTGTTGCCGCTGAGGAAAATCAGGATGTTGCGCTTCTGAAGCTCGCGCACGATCTTGACCGCGACTTCGTTGCTCTTCGCCGCGCCGACAATGGCTGCGAAACCGGGCATGCGGCCATCGACGAGCTGGATGCCCCACGTGCGGAGCTGGATATCATCGATGGGTCCGTTGAGATGGCCAGTGCCGTTACCTCCTTCGCCGGCGAATTCCGGGCTGGTGAAGCTGCCGCCAGCCATGTGAAAGCCTGGGATCACGCCGGGTTCGTCGCCGTAGACGAAGCGCACTGTCTCGATGGTCTCAGCGGCGAGCAACGTTGCGGCGCCGGAGTCGAGCGTTTCGCCCAGGTAGGGCGTCCAGCATTGGGCGGACGGAACCGGGTGAAGCAGTTCTTTGGCGTGCTCCACCACCGGCACCAGCTCACCCAGCTTCGTAATCTCACGGCCGGTGAAACCCAGGATCACCGGCAGGTAGTAGGCGGTATTCGGGAAAGCCACCGGCGTATCGGGCCCCTTTTCCTGCAAGGCCTTGTTGAGCAGTGCTTCGGCTTCTTGTGTGATCAGGTTCGCGCCGCGAATGGCGCGGGTGGCGATGTAACGTGACATGTGTGTTCCTCCGTCTTTTCCGAACGGAAATTAGGTATTAGATATTAAGTATTAGAGGGAGGAATCCAATACCCAATACCTAATATCCAATACCCAATCACCCATAAAGTTCCGCCATCTGCTTTTCCAGCGGCAACTCGAAGTAAGGTGTGAGCGGTACGTCACCTGAAGCGCCGAAGCGGTTCGGGTCGTAAGCTGGTAGCTTGAGCGCCGCGCGTTTTTTGTCGATGTGCTCGATCGTGCGTCTTACGATCTCTGCCGACTCGGCCACGAACTCCAGCCTGCCGCCAAACCGCGCATCCCATTCCTTGGAGAGAATCTCGCTGACGCCTTCAGCAAACTCCACCGGCGAGCGGACACCCATGATCACGTACGCACCCGAAGCCACGGCGTAGGTGGCAATGGCGAGCGCCTTTTCGCTCATCCACTCGGGCGCCAGGCCCACAGCCGGAATATCGCTGATGTCATCGCCGAGGCCGCCCTCAGTCGCCATCTGGCTCAGAACCGTGAGGATACGGCTGTTGTCCACGCAGGAACCCAGGTGCAAAACGGGCGGGATGCCGATGGCCTCGCAAATCTCGCGCAGGCCGGGGCCCACCTTGTCCAGGCCCGCTTCACCGCGCAGATAGCCATACTTGCCCGCAGCGATCGCTCCGCAGCCCGTGCTGACCACCAGGACGTCGTTCTTCAGGAGCTCGGTGATGACATCCATGTGCGCCTTGTCTTGAGTCAAGGCCGGGTTGTTGCAGCCGACATCTGCAGCCACGCCGCGGATGCGGCCAGTGGCGATCGCCTCGTTCAACGGCCGGAATGACTGCCGATAGAAGCCCCCCAGCATGTAATTGAGATACTCGTGGCTGAAGCCCGGCACCACTGACTCCGCGCTTTGCTTCGGGATACGCGTCTCACCGCGGTTGACGTAGTTGTCGCAGGCCCGCTTCACGATGCCCTTGGCGATGTCGAGCGCATGGTGCTCATCGAACTCGATATGCGTCGCGCCGGTGATCTTCACTTTCGGGCTGGTAGTAATGATCTCGGTGTGGAAATGTTTAGCCACACTGGTCAGCGACTGCATGATGCACTGTACGTCCACCACCATGGCTTCCACGGCGCCCGTCAGGATGGCCAATTCCTGGTTCAGGAAGTTGCCGGCCGACGGGATACCCTGGCGCATCATGATCTCATTGGAGGTGCAGCAGATACCGGCCAGGTTGATGCCCTTGGCACCTTTGCTCTTGGCGTACTCGATCAGATCGGGATCCTGCACCGCGGTGACGATCATTTCGCTGAGCGTGGGTTCGTGGCCGTGGACGATGATATTGACCTCGTCATCGCTCAGACAACCCAGATTGACCGCGCCTACCTTGGGGCTGGGAGTGCCGAACAGGATGTCGGAGATGTCGGTGGCCCACATGGAACCACCCCAGCCGTCGGCCAAAGCCGTGCGGACCGCGCTGGTGAGGATATGGCTGGCATCCTGGTCATCGCCCATGTGCGTGCGGTGGAGGATTTCGACGACCTCGCGATCGACACCGCGCGGCACTACACCCTGTTCTTTCCAGATCTGCTGACGCTTGGGCGGCGCCACCGAAATATAGCTCAACTGGCCGCGTTGCTGGCCGAACTCGCTGATCGCTTTATTGGCGACATCCAGCGTGATCTCCTTGACTGTGCGCCCTTTGGTCGGGATGCCATGCTTGGCCGCGACACTGAACAGCTTCGCCTCATCGCGGACCTCGTACCCTTGAGCTTCGCCCAACGCCACAGCTTGCAGAGTGAAGGCCAAATCACGGCCGTGGTCGGAGTGCGCGGCCGCGCCCGCGGCGACCGCACGCGCCAGGTTGCGGGCCGCGATCGTCTCCAATGTTGCGCCACAAATCCCCACCTGCCCCTCCTTGGTGATGCGGCAGGGACCCATGTAGCAGTTCTTGCAGCAAATGCCCGACTGGCCGTTGCCGATGGTGCACGGTTTGAAATCAGCCGCGCGGCTAAAGGAAGTCTGGATGCCCATCGAGTTGGCATAGTCCAGCATCTGGCAAGCGGCGGGATCAATACTCGGGATGATATTGATTTTTGCCATGAGTGTTGCTCCTGGTGCTAGGGATTGGGGATTAGGAACTGGGATCTCCTTCGTCCCTGGTCCCCAGTCACTTGTCTACCTCTTCGTCTTCAAATCCCGCTCATCTGTCCTCGTCTGGCGCATGCCAAGACGAGTCCAGGCCGGATCGCGATGTCCGTCGGCAACGGGAACGCTCTCGGCGATCACCCCGGTGCCGTCAGTGGCAACCAGGTAGCCGGCGTCTTCCAACGTGGCCATGATGGCGCCGGGATTGGTCACGACAGGATCGAAGGACAGCGCGACCATCCGGAAAGCAGAGCTGGCAATCACATCCTGCACGCCGTTCATGGCCGCCAAAACCGTCCGCACCCTGAGGACGTGGTGATCTGCCCACATGTCGGGGACGTTGAGTTGTAGTTTCTCCATAGTCGCTGACGAATCTCCTTTGACGTGGATGAGCAGCCGCGCGGCCTCGGCGGGGTACGCGGACGTGCCGGGGATCGAAGATGGTTTCTCATTTGTATGAAGCATCTCAGCGATTTCGCGCCGGTGCTCAAGGTAGAGGACACAAAAATCGCAGGTGACGTGGATCGGCGCGCAGCAGCAAGGGGAGCCACTGCACTGCTCCCAACAAGACATCTCGCCATTGAACATGACGCAGTCGGAGCAGGCAACGAGCCAACCCTGAGCACTATCGAAGGACTGGCCGTTCGGCTTGTGGTCCTCGCCACTCTTCTCGGAGAGTTCTTGCCTGATCTGCCAACAGCTTCGCAACGGATGCTCCGCACCGACGATAGACGATAGACGATAATCCCTATGGTCCATGGTCAATCGTCCATCGTCCGACAAACAAAACGCCCGCCCTTCGCGCGCGACGAAATGGGCAGGCGTTCACCACCTGTGCCAGTGCAGGCCAACATCAGCCTGCGAGGTTATGAGACGGAATCAGTATGCCAGAGGGTGGAATGGGGGGCAATGATGTACGTCATGTTTAGGGCATCGAGACGAGATTTCCCAAATCGCCCCTTTCGAAGGACCATCGAGATCAACCCGCATTTTCCTTTGGCCGTTTAAACATCATACCCTCGCTATTGGCGCTTGCCAGATCCCAACCATCATGGTGGATTACTTTCGGGCGAAACGAACCCGCTCCTCTGTTACCACCACGTAATGATTGGCGATCTGGTCAGCATAAGTGGCTAACAACTGTCGGATCGTGTTGATCTTGACCACAGCTCGCTCGTCATCGAGGCGTAGCAAGACAACTCCTCGATGCGGATAGCGTTCTCGGTAAATCCTCTCACCGAAGTCCTTATCGTTGGTGACCAGGATGCGATTCTCAACGAATGCCTTCTGAACCACATCACGGTCGTTCATACCGCGCGCTTCCTCGTATACGGAGAAAACGTCGTGCCCGTGCTCACGCAACCATTGCGCTAATGCTGGGCCGGTACATTCGTCCACCAGGAAGCGCATCAGGCAGGTTCCATCACCAGCGGCATAAAGAGTGTGCTTTCCAGAGACTGAGCGGCGAACCGTAGACAGGCCTGAATGTCCTCGTGAGTTAGCCCCTTGTACTCGTTCAGTATTTCCGCTTCAGTCGCGCCCTGCGCCAACAGGTTCAGGATATATTCGACGGTCAGGCGCGTGCCTTTAATGACCGGTTTGCCGACCATAATCTTGGGATCAACGATAATTCGCTCGAGCAACTGTTTTCCATTCATGGATTGCTACCTCCGGCCACGATCATACATCAAAGTGGACAGGACGTCCAGCAGATGTCGGCACCAGCGGGTCGAACCGCTACGGCTCATAGGCTGGCATCGGCCGGCTCCTGGACGATTTCCATCATGAAGTTGGTGACTTGTTCAGGGCGCGCCAGGCGCGGGGCTATAATACGCGCGAATTGCTTGACCTGAACGTCTGGAACGATCACATACACCGTGGTTTTCTGAGGCAAGCGGATGTTGTCCTTCAGTCGGATTCGGTTGCGCTCTACGACACCCTCAAGAGTCATGATGCCCATTATCTCATCTCCACTCCCATATCAACGCGGAAGCAAGGCAATCATACGCCGGGCCGCACCAGATGTCCAACAGCGCCGACGGCGGGGTGTGGGACCACAGGTCGCCAAGAACCGCTCCGCTACGCAGCCTTGTGAGCGTTGCACGAAAAACACGCCAGCACAGGTTGTCCGCCGTAGACGCCCCGCCAGCCGCTTCTGGCAAAATGTGGTCAACGTGCATCTGTAAGCCGCAGTTTTCCTCGGTAGTCAGACAATAAGCGCAGCGGTGCCGGTCACGCTCGGCTATGAGACGATACAGCACCGCGGGCGAGGCCATGCGCGTCACCTGGCTGGCGCTTCTGATTCGGAGAAAATGATGTGCCCGCGTCGCGCCAGCAGGTGGTAGGCTTCTGCCTTGCGCAGCATGACCAGTTCTGCTTCGTCCATCAACTGATCCAGTTCAGCTTGTTCTACAAGCGTGAGCAAGCGATGCTTCTGCGTTTCAGCCAGGGTCTGCAACCGCGCTTGCTTGCGCCTGTCCATCGCGCTGCGGGCAAGTGCCCATAGCTTGGCATCACTGAGCAACGGTAAAGCTGCCAGTTCAGATCGAACCGCCGCGGACAAGTCAGATTCGAGAGCCGGTAAGGAAAGCGCGATGGATTGGGTCAGCACTTGCTCCATATGAAAAGCCAATCTCGATCCAGGAGATTGCCTCACAGCATCTGATCCGCCACCACGATTGCTTCTGCCACCTGCGCGAGCTTGCGGTTAGACTCCTGGCTTTGCCGCTGCAAGCGGCGGAACGCCTCGTCCTCGGTCAGGCTGAGCCGGCGCATGAGGATGCCTTTGGCGCGCTCGATGATCTTGCGGGCTTCCAACGCTTCGCGCAAATCCGTCACCTCCTGGCGTAATGCCTGGAACTCCCTGAAGCGGATTAATGCCAGGGTGATGGCGGGCAGCAGATCCTCTTCGGAGACCGGCTTCATGAGGTAGGCAGAGATGTTAGCCTGGGCAGCGCGCTCGACCAGTTGCGACTCGCTGTACGCGGTCAGCAAGATAATCGGGATCGGCCGCGCCTGCGTGATGCGCTGTGCCGCCTCGATGCCATCCATGCGCGGCATTTTGATATCCAGGATCGCCAGCTCAGGCTGAGAACCCGCCGCAAGAGTCACCGCTTCCTCTCCCGTTGACGCCTCTGCCACCACCTCGTGCCCCAGCGCGATCAACTGAGCGCGCAGGCTCATCAAGCGGATGCTCTCATCATCGGCGATCAGGACGCGCAACGGTTCCATGGCACGTCCTCCTTGCCCCCTATTTGTAGAACGTCAGCGTTGCCCGGCTGCCCCCTTCAGGCCGATTCTCCAGCCGCAAAGTGCCAGCCAGGTCTTTCTCCACCAGCGTATGCACGATTTGCAGGCCGAGCCCGCGCCTCTCGGAGACATTGAAATCCGGCGGCAAGCCACGACCATTATCGGCGATAGTCACTGTTACCTGCGCGCCGTCCTGCGCCGTGTTGATCATCAACTTCCCGTCGCGCCCGCTCATGCTGAATGCGTGTTCGAGCGCGTTCGAGATCAGCTCGTTCATTACCAGCGCCAGCGCGGTGGCCTGCTTGGATGGGAGGTAGATGGCCGGACCGCCGATTTCGGCCGTCACGCGGCGATCGGGCCGCACCATGTGACGGAGGGAGATATCGCAAACCTGTCGTGCCAGCTCAGTGATGTCGGTCAGCCGTAGCTGTTCCAGCGACAACAACTCATGGACCGCGGCAATACTCTTGATGCGGCTGATGCTGTCGCGCAGGCTCTTGCGCGCGGCGGGACTGGGGCTGGCCGACATCTCCAGGCTCAGCAGATCAGCTACCGTTTGCAGGTTATTCTTGATCCGGTGGTGCATTTCCTGGATCAGTGTCGAAAGCGCTTCGGCGCGGCGGGCTTCCTCACGCAGCCGCATGTTCTCCACGGCCACGCCGATCTGTGCGCCGACGGAGCGCAGCAGCGCCATCTCGCTCTCGGCGAACTCGCCTGTGCGGCGGCTGGCTACGTACAGAAGGCCCAGCGTGCGCTCCTTGGCCAGCAGAGGCACGGCGGCGCAGGCATAACCGGCTCGCTGCCGACACAGGCCGGTCAGCCGTGGGTCAGATGTGACATCGCCTGACTGCTGAGGTTGGCCGGTCAGCATAGCCAGCCCGCACAGGCACTTGCCGGAGGTAATGGCCGCCTCCCCGCAATCCAGAAACTCGGGATCACCTTGCGCGGCCGATAGTGTGAGTTGCCCTGTCTGAGAATGGCAGAGGAAGATCTTGCCACTCGCAAGGTCCAACACGTCGAGGATACGGCGCAGTGCACCGGCCAGCGCGTCCTCTTCGCTGAGCGCCTGGTCCATCGCGCTCGAAACAGCGTACAGGGCAGTCAATTCCTGGGCCCGCCGGCGCTCGTCCGCGGCGAGCGCTTCAATTTGTTCGGCCGTGGCGTGGCTGACAGTGGCATCCAGAGCAAGTTGGCGCAACAATACCCAAGCGATCGCCGGGCCAATGACACCGAAAACCAGGATCTCGCCCCAGAGAATCAGCGCCGGACGCGCGGGATTGAGGACTACCTGGTAAAACACCTGATAGCCGGTAACAATCAGGCCGACACTGACAGGGAAGCCCCAGACCAGCCAGCCCGGCCAAGGTTTTCGACTGCGCGGAAGGAGATTCATCGGGCCCCGCGCCGCGAATCGAAACAGACCACGAAAAAACGCAAGGCGCAAAAAAGCAAGCAGAACGTATTTGCGCCTTGCGTTTTATGTCTCACCGACGACGTTTCACGCCGCTTTGTTCTCATCCGACTTATCAGCCGGTTTCTCGGGGGGGTTAGCGTCTTTTGAAGCGTCGCGAAACTCCTTGACACCCTGACCGAGAGCTTTGAATAGCCCGGGCAACCGGCTTGCGCCGAAGATAACCAGAACGATCACCAGGATGATGATCAGTTCGGGAGCACCTAGGTTTGGCATGGGATAAACTCCTGTGAGCTGAAGAATGATGGGGCGCCATCCGCCCTTGAGACTGTAACTCAGATTGGTTTGGCTTGCAAAGTTACTGCGGCGACATCCAGGGCCATCCCGATCAGCCGGCGTACGAACGGCGATGTCCCCGGCGCAGCGCCGGCCAGGTGATCGGCCGCGCTCATGGCCAGCGCCGCCGCGTCGGGCTGGCCGGCCTCCAACAGCCAGTCGGCCATTGCCTCCAGCCGTCGCCGGTAGCTGGCAATGACGGCAGGGACCGCACGCGCCGAGGCCAGCGCAGCAATCAGCTTGCCGCGAGCTGGCAGGGTCTGCCCGGGTACGAGCTGGTGAGCACGGTCGAGCAAGCTATCGTCGCGCCAGAACCAGCTTGCGAACGCCGGATGATCCAGCAAGGCTGCTGTTTGTGCCGCCGAATATGAGCCACGCTCCGGCAATACCGCCTCTGCGTTCCGTTGTTCACCCGTCCAGATCAAGGGGTTGAGCAATCGGAACGCCAGCGGCGGGGCTGTATTCGTTTTCCAATGCCGCTCCAGAGCCCGGCGCACCGCTCTACAGCCGGTTGTGGGCGTCGTTTCCAGAAGTTGCAAAGGCGGCGCGCCTTCTTTCTGCGGCAACGCAAGCACGGCGCCCAACGGAGCAGCCGGCGGCAGTTCATCACTCACCACCTGGTTCGCACCAAAGCAGGCTATGATGCCATCCTCATCGTGGACGATCACGGTAACCGCGGTGCTCAGGTCGTGAGTGGACGACCGGTTGATGAACCAGACGCTCTGCGCTCCGCTGCCGTCCACCGGAGAGAGGAGCACGCGCTGGCCTGCATCGCCCGTTTCTTCCTCCGGCTGGCGTACCCCGCGGAGCCGCAGCTTGCGCTGGTTGCGTTCCGCCAACGCGCCCAGGTCAGGAGGCAAAACGTTGGTCAAAGCATCGAGCGCCAGCCACGCCTCACCGGAGCGCGTCCGCCCGAGCTGTTCGATGGCCGAGCGCGCCAGAGATCGGCTTTCGCCTTGGGCAAACATGCGCAGCAGTGTCACCAGGTGCGGGTGGGGCGACATGCGCGAAACGGCATCCAGGATCATCGCCGCGACTTCCGGTGATTGCTCGGCAAGCTGGCTCAGGTACTCGATGATCGAGCTGGGGTCCCGATCCATCGCCTGAATAAGCTCGCGCAGCGAACGCACCGCTGCCCCGTCCAAATCCTGGATGCCAGCGACCAGGGACTCATCAATCGGTTCGTCCAGGTAGCGGTTGAGAATTGTCAAAGCGCCGAGACGGGCCTGCTCACTGTGATCACGCGAACGAGCGACGCCGCGCAACGCGGCCACTGTCTGATCTCGCTCAAGGCGCTTCGCCACCTGCCCCAAGCCACCGCGCACCTGAGGATCCTCGGTGTCCAGCCTGGCAAGCAACAGCGTTAGTGCCGCGCTGCCGTGAGCGGCGATAGCCTCTGCCTGCCGTGTCACCTCCTCGGGGTTCGTGCCCTCCGCCAATGCGGCGAACTGCGCTTCCAATTCCCGGCGTTCCATCAGGCCGGTCAAGACCTTCGTGTTACCGCTCATGAAACAATTATAGCACACGTTCCCGATACAATAGAAACACATCAATTCTCTGAGGAAAGCGAAGAACGATGGGGACTCGTTTCATCGAATTCCGCAAAGCCTGTCAGCGCAGATGTCCGGGCCGGAACGCATCAGGCAGAAGCTCGCTCAGACGATAAACACGTCGATTCCCGGCCGTATCGGCGACGATTACGATCAGCTCCGGCGCGAACTCTGCCAGCACTTGCCGGCACGCGCCGCACGGCGTCACGCCGTTTCCCGAAACGACCGCTATCGCCGTGAACTCCCTGAAACCTTCGGCCACGGCATGGACAACGGCGTTTCTCTCAGCACAGATCGAAAGCCCGTAAGACGCGTTCTCCACGTTAGCGCCCGTGAACATCGTCCCATCGGCCGCCATCAAGGCCGCGCCGACAGCGAACCTTGAATAAGGCGCGTAGGCCCGCGCGCGGGCTTCCCTTGCTGCCATCATCAATGCAGTGAGATCGGTTTCCGATAAATCTGTGGGGGCTAGAGCTGCTATCGATCCATTCACGTGTTTGTCCATGTGCCTCTTAGCCTTTTCTGCAAGCTTATCTACTCGCTCGTCCGCTCATTTGACGGTTCGCTCATCCGCGCTTCAACCTTTTCACCGTTCTGGATTCTGGCTCTTACCTGCTTGATGCGCCGTCCCGCCACGGAAAGCACTTCGACAGCAACCGACTCGTAGGTGATGGTATCGCCCACTGCGGGGACCTTGCCCAACTGGCTGTAGATGAAGCCGCCCAAGGTGTCGCCGCCCTCCTCCGGCAACTCGACATCCAGCAGCTTGTTGACCTCATCCAACGGCACCCGAGCATCGAACAGGTATTCGTCATCGCCGATTTCTTCAACAGTAGGTTCCTCGGCGTCATACTCATCTTGAATCTCGCCGACGATTTCTTCCAGCAAGTCCTCGATCGTCACAATCCCGGCCGTGCCGCCATATTCGTCCACGACGATCGCCATGTGGACTCTTCGCTGCTGAAGTTCACCGAGCAATTCGTCCACCTTCTTGGATTCCGGGATGAAGTAAGCCGGGCGGAGAATCTTGCTGAGCGGCACGTCGGTGCGGCCGTCGCGGAGATAGCGCAGCAAATCCTTGGCGTAGAGCACTCCCACGATATTGTCCACCGAGTTGCTGTAAACAGGAATGCGCGAGTGTCCTACCTTAAGGATCACATCCAACGCCGCGAGCATCGGCAGATCAACCGGGACAGACACCACATCGATGCGCGGCACCATCACTTCGCGCACCAGCTTATCACCGAACTCAAAGATCGAAGCGATCAACTCCTTCTCATCATCTTCGATCGTCGTCTCTTCCTCAGTTACGTTTAGGAGAAAACGCAGCCCGTCCTCGCTCAAAAAAATGCTTTCCTCGGCTGCACCTTTCGGGAGGACCGAATGCCCGACGCGCCGCATTAGAGCAGTAATCGGAGAGACGATGAAAACAAAGAAACGTACCAGCGGAGCGAGCCGCAGCGCCAGGCGCTCTTCTCGACCGACTGCCCACGCACGCGGCAGGAGTTGAGCCAGCATCATAACGACGGTCGCCAACGCCAACCACCAGCCGCCCCACCGACCATATCCCAGGAACTGTGCCAAGAGGATGGCGGCTGCGGTCACAGTCACGAAACCGATCAGCTTGCAGAGCAGCAGTGACGACAGCAACCGCGCCGGCTCGCCAAGCAACGCCGATGCGGCTTGCGCCCGTGTTCGTTGAGCCGTCAGAGCCTGCCGAAGTTGCGCCCGGCTGACCGAAGCAAACGCCATCTCGGCCGCCGCCGCCAAACCGATCAGAACGATGCCAAGCGTAGCCAATCCGGCAAAGATAAGCCAGCCTGGCATCCAACTACTGCCGTCCTCCAATAAACCACTCCCCCGCGCGCCGTTTTCGGCGGCGCAAACGCGTGTCGAAGAGTTCAAGGTACCGGATCATCTGCTTCACGCTTCACCCGGGCAGGCACACCGTAAGCCACTGCTCCCGCCGGAATGTCGTGCGTCACCACCGAGCCGGCGCCGGTCTTGGCCCCACGGCCGATATGTACCGGTGCGACCAGCATCGAGTCGCTGCCGATGAAGGCATCATCTTCGACCACTGTTTTATTCTTGCGGACGCCGTCGAAATTGCACGTGATGGTGCCGCAGCCGATGTTGACGTTCGCGCCAATCGTGGCGTCCCCCAAATAGCTGAAGTGCCCCATTTTTGCGCCGGGCCCCAGTGTGGAATTTTTCATCTCGCCAAAATTGCCCATGTGCGCGCCGCTGCAGACGCGTGAACCCTTGCGCAGGTGACTGAAGGGGCCGATATCCGATTCGTCCTCCATCACCGCTTCTTCCAGCACCGACATCATTACGACGCAATCGTTGCCGATTTCGCACCCATCGAGGACGCTGCTCGGCCCGATTCGGCAACCCGAGCCAATGCGCGTGTGACCCAGCAGGAACGTGTTGGGCAGGATCAGCGTGTCCGATTCGATGCTCACGCTTTCATCTATATAGATGGTATTCGGGTCCACAAGGGTGACCCCAGCCTCCATCCACCGTCGATTAATGCGCGCTCGTATGATCGACTCCACCACGGCCAGATCCACTCGAGAGCTGATCTTTGAACACTCGGTCGCATCCTCGCACGTCAGAGTGTTGACCGTACATCCCTGCGTAATAGCTAAGCTCACCACGTCACTCAAGTCAAACTTGTCTTTGTGACCAGCGGGCAAGCTTGGCAGATGGCTCCACAACCAGGCCGCATCGAAACAATAGATCCCGCTTGTGTGCTCACCAGCCACCGTCTGATCAGGCGCGCCGTCCAATTCATCCAGGATTGCGCTCACGCGCCCGGCTGAATCCTGCATCACACGGCCTGAGCCACTCCAACTTCCGGCAGACACTGTCAGCATGGTCAAGGCGGAACCGCTGCGGGTGTGGCTATCCACCAACCGGCGTAAGGTCGTTGCACTGAGCAGCGGCATGTCAGCATAGACCACCAGCACAGCGTCGATCTCAGTCGCCAGCCGATCGCGCGCCTGCAACAGGACATGACCGGACTCCGGGCTCTGCGTCAGGGGCACACAGTGCGCCTGGGCGCTCAAAACCGCCTGCACCTGACCCGCATCGCCGTCTGTCACCAGAACGGGCAGCTCTCCCGTGACGGCTGAGGCCGTCTCTACCGCATAGTGCACCATTGGCCGCCCCGCTAAACGGTGAAGGATTTTCGAGGTGGCCGATCTCATCGCCGGGTCGTGGCCCGGCGCCAGAATAACTGACGCAATCCGCATATCAGCCCAGTTCCTCCAGCGACAACTTCCATCCGGGTCAAACGACCCAGGCCAACACTATCAGAGTGTGAGATCAGATTCTAGCACGGAAGGCTCTTAAACCAAAAGCCGCGGCCTGAAGTAACTTCGGCCGCGACAAATGAAGAGCAAAAAAGAAGCTCTGTTGGCAATGACCTACTCTCGCAGAGGCTTGCGCCCCAACTACCATCGGCGCGGAAGAGCTTAACTACCGGGTTCGGGATGGGACCGGGTGTACCCTCTTCGCTAACGTCACCAACAGAGCAACTTCACTTTGTAAGCGTTGGCACCTAACAACTGAGCGGAATCAGAATCAAGTATTGCAATCTCACGTGAATTAAGCCCTCGTGCATTAGTACGGCTCAGCTAAACACATTGCTGTGCGTACACCTGCCGCCTATCAAGCTGGTAGTCTTCCAGCGCACTTACTCCCTCACGGGATGGGGGATCTCATCTTGGGGCGAGCTTCCCACTTAGATGCTTTCAGCGGTTATCCCTGCCCAACTTAGCTACCCAGCGGTGCCCCTGGCGGGACAACTGGCACACCAGCGGTTGGTCCACTCCGGTCCTCTCGTACTAGGAGCAGCTCCCCTCAAATCCCCTACGCCCACAGCGGATAGAGACCGACCTGTCTCACGACGGTCTGAACCCAGCTCGCGTACCGCTTTAATGGGCGAACAGCCCAACCCTTGGGACTTACTTCAGCCCCAGGATGCGACGAGCCGACATCGAGGTGCCGAGCGGCGCCGTCGATGTGAACTCTTGGGCGCCACCAGCCTGTTATCCCCGGGGTAGCTTTTGTCCGTTAAGCTACGGCCCTTCCACTCGGAGCCGTAGGATCATTAAGCCCGACTTTCGTCTCTGCTCGACTTGTAGGTCTCGCAGTCAAGCTCCCTTATGCCTTTGCACTCTACGGATGGTTTCCATTCATCCTGAGGGAACCTTTGGGCGCCTCCGTTACATTTTAGGAGGCGACCGCCCCAGTCAAACTGCCCACCTGGTACTGTCCCCACGCCCGATCAGGGTCGCAGGTTAGGGTCAAAGCTAAATCAGGCTGGTATTCCAAGGGCGACTCCACCGAAGCTAGCGCTCCAGCTTCCCAGTCTCCCAGCTATCCTACACAGATTCAGCCCTAACACAATGCCAGGCTGCAGTAAAGCTCCACGGGGTCTTTTTGTCCTGCTGCGGGTAAGACGCATCTTCACGCCTATTTC
>Ga0172375_10000422_pt1 | contig 69340 bp, 58 predicted proteins | sample LakKiv1m_FD_114537 | JGI IMG/M metagenome (GOLD analysis project Ga0172375, IMG submission 114537) | Freshwater microbial communities from Kabuno Bay, South-Kivu, Congo - kab_092012_11.1m | ecosystem: Environmental > Aquatic > Freshwater > Lake | place: Democratic Republic of the Congo... | reverse complement strand
GACATGCTTGCTAAAAATTCTGATTTCACTTTTGTAAGCTCGACTGCTTTGATTCTTTGCTTTTCAAGCTCATCTGCTTTGTCTTTCAACTGCGTGTGAAGCTCTTTCAATTCATCATTTTTCTTAATTATCTGTTCATTCTGTTTTTGATAATCTTCATTAAGTTCTTTTAATTCACCAATAAAATTTTCTAGCTGTTCAAAAGACTTGGCGTTAATAATTCCAACAGCCAGCTGTTCGTGAATAACATCAAGATAACTGCGAACATCAGTATGAGGATCTGATTCTGCTGCTAATTCCAGTACACCAATTGTTTCTTTATTATAAACAATAGGGTAGATAATTAAATATTTTATTTTGATTAAAGCTATGCCGGTTTTTATTTCCGGAAAATTATCTGTGAATCGGAATTCAACTTTCTCTTTCTTTTCGATAGCATTGCTGTAAAGGCTAACATCTTGTTTTAATTCAATAAAATTTTTGCTTATACCAAATGATGAAATTAGTCTTAATGATTTACTTTCAACAAGATAAAGCACGCCAAAAGTTAATCCCGTTGATTTAATAATTTTTGAAAGCGCAGCATCTGATATTTCAATTAATGTGGGGTTTTGGTTTATGAGGGTAATAAATTCAGAATATTCTTTCTCGGTTCTTTTATTTTGCACCAGTTCATCGAGCATATGATTAAACGTTTCTCCGAATTTACCTACCTCATCGTTTGTAAGAATAGGAACGCGGTGGTCAAGATTACCTTTACCGGTGATCTCTGCCGCCTGACTTAATAAAGAAACTTGCTCTCTAAGTTTGGCTGTAAAAACCCATATTACTATAAAAGTAATAGCGCTACCGGATAGAACTACGAGCAGCATAACTAATCTTAATGTGTCCCGGAATTCAACACCTTCCTTAAAAACATTAAAAACAATAAAGTTAATTTTTGCACCAGGCGTAAGGATAGATTTTGGAATATAAAGCGTTGAAATGAAATCAGCATTCTCTAATTCAGTTGAATACAAATCAAAACTATTGCGGTATTTTAACTCCCGTACAGCATTTATTATACTTAACAGATAAACTTGATTTGTTTCCGGATTGGAAAGTTCAACAGGAGAATTATTAATTACCAGTGCAACTTCAGCACGTATTTTTTGAGAGATTCGATTTAGATACTTTGAAGAGATTAGATTTCCATAATAAACTGTTTTGCCGTCTGGAAATTGTGCATAACGCAGAATCACATTTGGATTATCGGAAAAGAATTGTCTAAATGACGATGACCGAATGTTTAAATAAGATTCTGACCTAATTTTGAATTCGCGTGTATTAATAAGTGAATCATTAACTAGTGTAAAACAAAAATCTATTGAAGTTGAATCAAGATTTATTCTATTAAAATTACCTACTTGAGGCGAGATTAAACGGAATTCCTCTTCTATATTTTGGTTTTCATTTTGAAAAACAAAAGCAAAATCATTTGCGGAATTAAGGATTGATTTGGATTGCTGCTGAGATAGGATGCTGCCGGCCAGTGAATAGAAAACTAATGTCGAAGCTATAGACATGATCAGGACAATAACAAATGCGATCAATATGAAACGATAATTAAGTCTCATTGTTCGAAGGACCTTCCGGTTTAATAAAATTTTAATCGGAAAGAAATGCTATAATTAATTTTGCGATGGCATTACAATTAAACATGTTGACGGTTAGAAAATTTTTATCATCCCATCATTACAAATATTAATCAATCATGCTTTTTATTTTATATCTTCTTCTTTTTTCTTTATCTGTTCTTTATACTTTTCTAATTCATTTCTCTGTTCTTCCACACTTTGTTTCAATAATGTTTGTTCTTTCGGTTTAGCAAATCTTTCTTTCAAGGTTGGAAGAATTTCTGCTTTAATAAGCAATATGATTTCTTTCTGCGAGAGTGAAACTTGATCGTAACCGAATATGTATCTTAATCCAAAAACCCACCACGGAAGATCTTTTAAGAATGGAATACCTCTACGTACTGTTGTTTCTTCGTTAGTAATTAATCCGCCGATCGCTGTTTCTTCACCATTAAGAAGAAGAAGATTAGTTGTTACTTCTGTTTTAGGTTTTTCTGTTGATAATGATCCTATTATAACCGAACTTCTTTCCATTCTAACTTTTAATGCAACATAATCGATTCCTTCTTCAGTCATAATAGTTGGTGTTGCTTCTATAATAGTTCCACTTTGATAGAATTTGTCAATCAGGTTTCCAGCAAAATCTCTTTCTTTAATTGAGAACTCAGAACCAACTTGAGTTCTGCCTTGCTTACCATTAATTGCTGTTATAACCGGACGTGAAATAATTTTGCCGAGATTCTCATCTTCAAAAAATTTGAACAGTGCTGTAGCAGATCCTTCAAATGGACCCATTGAGAAAGTAGATTTACTATTAAGATTAAACTGAGGCGGATTCTGGCTTGTTTGTCCAGTTGCCGTAGATGTACCGCCTGTTGAAGTTGCCTGATCTTGAATAGAAACTAATTTACCGCCAACTGATAACCCTGTTTGGGATAAAAGAAATTCCCAATTAACACCCTGCTCTCGCATCTCGGCAATGTTTGCTTCAAACATTAGTGCCGAAATTTTTACTTCTCTTTGATCAATGGATACAAGACTAGAATCACTTTTACCTATTACATCACTCTTTTTCTTAACTATGATTGTAGATTCAGTCTCTTCTATAACTAAATTATTATACTGTACGATAATCAACAGAGCTTTTTTGTACTGCATCTTATCAATTTCGATTCCGATTGGTGTTGTGATACTTGCCGGGGAGACTACTCTCTTGCCGGTAACTTTTTCGCTTACCTTGCTTATTATTAGTAAAGCCTGATCAAAACTTATATTTTCTGATAATGTAATAAGTTCGTCCGGACTAACGTACCCTTTTAGTTTATCCTTCAAATCAATTTGACCATGAATGGTTGATATTAATCCGAATAGAATTATAAATACAATTAGCTTTTTCATTTTATTTACTCTGCTTTTTTTCTTTTTCAAGTTTCAAATTGTAATTCTCTATTATTCCGCCTTATTAAGTACAAAATTTACTTCGTTATTCTGATAATTAATGTTGGTAAGATAGCCAAGATATACTTGATCACCTTCCCATAATAAATAAGTATTGCCGCTTGCATCAGAAAGGAATGCGCCATCCGGAATTAGTGCTAATAAGTGAGCTGATTGAACATCTAATAGTTTATCCTTATTAGGAGGTATTTCATTTCTAATAAGCGGATAGAAGAAATCATAAATAGGATTTGGGATAATCTGATTTTCTTTAAAATTCTTAACAAAGAAACGATTGTCGTTTGAATAATATACTTTCGCCTTAAACTTGTAAGTTACAAGATAATGCGGTGTTCCGTCTTGATCTACTTTTACATTATTGGTCAAATCGATATCGCTAATTTTTTTAAGCTGTTTACTTTCTTCAATGGCATAAATTAGTTTAATAAAATCATTGAATTCAGCAATGCCATTTAAATTGTAATGATAAATATTGTAATCGGTAGCAGTTTCAATTTCAGTAAATTCTATATTCACATATGAGTTCTGAGAAAAATTAAAACTTACTTGATTCACAAAATCGAAGAACGATGCTTGTGTAAGCTGATATGGTATGTTATACTTTCTGTTTACTAATATTGAATCAAGTTCCGCAACTCGTTTTTTGTCTTGATCCAACTGTATATTCAGAGCATCGGTATCAAGTTGGTAAAGTTTTAAATCCCGTATTTTTTTCTGTCTATCACTAATTTTTCCTTTTTGTAAAACGAAATGGAAAAATCCACCACCAGCAACGATAGCTATAAAAATTATTAAGATAATGACTGTATTTTTTATTTTACTGCTCATTTTGTAGTAAGAGTATCCTTCATGAACTTCAGATTAAGAATATATGCAAAAGCACTTTTTTCTCTTAATGGCTCATAGTTAATACTTTTCAGTAGAGAAGCCTGGTTTAGATCTGCAAACTCGGTAAGTACACTTCTATTTAATGAATAACCGCTCAATTTAATTTCGTCGGGGGTTATTGTTTCAATTTTAGTTACCCAAAAATTTCTTCTTCTTTCAATAAAATCGGACATTTTAAAAATTGTTTTATTCCAAATACTGGAACCTGCCGATGCTTGATCAAGAATTTTTTGAGTAGCATCAAAATTCTTTATTCTCTCATCAATAGGAGTTATTTCATTAATAAGAGCTTGATTTTCAATTTGTCGTTGATTAAGCCGGGCAATTTCATAATCTAGATCTTTCATTTCCCGGATATTGGAAAGTATTGAGAATGTAAAATAAAATGCCGCTCCAAAAAGCAGAGGCATAACTGCATAACTGTGCCAGCCGAACTGCAGGAATTTTTGGTTTTCCTGAATGTATTTTGGTAAAAAGTTTACGCCGACATAAGTTTTTTCAAGTTCGTCAAAATATTCTACCGCAACGGAGATTGGAATGGCGTACAAAGCCATATTTGTCTGATCTTCTTCACTGATAGAGGAAATATTAAAATTTTCAAATTTAAGTTCTGAAACATTTGCTTCGGGAAATGTTCCATAGAAAGAAAGAATTAAGTTTTCAGATCGGTCCTCACCGCATATAATTATATTGTCTAACTTAGGAATGCCGCCATTTTCCATTTCCAAAAGTATTTTGGAAAAATAAACATCATAAGTATGAAGATTTTTTGTTCCAATATCTAAGGTTGATCCGATATGAGTAAGCTTTTGCCCTTCCATAAAGATCAGCTTACTATATTCTTTCCCTATATAGACTATAAGAGAGTAATCTTCAGGAAAAAATTTTGTGGATTTCGAAACGTAATATGCTAAAGATAATTCTGCAGTTTTAATTGTAGGTATTTTTAAATATCGCTTTTTATTATAGTTGGCAAGTTGATTTATCAAACCAACGCAAGGAATTTCTCCTTCAATAAATACTCCAAGCATAGATTTTTCATTCAACTCAAAAACATCTAACAAATCTTCAGTTACTTCTATTCCCTTTGATGCCTGCAAATCTTTAATAACATTCTCGATCAATTTTTTCTTATTAGTATCACGCGGTCCTTCGTAAGTATGAAAATTTATTACTGGTTCGGTTACAATTGGAAGAAAAAGTAAATTGCCAAGTCTAAAATCAGATAAAAGAGAATTAAGCTGGCCAACATCGGATTGGTCAATTTGCAAAGAAGAAGATGGAAGTACTCCATCAGCATCAAGATTATCAAAAGAGACTTGATCCGCAGAAATTAAATCCCCGCCATCAAGTTCTGCCATTACATCCTGTTTTAATGATGATTGAAGTTTGCGTGAGATAGTAAGAGAACCAACGCTATGAATTTTAATACCGTCTTTCTCTTTTGATAAAACAGCAAGCTTTGCATCTGTACCTTCACAATATAAACAGACAACTTGTTTCATCTATCCCTTTAGCAATTGAAGAATTCTGGTTTTATTATTAGCATAAGCAATCGTATTTTCTTTAGAAATTTTCTTTTCGGCATAAAGCCTTAACAAATCCTGTTCCATCGTAACCATGCCCTGAGGCCCGCCTTGATTGATCATCATGTAAATTTCACTGGTATTATTGTTCTTTATTGCCGCTCTTACCGAAGGAGTCACGATCAAAACTTCCTTAGCCAGTACTCGCTTGCCATCTAAACTAGGTACAAGTTTCTGCGAGGCAACTGAAATTAAAACGTCTGCAAGACGATTTCTTACTCTTTCTTGTTCGGTGGGATTAACCTCAGCGATTATACGGTCTATTGATTCTACAGCAGATGATGTATGTAATGTTGAGAATACTTTATGTCCAGTATCTGTTACTTCTAATGCAGCCATGATTGTATCGGCGTCTCTCATTTCGCCTATTACAATAATATCCGGATCTTGTCGTAATGCTTGAGTAACTCCTTCCTTAAATGAATTTACATCTCTGCCTACTTCACGATGTTTAATTATTGCTTTTCTTGATTTGTGAACATACTCAATGGGTGATGCAATAATTACAATATGGCATGGATCAGCATCATTGTGAAAATCAATAATTGCATCAAGCGTTGTAGATTTACCAGAGCCGGTGATTCCGGTAACCAATGAGAGACCAAATTTAATGTAACTATGGCTCATTGTTTTAACAGCAACCGGATGAAATTCTAAAGATTCAATTGGACGTATTCTTGTCTGTATCGAGCGCATATTTAAAGCAATGCTATCAAGATCAAAATATGCATCGGCTCTAAATCTAACAACTAATTGCGCCTTATCGTAATGGAATGAATAACTGAAATCAAGATTTCTTTCTTTTAATAAATATTCTATTTGGCTTTTACTAAGCAGGGTCAAAATAAGCGTTGAAGCTTCATCTTCGGTAAATTGAGGAATATCTGCAACTCGCTCTTTCTTTCCAAAAATTCTGAACCAAACATAATTTTGAGTACCATATCCGCCTAACTCAACATCGGATGCTTGCCTGTCAATCATTGTTCCTAAAATACCATTGATCAATTGTAAGATGTGAAGACGTTGCTCAACCTGAAGCTCGTGAATGTGTTCCGCTATATAATTAACGCGCTCAGGGCCAAAAACAGTCGAAGGTATTTTTACTGTAAAAGCTGTAAGAATCTGTTTAGCATCTGAAGTCATTAAAAGCCGTCACTTAAATGAAAAAATAGTAAAGTGTTTATTACAATATAAATAAAAGATAGCTGAATTAGTCTTCCATTGTTGCGCCAATAACTTCTTGAATAGAAGTTAATCCTTGCTGCACTTTTTCAAAACCGGAATCGCGCAAACTTTTTGTTCCGTCTTTTCTTGCTTGATCGCGTAATGCTTCTTCATCAATTTCTTCACCAGCACGAACAATTAATCTTCTAACTTCTTTTGTAAAATAAAGAGCTTCATGTATTGCCATTCTTCCTTTATAACCACTGTGATTACATTTCTCGCAACCTACCGCATCATAAATCTCATGTCCTGCCCAATCTTTTAATTCTAATCCGGTAGGAAGTAAATGTTCTTCAAGATTCACAATTCTCTTTTTACAACTTTCGCACAATTTTCTAATAAGTCTTTGAGCAACAATAATGTTAATGGCATAAGCAATAAGAAATGGCTCAACACCCATTTTAAATAAACGCGCAACAGCACTGGGTGCATCGTTTGTGTGTAATGTAGAAAAAGTTAAGTGACCGGTGTTAGCAAGCTTAATAGCAGTTTCAGCTGTTTCTTTATCACGCATCTCACCAACAAGAACGATATCAGGATCGTGACGCAAGATTGATCTGATCGCCTGTTCAAAATTCATTTTGTAACCAATCTTAAGCTGTCGGGCTCCTTCAATAACGTACTCTACAGGATCTTCAACTGTTAAAACATTTTTAGTGGGATTGATTACCTGATAAAGAGCCGCAACTAACGTTGTGGATTTACCGCTTCCTGTAGGTCCCGTTAAAATAACCATTCCCTGAGGCTGACTAATTGCTTTTACAAATGCTGTATTTGCATAACCGGTAAGACCTAATTTTCCTAAATCACGGATTACTTTTCTATCATCAAGAATTCTTATTACTATACTCTCAAATTTATTTTTTAATTCCGTACCAACCGTAGGAAGAACGGAAACTCTATAACGAATTATATGTCCATCAATTTCCCGTTGGATAAAACCATCTTGAGCGCGTTCCCTTTCAAATCTATCAAGTCCCTTAGAACGGTCTTTTACAACTGCCATTACTGCTTCGGGCAATGTATTTTCTTGAGTATGCCAAAGCATTAATTTACCATCTAAGCGAAAATGTATTTCTGTTTTGTTTCCGGATTTTGGAATAATATGAATATCACTCACACCTTTTCGAGTTCCTTCAATTAGCGCAGCTTCAACTAAATTTATTAACGCACTTTTATTAATTTCAGCATCAAGCTCTTCTTCGTTAACCGATGTTTCATCTTCAACTACTTGAATTTCTTCACCGGCTTCTTGGACTAATTTTAGATATTCATTCTCTGAAGATACAAGAAGGGTAATTAATTTCTCATAATCTTTTTTTCTGAGGTAATTTATCTCATACTTTTTAATATTTAATGTATATGCAACCTTTGCAATATTTCTATCAGTAGGATCAACTGCTGCAAGAATTAATTTGTCCTTTTGTTTTTCATCAAATTTAAAAGGGATAACACGGTGATCAAGAAGCATTTTCTGAACTTCTTTTCCTTGCCGAGTTATGAGGTTTTTCATTTCGGTAATTCGTTCTTCAGGTAACTCTTCCGGATGAATATTTAATTCCTTAAAAGCATAAAGGACTGCAACTTCTCTAAATATTATATCATGATCATAACCAAATTCATCAACTAAAATTTGGGCAAGATTTCTTTTCAGTTTGGTTTGGTCATTATCTTTGATTTTTAGAGATTGTTCTAAAATTTTATGATCAATAATTCCTTTTTTTAGAAGTAGGTAACCGATCTTATCGGTCATTTCAAGCTGTGCCTCAATCATCGTTTAAGCTTCCTATTTTTTATTTCATTACAGGTGATTTAGGACTAATGGTTGCTGTCTCAGCAGATACAAGAGTAAGGCCAATCATTACAATCATGATTACCATTGCAATTCCCACCTGTATAAGTTCAATTACATTTTTAAGTCTGTACACTGTTTCGCTTTCGTAATAATTAGCAAGTTGTAATGCAGTGTTTTTAATAGTACCGGTTTCTTCGCCCGAATGAAATCTTGAAAGAGCAGTTTCAGTAAAAACACCGCTTGCAGTAAACGCCTCTGTAATTCCAACACCTTTTTTTATCATTAAAGGTACGGCAACATTCTTAATTTGGTGTTCAAAATAAGAATTACCAGCAGCTTCTGCTGCTATTCTTATTGGTTCAATGCTTTCTGCTGATCCGCTGTATAATGTATAAAATACTCTGCAAAATACTTCAATTAGAGTTTTATGTATCAAGGTACCCATGATTGGAATTTTGAGCATCATTCGGTCTACAAAAAATTTACCTTTTTTTGTTTTTGAGAATTGCCAAAAGACAATCGGCGGCACAATAAAAATCAACGCGACCAACAAACCGTTACCCATTAAAAAATCACTTATTTTAAGAGTAGCTGCTGTTAATGGCGGAAGTTTAATATTAAATTTTACAAATAGTTTTGCAGTTTCAGGAAAAATATATCCTACATAAAAAATTACAGCGAGTGCAAGGACAAAAAGTGTAACCATCGGAGTTATTAAAGCGCTTTTTATATTCTTTCTAAATTCCTGTTGTCTTTCTAAAAACTTAGCTGTTGCTTTATAAATTTCCGCCATGTTACCGCTTTTAGAAGCTAATCCCAACATATATGCAGTAAATTTTCCAAAGACTGATTGATAACGTAAAAATGTAGCTTCACTATCTGCACCTTTTTTCATTTCATTATTAATTTGTTTTAGCGTCTCTCTCAGTGTTTTATTTTCGATGTCATTAACAAGTAAAGTAAGAATCTCACTATAAGGTAGTTTCTGATCAAGGAGTTCAGCGCTAATTTTAACAAATGAAACAATGTCCTGCTGTGGGGGTTTAAGATTAAATTCTAAAAGTTTTCTGTTAACGGATATTACTTCATAACCAAGTTTTCTAAGAGCTGCAACTACTTCTTCTTTATTAAAAGAACGTTGCTCACCCCTTATTGGTTTTTCTCTCCCCTTTTTAATTTTATAAAGGTAGGTGTTTTTCTTTTCAATTGACTGGATTTTGAGCTGATTTTTTTCAGCAAGTTTTTGAACTTTCTTTTTTGCCTCTGAGTAAGTGGGTTCACTTAATGAACCGCTTATTACTTGTCCGTTAGTCTTCTGAGCTGTAAACCGAATTTCTATCATATATAAATTTAATTATTAAAAAAAGAAAGCCGACAATCCAAATTATTTAGGACTATTGGCTTTTAATTTAATAAAATTATTGTTAAAAATTAATTGTTTATCGTAGTGGAAGTGATTGAATTTGGTCCGACTACCATCGTTACTTTTACAGCACTAGTACCGTTATTTCCTTTTTCAGTACCAGTACCTACTATTGTAACTGTTTGTGCTGCAATTGTAGCTGCATAAGTACCGTTACCCGTTGTATCAAGTGCGCCTGGAACTGTCCATCCTGTAAAAGTATTACCGCCACCACCAAGAGCAGTTGGTTTTCTGTACCATTGTTGTGATAATGATGCTAAGTTTGTTAAGTCTGCAATAACTCCATCGCGATTAGCTTGTGAAGCACTTGCGGTAAACACATTGATACCTACTACAACTGCGATACCAACGATAATGACACCTAGAACGATTAGTAATAATTGCTGTTGACCCATTGAAATACTCCTTGTAGTTTGTTAAAGATTGTTATTTAGTACAACTTTTTAATTATTGATAGTTGTTGACGTAATTGAATTTGGTCCTACCACCATGGTTACTTTAACAGCACTAGTTCCGTTATTACCTTTTTCATAACCTGTTCCTACTAGAGTTATAGATTGTGCAGCTACTGTAACTCCGTAAGTTCCATGGCCGGTTGTATCAAGTTCTCCGGGAATTGTAAAACCCGTAAAAGTATTAGCACCACCACCTAAAGCGGTTGGTTTTCTATAGTGCTGATGTGCAAGTGAAGCCAAATTAGTTAAATCTGAGATAACACCATTTCGGTTTGATTCCGAACTATTAGCTGTAAATAAATTGATACCCACTACAACCGCGATACCAACAATAATTACACCCAGAACTATTAGTAATAATTGTTGTTGACCCATATTAATACCCCTTAATTAGTATTTATTATATTATTTAAAAGATAAATTTTTAATTTATTCTGATCGGTAAAAATTTCCATTTTAATAATCATACTTTTATTCAAGATTATATTTGTAGTCAAATACTAAACCAAATTTAAATTTTAAATAATTGCGCTTTTATTGGGAATAATATATAAAATGATAGGAATAATGCAAAATAAATTCTATGCTGAACAACACATACTTTTCGAAAGGTAGTTTTTACTGGTAAATTAGGTGGTGTCCTAGGTAGTGTCCTAATTTGAATTTAAGAAGGAAAGACAATGAAAACAAATTACATATAGCTGTATATCATTGTATTTTTGTGTTTATAGTAACTCATGAATAGGTTTAAAAACTAATCTTTTATTTTTATATGGAGTTCGGTCAATTGCTTATCCTCAACATGGGAAGGTGAATCATCCATTAATGAAATGCCACTAGAAGTTTTGGGAAATGCAATGACATCTCTTATTGATGAGACACCGGCGAATAACATTGCTAATCTATCAAAACCAAATGCAATTCCTCCATGTGGAGGGGCTCCAAACTTAAAAGCATTTATTAAAAATCCAAATTTTTCATTTGCTTCTTCTTCCCCAATTCCTAAAGCATCAAACATTTTTGATTGTAATTTTGAATCATGAATTCTAATACTTCCTCCAGCAATTTCATTTCCATTTAAAACTAAATCATATGCTCGGGCCTTCACTTTAGCAGGATCAGTTTCCATTAAAGGCACATCTTCTAATCTTGGAGAGGTGAAAGGATGATGCATTGCATAAAATCGTTTTGTTTCTTCGTCCCACTCAAATAACGGAAATTCAGTAACCCAGAGAAGTGACGGTTTAGAATCTGGTTTTATCAATTCCATCCTTTTTGCCATTTCTAATCGAAGAGCACCCATGATGGAAAGTGTTTTTATTTTTTGTCCGGTTAAAATGAAAAGTAAATCTCCAGGAGCTGCATTCATTTTCTTGATTATATTTTGTTTTTCATCATCGGATAAAAATTTGGCTATAGGGGCATCAAGATCATTTTCTTTTACTCTCATCCAAATCAACCCGCCTGCGCCAAGTTTTTTTACAAAATCTGTAATTACATCAAGTTGATTGCGTGTATAATTGCCGCAATTTTTTGCAAGTAGTCCAGTAACAATGCCGTTGTTAGTAACAGAATCTTTGAAAACTCTAAACTCAGAGTTGAGGAATATATCATTGAGAGTAACCATTTCAAGATCGAAACGAAGATCAGGTTTATCACTTCCGTATTTTTCCATTGCACTATCATAGCTCAAACGCAGAAGTGGTAGAGTAATTTCATAATTAAGAATTTTCTTAAAAAATTCTTTCATCAATCCTTCCACTATCTCAAAAATATCTTCCACATCAACAAAAGACATTTCAACATCTATCTGTGTAAATTCATATTGACGATCTGCCCTAAGATCTTCATCCCGAAAACACTTTACTATTTGAAAATACCTGTCAATCCCTGCGACCATTAATATCTGTTTATATGTTTGCGGCGATTGTGGTAATGCATAAAATTTTCCTTTATGCATTCTGCTGGGGACTAAAAAATCACGCGCTCCTTCAGGAGTACTTTTCATTAATATTGGTGTTTCTACTTCAACAAATCCGTTCTCATCAAAATATTTTCTTGCAATTTGATACATACTATGACGAAGTAATAAATTTTTTTGCATTTCGTTTCGGCGCAGATCTAAAAAACGGTATTTCAATCGAAGATCCTCATGAACATCAATCATATCTTCAATTGGAAATGGAGGGGTTTCCGAATGATTCAGAATTATTAATTTATCTACCATAACATCTATATACCCGGTAGGTAAAGCCGGGTTCTCTGTTCCGGTAGGACGTTTTCTTACTTTTCCCTCAATAGAAATTACATATTCACTTCTTAGTTTTTTACCGTGTTCATGTTCGTTTGGATTATAAGTAGGTTCAAAAACAATTTGTGTCATACCATGGCGGTCTCGCATCTCAATAAAAGTTACACCACCTAAATCGCGCCGGATTGCTACCCACCCGTTTAAAACGACGTTTTGACCAATATTACTCTCCCTAAGTTCACCGCATGTATGTGTTCTTCTCTTAAATTTCATAAACCCTTTATAACTCCGATAAAAAATTTTAGGGCATAAAGATAAACATTTACAAAAGGGTATTCAAATTAGGATATGGACAAGGTTTCTTTGAGTACGTTGAATTATATTTACGGCAATTAACTTTTAAATTCCTGAATGAAGATTGTAGTTGATGAAAATATTCCCCAAGCTCGCGATGCCTTTGGTAATATTGGAGAATTAATGTTATCACATGGACGAGAAATCTCGAATGACCTTTTAGCTGATGCTAACGTTTTATTGGTTCGTTCAATCACTAATGTTGATGAAAAATTATTAACCGGCACAAGGGTAAAATTCGTTGCCACTGCAACAGCAGGCACAGACCATATTGATAAAGAATATTTAATTAAGAATAAGATAACATTTGCAGATGCAGGCGGCTGTAATTCTTTTTCAGTTGCTGAGTATTTGATCGCCGCTTTGTCTAATATTTCTTCAAAAAATAATTTTTCTTTTAATGAAAAAAGTTTAGGCGTTGTTGGAATTGGTAATGTTGGAAGTAAGGTAGTTCGTTTTGCAAAATCACTTGGCTTTAACGTACTGCAGAATGATCCGCCTCTAGAACGAAAACTTGGCACCAAAGGTTTTGTGCCGTTTGAAGAAATTTTAAAATGCGATATTATTTCATTTCATGTTCCACTTACTCATGCAGGGATGGATAACACTTACCACATGTTGAATGAAAAAAATTTCCATCAGATAAAAAGTGGATCAATTTTAATTAATACATCGCGCGGTGAAGTTGTTGATAACAAAATTTTGAAACAAAGATTACACAATAATGATGATCTAATTACAGTTTTAGATGTTTGGGAAAACGAACCGAATATAGATTTTGAATTACTTGAAAAAGTTAATCTTGGTTCAGCACACGTTGCTGGCTATTCACTTGAAGGAAAAGTAAACGGAACAGAAATAATTTACAATAAACTTTGTAACTTCTTAGGCGTTGCTCAAAATTGGAAAGCGAAATATCCTACAATCTCTAATCCAGTAATAACGATTAATAAGAAATTATCCTATGAAGAATTATTGAACCGTATCATCAACCGGATTTATATAATTGAGGATGATGATAAATTATTACGGGAAGGGAAAAATTTGGACTTGCATTCGCAAGCGAAACATTTTGATAATCTTAGAAAAAACTATCCTGTAAGACGCGAGTTTAATAATTACACAATAAAATTAAATTATGAGGATGCTGAAACAAAAAAGAAATTAGGGTCTCTCCGTTTTAATGTTATTTAGTTAATACCATTTTCCGCACTATTAAATTATCTCCTGTATAAAGTGTATAAAAATAAACTCCGGACGAAAGCGTTAAATGAGATGTGCCGAACGTAGTGCTATAAGCACCTGGCTGTTGGTATTTACTAACAAGAGTGGTTATTTCACGCCCAAGAGAATCATAAACTTTTAAAGTAACAAAACTTGCAGCAGACAATTTATAATTAATAACCGTACTGGGGTTAAATGGATTCGGATAATTCTGATATAAAGTTAGTTCATTAGGAATTATATTTTCTACTGAGCTAGTAGTTTGCAAAACGGCGTAGCTGGCAAGTGTTGCAATTGAAAGTTTTGCGCATTTTTCAAAAAAGATTTTGTTTATATGTTGAATGTTATCCAATGAAGAATGGTAATAAGAATTAAAATCGCGCATACCATTTACATTTGAGTAATTCTCTATTAACAATACAGCGGAATAATTCTTATTCCAGAATGAAGCGTGGTCACTGGCCCCGGTTCCTGGATTAATTATAGCCAGATTAAGACCTAATCCATAATTACTATTTATATTTAACATCTTGCCGGCAATCTGATTTGAATTTTGAACATCGCGACTATGTATTTCCGCTAAGTTATCATTGTTACTATCCCAAGCTATCATATCCATATTAATTACAGCAACAATACTATCTTTATTCGAAAATGCTTGCTGAGTATAAAAGCTACTCCCGTTTAAACCAGTTTCTTCATTATTCCATAAAGCATACACAATTGAATAATCAGTTTGAAATTTAGAAAGAATTCTTGCTGCTTCCAGAACAGCCGAAGTACCACTTCCATTATCATCAGCACCAGGCGCAGATCCGGTATAAGGTTTGCTGTCGAAGTGAGCACAAATTATTACGCTCTGATTAGGTTTTTTTATTCCACGCTGTTTTCCTAAAACATTTCCTCCACCCGCATCAAAAGTTTGCAGTGAAGTTTCAAGTCCATATTTTCTTAAACGTAACTGTAAATATTCTTCTGCTGCAAAATTGCCCGAATTCGAATAAGCGCGAGATAATATAAATTGTGTTCCACTTGGAATTACAACCGATTTTTCACCCGTTAAATAATTCAGGTTTTCATAAAGCGAATCAATGCTGACTGAATTTATTATTGCCGTAATTGCGGGATCAATTTGTGCAGATATGATCTGATTCTTTACGACTAAAATTAAAATAAAATAGAAAGTAATTTTCCTCATCAAAATAAATCCTAATTGTTAATTACTAATCTAAGAAAGAATGATTTCAAGACAATGCAATTATATATCACGACAGTACTTGCATATTTATAAAACTCACCTTATATTTTCAGCTAAAATTATAAATTAACCTAAATAAATGAGAGAATTTATGCTTGACGACTTAGACGTAACCATACTTAAGAAACTTCAGGAGAACGGAAGGACCAAAAGAAATGAACTGGCTGATGCAATTGGTTTATCCATTCCTTCGCTTAGCGAACGTCTCAAAAAATTGGAAGACAACGGCGTGATCGAAGGTTATTATACAAAAGTAAACCGTCATTCATTTGGTCTTGATATCATGGCATTCGTATCGGTTATTATGGATTCATCAAAGAACTATGAAAAATTTACAGAGCACGTAAAAAAGACTGCCGAGATATTGGAGTGTCATTCAATTCTTGGAGAAGGATCTCATATACTAAAAATTGTTGCTAAAGGTACTAAAGACCTTGAATTACTCCTTAGTAAGATTCAGTCTTGGCCCGGGGTTACACGAACAATAACAAGTTTTGTTTTATCATCATCTAAAGAGACAACAAGTTTAAACTTACAATCTAAAAAGGAGTAGAAATGGCAAAAGTAAATTCTCCAGCACTGAATGTTCTTTCATACATAAAAACGAACAAGATCCAATTTGTTGATTTCAAGTTCATGGATTTTCCAGGACAGTGGCAACATTTCTCAGTTCCGGTTAATCAATTAAGTGAAGATTCTTTTGAAGACGGATTTGGATTTGATGGTTCCTCAATCCGCGGATGGAAACATATCCATGAAAGTGATATGCTTATCATTCCAGATGCAACGACAATGTTTCTAGATCCGTTTATAACATTGCCTACAATATCTATGATATGTGATGTATATGAACCGGCTACAAAGGAAAAATATTCAAGATGCCCGCGTAACATTGCACAAAAAGCTGATGCATATTTAAAATCAACCGGAATTGCTGATACAGCATATTTTGGACCTGAAGCTGAATTTTTTATTTTTGATGATGTACGCTTCGATTCAGGACCAAACTTTTCTTATTACTCTGTCGATTCGATAGAAGGAAAATGGAACAGCGGGCGCGAAGAGGATCCTAATCTTGGTTACAAACCTCGCTATAAAGAAGCTTATTTCCCTGTTCCTCCAACCGATAAACTAAATGACATTAGAAATGAAATGGTTATTAACCTAATGGACATGGGAATTGATGTTGAAACACAACACCATGAAGTTGCAAGCGGAGGTCAATGCGAGATTGACTTACGCTTTGCACCGTTACTAAAAGCTGCAGATCAGTTATTAATGTTTAAATATGTTGTAAAAAATACAGCAAGAAAAAACGGAAAAACAGTTACATACATGCCTAAACCTATCTTCGGAGATAACGGTAGCGGTATGCATGTTCACACAAGTCTTTGGGCAAAAGGTAAACCACTTTTTGCAGGCGGCGGTTATGCCGGATTAAGTGAAATGGCTCTTTATTATATCGGCGGACTTTTAAAACATGCGCCATCCTTACTTGCATTTACAAACCCAACAACTAATTCATATAAAAGATTAGTTCCGGGTTTTGAAGCTCCGGTAAATTTAGCATATTCACAAAGGAACAGAAGCGCTTCCATAAGAATTCCTATGTTCTCTAATAATCCTAAAACAAAACGGGTTGAATTCCGTTGCCCGGATGCATCAAGCAATCCTTATCTTGCTTTTTCAGCTATTATGATGGCTGGCCTTGATGGTATAAAAAATCGTATTGATCCAGGTGATCCTTTAGATAAAGATATTTACGATCTTTCTCCTGAAGAATTGAAAGATGTTCCATCAACACCCGATTCTCTAGGAAAAGCACTTGAAGCATTGGCTGATGACCACGAATACTTATTAAAAGGTGATGTATTTACAGAAGATGTGATAAATACATGGATAGATTATAAGATTGCTAAAGAAATCAAACCGATGGCGTTACGTCCGCACCCTTTTGAATTTGAAATGTACTTTGATGTGTAAACATATTTAGTAAAGTAATTTGTATTTAGAAAAAAGAAAGGCGGAAAGTTTTCCGCCTTTACTGTTTACTGCAAACTGATGACAGTGAACTACTTTATCAACAACATCTTTTTCACTTCCACAAATTTTCTTCCGCTTTCAATTGATTGGGCTGTCATCTTTACTAAATAAATTCCACTGGCACGTCTTGATGCATCAAAAGATAGTTCATAATGTCCTTCATTCTGAACTTCATTTACAAGAGATGATATTCGTTCTCCTAAAATTGTATAGACAGAAATATTCACACGGCTTTGTCTGGGTAGATCATAACGTATAAGTGTACTTGGGTTGAATGGGTTTGGATAATTTTGTAAGAGTAAATAATCTGAAGGTATTGTACTTACATTATCTACAGAAGTCAGAGTCTTAAGTTTTATTTCCTGAGTATATTCTGATTCGGTACTTGTGCTATATGCTGCAACTCTATATGTGTATTCTGTCTCAACATCTAAATTTTGGTCCTTGTATGTTGTTACATTTGCGCTAACAATTGCTAATTCTGCCCAGGTACCAGCAGAAGATTTTTTCCGATCTATTCTGAATCCCGATTCATTATTAGAATTGTCCGTCCACTGAAGGTTAATAGTTCCAGCAGGATTTTCAGTAAGAGTTAAATTAGAAGGGAATTTTATTGAATCCTGTTTTGTAATTTGCACCGTCCCGTTTATTGGATTCGGGCCTGCTGGGAGCCAACGGAATGTAAAAGTGCCGTTAATATTATGATTATTAAATGTTCCTGTTACTGCAATATTACTTGCATTAGGATTTGGAATATTTATAGCAGTTCCGGAATAAGCTCCTGTGTAAAAACCTGTTCCGCTTATATCTCCCCAAATTGAAGAATTGAAGTTTGCTGTAAATCCAGTGGTTGTTAAAGTTATGTCAGTTGAAAATGGAAATCGAGGAGTTCCTAAAATATTTCCCCCCACATTCCATTCCCCATGAGCTTTTTGTTGAACTTCATCAACGGTGATTACAACTAATATGCTGCCGGTACTACCATAAAAACTATTTACCCACTGTCCCGCCCAATTTCCTTCCATAGATTTTAAATTACGAATTTGCGGATGGACGTTAAATGTAACCGATAATATGAACAGCAAAGAAAAAGAAAAAAATTGTTTCTTCATTCAATTGCCTCTTATTGATATTTGAACATGGAAGAACCTAATTAAAATAAGATTTGGTGTCAAGAATAAATTTCAACAAGTGATGTTGGTTAAATGATAAACGGAAATGAAGTTGTAATAAAAATAAATTATTGCGGAAATATTATTTCTTGTGTTCTAAACGCACGCGGGAATTGGCTTTTCAATCCTTCTTTAGATGCAACTGCTGTCCCAAGAAAATAGTTTTTATACCTTACAACTTTTTGTCCACCAACTTGTAATTGTTTCTTAATAGTCCCGCCTGTGAAATAAATATTAAGTTCGGAAACATTTTTAAGCTCAATAATGTTTTTTGTAATTGCCTCGCCTAAGACTTGTGCGGCAAGCGGATTTAATTGAAGGATCCCACGTTTATCAATTGTACCTAATCTGGTTCCAATTCTATTAAATGATTCGAGATGATCACTGTTCCAATCATTACAAACAAAATGAATATCATTATTTTTGATCAAATATTTGTAATCATCAAATTTATTCCGGTCAATTCCATAATAATCTGAAAGAATTTTTAGGTAACCATTTACTTTCCCGCTGGATGATTTAATCAGATCATATCTTTTTTCCTGTCTTACTGTCCGTTCAACAGGTTCTGTCTTATCAATTTTTTTCAGCTTTGCGACAAAAAATCCTTCGCTTTCAATTTCCCATGGAAAAATCCGCCGGGTTTTTTTTAACTCATTGTTAAGAATTTCATTCCCAAATTTTGTGTGTCCTTCATTGCCTCTCAAAGGCAATTCGATTTCTTCGAGTTCAACAGGATATTTACTCAACACTTTATTTATTACCATTTCATTTTCTTCAAGTGTTAAGGTACATGTTGAATAAACAATTTCGCCGCCAACTTTACACATTTTAATTGCTGCAATAAGTAACCGTAATTGTAAGTCCGACATTGCTTCGGCTTTGCGCTGATCCCACCAATTACTAACTTCACCTTTTTTCTGAACGATCCCCAAGGCACTGCACGGTGCATCAACTAAAATTTTATCAAACCGGTTCTCAAATTGCTTGCTTAGCAATTCCCCTTTACCGTGCAAAATACCAACATTTACCAAACTCATCTTGTCAACATTAAATACTAGACTTTTCAAACGGTCAACGGAAATTTCATTTGCAATCAATGTCCCGTGGTTGTTCATTAATTCTGCCAGCTGAGTTGTCTTTGAACCAGGTGCTGCACATAAATCCAGGACCGTATCATTACTGTTTGGACTAAGAACAAGAGCGGGAATCATTGACGATAAACTTTGTATGTAATACTTACCTAAAATAAATTCGAGAGTTTTGCTTACAACATTTTCGCCTGAAGTAATTCGAAATGCATTTTTAATTTTAGGGATAGGCTCAAGATAAATTCCATAACGCTTAAGTTCTAACTCTAAATTATCAAGATCGCACAGCTGAGAAGTTCTAAGATATGGTTTGTACTGACTGTTATGATATTGTTTATAATTAATTAAAAACTCTTCACCGAAGTATGTGCGGATATAATCTGTTATGTTACTGCTAAGTTCTATCAAACTATTGTCGCGTGAGGTTAAGTGAGTTGAAAACCTGTATTGAATTTCTTTTAAAGCCTTTAGAGTTTGGAAAGTTCTGTTTGAACTCTTTTTCCATTTCTTTTAGGAATGAATCAAGATGTTTTTCGTAATCGCGTACCGTTTCATAAACATGCATTGCTTCCTTAGGAATTTTTATCTGCAACGGTTTTAATCTGTTCGCATATAAAACATATTTTGCTTTAAAATGATCATCGGTCGTAAAAATAGTTTCACCAAGTTCATTTGTAATTTGGTAACTGTCAAAAAATGGAGGCGGGAGAAAAAGAATTTTTCCGGGCAAAGAAATTTCTTCGTATTCTGCCGAGCCTATAAAATCATCCGGGAATGATTTTAATTTCTCTTTTATTTTATCAACCCAATTTTGTGCAAATTCTTTTTCTGTCATATTAGTTTATCGGTCATTTAAAATTTATATCAACTGCTTCCGGCTTTTCAACCCAATCGGCAATAAAAACATTTGTATCGTGCGACGGTTTTCTATCCGCTCTCCTATTAGAACAAAAAGCTATTTTCTTACCGTCATATGAAAACATTGGGAAAGCATCAAACGTTTCCGAATTAGTAATTTTTTCAAGTCCGGTACCGTCTATATTAATCATAAAAACATCAAATATTCTTCCACCCTTGTTAACTGAATGATTATTGGAACAGAATAAAATCTTTTTACCATCGGGATGAAAGAAAGGAGCCCAATTGGCACCGGGAAGATGTGTAACTTGTTTTGCATTCTTGCCGTCTATATCGGCAATAAAAACATTTAATTCTTTCGGTTCAACGTAACCTTCAGCAAGTAGTTTCTTATATGTTTCAGCTTCGTTGTCTTGCGGTCTGCTTGCTCTCCAAACAATTTGCTTTGAATCGCGGGAAAAGAAAGCGCCGCCATCGTAACCTAAAGTGTTTGTAAGTTGTAAATATTTTCCGGTCTTTATTTCATACCGCCACAATTCCAAATCACCAGAGCGTGTTGAAGTAAAGATTATATACTTACCGTCCGGAGACACAGTCGCTTCGGCATCATATCCTTTTCCTCCAATTAAAACTTTTGGGTTTGTTCCATCTTGGCTTGCAACATAAATATCATAGCTGTTGAATAACGGCCATACATATCTTCCTCCACTAAACATTTGATGTTCAGGACATTTATCTCCCGCAGCATGAGTTGAAGCATAAATAATTCTTCCATCCTTAAGAAAGTAACTGCAAGTTGTTCTTCCTTTTCCGGTAGAAAGCAGTTGATACCGTTTCCCGTTCTCAAGCTGAGATCCGTCAATATTCATTTTAAAAATTTGATCGCACGGTTGTGAATTAATTTCGTTCCAATCGCTTTGAAATGTTAACTGCTTATTATCAAAACTCCAATATGCTTCGGCATTGTTTCCGCCAAATGTAAGTTGTTTTACGTTTCGAAGATGAGTTTCACCGGAAAAGCGAAGAGAATCCGACGACGGATTATAATTTTGTTTTTGCCCGGTAGTTATAAAAGAAAAAAATACCGGCATCACAAAAAGAATTGGTAATAAAGAAATTCGGGAAAAGATAATTTTATTTTTCATTAAAGTTTGTTCTTATTAAAATGTTATTGAATTTTTATGACTTTTTTATCTTTGCGAAATAGAAAATAAATTCCAAGGATCACAAAGGGAATACTTAAGAGTTGTCCCATATTTAAAAATAAATTTTGCTCAAAGATAGATTGGTTCTCTTTAAGGAACTCTACAAAAAATCTGAATCCGAAAACAGTTATAAGGAATAACCCAAACAGCAACCCGTTTTTAAATCTCCCTTTAACTCTAAAATAGAACGAAAGTAAAAAAATAAATATTAACAAATATGCAATTGCTTCGTAAAGCTGTGCCGGATGACGGGGAATATTATCCACAGAGACAAATACAAATCCCCAATTTCCATTAGTTGGTTTACCAATTATTTCCGAATTAAATAAATTTCCTAAACGAATAAAAACCCCGGAAAGAGCAACTGTAATAACAATACGATCAATCACCCATAAAAAAGAAATTTCTTTTTTCTTTCTGGTATAAAGAACAAGGGCTGTTATTATTCCAATCCCCGCACCATGACTTGCCAAACCGCCTTTCCAAATCTGAAGTATTTCTAACGGATGACTTAAATAATAATCGGGATTATAAAATAGGCAATGGCCGAGACGCGCACCGAGAACAGTTCCAAGAATCATATACCAAACCAAATCGTTTAAATCATGTTCCGATTTATTTTCTCTCTTAAAAATGATTACCATAATCTGGTAGCCGACTATAAATGACATTGCGAAAAGAAGTCCGTACCAGCGAATTGTGATTGGACCGATTGAAAAAATATCAGGGCTTACATTCCAGTTTATCACATTTACCTTACTTTAATGGTTAGATCTTAATATGATTTGAAGAAGCCGTCTAAGGAAAAAGATGATTTTGTATTCGGCTGTGATGGCAAATTTACATAATAGACGGTTAATAAAGCAACTAAGCAGGATGCTCTTTTAATTCAAAAAAGGATAAAATGATTATTCTTCCCAAATAAAATCGAATAATAAATATGAAGCTGTTAACATGACTACATCATAACAAACCAGAACGGCAATTTCTACAAATGAACTGCTTATAGAATTACCATCCATTGCATGTTTGGTAAGTTCCAAAAGAGTTAGAATGAGAGGAAGTAAAATAGGGAATGATAAAACAGGGTAAAGCGTTCCTTTAGAACTGGCTTTAGATATTATTGCAGCAATAATTGTTGATGAAATTGCAATTCCAATATTTCCGAACAGAAATGCAATTGCAAACAAAGTAAAGTTTTTTATTATGAATGAATTGAATAAAATTGCAAAAAGAAAAGTGATCACAAAGTTCATCAAGAAAACGAGCAAGAGATTAAAAATAAGTTTACCGGAAAAAATAGTTGATGGTGCGGCAATTAAATGAAGTGTCATTGTTGTGCCGCGTTCTTCTTCCGAAACAAATGCGCGTGAAAGTCCAGACATTGCTGAAAAAAATATTACAACCCATAAAAGTCCGCCAGTTAGATATTCCGTGATCTTTTCACTGCCAATCGAAAACATAATTACACTGATTGTAACCAGGATAAACATTGCAAGAGCATTAATTGCATAACGTGTGCGTAGTTCCGATTGCCAATCTTTTTTAAACAGCGAATATGCTTTCATCTATTAATTTGCTCTCTTAAATTTTTCCAATTCAATTACCTGGCTGCATAATGCAATGTCTGAGTCTTCATTCGAAGCTATGATAACCAAATTATTTTCTGCTTCTTTCCTGATTAGAGTGTAAACTTTTTCTTTGCCAGGATTATCTAAATTTGATGTTGGTTCATCTAAAATTATAAGAGGCGGCTGGTGTAAAAGGGCAAAAATAAATTTTAACCGTTGTTTCATGCCGGAAGAATACCCGCGGACAAGATCGTTTTTCCGGTCAATAAGTTTTAGCTCGTTCAGTAAGTAGTCCGAACGTTCTTTATTAAAATTAATTCCTCTAATGTTTGAAAAGTGTAAAAGATTTTCTTCTGCTGTAAATTCATCATAAAGGAAAAGATAAGGCGAAACAAAACCAATTTGATTGTGAAGTCTGAACGGTTCTATTTCATTGGAATTATTTTTATGAATTACTTTTCCGCGCGTTGGTGAAATTAAATTTGCAATAATCTTGACTAAGGTTGATTTGCCTGAGCCATTCGGCCCTGATATTCCATAAATATGCCTTGACGAGAAAGAAAAATTAATTCCGTCAAAGATCAATCGTCTTCCGAAATACTTAACAAGGTTATTTAATTCAACTGTGTAATTAGTCATTTTGAATTACGAGTTTTCCTTTTTTAACAGTATCCCCGGATTTGACAACATAAATATATACACCTGTACTAAGTTTATTATTATTGTTGTCCCTTCCGTTCCAAATTACAACAATTTGGTCGGCGGCAACTATAGGTTTTTGTGTAGAATATACCAAATTCATATCGGCAGAATAAATATACAAATCAACTAATCTGTTGTTGGATTTTGCAACAGGAATAAAAATTTGATTGTTAACCGAATATTTAAATGGCTGAGGATATACATAATCTAATTCCACGCTTGCAAGCTGCCCGTTATCAATCGGTATGTCGTTAAGAATATTAGATTCACCAAGTAAAAGTGGATTTGCACTTTCTATTTTTGAATAATACCCGTCCAATATTTTTCTTGAGCCGGTTAACTGATCTGAAGATAACGTATATGTGAATGGCAATTCGCTTAAAGGTGATGCAATCGCTCCATTAAGGTCTGCATTGCTCACAATCGAAATTAAATTCTCTACACCGTCAGTGAACAAAATAAAATTATTTGATATGGGTTCTGAAGTTATATTAATAGTAGTTGACGGTTTTATGAACGAAGAAGTCATCAGCGGATGAATTAAAGGATAGTATGCTGCTTCTTCAAAATATTTGTTGGGGATTGCACGCGTATTTGTAAAATATGTCCATAAGCCAAACTTGTTGAATTCGGTTTTTAAGGTTGATCCGGCTTCTAGTATTGCATCTGCGATTGATTCAACCGCCCGTTCTTGTCTCATTAATTCCCATGTTCGTTTAATAATGCTTGCGCCAAACCTATCTTTTAGAAAAATATTCCATATAGCAAGGTCGTATCCGTTATTTGAAGAAAATGCATTCTGAGGATTTCTAAAATAAGTATCCATATAATTATAATAATCATTGATGCTGTCGTAAACAAACTCTTCCATAGAGGTTGATGTAAGTTCAAAATAGTAAGTGTCGTTTGACCGGTAAACATAATTCCCGATCTGAATTCCGTGATGAAATTCGTGTGCAATTGTAACACGTGCTGCATCAATTCCGTGAGTGTAATAGCCTGTTCCGAAATCATTATCCATTACAGTATAACAAGTATAAGTATTGTTTGTAATTTGATTTTCAAATTCTGTGTATCCGTAGAGACCACCGGAAAGATTTTGAATATAAATGTCATAACGGTCATCTCCTCCTACTCCCGCATCTCCGGGCGGCGGCGGATAACCGAGAATGTTTACTTCATAATTATATGAAGAGTCTGCAGCCTGCGCTAATTGGTTCATGTTATATCCAGGCGCATCAACACCGGACTTCATAAAATGAATTCTGAACCAACCGCGCGGCGATACAAAACTTGTATCGGTTATTGGCCTGTCTAGAATTTTTTTTAGAAGATTTTTTTGCTGTACACTAAATTTATCGTAATTCATTTTCACCTGATTTACAATTCCGAATCCGCATTTTATTGGGAGAGTGGTTTCACCGGCAACTTGCGTTTTTACATTTTGATTTATGCCTCTAACACGAAGGAACTCATTATACAACGAATCTATGTTTTGCCCTGAGGTTGTAAAGATCGGAATTGCAAAAAGAAGTATTAAAAATTTCTTCATTTAATTTTTTCAAAAGTTAATGAATTGAGTAAGCTGTTTGAATAGATCAAAAATGTTCTTCTTTTGTTTAAGACGGTAACAAGATAATTATTGATATTTTTTGAAACAAATAAATCCTTTTCGATAGGTGATTTTTCTACTCCTATAAATGAAACACCGTTAAGTTTACCCGTTTCATTATAAAAATAGAAAGAAAGTTCATCGCCATCGCCGCTTATATTATATCCGGTTGTTACATTGTTGCTTAATGCAATTTTTAACGGATACTTATTCACCTTATTGCTGCTGAATGTATAAAGAAAAGATTTGTTATTGCTCGTAAACCAGAATGTGACTGGTCTTGACTTGTCTATTAACTCTTTAAGACAAATCATGGTATAATTAATTTTATCCTTATCATTAACATTAAATTTGAGTATGGTTTTATGATCAATAATTTTTTTATCAAAAACTGTTTTAATAAGATTGAGTTGTTTTTCTTTTTTCTCAACGCTGTAGATATCTTTATAAATACCAAACGTTAACCAGGATCTTTCAACGTTTGATTCTATTAAGTTCGACTTTGATGATATAAGGCCGAAATCTTTATACTCAAATTCTTGTAAATATGTTTTATTATCTTTTTTAATCAATTCATAAATATTCTGCCGGTCTTTCAAACGATCGCTTATTACTTTGAAATCTTCAAGTAATCCTTCACTGTATAAAGTTTGCCTCTTGTAACTATGTTCATCAAAATTCATTCTAATTATTTCTATCGTACCAGTATTTGAATAACAATAAAAAGTTTTGATTCTTGATTTGCTATCGTCAACAACTATGTTCGTAAAATCCGATAGGAGCGGAATGCTAAAATAAGTTCTGAACAAATTCCTTCTTTCACTTAGTAAAAGTTTTAGCGTTTTTTCAGTCCCATCAATAAAGCAAAAATCCTCAAACTTATCGTTCAGGTAATCAAAAGTTGTTAAGGCAGTTGGTTTAAGTCCCAGTGAAATCGAAAAAGAATCGTCGTTAATTCCCGGTTTGTTAATAAGATATATTTTCCCTTCGGTGCTAATAAGAGCTAACTTTTTCCCCGTTCTATCAATGTATGCAGTTAAGTCAGCGAGCCCGTTTTTTTGTAAATAAACAATGGGCGGGTAAAACACATTTGTACTTTTCGCAAAGGAAATATATAACGTTCCATTTTGAGTATTTATAAATGCTACATCGTTAAAACCGTCTCCGTTAAAATCGAGAATTGCATATTTATCAGGCTTAACCGGTGTTTCTAAAATAATTTTTTTTTGAAAAGAAGAAACCGAATCTCCGAGCAAAACTTCAAAATTATTATCTTTGATATAAACTAAATCATTATATCCGTCGGAATTAAAATCAACAGTTTTGAATTCGCTTATTTCACCGTTCAATCCTATAGAACGTGATTCCGAATAATTCCCGGCCCCATTATTATAAAACAACAAAATAGAGTTTGAAAAGAGATCAACTGCGGCAATATCTGAATACGAATCGTAATCCAAATCAATAAATGCTGATGCCAAAAATACTTTTTCGGGATCAATTCTTGTTTCATGAAGACTTTTATTTTTTTCTTTTATAATTGAGAGCCCGCCGAGCGAAGTTCCCGAAACTAATCCTTCCGGTTTTCCATCACCGTCTATATCGCCAACATCAATGTTAGAAGGATAGCCTTTTAATTTAATTTTGTTTTGTAAAGAGATTATACCATTTCTGGAAAATGAAGAAACCGCGACTTGCCTTGCTCTGCGTGAGACGAAAATAAATTTTTTCTCAGATAAATTATTACTAAAGGGATGAATATTAGAAATAGCTATCGGAGAATATTTTTCTGATATATTTATTAGGTCGGATTTATTATCGGCTAAAGTGGAAATATATTTATTGTTAGATGAATTATAGATCAATAAATCTCTATAACCATCCGTGTTGTAATCTATAGAAAAAATGTTAGTAAAACTCTTCTTAACAGAAAATTCTCTATATCTGCAAAAACCGTTTATTGGAATTTGAGCAATGATGTCGGAGAAAGAAAAGAGAGTGACAAGAAGTGAATTTAATATTATTTGTTTAACCGCCGAGACGATTTTTTCTTCTTTGAAGTGCTTCATCAAATCTTCTTTTTTCGTCATCTGTTTCAGGTACAATTTCGAATGTATCAACGGGATTTCCTTTTTCATCTACGCTGACAAAAGTTAAATACGCCGTATTAGTATGAATACGTATTCCATCTATGTGCGATTCTGCAAACACTGTTACGCCAACTTCCATAGAAGTTTTGAAAGCGCGATTTACAGATGCAATTAAAGTTACAACATTGCCAAGTTTGATGGGATGATGAAAATCAATCCGGTCAACAGAAGCGGTAACACAAACGCGTTGAGAATGTTTTGCGGAAGAAAGTGCTGCACAAATATCTATCCAGTGCATCAATTGTCCGCCCAATAAATTTCCAAGCTGATTAGTATAGTTAGGGAGAACTAATTCCGTCATTGTAATAATTGATTCACTAACTTTCTTCTTTCTTCTTGCTTCGCTCATTTCTTGCTCATCAACAATGTTTCGGTTTCCTTAAGCTCTTTCGCATAAGTATCATCTGGATAACGGCTGACAAACAAACTTATATCCGCAAGTGCATCATTATTCAATCCTTTTTTTGTTTCCAACATTATCTTATGGTAAAGAGATAACGGTGCGTACTTAGTATCATGATATGTTTCCGCAACTGCGCCGTAATATTTTATCGCAGCATTTTCATATTCCATTTTTTCATAAATCAATGCGCTTTGATAATCCTTCTCAGCTAATTTTTCATTAAGGGTCTTAATTTTTTGTTCAGCCTCTTCAACTTTTTTATTTGCAGGGAAGAAATCTATAAATGCCTGCAATTCTTCGATCGCTTTTTTTGTATATGCTTGATCTAGCTGGTATGGAGGCGATAATTGAAAATATGATTCCGCGAGCATGTACTGTGCATCGGGGACAAAGGGACTCGCCGGAATATTCCGGATCAGTTTACTGAATTCATATGCTGATAATAAATATTGTCCGCGTTTGAAATAAGTCATTCCTAAATAATATTGTGCATCATCATTAAATGCACTGCCGGAATACTGTAGTAGAAAACTTTGAAATTGTTGAATTGCCTGTTCATAATCTTCATCATTATAAAGCTGATAAACATAATTATAGTATTGTTCGGCGTTGAATTTGCTTGTATCTACAGTACCGGAACAGCCTATTATAAATAATAAAGTAAAAACAGCTGTTAGTATTTTCATCTTGTTTGGCAAGTATTCCCTCTCTTTTAAGCGTTGTAAAAATAAACAATTTAGGTTAGCTGTGAAATACCAATCCTACGTTATTTACTGCGAATACTAAACAGTAAAACAATCGTTAAGATTAGAGTTCCGACAACAATAATCGGTTCCCACAAATTTGATAAAAGCGGCGTTGATGGTATTGATGATTGTGTAAACGGTAATGTTTGATTTTCCAATCCGGATATTTCATCAAGCTTTACGGTATCAATTTGATTCTCCGTATAACTGAACGTCTTAATAGCTTTATCTGTCCCGGTTATAGTTAAAGAATAATTTAACGATACTTCTCTTTCCAGCATAAGTCCGCCAAACAAACCATCGGAAAATGGATTTTTGTATTCTACTTTTAGTGAAGCAACTGTATAATTTACTGCCGGGTTTGATTCAACAGTGGAAGTTGTTAATGAATAACCGTGTTCATCGAAGGCTTGAAATATTTTTGGTCTTAGAACTTCAAGTGCCGGAAAAGATGTAAACGAAAGATTAATTGTTTGTTTAGCACCAAGAACGGAATCTGCTTTAGAAATTGATCTCCCAATTAACTTATAAATCACATCAAGATTTGTTTTAGTTTGAGGGAAAGATGAAATGGATATCAATAAAGATAAAATTATAACAATGATCGGTTTTGTTTTCAATTAATTACAAATTTTTATGAGGATTGATTTCAAATTAGAAATTCACGGAAGTAATTTCAAACATTAATTTATTAGAACCTCACAACCTTGTCATTGCGAGCTGAGGTGTAACCGAAGCGAAGCAATCCATCAGGTTTGAGATTGCTTCACCACGCCTGTGCGGGATTCGCAATGACAAATACAAATTCTATCTTCTTCCTGCAGCAATTTCCTGAAGTCGTGCAATTCTTTCTTCAACTGGCGGATGTGTAGAAAACAATTTCATTAAAGATTTTCCGCTCAAAGGATTTACAATGAACATATGTGAAGAAGATGTTCCTGCATTTGTCATAGGAATTAATTTATTGCCCTGCTGAAGTTTATTTAAAGCGGAGGCTAGTGCTAACGGCTCACCGGAAATTTGCGCTCCTCCCTCATCAGCCATGAATTCACGTGAACGCGATATTGCCATTTGAATTAACATTGCTGCTATTGGTGCAATAATTATTAAAGCCAAATCGGAAAAAACATTTCCTCTATCACGTTCGTTTCTTCCGCCGCTGAACATTGCAGCCCATCCTGCCATTCGAGCAATAAAAGTTATTGTTCCAACCAAGGTTGCAGCAATAGTTCCAACTAAAATGTCTCTGTTCTTCACGTGAGTTAATTCATGAGATATTACACCTTCAAGTTCATCTCGTTTTAAAAGATTTAATATTCCTGTTGTTACTGCTACTGCACTATGATGAGGATTTCTCCCTGTAGCAAAAGCGTTGGGCGTTGGATTTTCCATTACATAAACTTTTGGCATAGGAAGTTCCGCTTTCATAGCTAAGTTCTCAACTGAATCATAAAGCTGTGGATATTGTTCACGCGTAACTTCCTTAGCATGATACATTGTTAAAACAATTTTATCCGAAAACCAGTATGAACCGAAATTCATTACAAGTGAAATTAAAAATGCTACCATCATTCCTGATTCGCCGCCAACAATGTTACCAACAAGAATAAATAACACCATCATCACAGTCATTAATACAACTGTCTTAAAGCCGTTCATCAATTACTCCTTTTTTTTGAATCAAATTTATGCTGAAAGTTTTGTTCTATCAAGTTCGTTTGAGTTGTTATTCTAACAGATATTGAAATTAAATTGTTCCAATATAACAAGTGACTGAAGTTTGGCTTGCCTTTATTAGCATTTATCTGTAAAATCGCATCAAAATTAAAAGGAATTATGAAAAAGAAATTTGTTTTTCTCTTTGCATTTTTAATCTCATCTGTAATTTCCGCACAAAGCACATTTGAATTTTTAAAATTAGATACAAGTCCCCGCGCAGCTGCTATGGCCGGAAGTTTTGTAGCTAACAATGATGACCCCAATGTAATTTTCTATAACCCGGCTGGAATTAATTTGCTTACAGGTACACCGGTTTCATTTTCCTTTTTAAAACATCTTTTAGACATTAACTCGGCAAGTTTAACATCCTCAAAAGAGATTGACGGAATAGGGAGATTTGGTGCGGGAATTCAATATATCAATTACGGATCGTTTACTAAAGCAGATGCAAGCGGGACAAAACTTGGAGAGTTTAACGCTGGAGAAATGGCAATACTGGTTGGGTATGGAAACCAATTAGAAAACAATTTTTATTACGGAGCTAATCTAAAATTTATTTATTCAAGTATTGCAGGACAATCCTCATCGGGATTAGCTATTGATCTCGGCCTGCATTATGCTATACCCGAATTAAGATGGAATTTCGGTTTTTCTGTTTTAAATCTTGGAAAGCAGTTATCGAGTTATTTCAGCACAAAAGAAGATTTACCTCTTGATATACGTTTAGGTTTCTCAAAAGAACTTGAAAAACTTCCTTTCAGATTTTATTGGTCATTCAATAAACTCAACGAAAGACAAGACAACTTTTTTGATCGCTTCAGACAAATTACTGTCGGCGGAGAATTCCGTTTAGGTCAAAGTATGCGTTTGAGATTTGGTTATGATAACGAAAAAAGACGCGAGATGAAAATTGGAACAACTGCCGGATTAGCTGGATTTAGTGTCGGACTCGGATTTATAGTCGGTAAGTACAATGTTGATTATTCATTTTCATCCTTGGGATCAATCGGTTCGATGCATCGGTTTGGAATTTCAACAAACTTGTAGAAGCAATTTTCAATTACTTCTTATACGGTGTTTTAAGATATTGTTCCGCCAACTTATGAGAATCATTCCTATCGCGTAATTGTAAAGTCTCATTATAATATTTGATTGCTTTATCGCGCTTCCCCATTTGGTCGTACAACATTCCCAAATAAAAAACAGTATTAATTAAAAACCCGGATTCATTTTCTTTATCCAACTCACGCGAAAGCTTTTCTGATTTTTCAAAATAAACTGCGGCAGAATCTGTTTTCTCTTTCAATTTAAAATCCATGCCGAGATAATAAGTTGCTTCGCGTTCAAAACGTTTATTATATCCTGGCATTCCGCGCTTTGCTTTAATATAAATATCGCGAAACGTTTTTACGGCTTCCGAATAATTATTTTCTTTTACAAATGTGAGTCCGTAATATCTTTGGAAGTAAGGATTATTCGGAAAATCATTCAACAATATTTTTCCCCATTTTCTGGATTCATCCATGTTTTCTTCAAATTGAAATGAGAGCTTCTGCAGAAATGACCGGGATTCGATTCTTGTATACCTTCCGTTCCATGCAACATTTTCCAGTTCTCTAATACCTCGGTTTTTATCTCCTTTAGGGAAAAAAATCATAAAAGGTTTAACTGCAGGATATTTTTGCGGAATTACTTCCGCATAGTAATGATAAATTCCAAAACCAAGCTGTACATCAACATTTTTAGGATTTACTTCGTAAGATTTGAAGACAAGACTGAGCCCTTCTTTTCCATCGAGAGCGGCTTTGAACCAGCTTTCGCGAATTGCCCGCAGTTGTCCACGGAAACCAAGCGAACCTCCTTTAAAAAACATTGCATCAACATTTTTATCGTTCTTATCAAGAATCTCATCACACATGTTAATACATTCTTCGAGCTGATTGAAAAATTTTTCATCTAAACTTTCATTATCGAGATCAAGAAGAATTCTCCACCAGGTTATCATTGCCTTAAAAAATTTACCGGAAGGATGAGTCGAGTATTCTTTTGTTACAACATCAAAAGTCTTCTCTGCTTTATCAAATTCGATTCCGTAAATCTGGTTCACTCCCGCTTTAACAAGGGAATCATGCCTAACCCAATTGTAGTTTTGAGCAAATATATTATTCGCTGCAACTAATAATAAAAGAAGAAGGAATCTAACTTTCATACTATTTACACTCCTGGGTTTCCAAATAATTTACACTCCTTCCTTTTGGGAAGGATGGGTGGGGCTATTTCCTCTTAGGACGGTACATATCTGTTGCGCGTCCGTAAAAAACTTCAGCCGCCGCCATCATAGTCTCGGATAAAGTCGGATGAGGATGAATCGTTAGTTCCAAATCCTTAACAACCGCTCCCATTTCAATGGCCAATGTTCCTTCAGCTATCATATCGCCGGCACCTACTCCGACAATCCCGACTCCAAGAATTCTTTCTGTCTCCGGTTCTATAACCAACTTAGTCATTCCGTCATTCCGATCCAATGTAGTAGCGCGCCCACTTGCACCCCACGGAAATTTTGCTGTTTCAACTTTAATTCCTTTTTCCCGTGCTTCTGTTTCACTCAATCCGGTCCATGCAAGTTCAGGATCAGTAAATACAACAGCGGGAATTGCATTTGGTTCAAACGCAACTTTATGGCCGAGTATTGCTTCAACAGCAATTTTACCTTCTGCTGAAGCTTTATGTGCTAACATCGGATTACCAACTACGTCGCCGATTGCATAAATATTTTGATCATCGGTTTTCAAAGTTTTATCAACCGAAATAAATCCGCGCTCATTCACTTTCACTTTTGTTTTTTCCAAAGCCAATCCATCTGTAATCGGTTTACGTCCGACCGAAATTAAAACTTTATCAAAGATTTGAATCGGTTCGGTAACATTTTCACCTTCCAGCTTAACTTGAACTCCTTCTTTAGTTTCTTTCAATTCAACAACTTTAGTTGCAACAAAAACATTTTGCATCTTTGCTTTAACACGTTTTTCCAAAACAGCAACAAGATCACGGTCGGCACCTGGCAAAATTCCGGGCAGCATTTCAACTACTGTAACTTTACTTCCGAGTGCGGCATAAACCGTACTTAGTTCCAAACCGATATATCCTCCGCCAATTACTAGAAGCCGATTAGGAATATCGTTTAATTCAAGAGCGGAAGTAGAATCCATAACTCGCGGTGAATCAATTGAAAGTCCCGGCACCTTAGCAGGTGTTGATCCGGTTGCAATTATTGCTTTTTCAAAAACTAGCTCTTCAACCGAACTATCACTTTTTGTTACAGTTAGCGAAGTTGAGCTGACAAACGAAGCTTTTCCTTGAATGAAATTTACCTTGCGGAGTTTTGCAACTTGTCCCAAGCCGCCTGTAAGTTTATTTACAACACCGTTTTTAAAATCTCTAAGTTTATTTAAATCAATCTTCGGCTCGCCAAATTCTACTCCCCATTTTTTTGATTCTTCCGCTTCTTTTATCAACTTAGAAATATGCAGTAAAGCTTTTGAGGGAATACAACCTTCCCATGTGCAGACACCTCCGGGATTTTTTTTAATATCTATCAATGTAACTTCCATACCAAGGTCTGAAGCAAGGAATGCTGCGGCATATCCGCCCGGTCCTCCGCCGATTACAGCTAATTGTGTTTTCGTTGACATTACTTACCAATCAATTATTTTTAATGCGGATAAAATAAGAAAAAAGACGTGAATTATTTTTGTGATGATTTAATTCACGGAGAAATTTTGGATTTGCTACTAATGTTATTATTTTAACAAAAGTAAGAATCACAATAATAATTCATTTAAGAAAATCCACACAGTTAATTATTAAATATTCATTAGCATAAAGTAGGGGGGCGAATTGAAGAATGTTTTCAATATGAAACTTACTTATATATTTTTTTCACTTCTTGCCCTTCAACAGATATTTGCAGAAGATAAACTAAAATCCGTTAAAACCGACAATCCTCCCAATATAGACGGTAAACTTGACGATAAGATTTGGAATTACGCCCTTGTTGTCTCCGGTTTTAAAACCTTTGCGCCGGATTTTGGAAAAGACGGAACTGAAAAAACAATCGCTTATTCAGCCTACGATTCGGAGAATCTTTACTTCGCATTCCGCTGCTTCGATAAAGAACCAAACAAAATAAAATCTAGTGTTTCAAACCGTGATAACATTCGCTCCGATGATTGGGTATGTATAAATCTAGATTCATTTTATGACCAGCAATCATTGTATGCATTCTATATTAATCCGCTCGGCATTCAAATGGATAGCCGTTTCGCATCCGGTCAGGAAGATTTTAGTGCTGATTTTGTGTGGTATAGCAGCGGTCAAAAACTTTCCGATGGTTATAGCGTTGAGATAAGCATTCCACTGAAGAGTATCCGGTATTCTGAGGAAAATCCTGTTACAATGTCAATTTTTTTTGAGAGATACATAAGCAGATTTACAGAACATGATTCTTATCCAGAACTAGATCCCACAAAAGGATTTGCGTTTCTCACGCAGATGACGCCGTTAGTTTATTATGATTTGAAACATTACACTCTGTTTGAACTGCTTCCTGCTTTTACATACAATCAGAAATACAATCTCAATGCGGGACAACTGGAAAGATATGTTAATAAAGGAGAAATTAGTTTAACCGCAAAATATGGAATTACGTCGGATCTGATTCTTGATGGAACTTACAATCCTGATTTTAGTCAGATCGAGGCAGATGCGGGACAAGTAGATGTAAACTTAAGATATCAATTGTACTATCCGGAGAAGAGACCGTTTTTTCTGGAAGGAAATGAAATTTATAATGTAGCCGCAACTCAATCCTCGGAAATTGATCCGCTAATATCTTTAGTTCATACAAGAACAATAGTTAATCCTTTAACAGGAACTAAACTTTCCGGCAAAGTTGGTTCCAAAAACACAATTGCTTTTATGTTTGCTATGGATAAACTACCGGCTGATATGATTGCTTTATCAGGCGACTATGCTTACGTTCCTATCCTTAGATATAAACAATCTCTTACCGATGACAGTTACATTGGTGGAATATTTACAGATCGGGAAATAAAAAACAGTTATGACCGTGTAATTGGAATGGACGGTATGTTAAGAATAACTGACGCCAGTACTCTAGAATGGAACGCTTTTTATTCAAGTTCAAATTCAAATCCTCTCCAAGAAAATCAAGCTGGCCGTGCTTTAGGATTGGTATATAAATACGATTCGAGAAATTTATACTACAGTTTTACTGGAAAAGAAATCTCTGAGAATTTTAATACAGAGACAGGTTACTTAACCCGTACCGGTATTTTTGCACTTACCGGATTAATTAGACCAAAAATTTATCCTAATTCATCTTATATACAAAGAATTGATTTAGAAACCTTCTCTGCACAGACACAGGACAAACCGAGCGGTATGTGGGAAACATTTAACCATGTTTCAGCTCAGGTATTTTTTCTTGGCTCCTGGAATTTTAAATTAAAATATTCATATTCAACAGAAATATTTTTGAACAGGAAATTTAAGACCGGAGGATTTCAGGTAATTTTTGGAAGTCAATTTACTAAGCAATTCGCCGTGTCGTTATCTTATAAAAGAATAAATTCAATCTATTATTCACAAAATCCTTTTCAAGGAAAAAGCAACCATATTAGTACAATTATGATTTATAATCTTTCAGAAAATTTTGAATCTTATTCAACATTTACATTCTCTGATTTTTACCGCGATTCTGATTCACAATTAATTTATGAATACCCAATCTTCCGTGAAAGATTAACTTACCAATTTAATAAGTATCTATTCTTCCGAGGAATTGTTGAGTACAACAAATACAAAAAACAATTGCTCACAGATTTTCTAGTATCATTTACTTACGTACCGGGGACAGTCATTCATTTAGGTTACGGGTCACTTTATGAAAAATCAGAATGGAATGAATTTCAAAATAGATATGTTAACAGCAATAATTTTCTTGAATCACAAAGAGGATTCTTTTTCAAAATGTCCTACCTATGGCGAAATTAAATATTTATCATAATGAAAATTAAAACTATAATAACCGGTTCAACCGGTATGGTTGGAGAAGGTGTTCTTCACGAATGCCTTAAGCATACCGACGTTGAATCAGTACTAGTTGTAAACAGAAACCCTTGCGGCTTAACACACCATAAGCTAAAAGAAATAGTTCACAAAAATTTCTTTGATCTCTCTCAAATCGAAAATCAACTTTCGGGATATAACGCATGCTACTTTTGCGCAGGGGTTACTTCAGTCGGGAAAAAAGAAAATGAATATAAATTCATCACTTATGATCTAACGATGAACTTTGCAAATACTTTTCTAAGATTAAATCCGGCGATGATTTTTACCTATGTATCGGGGGTTGGAACTGATAGCACCGAAAAAGGGCGTAGTATGTGGGCACGCGTAAAAGGTAAAACTGAAAATGATTTGCTGAAACTTCCTTTCAAAGCTGCCTATATGTTTAGACCCGGATATATTCAACCCACAAAAGGATTGGCGAACACTTACAAGATATATAAAGTACTCACTCCACTTTATCCTATTTTTAAAAAACTTTTTCCGAAATATGTTGTTACTCTTGAAGAGATTGGCAAGGCAATGATAAACGTTGTTTTGAAAGGATCCGAGAAAAAAATATTGGAGTGTGAAGATATCCGAAAAATTGCAGTGTAGAGACGTTCCATGGAACGTCTTTTTTAAAATTATCCTTCTAAAGAAAGCAAGAACGGATTCTCAAGAGCGTTAACCACCCATCTTAAAAACCTAATTCCATCTGCTCCATCTATAATACGATGATCATAAGAAAGTGATAACGGCATTATTAATCGAGGTTCAAACTTCCCGTTAATATAAATCGGTTCGTAAGATGATTTAGAAACACCAAGAATAGCAACTTCAGGTGAATTTACAATAGGGGTAAAATAAGTTCCGCCAATTCCGCCCAGATTAGAAATAGTAAAACATCCGCCTTGCATTTCCTCAAGCGAAAGTTTTTTATCGCGGGCTTTTTTAGAAACTTCCTGCAATTCAATTGAAAGTTGAATAATATTTTTCTTATCCACCTCTTTAATTACAGGTACAAGTAATCCTCTATCGGTATCAACGGCAACACCGATATTTATAAATTTTTTATAAATGATCTCACTCTTCTCCATATCAATGCTTGTGTTGAATTGAGGAAAAACTTTAAATGCAGAGGCAATCACTTTAAGTAGAATTGCAGTTACTGTTAACTTGCCTCCGGCTTCACTAACTTTTTTACCAAATTGCTTCCGTAGATTTTCTAGTTCGGTTATGTCTGCTTTATCAAATTGAGTTACATGAGGGACTGTTGCCCATGAATAAGATAAATGCTCTGCGGTTTTTCTTCGGATGTTGCTCATCGGCTGACGTTCTATTTCTCCCCACTTCGAAAAATCCGGGAGAGATTCTCTTGCAATTCCAATACCTCCGTATGAAAAATTATTTTTCTGAATCTGTTCGTTCAAATTTTTTGCATAAGTTTTAACATCTTCAATCGAGATTCTACCGCCCGATCCGCTGCCTCGTACTTGTGAAATATCAACACCGATCTCATGCGCAAATCTTCTTACCGATGGCGCAGCAGGAACCACAACTTTGGATATATTTTTTGGAACTGATATGATTGTCGGTATGTGATGTGTCAAATCAATATTTGATGGAGAAGATGGCTGGTTGTCGGTGGTCGGTGGTCGGTTATCAGAAATTGGTGATTGGTAGTTAGTGATTGGCTGAAGCTTTTCATTCGCAATTCTCAATTCGCCATTCTCAATTATCAGAGCAACTTGCCCGACAGCTGCTTTGTCACCATCTTTTACGTTAACATCTTTAACAACACCGTCAACTTCAGTCGGAATTTCTACGGTAGCTTTGTCAGTTTCAATTTCAAGAACAATTTGATCAACTTCCACTTTATCACCGGCTTTAACTAATACCTTAGTGATGTTTGCCGTAGATATGTTTTCCCCAAGTGGTGGAATTTTAAATTCATACAAGTTGGTTATCGGTTGTCTGTTATCAGTTATCAGATTTTGGATTTCATATTTTGATTTTTCTTCCTCTGATTTCTTATTTCTTATTTCTGATTCCTTCTCGCCTCTCGCCTCTTCACCTTCTCGGCTAACTGCAGACTGCAAACTGCTAACTTCAATTTCTACCAACGGCTCGCCGACATTTGCTTTCTGTCCGTCTTTCACATAAACTTTTTTTACAATTCCGGAAATATCGGAAGGGATTTCTACTGTTGCTTTATCTGTTTCAATCTCAACAACAACCTGATCAACTTCAACTTTATCGCCTTCTTTCAAATTAACTTTGATCACATCCGCTGAGTTTATTCCATCTCCAAGATGCGGTAATCTAAAATCTACAATCATTTTCGTTTCCTAATCTAATTTTATTTGTCATGCCGGACTTGATCCGGTATCTATCACCAAATTATGGATTCCGGATGGCGTTACGCTTCTCCAGAATGACACAGAATTTATTATGTCTTTGCCGGATTCTTCTTATCCGGATTTATTCCCAAATCCTTAACAGCTTTTTTTACAACTTCAGGTTTTACTTTCCCTTCTTTCATCAAAGAATAAAGTGTTGCATAAACAATATGTTTTGCATCTACTTCAAAAAAATCACGCAAAGAAGTTCTTCCTTCACTTCTTCCGAAACCGAATGTACCAAGAGAATGAAGCGGCCCCGGTAACCATTTTGCAATTGCATCACTTGAAAGCTGAACATAATCGGAAGCAGATATAAAAACTCCGCTTTCACCTTTTGTTGCTTGAGAAACGTAAGGAACCTTTGCTTCTTTATCCGGATGAAACATATTCCAGCGTTCAGCTTCTTGTGCATCAAGATGTAAATTTTTGTAACTCGTTACGCTCCAAATATCGGTTGATACATTGTATTTGCCTTCAAGAATTTCTTGTGCTTTGATTACTTCATTTAAAATTGTTCCGCTGCCAAGCAAATGTGCTTTTACTTTTTGGTCTTTAACTCCGCTCGCACTAAATTTATACATTCCTTTCAATATTCCGTCCTTAACACCATTAGGCTCGCCTGCCGCCGAGGCAGGCATTTCAGGCTGTGCATAATTCTCATTCATAATTGTAATGTAGTAATAAACATTCTCTTGCTTTTCATACATGCGGTGAATTCCATCACGAATAATTACGGCGAGCTCGTAAGCAAATGCCGGATCGTAAGCAACAACATTTGGAATTGTGTACGCAAGCAAGTGGCTATTTCCGTCTTGATGCTGTAAACCTTCGCCTGCAAGAGTTGTGCGTCCTGCTGTTGCGCCAAGTAAAAATCCTTTACACCGCATATCACCTGCTGCCCATGCAAGGTCCCCGAATCTTTGAAAACCAAACATTGAGTAATATGTAAAGAATGGAATTGTATTGATGCCGTGTGTTGCATAAGAAGTTCCGGCGGCGATGAATGACGACATCGAACCTGCTTCGGTAATTCCCTCTTCAAGAATTTGTCCGTTCTTTGCTTCTTTATAATATAGTAAGCTGTCTTTATCAACCGGTTCATATAATTGCCCGGGATGAGAATAAATTCCAACTTGTCTAAACAAAGCTTCCATACCGAATGTACGCGCTTCATCAGGAACGATAGGAACAATTAAACGGCCAATATCTTTATCACGCAAAAGTTTAGCTAAAATTTTTACGAACACCATTGTTGTTGAAACTTCGCGCCCTTCGGTACCCGTATAAAATTCTTCAAATAATTCTTCCGAAGGAGTTTTAAGCGGAGTTGCTTTAGTAACTCTTTTAGGAATGTAACCGCCTAGAGTTTTTCTTCTTTCTTTTAAATATTTTATTTCCGCAGAATCTTCAGGCGGACGGTAGAATGGTGTTTTTGCAATTTCATCATCGCTGATAGGAATTGAAAATCGTGTTCTATTCTTTCAGTTCATCTTCATTCATTTTTTTCTGCTGATGGGTGATGTTCTTTCCTTCACCGGCCTCACCGAGACCGTATCCCTTAACAGTTTTTGCAAGAATAACTGTTGGAGCTCCTTTATGTTCAACCGCAGTTTTATAAGCGGCATAAACTTTTTCGGGATCGTGACCACCGCGTTTCATTTTTAATAATTGTTCATCGGTATATCTGTCAACAAGCTTTAATAATTCAGGATACCTTCCAAAAAAACTTTCACGGATATATTTTCCATCATGCACAATATAATTTTGTGATTCGCCATCAAGAACTTCATTCATTCTTTTAATCAGTAAACCTGATTTATCGGCAGCTAGTAAAGGATCCCAATCGCTTCCCCAAATAATTTTTATTACGTTCCATCCTGCACCGCGGAAATTTGCTTCAAGCTCTTGAACAATATTTCCGTTACCGCGAACAGGTCCATCAAGTCTTTGCAAATTACAATTGATGACAAAAATTAAATTATCAAGTTTTTCTCTTGATGCCAAAGAAATTGCTCCGAGCGCTTCCGGTTCATCTGTTTCACCATCACCAAGAAAAGCCCAAACTTTTTGATCGCTTGGTTTTTTCAAACCGCGGTCTTCCAAATATCTGTTAAACCGCGCTTGATAGATTGCTTGAATAGGACCAAGTCCCATTGATACTGTTGGAAACTCCCAGAAGTCGGGCATAAGCCAGGGATGCGGATAAGAAGAAAGTCCGCCGCCGGGTTTCAATTCTCTTCTAAAATTTTCCAATTGCTCTTTAGAAATTCTTCCCTCAAGAAATGCGCGAGCATAAATACCGGGTGATGCATGACCTTGAAAATAAATTATATCTCCTTCACCGTTTCCATCTTTACCACGGAAGAAATGATTGAAACCGATTTCATAAAGAGTTGCCGCTGAAGCATAAGTGGAAATATGTCCGCCGATGCCCGCTTCTTCTTTGTTTGCGCGGACAACCATTGCCATTGCATTCCAGCGAATCAAACTTTTAATGCGGCGTTCAATTTCTCTTCCGCCCGGGAAAGGAGGTTCTTGTTCTTTCGGTATTGTATTTATATGCGGCGTGTTTGCAGTAAAAGGAAGATCAACACCGGATTCGTGTGCGTAGGTATCAAGATTATGTAACAGCTCTCTTACTTTTTCCGGTCCTCCCGATTGCAGAACATACTCTAGTGATTCCAACCATTCACGGACTTCAATTTCATCTAAGCCTGAATATCCGTTTTTATTGTTTTCGTTCATTATATAATCCTTTTTCTCTTCAACGTAATTGATAATAGGATAAAAAAATTGAGTGCCTGCTAAATGAGTGGCACAAATTTAATAATTCTGTAGTTGTAATTCTAACTTTAATACTACTGTTGTTCTTACAATTAGATAACGAGGTCTGGGAAAAAGAAGTTCCGTGCACAGAAAAATTCTTTGCACGGATTTTTTTAAATTAATTCATTTTTACATCAAGAGTCTTTCCGGTTAAGCGGCTCTCTTCAGCACGGAATCCGATCAAGTGACTTTCCATAGACGCTTCAATAGTTGAAGTTAACAGATCCGGATTTCTTTGACTCACTGCTTGAATCCAATCATGAGCTAAACCATAATCGCCTCCGCCATGTCCTGAATCAATTTTTGCATCAACTTTAGCATCCCACACAGTTTGCCTTCTAGTTCTGAAATCTGATACAATTAATGTTTCTTCATCACCAACTGCATCGCCCATCGTTCCCATTATCCGCGTCCTTCTTCCGGCATAGGAAGTAAATGCTTCCATCGAAAAAGCTGCAGTAATCTTATCTTCAAATTCCATACTCACAATTTGATGATCAACAACATCGTTATCGCAATGATAAACACATCTTCCGTACGGCCCTTCTTTTAAGTATTTCATAATCAATTCACCCTGATCAATTCCGTCCGGAAAATCAAAGTGATGTAAATAAGATCTGTTCCGGTAATAAATTTTTAAAGCTGAGTAAGGACAGGATGATTCAATTTTACAACCATCGGTGCATCGTATTGTACTTCCTTCCGGCGCATTTTCTTTTTTGAAAAGTTTTAATGAACCGAATGATGAAACGCGTGTGCAATGTTTGTTCGTTACCCATTTTAGAATATCAAGATCATGACAGGATTTTGCATTGAGCATAAAGTTAGATTCTTTTGTGTTGCGCCAATTACCGCGAACATACGAGTGCGACATATGTTGATGATAAACCGGCTCCATGTGCTGAATACTTACAATGTCACCAAGAATTCCCGAAGCAATAACTTCTTTCATCTTTCTGAAGTAAGGTGTGTAACGCAAAACATGGCATACAGCAACAATTCTATTTTCCTTTCTTGTAAGTTTCATTATATCGGAACATTCTTTCCAAGTTTGTGCAATAGGTTTTTCCAAAAGAAGATCATAACCAAGTTTCAATCCGCCCATAGCAGGACCGTAATGAAGATTATCGGGAGTAGTAATAATTAAAGCATCTGCAAACTTTGGAATTTGCAATGCATGTTCCCAAGTTGTCCACTGATATTTTTCCGGAATCTGATACATTTTAGAAAATCTTTTTCTTCTAAATTCAATCGGTTCTGCAACACCTACAATTTTTAATTCTTCCGGATATTTTTGGCTGTATGACGCGTAAACATTCCCTCTATTTCCCGCACCGAGAACGATTGCAGTTAAAGGTTTATCAGGTTGTTTATGTGCCGGATTAAGGGGAATTATAATCGGTTGTGCTTTTATATTCTTGGGAAGAAAACTTGCGAGCGGCAATCCGGCGGCAAAAAATCCGCTAACTTTCAGCATCTCACGTCGTGTTAAATTTCTTTTCATGCTGTCCTCAACTTTTATTTTTTTGTTTTATAAAATTTAATATGCAAAAAAAAATCATTAGACGCTTTATGTTTTAGTGACTTTCAGGTTCAGCATGGACCATTACTTTCACATTTTTAATTTTCTTTCCAATCTCTTCTTCTACTCTGTGAGATATCTCGTGAGCTTTTTCTATAGTCATTCTCTTATCCACATGAATATTAAGATCTACAAATTTGTACGGACCGGATTCCCGAACTTTGATATCGTGAAATTCTTTTACCCCGGGGATATCTTTAACAATACAGAAAATCTCTTCGCTTAAACCTTTAGGAGCTTTATCAAGCAGAGCATCAAAAGATCTTTTACCCAATCTATAACTTACAGTTAGAACAATCATAGCAACTATTAAGGCCGCGATTGGATCTGCGTATTGAAAATTAAAAGTTACTCCAATCAATCCTATTAAAACTACTGCAGAACTCCAAATATCCGTTGAGAAATGTAGTGCGTCTGCTTCAAGAGCCTGGCTCTCATGTTCTTTTGCAACTTTATATAAAGCACGTGAGCGGGAAAAATCAATTATGATTGATGTTATAATAACCACAAAGCTCCAAACAGTTACTTCAATATGAACTTCGTGCGTGACTAATCTTCTTATTGCTTCATATATAATCCATGCACAAGTTATAACGAGCAAAAGTGTTTCAACTAGTGCAGAGTAATTTTCAATTTTGCCATGACCGTAATTATGCCCTTCGTCGGGGGGGACATCGGCAAACTTAACAGCAAAAAAAGTAATTATGGCAGCAACAAGATCTAACGCGGAGTGCAGTGCTTCGGAAAGAATTCCCAAGCTTCCGGTTAGTATTCCAATCACAAGCTTAAACCCAGTTAAAAAGATTGCGGCAACAACCGAAGTTAAAGCAATAGATTTTTTTTCTTTTGCTGCTAAACTAGGATTACTCATTTAAGAAGTAATATTGTTTTAAATGCAATTAAACTTACTCATTCTAAATCAAACTAATTTACTTTCTCAAGAACAACAGCAGTACCGTAACATAAAACTTCCGTAACCCCGCCCATTACTTCAGTAGCATCATAACGAACACCAAGCAATGCATTCGCACCAATCGCTTGTCCGTGTTGTACCATTAATTCATACGCATCATTTCTTGTCTTTTCGCAAAGCTCTGTGAAGAGCGTAATGTTTCCGCCAAAAATTGTTTGCAATCCTGCACCAATAGTTCCAATTACCGAACGCGAGCGAACTACAATTCCCTTTACCACACCAAGATTTTTTACAACTTTGTAGCCGTCAATTGTAAATGTTGTTGTAATTAACGAATGATCCATATTAACTCCTTTAATTATGTTTTATTAGATTCCTAATTTTTTGAATTGTCAGAGGTGCGGAACCTTCAAAGTAGTTGTTCACATTTAAGTAAACATTAATATCTCTCTCAAGAAGTTGTATAACCATAAAACAAATTTTTTCCAGTTCGTCATCTTTGGAATCCACAATTTTATTCCATTCACCTCCTGTCCTTGTTTCAATTCCCTGCTTATCCGGTCCGTGTAATCTTATTACTGTAAAATCTTTAATGTAATCCTTGTACCGATTATAGATTTCATAAACCGGGGGCATATCATACCCCTGCATAAATACATGTCCAATTTTATTATCACGAAGAAATTGAAAATACGTTTCATTAAGATAATTAGGATTACGTGTTTCTATTGCGAACAAAAATCTTTCCGGCAGTTTACTAACAAATTCTCTAAGTAGTCCTTGGAATTCAAACTGAGATTTCATCTTTTCTTTATTTAAGTATTCAAACTGAAACATAAGCGGACCAAGATTTTTATGCAACGGTTTTATCGAATGTAAAAATTCTTTAAGTAAATCAATTGAGAGAAAATGAGGATTAAGAACCGGGTGATGATCTATATCCGATTTATTCAAATGCGTAAGTGTTATCGTGTTCGGAAGTTTTATAGAAAATTTAAACTGCGGTGTTACGGACTCCTTATAATTTTTTGCAACGTAACTCTGGGGTAAAATAATATTATTTATTCCGTAAAGAGAAAAAAACCATTGCGGTATTTCTACAGAATTAAAATATGCCGAATACTCTTTTAGATAATTTATTTCGGGATTATCAGAATACAATAATCCTTTCCATGATTCATATTTCCAGCCGCAAGTTCCGATTCTTAATTCCGCCATTTACAATTACCACCTTTTCCATTTCCAAAAAACAAAAAAGCATGCTACAGAAATAAACGCCAGACTCATAATTATAATAAAAGCAAGCGGATGTTTCTGAAAAGGTATTTCAACATTCATAGAAAATGCACTCACAACAAAGGTCGGTACCATTATCATTATCGTTATTATGTTCAGTGTTTTCATCAACACATTAAGATTATTGCTAATGATGGAAGCCTTCGCATCCATTAAACTTGCAAGAATATTAGAATAAATTTCCGCTTGTTTATAACACTGATTATTTTCGATCAATATATCATCAAGAAGTTCTATTTCGTCTGTAGTTAAATTTAACTTTGCTCCGTTAAGTTTTATTTTTTCTAGCAAGGCCCCGTTTGAGTTAATTGCGTTTTGGAAGAACACTAAACTTTTTCCGAGGGTAAATTGATTAAGCAGATATCTATTCTCCATGGCCGTGGAAATTTTCCTTTCAATTTCATCCGAAAGCATATTAATAACTTTTAAGTGTTCGATAAAATGCATTATAGAAGTGAAAATCAATTTTAAGGAAATATCATTTAACGAATAAACTTTGTTGAAATGTTTACCTGAAAAAAGCGGTATCTCATCATTGGTGATCACAACCAATTTATCCCGAAACAAAAAAGCACCCAGAGAGTTAACACGGAAAAGAAGAGGCTCTTTTGCAGAATAATTCTTGGGAATTTTGAATATCATAGCCAGGTGATCGGGTTCAAATTCTATACGCGATAGTTCATCGGCATCAAGAGACGAGTTGAGTGTGTGTTCGTCAAGTTTGTATTCTTCAACAAGAAATTTTTTTTCAGTCTCATCGGGATTATTATAAATTTTTATGTTGCCTAAACCATTTTCATCATGGACAATTTTGTTTTCTACTATCTTATAGGTCTTAAGCATGGGCAACCTCCCGATTTTTGAAAGTGGTTCCAAAGCAAGAAATATTTATTTAAAATTAATACAGGAATTTCGGTATTGACGGAATTAAATTCCGATCACTCTTCATTTCAAAATTATCATGTTTAATCATTTATAGCCCATTTTTTAATCATGTCTTTTTGAATCATTTCTAATTTTGCACTAGGATGTAAATACGTATAAATATTGAGAGGCATTTCGTCTTTATTTACCTCGTCCCATATTTCTTTTTTCAACTTAGCCCGTTTTTCCGAATACAACTTTTCCCATTCGGAAAAATTTAAGTGCTTTCTTCCGTCCTTTACATCATTTGAGACCAGCCATGAGACCGGTGCAATTTTACTATACCAGGGCCAAACAGTCTCGTTTGAATGACAATCATAACATGAGGTTCTAAAAATAGTCTTTATTTCTGTTGGCGCATTTATGTCCGCTGTTACCGGCGGGTTCGTACGTTCTACCTCAATGAACTGTATTCCGATAAAGGTTATAATTAATAAAAGAAAAATAATTCTTTTTACTCTTCTCATTTTAACTCCGTTTTATATCGTGATCTTACAATTATCTTTTTAAAAAATATTTAACCGATCACAGAAATCACTTCAAAAATTTCTTTACAAAATTTGATTAGGAAATTCATTGCCGCCTCGGCAGAGCCGAAATTGTTATTCATTTCAAATTTCATAGTCTCATTTGCCTGTACAAATTTAATATCTTTTGAATAATTCTTGCTGATGAAAGTTAAAAGCGGAATAAATTTGTTTTTGTAGAAGTTCTCCTTATCTCCTTTAGGTAAAACAACTATAATTTTATTAAACTGAATTACTACTCTTTCAAATAAAGCGAACGAAGAATAAAATCTTAGAACTGCCGCAAGAATTAATCTCTCAACATTCGGCGGAATTTTTCCGAACCGGTCAGTCATTTCTTCTTTAATTTCTTCAAGCTCTCCAATTTTTATCATAGAAAAAAGTGCAGTATAAAAGCTAAGACGATCCGCTTGATCCGGCATATATGAGTGGGGAATTCCAATCTCAAAAAATGTATCTATTGTTGGCGAGGAACGCTCTTGCTGTTTTGGCAGATCTTTAAATACTTCTTTGAACTCGTCTTGCTTTAATTCATCCACCGCCTCATCAAGAAGTTTTAGATACATATCAAATCCGATTGTATCAATAAATCCGCTCTGTTCGGTTCCAAGTAAATTTCCCGCCCCGCGGATTTCAAGATCACGCATTGATAGATTAAATCCTTCACCAAGGTCGGTATATTCTTCAACGGCCTGCAATCTTTTAACCGCTTTTTTTGTAATTGTATCTAAAGACGGAACAAGAAAATATGCATATGCCTGCCTATCACTTCTCCCTACTCTACCCCTAAGCTGATGAAGTTCAGCTAAGCCAAAACGGTCTGCACGATTAATTATAATTGTATTAACATTTGGAATATCAAGTCCGCTCTCAATTATTTTTGTGGAGATTAACATGTGATATTGCTTGCTCAAGAACTTATGAATTACCTCTTCAAGTTCCGACGGTTTCATTTGTCCGTGTGCAACACCGATTTTTATTTCAGGTACATATTTTCTTATGTACGCTGCAATTTTATCAATTGATTGAACGCGGTCATGTACAAAATATATTTGTCCGTTACGTTTTACTTCCGTCAAAATCCATTCACGTACTTTATGAATATCGAACATTTCAACTTTTGTATAGATTGACTGCCGGTTCGGCGGAGGAGTTGCTATAATAGAAAGATCCCGTGCGCCAAGCAGAGAAAGATTTAAAGTTCTTGGAATAGGCGTTGCTGTTAAAGTGAGTGTATCAACATTTGCTTTTAATGAACGCAATTTTTCTTTAGCCATAACTCCAAAGCGGTGTTCTTCATCTATGATAAGCAGTCCGAGTTCTTTAAAAGAAATATCTTTCGAAAGCAAACGGTGAGTCCCGATTACTAAATCAACCTCACCCTTTTCAAGTTTTTTTGTAATTGTTGTTTGTTCAGATTTGTTTTTGAATCTTGAAAGTGCTTCTACTTTAACAGGAAATTGTGTTAAACGGTCTCTAAATGTATTGTAATGCTGTTCGGCAAGAATTGTTGTGGGTACAAGTAGAGCAACTTGCTTTCCGTCGTTGATTGCTTTGAACGCAGCTCGAACTGCAATCTCAGTTTTACCGAATCCAACATCACCGCACACAAGTCTGTCCATCGGGTTTTCGCTTTCCATATCGCGTTTTACTTCTTCAGTAACTTTCGTTTGATCGGGAGTGTCTTCATAAAAGAATGATGCTTCAAGTTCCTTTTGCCAAATGGAATCCGGGCTGAAAGAAAATCCTTGTGCGGATTTTCTTCTTGCGTAAAGTGTAATAAGCTCCCGTGCGGCTTCTTTAATTTTTGCTTTGGCTTTTTTCTTTGTTGATTTCCATTCACCGCCGCCAAGAATAGAAAGTTTAGGAGCAATATTATCTTTGGAAGAAAATTTCTTTACAAGCGATAGATAATTCAGATTAACATAAACAACTCCGCCCTCAGCATACAAAATTTTTATTGATTCCTGTTCCGTGGTTCCAATTTTGATTGTTTCCAATCCAACGAATTGCCCAATTCCAAAATTTTCATGAACAACAAAATCTCCTTTTTTGATCGAAGCAAAATCTTTAACGCGCGATTTTTTGTATTTAAGTTTTGGAGAGATTTTTGTGCGGTACGGCTTGTTAAAAATTTCGTAATCTGTGAGAAGAATAAAATTATCATTCTTTACAATAAACCCGCTCTTAATTCCGAAGACAATTATCCTAATCTTTCCCGCTTCAAACAATTCCGCCAATTCTTTTTTATAATCAGATAGTAATTCGAAGAGACGCTGATTTTGTAATTCATTTTCAACGGCAATGGTTATTTGAAAATTTCTGTTTGCATAATCTTTTAAAAAAGTGAACAACAATTCAAAGTTGGAATTTATTGCCGGTGCAGAATTTAATTGAAGATTAATTCGCTCTTCGTGATGACCAATTGCATCTTCAATTATCCATCGCGCATTTGCATCAAATAATTTCTCAATTGACAAATCCTGCCTTATTCCTTGCTCATGTTCTTGCTCTTGCTCATGCTCTTCTTTGTTTCCCTCATAAAGTTCTTCTTTCAAATCATCATCAATTTCTTCCTCATACTTTTGCGGGGTTGCATTTATTTTTTTTTTGAATAGACTCACCAGCTCAAATTCATCGGCAAAAACAAGCGGATTATCCAAGTAATCAAAAATATCTGCGTTTAATTCCTCAGTATTTATTGATGCGGCAATAGTTGCTGATGATAATTTATCAAGCGAACGCTGACTTTCAGAATCGAAGTGACGGATTGATTCAATAAAGTCTCCGTCGAATTCCAACCGTACCGGCTGATTCTCACTGAAGGACCAGAAATCAATTATTGAACCCCGCACCGCAAAATCTCCCGGATCATCAACATATTTATCGCGGTTGTAATTTATTGAATTAAAATATTCGATAAGATCATTGTATGTTAAGTTGCCGCCGATTTCTACTTTGGTTGTATTTTTATCTATCGTATTCTTGGAAGGTAATTTTAGTTTGAGAATTTCATAAGTAGAAATAACAATAAATTTATTTCTCTTGTTAAGATCGGTTAGTCTTTCCTGAAGAGTTTCGGCATTCAATTCATCTACAGATACAATTAAATCCTCCAATTCCAAAATACTTAACTCAACTTTAGTTTCATTTACTGATTGTACTGAAGGACATAGAATAAGAATCTGTTCTTTATTCTCAGCAATATTTTTTATGAAAAGAGATTTAGATGAGCCCGCAAAAGGAGAAATAAAAATCTTTTCTTGTAGAGTTGAAGTAAATACTTTTTCTTTTAATTCAATTAAAGATCTAACTGAATTTATAATAATATCTGTGGTTGATTTCATTTTTCTTTCTTTAAAATATACTACACCCTTCCCCGCTGAAGCGGAGAGGAATATTTCAAAATTACTTTTGTAAAAGTAAGCTAATTATTCATTATTTGTAGACGTAATAATGATTTTCAATAACACCATTTTTATATTATTTTTAATACGGATTTCCACTCACTAATCGCAGGAAATTTACAATGGCACTTCTAAAAGCACCTTTACCGAAAGAGTTAAAACCAGAAGATTTAAAATGGACTTGTGATACAAAAGTTTTTGATTTTGAAGATACGGAAAAAGTAAAACCGATTGAAGGAATTGTAGGACAGGAACGTGCATTAAAAGCGCTGGGACTTGGTGTAGAGTTAAAAAGTCCAGGTTACAATATTTTTATTACCGGATTATCAGGAACCGGAAAGTTTACCGCAATAAAACAAATGCTGGAATCAATCACTCCGGATTGTTCTCATTTAAACGATTATGCATATGTAAATAATTTTCAAGATGAAGACAGGCCTGCTTTGCTGCAATTCCCTTCCGGACAGGCAATTAAATTTAGAAAAGATCTTTCATGGGTAATAAAATTTCTTCAAGAAAAAATTCCGCAATTACTTTCTACCGATCCATTCACATCAAAAAAGAAAAAAATGCTTACCGAGTTCGGGCAGACCCAGCAAAAAATGATGAATGACTTCGAAGAAAAATTAAAAAAAGATCATTTTACACTTGGGCAGGTTAAAGTAGGCGAATTGGTTCGTCCCGAAATTTTAGCAGTGGTAGAAGATCAACCGGTTTTTGTTCAGCAGTTGGATGAGTTAGTCCGTTCAGAAAAATTAACAAAAGATAAAGCCCAAGAAATCATTACAAAGTATGCTTCTTATCAGGATGAACTTCAAACACTTTTTAAACAAAGCCTTAAACTGACCCAGGATATTCAGGAAAAAATTTCACTGCTCGAATCTGATTTTGTAAACGGATTTATCATGGTTACAATTGACGATCTCAAAAAGAAATATAAACCTCATTCGGTAAAAGAATATTTAGATCAGGTGCACGAAAGTATTCTTCAGAACCTTGATGTGTTTAAGGGACAAAAACCGGTGCGCGAAGAAACCGGCGGCGGAATTGTAATTGACTACTTAAAGGAATACGAAGTAAATATTATTCTTGATAATTCTTCCACAAAAAAATGCCCTGTAATAGTTGAATCATCGCCAACATATAATAATCTTTTCGGAACAATTGAAAAATACAGCGACGGGAAAGGCGGCTGGTACGCAGATTTTACAAAAATAAAAGCCGGTTCGCTGCTGCGCGCAAACGGAGGTTATCTTATCATTAACGCAATGGATGCTTTTGGTGAACCGGGTGTTTGGAAAACTTTGAAACGTGTTTTATTGTTTGGACAGTTAGAAATTCAGGACATTGCAAATGTTTACCAGTTCTCTCCAAGTATTTTAAAACCGGAACCGATCAATATTGACACAAAAGTAATTATGATTGGTAATGCGTATATCTATTCGGTTCTTTCTTCATATGAAGACGACTTCAATAAAATTTTTAAAGTGAAAGCTGATTTTGATTATGAGATGAAACGTACCGACACAGCTATGACTGAGTATGCAAAGATCATTAAAAAATTAATTGAATCGGAAAAACTTCTGGAGTTTCATAATACGGCGATTGCAAAAATTATTGAATACGGTGCCCGCTATGCAGGAGAAAAAAATAAATTAACAACTCGCTTTGCTTACATAGCCGATCTTGTAAGAGAATCAAATTTTTGGGCGCGCAGTGCGGGACATAAAATGGTTACTAAAAAAAATGTGGATGAGGCCTTCGATGCATCGAAAGATCGTCACGGACTTTATGAATCAAAACTTTCCGAGATGATAAACGACGGAACAATTTTAATTGATACCGACGGGGCTCGTGTCGGAACCATCAATGGGCTTGCTGTTTACGAAAGCGGTCAGCATTCATTTGGAAAGCCAACACGTATTACCGCTTCGGTTTCTTTAGGTAATGGGAATATAATTAACGTTGAACGCGAAGCAGGATTAAGCGGAAATACTCACAACAAGGGTGTGCTTATAATCTCCGGATACTTTAGGGAAAATTTCGGTTATCGGATTCCACTTTCATTTCAAGCAAGCTTGGTTTTTGAACAAGGATACGGAATGATTGACGGAGATAGTGCTTCAATTACGGAAATTTGTGCTTTGCTCTCAGCACTTTCAAATATTCCATTAAAACAATCTTTTGCAATTACAGGATCTGTAAACCAAAAGGGAGAGATTCAACCTATCGGCGGAGTGAATGAAAAGATTGAAGGATTTTTTGATGTCTGCAAAATGAAAGGTTTGACTGGAAAGAACGGTGTAATTATTCCACAGCAAAATGTAAAAGATTTAATGCTGAAGGATGAAGTTCTAAATGCCGTGAAGAAAAACGAATTTCATGTTTATGCAGTATCTAAAGTTGAAGAAGCAATTGAGATTCTTACCGGTTTGCGTGCAGGGAAAAAATTAAAAAATGGAAGATATCAATCCAACACTATCTTCGGTGAAGTAGAAAAAGAACTTACTGCAATGCGAAAGAGATTACGTCCTCCGTCTTCAAAAAAGAATAATTCAAAATCCGGAAATGATAAAGAAGAGAAATCCTTAAAAGGCAAAAAGAAAAAATAATTGAGAAATAGTTTATTGCATTCATAATTTTCAATTTGCAATTCTCAATTGTAATTATATATGAACCCGGACGCTTTACATCTTGCAAAATGGTGGGAAGAAGCTGAGAATGGAAAATTGCTATGCACTCTTTGTCCGCGCTATTGTACAATTGGTGAAGGACAAGCAGGATTCTGTTTCATCCGCAAAAACATCGAAGGAAAATTATATTCAACCGGATACGGTCATCCAACCGGCTTTGCAATAGATCCGATAGAAAAAAAACCGCTTAATCATTTTCTTCCGGGAACAGAAATTTTAAGTTTTGGAACTGCCGGATGTAATCTTGGATGCAAGTTCTGCCAGAACTGGTCAATCAGCAAAGCAAAATTAGACAGCATTCATTCCCTTTCCTATTCGCCGGAGGATGTTGTTGCACTTGTGAAGAAACATAATGTTCCTTCAATAGCTTTTACTTACAACGATCCGGTAATCTTCGGTGAATATGTCATTGACATTTCCAGGATCGCTCAGGAAGAAAATATTAAATCCGTAATGGTTACCGCCGGTTATATTGATAAAAATGCGCGCAAAGATGTTTACAAATATATTGATGCTGCCAATGTTGATCTTAAAGCCTTCTCGGAAACTTTTTATCACAAATTAACTTTCTCGCATCTTAATTACGTTCTTGATACTCTTATTTGGTTAAAGAAAGAAACCAATATTTGGTTCGAAATTACTACGCTATTAATACCAGGCGAGAATGATTCGGAAGATGAGACAAAAAAAATGTGCGAGTGGATTTTAGAAAACCTTGGAGACGATGTGCCTTTACACTTTACAGCATTTCATCCGGATTTTAAGCTAATAAATAAGGGACCAACCCCTGGTTCTACTTTGTTAAAAGCACGGAAAATTGCACTCCGAACCGGAATCAAGTTTTGTTATGTGGGTAATATTCACGATTCAGTTGGACAAAACACATATTGCCCAAATTGCGGTCAAAAGCTTATTGTCAGGGACTGGCATTCAGTTAAGAGTTATAACTTAAAAAATAATAACTGTCCTTCTTGTGGTGTAGTAATATCCGGTGTTTTTTCCTAAAAAGTAGTTGTACAAATTAATTTATTATGAATATATTGTCACTGAAGATCTGTCTCTCAAGAGAAAAATCAGCCGAAAAAAAATTTATTTTTTAATTTATAAGAGGAGCTAGTATGAAAAAAATGAAAGTACTCGTTACCGTTTTTACTATCATATTGATGATCGGCTCATCAATTGTTAGTGCACAAGGTAAACTTGGTGTTGTTGGTAAATTATTTACCAAGCAAGAAGCAAATGTTTTATTCGGAAAAGTCATAGGATCAATGAATCTAAGCGTCACTCAACTCAAAAATGCCCTTGCAAATACAAAAGATTATGTATTAATCACTGTTAAAAATAATACTGTTGTTCTCCGCGATGAAAGCAGAAGATCTATATCCGAAGAAAATGAATATCTTGATGATAAAGATGTATTATATATTTTTAGTAAGTCCCAGGTTGAAAATTTACTTGGCAGTGCTTTACTAAAAACAACAACAAGCAGTCTGAGCGTATCTGCTTCAACCGATCCGGTTATAACCGTTGAAGTAAGAGCATCAGTTTTAACATTAACTTCAGGCGAGACAACGCTTGAAATGTCTTATCCATGTCCACCTATGTGCCCATAAATAAGAATTGCTTTGATAAAATACTTAATCTATTTCAGTTTTTTTGTTTGGTTGTTTCCTCCAATAAGACAATATAGAACAAGTAAGTTTTATTTCTTTTTTATACTTGCTCTAATGGATCCTATTGCACTTATATATGGTGAAATTTTTGGGACTCCTATTACATTTAATTATTACTTAATAGGAAATTATTTATTGCTCGTCAGTATTCTGTGGAATAAAAATAAACCAGAAATAAATTATTCTTTGATTGTTGGCGGTATATTTTTTACGGTATTATTATTTACAATTAACCTTTCGACCAAAGATGATTTATTAATTGCGGTGATTATTCAAGTCGTTTTATTGTTTACTTTTTTGAAGACTTTTATTGTGGAATATGCCCTTGATTCTAAATTCAATTTATTCTACCTGATATTAGTTTTTTATGTTTTAACCATAATATCAAAATTTCTAATCGTACTCATAGGTTTGGCAGATGCAACTGCTTTCTTTATTATTACAAGTATCGCGCAAATATTCTTTGGACTCTACTTTTCGATCTACAGAGAAAATAAACCCGGAACAACTGTTTAACGTAGAGAATCCGTTATTATTTTCTTTGTTATTGCTCGTCCTAATTTTAACGATAACATTGATCTATTACCGTTTTGTTATAATACCGATGAGAAAGAAGCACCTTAGATCAGAAGAAACTTTACGTCTTCAGCAGGCAGAATCAATTGCACTTTTTGCAGAACTTTCTCCCGATCCTATTTTCAGACTTGATGAATCCGGAAAAATTACTCTTGCAAATAATTCAGCACACAAAATTTTTCCTCATCAAGTATTACTTGGCGAAACAGCACATAACATTTTTCCTTTTATACAAAATAAAGAGATAAAAGAGATCATAGATCAAGAGAAAACCATCAATCAATCTGCGTTAATAGGCAATAATTATTTTCAATTCATTCTGGAAGGTATTAGTAAACTTAATATATGCCAGGTTTACGGCCGAGATATAACCGAATTGAAAAACACTGAGAGCAATTTAAAAGTAGCATTAATTAATGCGGAAGAATCTAAACGATTAAAGGAATTCTTCTTAGCGCAGATCTCGCATGAGATCCGTTCACCGTTAAATGTTATAGTTGGTTGCACCGATCTTTTGCTTGATGAATCTAATGAAACAATGGAACGTGAGTTTGGCACTATTTTACGTTCAATGAAAAATAACAGCAAACGATTATATCGAACATTTGACCTATTGTTAAATATGTCTCAGCTTCAAACCGGTAAATATGAAGTTCGATTGGAAAAAATTGATCTTCATGCACTTTTAAAAACTCTACAAAGCGATTACAAATCTTTAGCCGAAGAGAAGGGATTAGTTATTAATCTGATCAATTCGATTAAAGAAGATGCCAGTGTTATCGCAGATCATTATTCGATTACGCAAATATTTGCAAATCTTTTGGATAATTCGATCAAATACACAAACAAAGGCGAGATCAATATCATGATCTACAAGAATAACTCCAACGTTTGTGTTGATTTAACCGATACAGGTAAAGGGATGTCGAAAGAATATATTAGTAAACTGTTCGCTCCGTTTTCGCAGGAAGAAATGGGATACACAAGAAGGTATGAGGGAACAGGGTTGGGCTTAGCGCTTGTAAAAAGTTTTATAGACATTAATAAAGCCCAGATAAAAGTAAAAAGTGAAATAAATGTGGGTACAACAATTACAGTAATTTTAAATGGAGATAAGAAATGGGGAATACAGCCGAACAAAAACCCAGACTTCTAATAACAGAAGACGATTATGAAAATCAAAAATTTCTTGAATTGTTTCTCAAGAAATATTTCACAATCGATATATGCGATTCATCCGAATCTTTTTATGCTTTAATGAATAAAGAGAAATATGATATTGTTCTTATGGATATTTCCATTAAAGGGAAAAAAGATGGTCTTGTATTAACAAGAGAGTTAAAGAATGATCCGAATTATTCTAACATCCCGGTTATTTGTTACACTGCTCATGCATTTAATAAAGACCGATTAAACGCTCTCGACGCAGGATGTGATGCTTATTTAAGCAAGCCGTCGGATATCCATACTCTTCTTAACTCATTATTCGATCTTCTAAGGGAGAAGGGAAAATCTTTTGTAAGTTCTAACCACGTTCAGGGTTTGGCTACATCATAAAAAAAGTCCCGCAATAAGCGGGACTTTTTTATAAAAGGATTATAATTCAAGAATTAATATCTGTAATAATCCGGTTTGTAAGGACCCTCAGCCTTAACACCAATATATTTTGCCTGCTTTTCATTCAGCAGCTCCAATTCAACTCCGATCTTTTCTAAATGCAATCTTGCTACTTGTTCATCAAGATGTTTTGGAAGCATATAAACTTTATTCTCATATTTATCGGAATGATTCCAAAGCTCCAGTTGTGCGAGAACTTGATTTGTAAATGAATTTGACATAACAAAAGACGGATGACCTGTTGCACAGCCAAGATTAACTAATCTTCCTTCTGCCAGCACAATAATATCCTTGCCGTCAATTGTGTATTTATCAACCTGAGGTTTGACGGTGTCTTTTGTGTTTCCATAATTTTCATTTAACCAGGCCATATCAATTTCATTATCAAAGTGGCCGATGTTGCAGACAACACATTTATCTTTCATCAAACGGAAATGTTCTTCCGTTATGATATCAATATTTCCGGTGGCTGTTACTATAAGATCTGCACGAGGAATAGCATTTTTCATCTTCTTCACTTCATAACCATCCATTGCGGCTTGCAGTGCACAGATAGGATCAATTTCAGAAACGATTACTCTAACTCCCGCACTTCTTAAAGATTGTGCAGAACCTTTTCCAACATCGCCGTAACCGGCAACAACCGCTACTTTACCCGCCATCATCAAATCCGTTGCTCTTCGGATTGCATCAACTAAAGATTCACGGCAGCCGTATTTGTTATCAAATTTAGATTTTGTAACAGAATCATTTACGTTGAAAGCCGGAATCGGAAGTGTTCCTGCTTTTACTCTATCATACAAACGGTGAACACCCGTGGTAGTTTCTTCAGAGATTCCTTTTATTCCTTTTACCAACTCGGGAAATTTATCGAGAACCATATTTGTTAAATCACCGCCGTCATCTAAGATCATGTTCAACGGTTTTCTATCATCACCGAAGAATAAAGTTTGTTCAATACACCAATCGAATTCTTCAAGCGTCATTCCTTTCCACGCATAAACAGAAATGCCGGCAGCAGCAATTGCGGCAGCGGCATGGTCTTGTGTAGAAAAAATATTGCATGAAGACCATTTTACTTCAGCCCCTAATTCAATCAATGTTTCGATAAGAACGGCAGTTTGAATTGTCATGTGAAGACATCCGGCAATTCGAGCACCTTTAAATGGTTTTAACTTGCCATACTGTTTTCTTAACGACATTAATCCGGGCATTTCAGCTTCGGCTAATTTAATTTCTTTTCTTCCCCATTCGGCAAGAGATATATCTTTTACTTTATAGTCCATAATTTTCGTTTCAACCGCTTCACTCATTTTACTTCCTTTTATAATTATAAATATTTATGGTTCATCATAATATACGTACTTTGTCGAAGACACCCTTCGGGATATGAATTAACCCCACGATTTATCGTGGGGTGACCTAACAATGAGATTGGGGCTTTAGCCATGATGATTAAACCCGAACTTTGATATAAATTTCTCATACTCACTATTGAATGTTATTTTTTTATGATGCTCTTCTTGGCTTTTAATATAGTCTCTAACTTTATTTAGCATTGATTCACTGACAGATACTGCAAAGTACTCATCCGCCCATTCCAATTTCGATTTTAGTAACGAATTTTTATTTGCCCAATATGCTGCTTCACCTTTTATCAGCTGCATAACTTTTGCGATCGTCATATCTGCATTTAATGCAAACAAACAGTGTATGTGATCTGATTCTCCATTAATGAAATCAATATAAATCTGTTTCTCTTTTGCGTTCTCCCTCGCATGCTGAAAAAGTTGTTTTCTAACATCTTTTGAGAGAACCCGCTCATGGTTTTTAGTGCCCCAAACTGCATGAACCCATATTTTTACGTTTGACATAACTTTAGTTATGGCTAAAGCCAGGTGTTGTTTTTAGTATTACAATCCCCACGCTAAAGCGTGGGGTTTACGCATAAAAATATCTCCGCCTTAGGCGGATTGGTATTAATGATAAAGTACACTTCTTTATGATGAACCATATTTTTTAAACGTTGGAACAAGGTCCAATTGTTCCCATGTAAAATCTTTTTCGTTCCTTCCGAAGTGACCGTACGAAGAAGTTTTCTGATAGATCGGTCTTCGTAATTTAAGCCGTTCAATAATTCCCTTTGGCGTCAAATCCACTTCTTTCTTGATCATGTTTGCAATTTTTAGATCGGATATTTTACCTGTTCCTTTAGTATCAACATAAACCGATACCGGTTCTGCAACACCGATAGCATAAGCAACCTGTACCAAACATTCTTTCGCGAGTTTAGCTGCAACAATATTTTTAGCAATATGGCGCGCAGCGTAAGTTGCACTTCTGTCAACTTTAGATGGATCTTTACCGGAGAACGCACCGCCGCCGTGAGGTGCCCAGCCGCCGTATGTATCAACAATAATTTTTCTTCCGGTCAGTCCGCTGTCTCCATGCGGCCCGCCGATTTCAAATCTTCCGGTTGGATTAACAAAATATTTTGTTTTGGCATCAAGATACTTTGCCGGAATTACTTTTTTAATGATGTATTTTATTACATCATCTTTAATTCTTTTCTGGGAAGCATCACCATCGTGCTGTGTAGAAATAACAACTGAGTCAACACGCAATGGTTTATTCTTATCATCATATTCAATTGTTACTTGGGATTTTGCATCTGGCCTTAAGTAAGACATTAGTTGCGGATTTTTCTTGCGAACCTCTGCAAGTTGTTTAACTAATTTATGTGCATAAACAATCGGCATCGGCATTAGCTCGGGAGTTTGATCGCAAGCATAACCGAACATGAGACCTTGATCACCTGCTCCGCCTGTATCTACTCCCATAGCAATATCTGGTGATTGTGCATGAATTGCATTCAATACACCGCAAGATTCGGAATCAAATTTATATTCTGCTTTTGTATAACCAATGTTACGGATTATTTTTCTTACGACGGATTCAACATCAATATACGCGTTTGTTGTAACTTCACCACCAACTACAACAAGCCCGGTAGTAACAAAAGTCTCGCATGCAACGCGTGCTTTAGGATCTTTTGAAAAGATCGCATCAAGTATTCCGTCCGAAATTGCATCGCAGACTTTATCAGGGTGACCTTCGGAAACGGATTCTGAAGTGAATAAGTATGACATCTATTCCTCTATTTATATTAATTAAATTCTATTTCGGATGAATCGCCGGTATTTAGTTTTCTAAAATTACTTTTTACAATTGCATTACTGCCAATGATTGAATTTTCAAGCATTGCTTTTTCAATCTTTGCACCGGAGCTAACAATTGAATTTCGAATTATTGAATCAGTGATTTCGCAATTATCCGATATTGTTGTAAAAGGACCGATAACGGAATTTTTTATTAGAGCATTTTCAGAAATGAAAACCGGATCATTAATAACAACATTTTCTACTCGTCTATTGGTTCCGCGTTTTGTTAACAAAAATTGATTGGTAGATAGAAGAGTTTCCGGTTTACCGCAATCGTACCATCCCTCTACTGGGAATGTTGTTAACTTTTCTCCTTTGTCAATCATTATTTGAAGTGCATCGGTTAATTGATATTCTCCGCGGGTTTTTATTTTCTTATTAAAAAGATCGTTCAACGATTCTTTCAATAAATTAGCATTTGTGATAAAATATAACCCGACCAAAGCAAGTCTTGAAATAATTTCTTTAGGCTTTTCAATTAGTTTAATGATTTTTCCGTTTTCGCAAACAGCAACTCCAAATCTTGAAGGGTCATCCACCATCTTAACGCCAAGTGAACTGTTCTTATTCAAAAAAACTTTTTTCAGATCAACATCAAAGATTGTATCGCCGAGTATGATGAATATTTCATCGTCATCAATAGTTGGCATTGCAACTTGAATTGCGTGTCCTAATCCAAGCGCTTCTTCCTGCTCAATAAAGTCAGCCTTTAGAGATGGAAACTCTTTATGAACATATTCAACAATTTTTTCACCAAGATAGCCGGTGACAAAAGTAGCTTTTGTAATTTTCTCTGCAAGTAATTTTTCAATTATATGCCCGAGAATTGGTTTACCGCCAACATTAAGTAAAACTTTGGGAAGAGAATAAGTATGCGGTTTAAGACGTGTGCCTATTCCGGCTGCCGGTATTACTGCTCTCAAAAATTTCCTTCGTTGTTTAAAATCACGTGGCAATTTAATTAATAGGATAGCGTATATCAACCCTGGACAAATACCAATTATTAGTTATGAGCTATGAATTATTAATCCGGATGTTTGGATTTTGAGTTTTGAATTTATGATTTTGAATGTAACAAAATAAACAATCATTAATTACGACTAATAATGGAAATTAATAACCGCATTACAAAACTCTTTGAAATTAAATATCCCATAATTCAAGCCGGAATGGTTTGGGTAAGCGGATGGAAACTTGCATCTGCAGTTTCCAATAATGGCGGATTGGGATTAATCGGCTCCGGCTCTATGAAAGCAGATCTCTTACGCGAACATATACAAAAATGCCGTGCTGCAACCGGCAAACAATTTGGTGTAAACGTTCCTCTTCTCCGTAGAGATGCTGCTGATTTGATAAAAGTAATAATTGAAGAAAATGTAAAAATTGTTTTTTCTTCTGCAGGTCATCCCGGAAAATTTATTGAAGAATTAAAAAAAAATAATATCACGGTCGTTCATGTAGTGCCGTCATTAAAGTATGCTCTCAAGGCAGAAAGTGTTGGGTGCGATGCTGTAGTTAGTGAAGGTGTTGAAGCCGGCGGGCATAACGGTGCAGATGAGATTACAACTTTCTGTTTAATACCCCAGCTTGTTGATGTTTTAAAAATTCCGGTTATAGCCGCCGGAGGAATTGCAGACGGCAGAGGAATTCTTGCCGCACTTTCTCTTGGCGCAGAAGGTGTTCAGATCGGAACCAGGTTTGCAGTTACGGAAGAATCATCTGCTCATCCGAATTACAAGAAAAAAGTAATTGAAGCAAAAGACAATGACACTATCCTTGTTCTGAAAAAAATCGGTATGGCGAGAATGATAAAGAATGAATTTACTTCCATCGTACATAAAGAAGAATTAAACGGAGCCGATGAAGAAAAATTAAAATTACTGCTCGGACAAAAACGTGAACGACTCGGAATTTTTGAAGGAGATGAACAAAACGGAATGATGGAAGCAGGGCAAGGCGCGGGATTAATAAAAGAAATTCTTCCTGTTAAAGATTTGATGGAAAAATTAATTAGGGAATATGACTATGCATTACAAAAAGTAACCCGCTAAAACAAAAAGGGCGACAAAACCAGTCGACCTTACTTTAAACTGCTTACTGCGATCTGCTAACTGTTTTTCAATACCAAAAATGAAACTGTAAAACAAAAGCATCGTTATTCAAGTTAGGGTCTTCAACGTTAATTCTATATTGAGGACGCACTTCGATAAAACTGTACGGGAAAAATTCAAAACCTAAAACCAAATGTGCATGTTCATCTGCGCTCTTATCAATATTAGGATCGAAACGATCATACCTGACAATTGCTTCAAGTCCAACCATTAATTGGTAGGCCGCTTCAATCATCATCGCACTGGATTTAATTCCGCTGCCTACATAATCATTTGTCATATCATACTCACCCATTAGTGAAAATCCTTTATAACCGATGCCGGCAAATCCGCCATACAATTGAGTGGGCAAGGTTTGCGATCCTGTGGGACCAAATATTTTTGTTTTAGTTGAAGAGTATGAAGCACCGAATATTAATCCAACTTTATCAATTGAAGGAGTAATTTCAAACCGTGCCGTCCAAGTAGGATCAGTAGTGAGGATTCCGTTTAATCTATTTTTTCCAACACTCGCTGTGAGTGAAGCTATATCGGAAAAATTGGCGCCGAGTTCAACACCTGTTGTTAAAAAAAACGGATTGTAAATTAATCCTTGAATTGAACCGTTGGCAAAAAGTAATCCGAAATCTCCGCCTCTTGTATATGAAGTGTGATCGTCCAAATGGATTCCGTAATTAGGTAAGAATGTGCCTACCTTTATATAACTGTCATTGGGCAGAATTCTTGCAACGGCAAAACCTTCCCAGATTGATTGAACAAAATCATAACGCGCAAGTACATCAATTTTTTGTGATAAAGAAGCATTTAAATAAATTGATCCCGACATATCCTGGAAATCTGTTCTCTTCTTTTCTTGCGAGTAAAGGAATTGCGACCGATAATCGAATCCGAAAGAAACACTTTCGGAAAGTTTAGGAGAAAGCTTAAAATCTTCGTCGCGAGGTGAGATCATGCTTACAACATTTTTGCCGAAGAAAAATCCGTTTTCGTTTCTAATTAATCCGCCGGTAGGATTAATATGGCAGCTGCTGCATTTATCTTTTTGCTGAAGAGAAAATCTCGGGATAGCAAAAATTTGTGCGAATGAAAAAACTAAAACTGTAAGGGTTAACAAAAATTTTATTCTTCTCATACACTCCTCATCGTTTAGTACTTACAAGGTATTAAAAACAATTTTAATCTGCTTTAAAAACTACTTGATGTTTTTGAATTTACGGTAATCTTCCGTTTCAACCCGAAAAAAATTGGAAGAACCTCACTCACCTTTGATGTATAGTTATTTCATCAACAACATTCTTGCCGAGCGATCAAATTGACCTGCCGTTAATCTATAAATATAAATCCCGGATGAAACTTCTTTTCCAATTTCATTTTTACCGTTCCAGGTTTTTTCATATTTACCTGCCGGCAAATTTTCATCGGTAAGTGTTCTAATCAATTGACCGTTAATGTTATATACTCTCAAAGTAACATTTTCGCTCTGAGGGATTTCAAACGTAATAACAGTCGACGGGTTAAACGGATTGGGATAATTATTTAACAATTTGTAAGCAGTAGGAATTTGTTTTTCCGCAACATCCGCTGTAATCGGTATACTGTTTGGATCGCCCGGATTAGATACGGAACTGCTGTTGCCCGGATTCGGTTGGCCGGGTCTCCATGTTCCGTTCGGGTCTCCTAATTCCTGTCCGTTTGTAAATCCGTCTCCATCAGAATCTTGAAAGGCCAATGTTGAATTCCAAAATTCTTCATGACCTCCTGGGGAAACTCTTGTCTCGACAAGTTTGCCAAAATCATTACGTAGTCCTCCGCCTTGGGGATCAACATGGCAGTTAGCACATGAAAATTTTTCACCATTTGGAATTTGTCCTACTCTCCAATCCCTTGCAATTAATATAGTAACCATTGCAAATAAAATAACGGTAACTATAAATAGTTTTGATTTTTTCATGGTTTCTCCTGTAAATAAATTAAATTCTATCAATTTCCGGCAATTAAATGTGTGTGAATTATTTCTCGTCTTCTTTTTGTTATATTTAATCTCAAAATTATTAAAGAAAGACTACTATGACTTACTTACTTATTAATAAACTACATATCATATTCGCCGGTATGTGGCTGATAAATCTAGCCGTATATCCTATACTACGCAGTTCGGTCCTTCACAATAAGAACAAATCTGGCGAGAAAAAGTTCATTCACCTCTATCTAACATTTGCAAATTTATTTGGTATGATAGGTGGACTAGGAATTCTTGTGACAGGAATATTTATGGTTACTAATAACTCATTATACGGTTTTTTCCAGTTCACAGCTAACCATTGGCTTGCAGCTAAACAAATTCTAATGGTAATATTATTGGTAATTCTCGGTGTGATTATTATTCCGGCTTCAAAAAAAGTTAGAACTGCAATCGGTATTGATTTTGAAAAAAATGAACCGCTAAATGACGATGTTTACAATAATTTGAATAAACTTTTTAAGTGGAATGCAGTAATTAATTACATAGTGTTGATAAATTTTCTGCTGGCTATTACTCATAATTATATCGGCAAATAATATTAATTATGAAAAAAATTTTAGTCCTTGGATCAACTGGTTCGATTGGTATTAACACTTTAGAAATCGCACGAACATTTCCGGACAAACTGAAAATTATTGGTCTCTCCGTTAACAATAATATTGACTTACTCCAGAAACAAATTTCCGAATTTCATCCCGGCGCTGTTGCTGTTAGAGATACAAAAAGTGCGGCGGAACTAAAAAAAAGAATTGGAAATAGTTGTGAGATTCTTATTGGCGATGAAGGATTGCTGGAACTAACTCGCTTTAATAATTACGATATTCTGCTTTCGGCACTTGTTGGTTTTGCCGGACTAGCCCCAACAATTGAAGCAATCAAGTTGAAAAAGAGAATCGCCCTGGCAAATAAAGAAACTTTAGTAACCGCCGGTGAAATTATTATTGATCTTTGTAAAAAGTACGGAGCGGAATTAATTCCTGTTGATTCAGAACATAGTGCAATTTTCCAAAGCCTGATAGGGGAAAACAAGAGTAATATAAAAAAAATAATTCTTACAGCATCCGGCGGGCCATTTCTAAATAAAAACAAATCTGAGCTCGAAAATGTAACTATCAAAGATGCACTTAATCATCCGAATTGGAAAATGGGAAATAAGATTACAATTGATTCCGCAACAATGATGAATAAAGGTCTCGAAGTAATAGAAGCTTTTTGGCTTTTTAATCTACCTAAAGAAAAAATTGAAGTTTTGATTCATCCTCAATCTGTAATTCACTCGATGGTTGAATTCTGTGATGGATCTATAAAAGCGCAATTAAGTTTACCGGATATGAAATTGCCCATTTTATTTGCAATATCTTTCCCTGAAAGGTATTATTTTGATACCATCAATACCGATTTCAAAAAAATTAACCAGTTAACATTTTTTGAACCGGATTTTGATAAATTTGAATGTCTTAAAATAGCATATAAGGTAATAGAAGAGGGCGGAACTGCACCGTGTATTCTTAATGCAGCAAATGAAATTGCAGTTGAAAAATTTCTTTCAGGTAAAATTAAGTTTATACAAATACCGGAAATAATTAATGAAGCACTGAATGGCATTGCTGTTAAGTTCAATGCAGATCTTCAAACAATAATTGAATGTGATTCAGCTACAAGAGAATATCTAAATAAAAAATTGAATTAGAGGAAGGAATGGATTATATAATTTATTTTGTTATTACAATCGGAATTTTGGTTTTTGTTCACGAGTTTGGTCATTTTGCCGCAGCAAAAATTTCCAAGATGAGAGTTGATATATTTGCCATCGGATTCGGTAAACGATTATTCGGATGGAATAAACTAAGCGGATTCTCGTTCGGTGATTTGCCAAAAGATTTTGACGGACAGGGAAATACCGATTACAGGTTGTGCATTCTTCCGCTTGGCGGTTATGTTAAAATTGCCGGAATGGTGGATGAGAGTTTCGATGCTAAGTTTGCAGAATCCGAACCTAAACCTTATGAGTTTAGATCTAAGGGAACATTATCCAAACTCTTTGTTATTACTGCCGGTGTAATGATGAATCTTACTCTTACACTTATGATATTCTGGGGAATTAATTTTTTCCAGGGAAAACTAGTTTTTAAAACAACAACAATTAATAAAGTAGAAACAGGCAGCGATGCTGCGAAAGCAGGATTTCAATCTTACGATAAAATTTTATCTGTTAATGGCGAACCTGCAACCAATTGGCAAAAAACCATTGAGCAATTATTTGTTCAAAATTCAACTAGCGACGTTGTCGTAAAAGTTCTGCGTGATGGAAAAGAAAAGACATTAACTATTGCACGTCATTTAGTTTCTCAAAATTCCAAAAAGGGATTTTTCATTCAGCCATGTCCTTCAAAACCATTTGTTGTTGAGGTTATGAAGAATTCCCCTGCCGAAGTATCCGGACTAAGAGCTGGTGATACATTTATTTCAATTAATGGAATTAGTGTTAGTGAAGGACAGCAGATTAATGACATCATTTCATCATACAAAGAGAAAAATCTTAAGATGGTTATTTTAAGGGGTGGTGACACTCTTAACTTAACTGTTAATCCTGACGCCGATAGTAAAATTGGAATTTCGCACTCAGTTTACGAAACAGAAGCACAAACTTTTGGTGTTTTCACTTCGCTTACAAATGCTCTTAACGATGCCGCTCAATACACGGCTCTTACTTTTGGAATGTTGAAGAATGTTATTACAGGTAAAGTTGCATTTAAGGAAGCATTCGGCGGACCGATTAAAATTGCGCAGATAGCAGTTAAGTCTGCTGATAAAGGCGGAATTGATTTCTTATTCTTTCTTGCAATGCTCAGTTTAAGTTTGGCAATAATTAATATTCTTCCCTTTCCTGTTTTAGATGGCGGACACTTTGTAATTATTTTGCTTGAGGGTATATTTAAAAAGGAACTGCCAATCAAGATTAAAATGGCAATTCAGAATGCTGGATTTGTAATTCTGCTTTTACTGATGGCATTTATAATTTATAACGATATTATAAGTTTATAATTATTATTAACAAACCTTCGAGGTTACTGCATTGTAACCTCGAAGATTTTGATAAAATCATTTTTTCTTCTGAAGATCCATAAAAATTCCGTCCATATTCTTTACAATATATTGTTTTAGATCATCTATGCTTTCCTGAGTTGTTCTTACAATTCCTCTTCCATTTCGGGTGATGAAAAGAAATTTGCTATAGTTCTTTCCTTCTATTGTGAATAATGCTGATTCGTCGCCGTATTGTACTTCCGATTCAAGTCTCTTAGTTTTCTCTTTCTCATGTTTAATATTTTCGTATTCACCGGTTTGCTCAATGGATTTAATTAGTGAAGTATATTCTATGGCTGCTTTTTCAGAAGTTGGAAACCATGAAGAATTTATTTCAATCATTTCAAGTTTATAATTATAAGGCAATATAACCCAAGCAGTAATTTTTTCCCCTTTATTAACTGCTGGAGAAAATTTCGATTTCATTACAGCGTCAGTTGTTGGTTTATTAAAAATTTCATTATCACTTTTAACTACAACCACCTCTTTAGGAATGCCTTCTTTATCAATAAGAACCTTCACCAAAACCTTTCCTTGAATGCGGGCTTTTTTTGCAAGTTCAGGATAATCTGGTTTTGCTAATTCCAAAACTTTTGGCATAACTTCTATTTCAACAAGTCCATTAGGTTCTAAATCATTAGATTTTTTTGAATTACCTGCGTCTAGCTTAAAAGCTATGGGCAGTATAACCCAAACCTTAACTGGTTTATCCTTAATCAAAGCCGGAGAGAACATTGCTTTTTTGGCTGAGGCTAATGCAGCGTCATCAAGCATGTCTTTTACTCCTTTCTCAACTTTTGCTTTTGCAACATTTCCCTTTTCATCAATGAGTAGTTTAAGATAAACCGTACCTTGAATTCCTGCTAACTTAGCAAGTTTTGGATATTCCGGTTTCAATTGTGATTTTAGCTCCGGAGCTTTATCAACTTCAATAAACCCGGATTCATCCGCTTTCTGCATTTTAATTCCTTCATTCTGCTGAGAGAATGATAATGCAGAAGTAACTACAAAAAACAGTAATATTAATTTCGTTTTCATATTAACCTCATATGTTAGGTCTAACTATTATTTGTTTTGTTCTAAAGTAACTGCCCGAAACATCAACCTGTGGTAAAGCATTCATAATTAGTTCGAGCTTGTCGTTCTGCTTTTTGACTTCGCGCGTTAAATCAAAAAACTGAACTTTATATTCCTCTGACTTCGAATAAAAGAACATTGTTAATACCAGAAGAATTACTGTAACGGAATAAGTTATTGCCGGGAAAACTTTTTTACTTATGAAGAATGCTGTTTGTTTTTCATTTAAGCCGCTGACTGAACGGAGAATTTTTTCATCAAGCGATGAGGGAAATTTTTCCTCCGAAATCGCGAACACACTTTTAAGTGCATTCATCTTCTTAAAATGTTCGCGTGCCTCCGCATCTTGAGATAGAAGCGAGAACATTACCGGCTCTTTCCCCTTTTCAAGTTCTCCGTCGGAATAGAGATCAATCATTGTGATAATTTCATTGGTGTCCATTGTTACT
>Ga0172375_10000421_pt1 | contig 69354 bp, 71 predicted proteins | sample LakKiv1m_FD_114537 | JGI IMG/M metagenome (GOLD analysis project Ga0172375, IMG submission 114537) | Freshwater microbial communities from Kabuno Bay, South-Kivu, Congo - kab_092012_11.1m | ecosystem: Environmental > Aquatic > Freshwater > Lake | place: Democratic Republic of the Congo... | reverse complement strand
ATCAATAATTTCTTTTCTAACTTCAGAATTGATACTGGTCATTTACCCTTAACTAATTATTAACAGATTTATCCGCCTGAGGTTGATGTAGAATCTGTGTCTAGTTTAAAGGGTACCGGTCAATACTCGAACCCACCATAACTGCTTTTAAAGTATGCCAATTGCTATCAGTAAAACCCGTAAACCCAGCCCCGGTTCCCTGTTGAACCCAACTACCGGCAGTTCTTTTCCAAAATTCTACCGAATTCCCGGCGCCATTTGGACCCATGTAATAACCGTTATCCGAAGCTCCCGATCCGGTGTGTCGTGGCATCAACCCCACATAACTTCCTGATGAGTATTTTGCCTTAGCTTCCATTATATAATCAGTATTACTATCCCCGAAAACAGTGGAAGTAGCTACTGGCTGGGCCCCGCCGCTGGTGTAATAGTACTGATCTTGAACATACCAAGTTCCCGAATCTTCCCGCCAGCCATCCGGATCAGTGCTGTTCGCATGGTCGTTAAAATCATCCCATAGAGCATAAACATTACTTTTATTGGTCGGCGGACTTCCAGCCGAAGAATAATTGTAATACAAATAGTAGTTAGTATCCGTTCCAGTGATTCCCACCGACGCTTGAGTCTTAAACCAAACAGTTGTTGCAGCATTATTCCAGCTCGAATTATCGTCTATTACCCGGTCAATTTCAGTGTTGCTTAAACCATTCCAGTAAACGATCCGAACATCATTCCCCGAAGAAAGTGATTTGCCGGCCGCCGCCAAAGCAGCATGGTCAAAAGAAAAATTAACAGAATACCCGGAGATTAGAGTTGTTCCGACATTATTAGTGATCGTAATTTGTTTACGGTAGCCGTAATTACTGTTCCACCAGGTTGGCGGGGTTTCATTTCCCGATAACTTGACCACCGCACTTGACCCGGTACCGGAGATCAAAACGGCGCTGGTTGAGCCGGTTTCGAAGTTTGTCGCCGTATCGTAAGTGATTGGGGAAACACTGCTGGCTCCGACTTTTGTCACAAAATAATGGTTTAACGTCAAATAACTTCCTCCGATCAGCCCGATTAGCAACAATACTCCGGTAAACAAATTGACCTGAAACCGATTAACGGTAATCCAAGGTCTAAAAAAATATCGAACTAATTTTTTATAAATCATTTAGCTACAACAAAGTCACTGGACTCACAAAAGTCCTAGGTACAGTATGCGCCAAGAAAGGCTGTTTTTCAAACCCAATTACTGTATTACCAACACAGCTTTTTCCCCGCTATCAATATCTTTTTTATCGCCCGATTCCGGGAAATCATGAATACTTTCCATCAATAAATCGTAGGAATATTTGAAATAAGCCCCAAACTGGGTTCCCACATCATGAACGATAAACTTCTGTTTGGTATCGTCATAACCCAAGATTACCAAATTGTGATACCACGGCCCACCCTCTTTGAAGTGTTTGTTTTCCCGATAAAGCGTTTTGCCGTTGGCCGGAATAACTATTGGAATATCCTTAATCAGATATTCCTTTATTTGTTCCACCGTTGGGTTATCAATTATTTCGCCCTGGTATTTTAAATATTTTGAGGCAATCTCCGCCATTTGTTCCAAATTCACATCCTTCAACCATCCTTGTTCTTCCTCAAATTTAACCATTGCCAACACCGCCTCTCTGATCTCTCCTATTGTTGGGTCTTTTTTTCGGTAAAAGTAATCCACCGTCAATAGTGCCGCTTCTTCACAAGCATCCTGCCACGGCTGTTCCCAGTTTTTCTCCGGCGCTTGGGGGATAAACGCCGTTTGGATTAAATGCTTATCGGGCAATCCCGAAACCAGCATTTTTGTCGGCTGCGGGGCGATTGTTTCGACTACTTTATCAATTTTTTCGCCAACCACCATCGCCTTTTCTTTGATCTTTTCTCCGGAAAACAATCCCAGAACTGCCATTACCAACCCAACAATCTTCTCAAACATAAGGTATTTTATCTCTTTTGGGCGTATAATACACGAATGCCTAAAATCGGGGATATTCGTAATGTCGCGGTCATTGCCCATGTTGATCATGGCAAAACTACCCTGGTCGACGCCATGCTCAAGCAAACCCACACTTTTCGGGAAAATCAGGAAGAAATGCAGATGGAGCGGATTATGGACAGTAACGACCTTGAGCGGGAGAAGGGGATTACGATTCTGTCAAAAAATACCTCTGTTTTTTATAAGGAAACCAAAATTAACATTATCGATACTCCCGGGCACGCCGATTTTGGGGGTGAAGTCGAAAGGGTGTTAAACATGGCCGATGGCGCCCTGTTGATTGTTGACGCCGCCGAGGGGCCGCTGTCCCAAACAAAATTTGTTCTCAAAAAAGCCATTGATTATGGTCTTAAAATTATTTTAGTTATCAATAAAATCGACCGCAAAGACGCCAACCCCCAAAAAGTTTTATCCGATACCGAAAATTTATTCCTATCTTTGGCTGATAATGTTGAGCTTCTAAATTTTCCCGTCATTTACGCCATTGGCCGCGACGGCAAAACGTTTTCTCAATTACCGCCAAATCTTGACTCCTCCGGCGATACCACCCCGTTGTTCGAAGCTATTATCAACTCCGTCCCTTCAGCTATTGTTAATCCGCTCAAACCTTTTCAGCTTTTGGTTTCCGCTTTTGAAGACAACAAATACTTGGGCCGCCTTTCCGTTGGCCGGATTCATCAGGGTCAGATAAAAAAAGGTGACTACGTTTCCCTGGTTACCCCAAATCAGAAAGTCCTCGGGAATTTCAAAATCGAAAAAATGTACGTCAATGAAGGCATCAACAAAGCTGAAGTTGATTCCGCCCAAAGCGGCGAAATCATCTATCTGGCCGGCATCCCTGAAATCAAAATCGGCCAGACTCTTACCAGCCCCAACCTTCAGGTCGCTCTTCCCGACATTGCTATTGCCGAGCCCACCCTTAAGGCCAGTTTTGGGCCTAATACTTCTATTTTTGCCCGTGATGAGGCAAAATATTTAACCAGCCGCGAACTTAAGGAACGTTTGCGGAGGGAAGTCGAAAACGATCTCGGTCTTCGAGTAGCCGACGATCCTACCGACAGTATCCGCCTGGTCGTTTCCGGGCGGGGTGAGTTACATTTGGCGATTCTTATCGAAAAACTTCGCCGCGAAGGCTATGCTCTCGAAGTCGGCAAGCCGGAAGTAATTTATCGCCACCTTGACGGCCGCACCCTTGAACCTTTTTCCGAATTAATCATTTTAAGTCCCGAAGATTATGTTGGCAGTATTACCTCCGAATTGGGCAAAAGAAAAGCCGAGATGCTCGATATGCAGTCGGACAACCGCGGTGGAGTTAAGATGGTTTACAAAATCAGTGAAAAAAATGCTCTCGGTTTAAGAAGCAGCCTGATGACTGCTACTCGTGGCCAGGTGTCGCTTAATTTTCTTTTTCTCGGTTATGAAGAAAAACAGCCGGAAGCCAGGCGGGAACGGGGCGGTGCCCTGATTGCTTCCGAAAGCGGTAAGGCTCTGTCCTACGGCCTCGATTTGGCCCAAAAAAGAGGGATTACTTTTGTCGAGCCTACCGAGAGAATTTACGAAGGTCAAATTGTCGGTGTTCGGCCGATTGAGGGTGATTTGGAAATCAACGTTTGTAAGGGCAAACAGCTGACCAATATGCGGGCCGCCGGCAACGATGCCGCCATTATTTTAACTCCGGCCACCAAATATAGTATCGAAGAAGCTCTGGACTTTATCAATAGCGACGAATTACTCGATGTCACCGGCAAAAATCTTCGTCTCCGCAAAAAACTTCTGACCAAAATCGACCGCGTCCGCGCCGAACGGAAAAACGGCTAATACGGTTAAAAATCAGTAATCGAAATCCCTAAGTTAACAATTTTTTTACAGTTGCCGATTATAACACCGAATTTTAGCCATTTTTATCTTTAAAAAAATTCTTGTATTCTAATCCCCCCTGTTCCCCCCTCTTCGTCGACAACTGATGGCTCTTCCAGACTCTCTCTTAGTGCTTCTCTGACTGCTTTCCAGTGCCAGGTTACCGCCGCCCTACTTAATTTTTCATCTGTCGCAATTTCCGCATCGGCCACTGGCGTGTCTCTCAAAATCCCTTCTATTTTTCTTTGGGCGATCCTTACCCGTCGATCCCCATTGGGGTCGACCCCTAGTACTTCCGGAAGTTTAGTCGTAATTTCTCTAACCTTTTCTCGCTCCTCTTCCCAATCTATTTGCCGGAACATTACCGGCTCCGGAGCAAAAGACATATCGGCCACGAAGTCCAATAATGTCCTCCTTCCCTCCCCGTGGTTATCACTGATCTTTAAGTCAAGACTGGCAGGAATAACCGGAGGACTCCTTTTTGTTTTCTTAACTACGGCCGGACTTAAGTTTGGTTCTCTACCTTCTTCACTCGCAGTTTTCATTTCCTGCAAGTGCCGAAAGTGACTTTCCGGAATCCTAATAGAACCGCAATTAGCTATCGCATATCGCCTCATTGCCCGGTAAGCCAGAATAACCACTAGTTTAGGGAATGGAACACCTCTTTTCGGATCATAGCCTCTGGCGGCATCAATCATCACCGAGTTTCCTTCCTGAATTAAATCATTTCTGTCCAACCCGCTACGGGGAAATTGGCGTCGTATCATCCTTTCTGCCAATCCGAACAACAGTCTTTCATAGCTTAAAACCAAAACGCCCTCTGCCCCTTCCCTTTCATCATTACCTGCTTGTATTTTTTTTATCAATTCCAGTTGCTCTGGTAACGGAAGTCGCCGATGCTGACCGCTAAAAAGCCGCTCAACGTCATTCATTTAGCCTATTATATATAATTATTTGTTATTTTTCACACTAAATCATCAACGCCATAGCCTTCCGCCAGCATCTGTTTTTTTAGGAGTACCATAGCCTGACTCTCCAATTGTTGAACCCTTTGGTGCTTCATCCTCATTTTTTCTGCAGTTTCTCTCTGTGTCAGCCCTTCTCCGTCTAAGGGAAATCGCAAAGATAAAATTCTTCCCATCCGTACGTCGGGAAAATCTGCCAACGCTACTACTCTTCTAACAGCCAGCGACAAATCATCCCTTTGAACAATCTTTTCAGCATTCGGTGATCCAGGGTCGGGTAATCTTAAACCAAGAGGATCTGTTCCATTTTTCTCCGGCTGGTCTAAGGAAAAACAAAGTTGGTAGGAAAAAGCCAAACCGGTATTTCTCTCTGATAATCCCTTGCGTCTTGATGACTCTCCAGCAATTAACCCTTGATCTTTTTGTTGTCGTAATTTTCCGATTTTATTTGCCTGATGAACCGGCAACCGTCCCGCCTCAGCGTATCCTGCCAAGGCGCGAGTTATCGCTTGCTTAATCCATCCCTTAGCATAAGGAATAAACGGGCCCTTTCGCGGATCAAATTTATTAACTGCTTTTAGCAGACCAAAGTTTCCCTCTTGAACAAGATCATCAATTGGCAGAGTTGTCCAATAGTGTCCACCATGAGTTACAGCCATGGCGCAACCAAAAACAAGTTGTTGGCAATGGCCGGCCAGGCTTTCCCATGCTTCTCTCGCCAGCGACTGATTGTTGCGGATTTCTGCCACCAGCCCCAATAACTGATCCGGCGACAGAACTTCATGCTTAAGCGAAAAATCTAAGCTGGAGTTTACTCCATCAGGTAGTGGCAAAATATCTTTTCTTTCTAGGGGTTTAAAACCGGCGAAAGGGTTTTCTGGCGCCATAGACAAAACACAAGTTCCTTAATTGTGGCCGATTATAGCACTCCATTGCCAACTTGAGGAGTCGGCATGATTTTTCCCCAATCAATCTGCGACATTATCGATTCTATCCACTTAGTCGTTTGACCAACAACATCAAATTGCGACAGAAAATAAAACCCTACTGCAAAAATTGCCAGAGTTGCCGCCAACGACCCGATTGAGTGAAAAAAACCGGAGAAAAACGACATTAGTAAACTATCTTTTCCCTTCAGTTTTCGATTAATTTCTTTTAACTCTATTAATATTTGTTCTTCGGTCGTCATTTTTTCATTGTTAAAACATTAATTTTTCGTGATATTTCTAACATTTTATCGGAAGTAATTTTTGCCGTGTAATTAAAATCAAGGCCGTTTTGATGAACATCATCATGGAACCGGGGGATTATTCTGATGTGGGCGTGAGGAACCTCAAAACCTAACGTCAGAAAAGAAACGGATTTAGCTTCCAGAGCTTCAATGGAGGCCCGGGCAATTTTTTGAGCCGCCAGCCAATAACCACCAAACTCCGGAATGTCATAAACCCATCGGTAATGTTTTTTGGGAATCAAAAGACTATTTCCCAAAGATAATGGCTTAATGTCCAAAAAGCCCAAAAAATTATCATCTTCATAAATTTTGTAGCAAGGCAACGCTCCGGCCACTATCTGACAGAAAACACAATCCATATATCCAGATTGTAGCACTTGTCAGCCTTCTCGTTTAAGGGCATACTCTATCTAGGGCGATTGGGCTCAGTATTTTGGTTAACACTATGAGAAAAGAAATCGTAAACTATTTTTTCCGCCCCCGTTTTGTTTTCAATCGATTTCAGATTAATTTATTTTTAATTTCTTCTGTTTTTTGCGGAATAATTATCGGAACCTATTTTTCTTTAAATCGTTTTTTTGTTTCCCGTGTCAGAGCAACTTCCGTTTCTCCGATCACCTACGACACTTCAACTAATTTCGGCCTGGGCGCTACTTCTTCCACCCAGATTGTCGGCTCTGGTACCAGTGCCTATCTTTCTCTTACCGGAGAATCGGGTTGGTGGAGCAGTAATTATTCTTATCGCCGGCAATTAACTTTAGGCCTAAACGGCAATACTTCGATTCCTTCGGGCTATGCTGTTTATGTTTCGCTCACCGGAATTACAGCAAGCGATATTTACAATAATAGTTTGTCAAACGGCAATGATTTTCGGGTCGTTTATTGGAACGGCAGCAGCCACACCGAACTTGACCGGGTAATCATTGGCTACGGCTCAACCGCCGTTAACTTTTATTTCAAAACTCAAGCGGAAATTACTTCAGACAACACCAGTTACTTTATTTATTACAACTATCCTTCTGCTACCAGCCCGCCGGCAGCCGAAGGTAACGTTTTTAGCAATACCAACATCGGCCCGTCGGCCGCATCTTCTGCTAGTAATAGTTACGCTTCCAACCCCATCAGTCAAATTAATGACGGTGTCGGTGATAGCACTGTTCCAGGATGGGGAAACAACAACGACCCCGGCTCGCGGTTAATGTTGAAGTTATCTTCATCGAGAAAAATTTGGAAGATCAGTCAGTATTGGGGTGGCAATAATACCGGAGGATGGGCTTCTCCGGCTGGTACTTATTTTCCGGCAGCTTACCGAGTTCAATATACTACGGACAATTCCGCTGTTGCCTCTGATGCTGCCGATAGCGCCAAGTGGACAAATCTTAGCGTTTCCACCGACGGTCTGACCGTTAGTCGTACTAACACCATTCTTTACGGTAGTCCGGTTTATCCCGGTGACCCCAGTGCCGTTGGGACTACAGTTACCACCAATATAAACAATTGTACTAATTGTTGGGGAACCAGCTTGATTAATACCTTCAACCCAACCACTGCGCTTTCGCTTCGTTTGGTTTTTACCAATGGTTCGTGGGTTGGAACTTTAGCGGAGTTGTACTTATATCCAATAAATATTGCCGTATTATCGGCAGAACCAACAGTCAGTACCGGTGCTCAACTAACCAATCTCTCCTCCACCGGTTCCTGGGAATCAGCCGGTAGTGGAGCCAATGTCATTGATCTCCAGTGGAATGGTGGTTGGGGTAATGGAGTCGATACCGGTTCTACTGCCTTTGTGGCTACTGTAGCCAACATCGATACCGGTAATACGCTTTCCTTCCAAATGAAAACCGCCCCGTCTGCGGTCGGATTGTCTTCAGTCAGTTATGTCAACTTAGGTTCGGTCAGTAGTGGTACCGTTTTCTCTTTGTCAAAATCCCAAATGGATGCTTTGGGTATCGGTACCAGCAATAACCGTTACGCCCAGGTTAAAGTTAACTTTTCCCAAACCAATAGTTCCAATCCCCAGTTGGACAAGTTCCAGATTATCTTTAAGGAAGATACTACCAGTCCTTCAGCAGTCAGTAATGTGGCTATCGGCATGACTTCCGGTAACTGGACAAATACTCCTCCGACTGCCACCTGGACTGCCGCCACCGATAGTGAAAGCACGGTTTACGGCTACTGTCTGTCTCTCGACCAGGCCGATATCGGTGCTTCCGCTCCCAACAATGATCCCGCCAGTTCCGCCGGTGTTTTAACCGGTGGCAGTAGTTACGGCGGTTGTCCTTATGTGGTGGCTACTCCGACTATTAATCTTTCCGCTCTTTCTCTGACTTCCAACAAACACTACTATCTGTCAATTAAAGCTGTCGATATCGCTGGTAACATTTCCACTTCCGGTTATCAGAATCTGGTTTCTTTCAGATACGACAGTACCTCTCCTACCAACCCTCTGGCTCTTTCCGCTCCTCAAACTTATCAAAGCGATATCGACGGCATTACCATTTATTGGTCAACATCTGGAGCCAATGCCGCCACTGACAGCGGTGGATCGGAAGTTAAGGGCTACCAATACCGGATTGGTTCCACCGGTGTCTGGTATGGTTCCAGCCATAGCGGTACTCAAGATGTGACCGACCTAATCACTGCTGGCAGTTACACCCTTGATTCAACTTATGATGCTCTCTCTGAAGGAGAAAACACTTTTTACTTAAGGACTTTTGACAATGCCGGTAACTATGCCAGCAGTAATGTCACTGTTCTTATCAAGTATTCCGGCAATGCTCCTTCAGAACCACAAAACTTATCGGTTACTCCGTCAACCTCAACTACAAATTCCTTTGCTTTTTCCTGGGCGGCTCCGGCTACCTACAGTGGCCAGTCATCAGGGTTGGAGTATTGCTACACTGTCAACTCTGTTCCTTCAGCTACTACCTGTACTTGGACATCGGCTTCTTCTCTCTCGGCTGATGCTTTTGCTACTCAACCGGGGACTAACACCATGTACGTTGCCGCCAAAGACGAAACGGGTACTATTAACTATTCTGCCTATGCTTCAGTAAATTTTGAAGCCAATACTTCTGCTCCTTCTGTCGCTAGAAATCTGGATATCGCCGATATCTCGATTAAAGCCACCAGCAACTGGAAACTGACTATCTCCTGGGATGCTCCGGAAACTGTTGGCGCTGGAGTGGCGACCTACAAAGTCTATCGTTCAACAACTTCCGGCTCCAGTTGTTCTTCTTCGATGACGCCATTCAGTTACATCGGTTCTACCGCTGGCACTTCTTACTCCGATACCAGTCTGACCCAACAAGCATACTTCTACTGTGTTAAGGCCTGTGACAGCGCCAACAACTGTTCCGCTGTTTCTTCCACCGTCACTAAACTCCCTACCGGTAAATACACCACTGCCGCTGGACTATCTTCCGGCCCGACAGTTTCTTCAATTACTACCAAAAAAGCCAAGATTAGTTGGTCAACCGATCGCTCTTCTGATTCCAAGATTCAATACGGGACTTCATCCGGCTCCTACTTTTCCGAAGAACAAAGCAACTCTACTCAAACTACCGATCATTCAATTTCCCTGACCAATCTAACAGCCGGTGCCACCTACTACTACAAAGCCAAGTGGACAGATGAAGATGGTAATACTGGAACATCGGCAGAGAAGTCGTTTAGTACCGTAGCTGCTCCCTCAATTGCCAATGTTCTTGAATCAGACATTAGTATTTCCAGCACCCTAATTACTTTCACCACCAAAGATACTTCAAAAGCCATTATTCTTTTTGGAAAAACCACGGCCTATGGTGGTTCTCTTTCCACCAGCACTTCTTCAAACGAATCAACCTATTCGGTTAAATTGACCGGCTTGGAAGATGGAACCACCTATCACTATAAATTCCAGCTGGAAGATGCTGATGGCAATAAATATGACTATGAAGACCACCAGTTTGACACTCTCCCCCGTCCCCGTATTAGTACTGTCCGGATTCAGGAAGTCAGAGGTACTGCTCAACCAACAGTTTTAATTACTTGGGAAACAAATACCGCTATCTCTTCTATCATCACCTATTATCCGGAACTAAAACCTGAAGATGCCAGAGATGAAGTTAATGTGGCTATGGTTAAAGGCGATCATAAGATGGTGATCAAAGGTCTCTTTCCTCAAACCAATTACACTCTCATTGTCAAAGGCAGAGATAAAGCCGGTAATGAAGCCGAATCGGATAAGCAGAAATTTACGACCGCTACTGATACCCGGCCTCCCCAAATTATTGGTTTAAAGATCGAAGGCAGTTCTCAACCGACATCTGCTTCCAACCAGGAAGAGACTTCCCAATTAGTTGTCAGCTGGACTACCGATGAACCGTCAACTTCCCAAGTAGAGTATGCTGAAGGCTCCGGTGACACCTATTCTCAAAAGACTCAAGAAGATTCCAATCTAACCGTCAACCACTTAGTAATCATCTCCGGATTAGTTCCTTCCAAGGTTTATCATTTAAGAGCTATTTCTAAAGACAAGGCCGGTAATGAAGGTAAGTCTATCGACAGTGTTACCATTACTCCCAAATCATCAGACAATGCTTTTAACCTGGTCATCACCAACCTATCAGAAGCTTTTGGTTTTTTGGGAGGGTTGAAGAAATAGATTTTGAATGATGTCTAGGAGGAATTTTTTAGCTTCGGGAAGAGGTTTATAGATAGTAGCTCCGGCCGCGGCGGGATGGCCACCACCGGCACCGGTAGCCTGGCCGATTTTGTTTAAGTCATACTTATCGGCATCACGAGTGCGCATACTAACCGAACAGACTCCGGGCTCATATTCAACCAGACAGATACCAATATCCCAACCAACAACCGATTTGAGAGTGTTGGAGATATCCGATTTTTCGGAGTGGCGACGAGAAAGATTATTTTTTTGAAGAGTAACATAATCGATCGAAGCGATGGCAATATGCTCATAAAAAATTTCAATTGAGGTTAGGGCTAAGCCTTTGAAAAGAATTTGACCCGGCTCGGCGTTGTTTTCGATTTCAAAAATGTACCGGGGAAAATCAGAATTGATAGCGGTTAGCTTGGAGGCAATGGCGAAAGTCCGGGGAGAAGTTTTGGGGTATTTGAAGCCGCCGGTATCAGTATAAAGACCGACAAAAAGGTTAATGGCGATTTCTGGAGAAATTTTGACCTGCCAATTTTTAAATAACTCAAAAATCGTCTGGCAGGTGGACATAATCGTGTCGTCGATATAATTAATTTGGCTAAAGCGGGGATTAGAAGCATGGTGGTCGATGGCGATGGTTTTAAGACTAGCGGGAAAATCGATCGGGCGAAGCTTGGAAATTTGGGTAAGAGAAGCGGAGTCGAGAATGATAAAAAGATCGAAAGTAGACAGGTCAAGATCGAAAAAATTTTTTTGAACGATATCGGCGAAACCGGGCTGATGTTTAAAATTCTGGGGCAAGTCGGAATCGCCTTTAATAAGAGTGACGTTTTTGCCGATTGATTTGAGATAAAGATACATAGCCAAAGCCGAGCCAAGGGAATCACCGTCGGGAGAGGGATGAAGGTGAAGAAGAACAGACTCGGCCTTTTGGATAGCAGAAAGAATTTGAGAAGGAAGCGAGAGCATGAGTTATTTTACCCGATAAAGAGCACCGCGGGTGGCACCAAGCTTGATAATAAGGCCAATTGTCTGGAGTTTTTTAAGATCATAATGAAGGGTTTGATGGTTAACACCCGGGAAACGACGGGCGATGAAATCGAAAGAACAATGGGGGTGATCGAAAACCAAACTAAAAATTTCCTGACGACGGAGAGAAAGAGCGGGTGAAGTTGATTGGGGAGAAGCCATTCGGGAAGAAATTGCTCTGGCGGCAAAGGCAACTGACTGGAGAAAATATTCTACAAATTCGGTGACATCACGCGATGGCTCCAGCGCGTAATAGTAAGCCTGACGATGGTTGTCAGTATATTCTTCAAACGGTAAAATGCCACGAAAATGAAAACCCGGTTTTTTTAACATGAAGACAGAGATAAGACGACCAACGCGACCATTACCGTCGGCAAAGGGGTGAATTTTTTCAAAAGCGAATTGGGCAATAGCAGAATTAATGCAGGGGTGGTAATTAAGGTGGTTGACGTTGACAACATATTCTTCCATAAGCCGAGGAAGTTCAAAAAAGGCCGGAGCCAAATAAACCGGAAAACCGGATTCATTGAAAATTCCCCACGGTTCCTGGCGAAATTTGCCGGCAGAAGAGGAAAGATTTTTGAGAACTTGGGAATGAAGATTCCGAATTAATTCCAAATCGAGGTCACGGTTTTTATTGGAGTGATAAACGTAATTATAAGCGGAAAAAAGATTTTGAACTTCGATATTTTGGGCTTGGGTTGAGTTGAGATTGTGAAGATCCTTAAGAGTTAGGGAATTGCCTTCAATTCTGGCGGAATAAAGCGAGCTTTTGAGGAGGGACCGACGACGGATGTTTTCTTCAACTTCGGGGAGAATTTTTGTCTGATCAAAAACTATTTTGAGAGCTTCGATCTCTATTAGTAGGTCTTTGATTTCTTTTGATTCCTTGAGGTAATAAGAAAACATTAAATAATGTTAGAAGATATTAGAAGAAATAAGAAGATATCAAATAAACGGAATAAAGAATGATGGCCGGAAAAATAACATATTTTTCAAACCAGCGGCCGGTTTTAATCCGCCAGGAAGAAATCGGAGGAAAACCGATTTTGAATTTAAAGGGAAAAAACAAAGGAACCCCCTCTTCGGTGAGAGCATCGAGAAGGATATGGGAAATAAGGCCGATCATCAGGGAAAAATAAATAATCTGGGTATTGATAAAATCGGGGTTGAGAATTTTGGGAAGAATAAAAACTAAAAGCCGATGAAAAAGATAAACACCTAGAAGCGAATGAGAAATGGTGCGATGTGATAAGAATAATTTTCGCAAAATTTTACCCAAAAAATTACCGGCGGGTAAAAGATCCCAGAGGCGGTTGCCAGCCTGATCAAGATCGGGGGTAAGAGCGCCGATAATATTGGCGATAAAAGCGGAGATAATAGTGATGAGGTTGGGAGAGCTGGGCGGATAATATTTGGCGACGGTCAAAAGTGAAGCAAAAGCGAAAAGATCATGAGTGCGGGAAGTCATCCGTATTTAGGATAGCAGCATTTTTTGTATTTTTTGCCGGAACCGCAAGGGCAAGGATCGTTGCGACCCGCCTCCGCCTTTCGGGCTACGGCGGGTAAACCCGGGGTCGGAGAAACAGAGTTATCGGCTATTTTTCCCCTACTTTCAGTAACATTTTGAGGTGCGGCGGTAGGGGCGGCCATGGGCTGAAGGCGGAAAAGCTTACGGGCGAGATTGTATTCAAACTGGCGCATCAATTTTTGGAACATTTCGTAGCCTTCTTTGCGGTATTCAACCAGGGGGTCTTTTTGGGCGTAGCCCCGAAGCCGGACACCTTCACGAAGATCGTCAAGATGGGTGAGGTGCTCCACCCAAAGAGGGTCGAGAGTGGAAATGACCGAAAAAACCAGCAAACCGCTGCCGATATCGGGGCCAAAATAATCGAGGCGTTGTTGCCACTGACGGTGAAGAAGGTCGAGGAGGAAAGAGGAGATTTCGGAAGCGTTGGCTAAATCGTCTTTTAGACGGGTGCGGGAGGCTTCGTCCAGGGGTAAAATTTCGGAAAACTCGAGAGCAATTTTTTCCAAATCGGGACGGCCGGAAAGAGAGTCGGTTGTCTGGGAAACAAGATTAGTAATTTCCGAAGAGAGATATTTAAAAACAGTGGCGCGGTTTTGATCGGGAGAGGAACTATCGGCCAAAACCTGTTCGCGAAGACGGTAAACGATCTGGCGTTGTTTGTTGATAACGTCGTCGTAATCGACCAGACTTTTGCGGACATCAAAATTATAGCCTTCAACTTTAACCTGGATTTGTTCCAACACCCGAGAGACCAGAGGATGGGTGAGCGGGGTATCTTCGGGCATATTGAAGCGGGTCATTAGGTTTTGAATTTTGTCGCCGCCAAAAATACGCATCAGGTCGTCGTCGAGGGCAACATAAAATTGAGACAGGCCGGGGTCGCCCTGACGGCCGGAACGGCCGCGGAGTTGATTGTCAATGCGGCGGGATTCGTGGCGTTCGGTGCCGATAACATAAAGCCCGCCGAGGGCGATGACAGCATCATGCTCTTTTTGCCATATTTCAGGAGATTTTTTATCTTTTGGGCCACCAAGAATAATATCGACGCCGCGACCGGCCATGTTGGTGGCAACAGTGACGGCTCCTTTTTGGCCAGCTAAAGCGATAATTTCGGCTTCGGAACGGTGGTTTTTGGCATTGAGAACTTGGTGGGGAATCGATTTTTTGTGCAAAAGAGAAGAAATTATTTCATTTTTTTCGATGGAAGTGGTGCCGATGAGAACCGGCTGGCCTTTGGCGTGAAGCTCTTCAACTTTGGCGGCGACGGCGGCGTATTTGGAGCGTTGGGTTTTGTAAATCAAGTCGTTGTCGTCGAGGCGGCGGCAAGGGCGATGAGTGGGAATAGTGACGACATCGAGATTGTAGATTTTTTTGAATTCTTCGGCTTCGGTGGCGGCGGTGCCGGTCATGCCGGCTAGTTTTTGGTAAAGACGAAAATAATTTTGAAAAGTAATGGTGGCCCAAGTTTGGGATTCCTGTTGGACGGGAACATTTTCCTTGGCTTCAACGGCCTGATGAAGGCCATCGGACCAACGGCGGCCAAACATCAACCGGCCGGTAAATTCGTCAACAATAATAATTTCGTTGTCTTTGATAACATAGTCTTTGTCTTTGTGAAAAAGGGCGCGGGCTTTGATAGCGTTTTCGATGTAGTGAATGGTTTCGAATGATTCTTCGTAGAGGTTGCCGACATTGAGAATTCTTTCGACTTTACGAATACCATATTCGGAGAGAGTGGCGGAGCGGGCTTTTTCGTCGATAACATAGTCAGTCGGCTGGAGACCGGCGGCAATCTGGGCAAATTTGTAGTATTTATCGACCGGCTGGTTGTTGGGCGAAGAAATAATTAAGGGAGTCCGGGCTTCGTCGATAAGAACGAAATCAACTTCATCGACAACAGCAAAGTGGTGGGGGCGCTGAACAACGCCGTCAAGAGAAGAAGCCATGTGGTCGCGAAGATAATCGAAACCAAACTCATTGTTGGTGCCGTAGGTAATGTCGGCCAGATAGGCTTGGCGGCGGGAAATAGGACGGAGGTGGGCCAGACGGTCGTCGACGGTTTCGTCGGGATTGGTAAAGCTTGGATCGAGAATAAAAGATTGTTCGTGGACGATACAGGCGGTGGAGAGGCCAAGAAGGTGAAGAGCCTGGGGGTACCAACCGGCGCCGACCCGGGTAAGGTAATCGTTGGGAGTAACGATGTGGACACCTTTGGCGGTTAGGGCGTTGAGATAAGCGGGGAAAATAACCGAATGGGTTTTGCCTTCACCGGTGCGCTGTTCGGCGATGGCACCCTGGTGGAGAGCGATAGCGGCCACCAATTGAACATCGTAAGCCCGTTCGCCGATAGTCCGGCGGATGGCTTCGCGGACGACGGCGTAGGCTTCGGGCAAAAGATCGTCGAGTTTTTGATCTTTGGCTAATCTTTCCTTAAATTCGGCAGTTTTTTTGGATAATTCGATGTCGGAAAGTTTGGCGAGAGACGGTTCGAGAGAGTTGATTTTGGCAACCAAAGGGCGGTAAGAGGCTACCCGGCGGCGGGATTCGTCGAAGAGGTTTTGGAAGAAGCCTAACATAGGAAGTATTATAGCCCAGATGATGGCTGATAGTTTGTGATATACTTATCGAAAATTAAGAAGAAAATTAAATTATTATTTTTTGAAAGATATGAGCAGAACTCCAGAAGTAGCGGCAAAAGCGTTGTTTTTTTTAAGAGGTTCGACGGGGATACAGAAGTTGTATGTCACTGACCCGACGGGACGATGTGCTGAATGTAAAGGAGCGAGGAAATTTATAGTAAGACCCGAATGGTATTTTACCTGTTTTGAAGACCTGTTATCCGAAGGAGACCGTAGTCAGCGAAAAATGGTGGTCAACAGAGTGAGTGATGATGGAAGGGTGGCGTTTTGCATGGATAGTTGCGAAAAAATTAGAAGTGGAAGAGTGAATTTTATTAGGTCATAAAAAAATGCAAATAAGAAAAATTGAATTGGTACGAGCGGTTAAAACCGATCCTGTTGTTGTTGACCTATATCTTTATAATCCCCAAAATGGATCGACGTGGCAATGCCAATATGCCAACCATTATCTGATGTTGTAGTTAGGGGAATAAGAGGAGGTAAGGTGTTCAGCGGATTAAGAATAGAATGTCGCCCAAGTGAACAAAATGGAGTTGGGGAAGAACAGAGAAGGTTTGTGGTTGACGGCAGGCATTGGAATAATGCAGCCCTTACGGATATTGACGGGCTAAAAATTGATGAAGCATCGCTCTGCGCGAGATCTAAATAAATTATTTTAAATATAAAAATATGGCCAAAGATGAAGTTTTTGTGTCGATTCCGAGAGTGTCGGTTTTTGTTGAAGGGGCGCCGGGAGGGGTAGTGGCAAAGAGGGATTGTGCCTACTGCGGGCCAATGATGAGTGAAGCAAAAAGGTTAATAGGGGAGTTTTTACTTTTGCCACGGCAAAGCCAGGGCAGGGAAAATAGCGATATTCATGTTTTGTGCCGAGGGATCACCAGCGGCCAGCGGCGGGTTTTTCGAGCGACTAAAGACGGTCAGGCGATTGGCGATTCGGCTTTAGCCGTTATTAATTGTCCCAAAGCGAGGACAAGGGGGAGGTTTTAATGGAAGACAAAGAATTTACTCTAACGGTTGCGAATCGGGCAGGAGAGTGTGAAAAGTGTCAGGGAGTGGTAATAGTGGCGACGAGAGCTAAAAAGGAACGATCTGTAGTAGGGCCGATCGTGGAGGCAAGAGTCGTTTGTTGCCAACCGAGAGAAGGGGTTAGAAGGATAGTGGCGGCCGGAGTCAACGAACTGGGGCAGGAAGGATCATATGCTTTTTTGGTGGGAAAATGCCCTGAAATTTTTGAAGGAAAAATTTAAAAATTAATTAAAACTATGACAGAAAGAAAAATTAGGATTAGGGCAGAGAAGCCGCCGGAGGGAATTGTGGGGAGATGTCCGTGTGCGCAGTTTAAAAATATCCAAGTTCAACGTTTTGTTGACGCCAGAGAGTATTTGAAGACCAATCCTAATGCTATCCCGATGGATACAAATATTGAGGCGATCACTTGCGAACCGGCTTCTTCTTATGGTAATGATGGTAAGGAGATGAGAGATGCTTGGACAAATCATTTGGGTGGTGTAAGTGTTACTGGATCTTTTCGGTGTTATTTACTGAAATAAAACCTGTCCCGATGCCCTCCGATAGAAGTCGGAGGGATCGGGGCGGGTGGCTCCTCTAAGGCTTGGGGGGTGAGATAACTTCGAATCCGGTGAGGGGGACGAGAACTTTGGGAATAACAATACTGCCGTCTTTGGCTTGAAAATTTTCGATGATGGCCAGAACGGCGCGATCAGTGATCAGGGTGGCGTTTAAAATATGGACGAATTCGTTTTTGCCGTTGATTTTGACTTTGGTGTTGAGACGACGGGCTTGATAATCGGAGCAATTGCTGCAAGAGTGGGTCTCTCGGTAAGCGTTTTGACCGGGAAACCAGCAATTGATATCGTACATCCGGCGATTGGGTTGGGGCAGGTCGCCAGTGCAACATTTCATTACCTGGTAGGGTAGCCCCAACCCCTGCATCAACTCTTCCTCATTTTGGAGCATTTCTTCGCACATGGCGTCGGAAACTTTGAGGTCGGGAAGGGTGAAAACATTCATTTCGACTTTATTAAAGAAATGAACCCGGAGAAGGCCGCGGGTGTCTTTGCCGTAGGTACCGGCTTCACGGCGGAAACAGGGAGAAAAATTGACGTATTTTAGCGGCAATTGAGAAGTATCAAGAACCTCGTTGCTGTGATAGGGAACAACGGCATGTTCGGAACTACTGATAAAAATCAGATCATCTTCGGGAACAGAATAATAGGCGTTAAAAAGATTTTTATTGCTGGCATAGCCACACCCCCATTCGGTTTGGCTTTTGATCATCACCGGCGGGACCATTCCCCGCCAACCTTTTTTGGTGAGTTTAGTAAAAGCGTAAAACATGACGGCCATCTCCAAAACCGCGGCTTGGTTTTTGAAATAGCCAAAACGCGAGCCGGAAAGTTGGCCGGCTTTGTCGACGTCGATAAGATCAAGTTTTTTACCAAGATCGACGTGGTCGAGAGGGGGAAAATCGAATTTGGTCGGCTCCCCCACCGTTTTGTAGACGACATTGTCAGTATCGTCCTTGCCAACAGGGGTATCACCGGAAGGGAGATTGGGAAGTTCCTCTAAGATAGAATTGAGAATTGAGAATTTAGAATTGAGTTCGGATTCAAGATCTTTAAGTTGATTTTTTAGTTTTTTCGCTTCAGACATTTGGTCGTCAGAAGGTTTACCTTTGGTATTTTTGGTAATGGCGTTTTGCTGGGCGCGAAGATCTTCGACCTGTTTTAAAACAGAACGGTAATCAGCATCGGCAGTGAGAACCCGATCGAGAAGTGTGGTGTCTTTTTGGCGGTTTTTTAGGGCAATTTTAACCTGATCTGGGTTAGTTCGGACGAAATTAAGATCGAGCATTGATTAGGGGTATTTTAACACAGGGGACCGCTTCTTAGAGACCGATGGTAGAAGCGATTGATTGCATTGAGGTGAGGCAGATGTCGATGAATTTTTCCAAGGGGAGGTTAAGCCCGTCGGGTTTTTCGCAGAGTTTAACGTCGTTACGACGAGTGCCGGCGGCAAAACGGGGGTCTTTTAAGAAACGTTTCACGACTGATGACAACTTAACGTCAGCCAGCTTTTTGGTGGGATAGACCAGAGCAACGGCAACAATTAGGCCGGTAAGAGAATCGGCACAAAAAATGGCCCAATCGGCTTTTGATTGGGGCTCGACCCCGCCGGGATAGTGCCAGCCATGAGCTTTGACAAGATGGAGAACACTGTCGGAAATGCTAAGATTGTTTTTAGCCAAAGCTTCGGCAGTTTTCGCCGGATGGTCGGCTTTAAATTCGCCAGTGTAGTCGATGTCGTGAATTAATCCAGCCAAGAGCCAATCATTTTTCGGCGGTTCGTCTGAACCTAGCTGGTGTTGTGATTGGAGATAATCGTAAATACCGCCCATGCAAGCTTCGAGGGCCAGAGAATGATAAAAAATATTTTGGTCGAGAGAAGACTTGGCGGCATCAAGGTAGGCTTGGCGAGGGTGTGGCATGGTTTTTAATTAAAAAATTAACTGATAGTTCGATTAAAGTATCAATTTTGTTTCGATGATGTTTTTTAATGAATTGCTCAAGCGGGTACACTTCTGGCTTGTCGTTACCTTCCGGATTAGAAAGAATGGCTAGTGCTTCTCGTAATGTGTCAATCAGGTGAAGATCAATGTTTCTCTTCTTAAGTTGATTAAAGTAATAGTAATAAAACATGAAATGGTTAAGTTCGTGGAGAGAGGTGGAAAGAAGGTGGGGAAAGCCTTTGTTGCGTTGAATCATAAACCAGCGTCGGCGGTAGTTGAAAGGACAAATCGGGAGGGTGGTGAGATAAACTGTAATCTTGTTAAAAGGGAAAGGACGTTGATAGATTTTTTCTAATAGTTTTATTATATTTTCTTTTTCGTTATTTATGATTCTTTCGGTCCAATAAACAGATTTCTTGGTAAGTTGATTGAAATTTATTGATCTTGTCTGGTGCCAATAATTAATGATTGCTATCGTGGCCTGTTGTTTGGTGGTGGCTTGGTCAATTTGGTGCTGAAAGTTTTCGGGGAACTGTTTTAAAAATCTTTTAGGATCACGACCATATAAATCTTGCGGATTATATCGCCAAACTCGCTCAAGATAATTTTGGAGGTCAAGCTTGGGTGAATATCGAACAACAAATTTCATTGATGGAATAAATATTGTTGTAAGCGTTGGCTTATCATTAATAATTTTTCAGCTTTAATGAGGGGCGGATCGGAGTCGGATTGAAGATAAGTTAAATCAATAAATTCATTCAATTTTGGGTCGATTTTGGATAATTCCGGAAGATCACGAGTAATATTTTTGAGCCAAAGACAATTTTGGTAGGACGGAGCTGGGTCTTGGGCGTAAAACATAATGGCTCGTTGTAGATCACCAACGAGATTTTTTATACGTTCGATATTTCGGTCAATTTTGAGAATCGGCATTATTTAGAAAATCTCTGACTGGTTCGCCGAGGTGGGTGAAAAGTTTTGGATCAAAGACGTAGATTTGGGTGTGGTCGTCGGATACGCCGAGTTCGAGGGGAGAGCACATCATGGCCTCAGATTCGACACCGCGAAGTTTTGATTTTTGAATTTTAACCTGACTACTGTTGGGACTGTTAACCTCGCATCCCGGGAGGGCGACGGCAACGACATCACCCACTTTAAGGTTGGTACAGCTACAGACAATATTTAGTTCTTGATCGCCGGTGCTGACTTGCCAAATTTTTAATTTTTTGGCATTGGGGTGGTCTGAAACAGCTATGGTTTGGCCGATAATTAGTTTCTGGAAATTATTGGCGGTGATTTTTTCGGAGCGCATGGCCGGGAAGAGAATAACATCTTTGATAGTGGACTGATCGGTTAAGAATTGAGTAAAACGGTCGATGCCCATACCCCAGCCGGCGGTGGGCGGCATACCGTATTCAAGGGCGCGAATATAATCGTCGTCGAACTGCATGGCGGTTTGGGAGCCTTTCTTTGACAGGGCTTCTTCTTCGCGCCAACGACCGGCCTGATCTTGAGGGTCGTTTAATTCGTTATAAGCCTTAAGCAATTCGGTGCCGCAGGCTAAGAGTTGAAACGAGGCAATTTTTTCGGGATTATCGGATTTCTTTTTGGCCAGGGCAATCATGGAGGCAGGATAGTCGGTGATAAAAACCGGGCCGACGAGATGAGGCCGGACGTGCTCCTTATAGAGGGCGTCAAATAATTGGCCAAGACCAACAAGATCAGAATTTTCAATTTTCAATTTTCGAATTTTCAATGTTTCGAAAAACTGTTTTTCGGTTTTGATGGTGTCGATATCGATGGCGGTTTTTTGCAAAATAGCATCGCGGAAAGTAACTCTTTTGAATGGCGGAGTAAAGTCGAGAGTTGTTCCCTGAAAAGTAAGGGTAGAAGAGTTTTTGACCTTTTGGATAACATGGCTGACTAGCTCTTCGGTAAATTTCATTAATCGGTCGTAATCAACATAAGCCCAATAAAATTCGATTTGGGTGAATTCGGGATTGTGAAAACGGGAAACGCTTTCGTTGCGGAAATCTTTACTAACTTCATAGACTTTTTCCAAACCGCCAACTATAAGGCGTTTGAGGTAAAGTTCGTCGGAAATGCGCAGGTACATATCGGCATCAAGTTCGTGGTGGTGGGTAACAAAAGGTTTGGCGGAAGCGCCGCCATAAATCGGTTGAAGAATGGGGGTTTCGACTTCCATAAAGCCATGACTGTCGAGGAAATGGCGCATTTCGGAAAGAATCTTTGTCCGAGTTTCAAAAACCTGACGAACTTCCGGATTGATAATAAGATCAAGGTAGCGTTGACGGTAGCGCTCTTCGATGTCTTTTAGACCGTGCCACTTTTCCGGTAGGGGGCGGATGTTTTTGGCTAAAATCTGAAAATCGGCAACATCGATAGTAGTTTCGCCGGCTTGGGTTTGGATAACCGGCCCAGAACAGCTGATGATATCGCCCAGATCAAAAAGACGAACAAGATCGAAATTAGTTTTAAGGTTTTTTTGCTGGAAAAAAAGTTGGATTTTGCCGGTGCGGTCGACCAGATCGGCAAAAAGAATTTTGCCGTGACCACGAAGCGACATTAACCTACCGGCGACAGTGGTTTTTTGATTGAGTTTTTTTTGGGCGTCGGCAATCGGATCTTTGGCAGATAAATCAGGTTGAGGGTAAGGTTCCAGACCACGTTGCTGGAGTTGGCTTAATTTATCCAGCCGTTCTCGGCGAAGATCGGACAAGGGCATGAGTTATTTTACCTCAAGAGATGGCAACAACCTTATAGGTAATTTTTCCTACCGGGGCTTCAACCTCAACCTCATCGTGAAGTTTCTTGCCCAAAAGAGCCTGGCCCAATGGCGATTGATCGGAAATTTTATTAAGGCTGGGATCGGCTTCAAGCTCACTAACGATAAAAAACTGGAGCTCCTTGGCGCCGGAAAGGCGGATTTTAACGGTACTGCCAACCTGGATCAAGCTGGAGCTATTTTTTTGATTGCCGCTGATTACTTCAGAAGAGGTTAATGTTTCTTCAATTTGATCAATTTTACCGTTAACGACTTCAAGTTCTTCTTTCAGCTGGACAGCTAAAACGTCTTCGCCGGATTCATCGGGCTGGGCGACTTCTTCGATTTGAGTAATGAGACGATCCTGTTTCGCCTTAAGATCGGTCAATTCTGACTGCAACTTCTGATAACCTTCCTGGGTGAGGAGCGTTTTGTTGTTGGTCATAGAGACAAATAAAAACCTCTCGGTTTTTTCGGGGGTGGAGGAAGCCGCCCCTGAAATTAAAAGGAGAGGCAAATAATGGTGGCCAAACAAAAGACCGCCTTGGTTTGAGGGGCTTTGGTTACGGCCATAGGTTGTATATTAGGGCAGGGAAGATTTTTTGTCAAATTCAACGATGACAGACAAAAGCTGATACAATAGATCATGCTGGACTTCTTCAGGATAGTACCGAAGAAAAGAGTGGTTAGGTTTAGAAAAAGACGGGGAATTTTGCTGAATAATCCCGGTGGCTGGAGGAGATGGCTGTTTTATACGGGAAGCTGGCTGGCAATGGGAGTGTTTTTGGCAGGGATTTATTGGTACTGGCCGATAATCCGGTCGGTAATAAGATATAAAACCGCAACGGCAACGACGATATTGCCGACAATAACCCCGATACTGGAAAAAATAGAAATTGATTTAAGTTACCGGATAATTATTCCAAAAATTTTAGCCGAAGCAGAAGTGGTGGAGAATATTTCTCCATATGATCCGGTAGAATATCAAAGGGTGCTTAGCCAGGATAGGGTGGCTCAGGCGAAAGAAACGGCAAAACCGGGAAGCGGGAAAGGAAAAAGTGTTTACCTCTTTGCCCATTCGAGCCGGGAAGGAATAACGGTAGCCAGAACGAATCCAGTGTTTTTTTTGCTGGGTGAGCTGAAAAGCGACGACGAGGTGATAATTCAATATCACGGGAAAGAAAAAAGATACCGTGTTTACGACAAAAAAATTGTTACGGCCAGTAATTTAGATTATCTTAACTATAGTGATCCCGAAAGAGAGGTTTTGATATTACAAACATGTTGGCCGATTGGAACCGATTGGAAGAGGTTGCTGGTTTTTGCCGAAGCAAAGGAGGAATAAATGGCATTGGATTTATCATTGGTTAATCCCGCCAAGGAAAAATTTTTGAAAGAGGTTGGGGAAACCGAAGAAATTCAACGGGCGTATGAATTTGCCGACAAGGCTCATCAAGGACAAAAAAGAGAGTCGGGAGAACCGTTTTTTGTCCATCCAGTTTGGGTGGCAAAAGTAGTAGCCCAATTGGGGGTTGGACAAAGAGCAGTAATAGCGGCGTTGTTGCATGATTGCGTAGAAGATACGGTGGTAACCCTTGAGGAAATTGCCAGGAATTTTGGCGATGAAACAGCATTGCTGGTTGAGGGATTGACCGAAGTCAAGAAGAGGACAAAAGGAGTGGAAATGCACCAGGTGGACGTAGATACTTTTAGAAAATTTTTATTTTCATCGGTGAACGATGTGAGGGTGTTGATCGTGCGAATAGTCGACAAATTGCACAATGGCTTAACAATAAAATATTTATCGAAAGACAGGCAGGAAAAATACGCCAGGCGGATTTTTGGGATTTATTCGCCAGTGGCGGAATATGTCGGATTGCATTATTTCAAAAAATTACTGGACGATATCGCTTTTGAAATTCTGTATCCGGAGGAGGCCAGACAATTAAAAGAAGAAATGGATAAACAGGCAAAAGATGAGGTTTTGGCGTTGGCGATGGTTCGGGAAGAAGTCGGAAAGATGATCGAAGCCAACCGGTTGGATCGGGTGGAAATCCAGGGAAGAATTAAAAGTCTGTATAGTACTTTTTTGAAGGAAAGAAAGGGAAGAGAGGTTATGGACAGAGTCGGAGTTAGAATTTTAACGGAAACGGTGGCTGATTGCTATACCATGCTGGGACTGTTACACTCAAAATATACCTATTTACCGGAAGAATTTGACGATTATATTTCCAATCCCAAGCCCAATGGCTACCGGTCGTTGCAGACAACATTAAACTGGCGGAACAAACTAACATTGGAGGTTCAAATTAGAACCAAAGAAATGCATGATTTCAATGAGTTTGGGCCGGCGTCGCACATTGTTTATAAAATGAATAAGGGAGAATATGACGGGATGGGAATGGAATGGGTGCGGGACCTGGTCAAGTGGCAGACAGATGATAACCGAATAAGGAAATACCAAATTGAGGTGCTGAAGAGTTATGTTTATGTTTTTACGCCAAAAGGCGACATTATTCAAATGCCACTTCGGAGTACTGCGCTGGATTTTGCTTACCGAATACACGAGATGGTGGGGCATCGGTGCGTTGGGGCAAAAATTAACCAAAAGATGGCGAAAATAGAAACAGAACTAAAAAATGGGGATTTGGTGGAAATACTCTGTGGAACCAAGAAGAATGTTAATGAAGATTGGCTGGCGATTGCCAAAACAGTTGGGGCAAAAGGACATATCAGGAAAGCAGTCCAACAAAAAAACCGAAGTTAGTCTTTTTTATATTGATAGAATCTGGGGTTGACGGCGGCGAGAAGAGTCATCAGTAGAGCTTTGGGGTTTTGGTGCCAGCGGCGGGTGGAGTGGTAGTTCCAGCAATCGGAAAAGCGATCGTATTTTAGACGATTTTGGCTTAGTTTTTGGCTAAGGAGCTGATCGTCAAGAGCATTATGATCGGGGCTTAAAAAACCGTCGAGACGGTGCATAACCGAACGGCGAATGGCAAGATTGGGGCCGACTAATAAGTGGTAACCCTTAAAGAGAGGAAAGTAGAGATCTCCCAGGGGAAAAGCGATGATCATCATCAGTTTCCAGAAGAAATTGCCGTCGTGAGAACGCCAGGGACCGCCGCAAGCGGCTAAATCAGGGTCATTATTAAAATGATTTATGATATTTTTTATCCAATCTTTTGGATAAATACAGTCAGCATCGGTTCGAATAATCAGGTCGCCAGAAGACCCTCTCCAGGCTTTTTCAATGGTGGGGATAATCCCCTTCTGCGACTGATAAAGAATTTTTATCGGTAATTTTGATTGGTAAGATCGGGCGATGGCCACAGAACGATCAGTAGAATTGTTATCGCAAACAATAACCTCATCAGGCGAGAGTGATTGACAGACGAGGGAATCCAGACAGGCCGGAAGATATTTTTCTTCATTAAAGACAGGAATAGTGATGCTAGTTTTCATTGATTGATTTTTTCATTAAAAGCCGGCGATAGCTATTGGCAAATCGGTGGGCTTCGTCGCGAAGCTGTTGCAGTAAGCGGAGAGCAGAAGAACGAAGAGGCAGATTGATTTCGACCCAACGATCGGGGGTTTTTAGAATTATAGTCTCAAATTTTTTGGCGAGGCCAATTAAAAACGGAAGGTCCTTCGACTCTCTACGTTCGCTCAGGATGACAGCGGAAGCTGCTGTCACTTGGGGTTTGCCGCCGTCGACCAAAATCAAATCAGGTGTCCCCCACTCCGGATGCTGAAGACGACGGAAGACAATTTCTTTGATCATTAGTTGATCATCAGGAGTTTGTTGGGAGTAGATTTTAAATTTGCGATATTGGGATTTGTCGAGACGGCCGTTTTGGAAAACGGTCATCGAGCCAACAAAATAATGATGCCCAAGCTGGGAAATATCGAAAGCCTCGATACGATTTAAAAGAGAAAGAGACGAGCAATAAGGTAAGAGAAGCGTTTTGAGCTCGGAAATCGCTTTGGAGGATTCGTCTTCGGGAAGGTCGATTTTTTCATACAAAGCATGAAGATGATGCCAGCCGGAGACAACATAATTAATGGCCGCCAACTGATTACGGGCGATAATGGCTGATTCAAAATTTTCGATTTGGGAAAATTGTTTGATTTGATGTTGGAGTTGGCGTTGAAGGGATTTAAAATTGCCGTTGAGGATTTTTTTTATTTTACCGATGGTTTGGCGATAGGTTTTTTGATCGGGGCTGGGACCGGGACAAAGATGAAGATGACAGTAGAGACAGTTGGTTTTGGGATGAGACTCCAGAGAACGGTAAGGGAAAATCCGGCGGATGATACGCAGAAGGGTGCGAACGGAGCCGGCGCTAGGGAAAGGACCATAGATATCGGTGTTGGCGGGAATTTTGGTTTTTTGAGCGGCAAAGATTCGGGGAATAGATTCCCGGGTAATGCAGATATATAAATAGCCCTTATCGTCGGTTAAAAGAGAGTTATATTTCGGCTGATGTTTTTTGATAAGGCTGGATTCCAAAATTAAAGCTTCGATTTCGGAGCCAACGATTTGATAGTCGATGTGGGCGATTTGAGAGACTAGAGTGGCAGTTTTGGGGCCAAGAGCATCGTCGCGCTGGAAATATTGGGAAACCCGTTTTTTGAGATTAACAGCTTTGCCGATATAAATAATTTCGCCATTTTTGTTGCGATAAATGTAGATACCGGGATCGGATGGAAGTGATTGATAATCGAGCATAAACGAAGTAATTATACAAAAATTGACTATTTATAGACCATAAGATAAAATTCTGACCATGAAAATTAAGACTCCGGAAGGAGATAGGGCGGTTAGGTTATTTTTGGATTTAACTGATGCAACGGCGCGGACAGTAGCGGCGAAGGCAGTGATTGCAAGTAATACGGGTTTTAATTTGGTTGAAAAGTGTAAGGTGGCAGGAAAACTTGACCCGGAAGATTTTGAGTTTTTCTGCTTGTTACAGCCGAGACGAGTTAGGATGCGCGGTTAATGGCGGCAGAGAGGTAGCGGCCAGTGTGGGAGGTAGGGCAGGCGGCGATATCGGCAGGTGAACCGGCGGCGACGAGATAGCCTCCTTTATCGCCCCCTTCGGGACCAAGATCGATAACCCAATCGGAATTTTTGATAACGTCTAAATTGTGCTCAATAACGACGACGGTATTGCCCATGTCGACCAGCCGACGAAGAACTTTAATCAGGCGATCGACATCGTAGAAGTGGAGACCAGTAGTCGGTTCGTCGAGGACGTAAAGAAGCCGGCCATTAATTTTTTTGACCAATTCGCGGCTAATTTTCAGGCGCTGGGATTCGCCGCCGGAAAGAGTGTTGGAGGGCTGGCCAAGCTGAAGATAGCCCAAACCGACTTCCTGAATAGTGGTTAATTTTCTTTTAAGACTGGTAATATTTTTGAAAAAATCGGCGGCTTCATCAACGGTTAGCTTGAGGATTTCGGCAATATTTTTGCCCTTGTAAAAAACTTCCAGGGTTTCTTCTTTGTAACGGGTACCATGACACTGATCACAAGTGACGTAAATATCGGGTAAAAACTGCATTTCAACCTTGATCTGCCCCTGACCCTCACAGGCCTCGCAACGACCACCCTTGACATTAAAGGAAAAACGACCGGAACCAAAGCCACGGATTTGGGCCTCGGTGGTTTGGGAAAGAAGCTGGCGGATATCGTCGAAAATTTTTGTATAAGTGGCGGGATTGGAACGAGGGGTGCGGCCGATGGGCGATTGGTCGACCAGGAGAACGTCGGCGAGTTGATCGCAACCAGTAATTTTATCGAACTGACCGATAGTTCCGTAATAAGACCCAAGGATTTGCTTGCGGACACCGCCATAAAGAGTGTCGTGGACAAGGGTAGATTTGCCGGAGCCGGAAACCCCGGTGACGGAAATTAGTTTGTTAAGAGGGAAATTAACATTGATGTTTTTGAGGTTCCATTGATGGCAGTTGGAAATGAAAACCCCCCTCGATCCCCCCTTGACAGGGGGGAGGTTGTCTTGTTGATGATTGGATACGGTTAGTTTACCCGAGAGGTATTTGCCGGTGAGGGATTGGGGATTTTTTTCGATGTCGGCAAGAGTACCCTGGGCGACAATTTCGCCACCGTTTTTGCCGGCATATAGGCCAAAATCAACAATGTGATCGGCATGGCGGATAACATCCTCATCGTGTTCGACGACAACAACGCTGTTGCCCAAATCGCGGAGACGCTGGAGGGTGGCAATAAGACGATCGTTATCACGGGAATGAAGACCAATGGTCGGCTCGTCAAGAATATAGAGAACACCGGTAAGCCCGGTGCCAATTTGGGAAGCCAAGCGAATACGCTGGGATTCGCCGGAAGAGAGGCTACCGGCTTCGCGGTCGAGAGAGAGATAGTCTAAACCAACGGCCAAAAGAAATTCCAACCGGGAAAGAATTTCTTTCTTGATCGGCTCTAAAATTTCGGTTTCTTTGGAGCTTTGAAAGTCAAGGTGATTGATCCATTCGTTTAATTTTTCAATCGGATACTGACAAACTTGATTAATATTCTGGCCGCCGACAGTAACCGACAAGGCTTCGGGGTTGAGACGGGAACCGTGGCAGACGGGGCAATCCTCGCGAATCATTAGTTTTTCCAATTCATCACGGACAACTTCAGAAGTGGTCGAGACATAACGACCTTCAAGCATTTTTGCCTTCCATTCGGGAAATTTTGAACGATCAATCTGAAACTTCGAACCAAGACCCTTGCAGTCAGGGCAGGCGCCGGCGGGAGAGTTGAAGGAAAATAATGATGGCTCGATGGCCGGGAGAGAAAGATTGCAAACCGGACAGGCATAATTTTCGGAATAGAGGGTGTCGGTAAATTTTTTGGGGTCAAGCGGAAAATCAAAACCATCGCTTTCGACGAGGGAAGCGATGGCCAGGCCGTTGCTTAGTTTCATGGCCTGTTCGACATCGTCGATCAGGCGATTACGAGTCGAGGCCTCGTTTTTGAGAGCATCGACATTAAGCGAAACGCGGTCGATAACGACATCGAGATTATGTTTGTTGGTTTTGGTCAGACCGAAATCAGAATAAAGATCGACAAGACGGTTATCGGCGCGAATCCATTTGTAGCCCTGTTTACGAAGGTTTTCAATTAATCCCCTAAAATCGCCGTTTTTGTTGCGAACAAGCGGGGCCAAGATCAAAAAACGGCAGACATTAACACCAAAAACCAAGGGGTGAACCATCTCAAGGAGCTGGTCGACGATTTGCTTGCTGGTTTGGGGAATAACTTCACGGCCGCAATGGGGACAGTGGGGGTGGCCGACGCGGGCAAAAAGAAGACGAAGGTAATCGTAAATTTCGGTGACAGTGCCGACGGTGGAGCGGGGGTTGTGAGAAATGGCTTTTTGATTGATAGCAATGGACGGCGATAAACCTTCGATCAGATCAACTTCGGGACGGTGGAGGTTGCCCAAAAACTGGCGGGCGTAGGAAGATAAGCTTTCGACATAGCGGCGCTGGCCTTCAGCAAAAAGAGTATCGAAAGCCATACTGGATTTGCCGGAACCAGAAACGCCGGTAAAAACGACCAACTGATTTTTGGGAAACTCAAAAGAAATATTTTTGAGATTGTTTTCCCGAGCACCTTTGACGATGATGTTGGATAATGACGACATAGAAAACCTCCCCTACTGGGCTTCCCGACGCTATCGGTCGGGAGTAAGTGTATTGTAGCAGATATTCGGGTTTTGTTTGGGAGGAAGTTGACCAACGGTTAAAAAATTTATATAATGGGGTTGTAAGAAGTTAGGAGGGACGGTGAATCCTATGTCTTAACCGCTTAGGTGCACCCGTTCAGAAAGCTCCTAACTTTTTGCGTTTATAGGAGATATTTGGGTTTTGTTTGGGGAGGAATTGCAATGAAGGTAGTGGTTTGATATATTACAAGAGTTAATTTAATTGAAAAAATATGCCAAGAAATACTGAAAAAGGCTTAGGAGTGGATAACCGTTCTAGTTTTTTTATTGAAGGACAATTGAAAAGATATGAAATTCCGGCGATGTTGAGGGCGGCAGGTAAATGCGGATTAACAATGACGGTTGACCGTCGGCATCCGGATCCGAACATCGGAGTTGATGATAAGCATTTTTATGTCAGGGTTAATCTTGGCGACAGTTACGTTAACGCCCTAGGTTTTTGGGAAGAGGTAAAGAAGTTGGAAAACGGATTTTAAAAAATTTTTTAGATTTTTTCGATATCGCGGATTTTGTCGCGGAGCTTAATCGCTTCCTCGAAATTAAGGTCGGTAGCCAGGGAACGCATCTGCTGACGGAGACCGGTAACTAGCTTTTTGCGCTGGGGTGGAGTCAGGGACAGGGGGTCAACATCGAGGTTAAATTGGTTGGCGTTGATATCAACAGGAGTTTCGATAATTTTGGGCCGGATAGATTTGATAATAGTCTGGGGAGTGATGCCGTGGTCCTGATTATATTTTAATTGGAGACGACGGCGGCGATTAACTTCGGCGATAGCCTGGCGCATAGCGTCGGAGATGTCATCGGCATAGAGAATCACCGAACCGGCAATGTGGCGGGAAGCCCGGCCCATAATCTGAATAAGAGAAGAGCGGGAGCGTAAAAAGCCCTGATTTCCGGCATTTAAGATAGCGACTAGAGAAACTTCGGGCAAATCAAGACCCTCACGGAGAAGGTTAATGCCGACCAAAACATCGAAATCACCGGCGCGAAGTTTGTCGAGAATATTGGAACGTTCAAGAGTGTCGATATCGGAATGAAGATAGGCAACCTTAAAAGGGATACCGGTCTTGGAAGCATCGGCAAGATAAGTGGCCAACTCTTCGGCCATGCGTTTGGTAATGGTAACCACTAAAGTCCGTTCTTTTTGGGCGACCCGAGCGGCAATTTCCCTGATAAGATCAGGGATTTGGCCGTTTTCCGGGCGAATTTCGATAGGAGGATCGACCAGGCCGGTGGGACGAATAATTTGTTCGACAACTTGATTGTTAGAATTCTGAATTTCATAGTCGTCGGGGGTGGCGGAGACATAGATAACATTACCAACGCGGGAGTTGAATTCAGCAAATTTCAGCGGCCGATTATCAAAGGCCGAAGGGAGACGGAAGCCAAAGTCAACCAGGGTCTGTTTACGGGCGATGTCGCCATGGTACATGCCACGGATTTGAGGAATGGTAACGTGGGATTCGTCGATAACGGTAAGAAAGTTTTTACCCCAAAGATGGTTAAAATAATCAAGAAGGGTGTAAGGCGGATCGCCGGGGCGGCGATTGTGCTCAAAGTAAATCGAATAATTTTCGATACCGTTGACGTAGCCTAATTCCTGAAGCATTTCGAGATCATATTCGACGCGTTGCTCCAGACGATGAGCTTCAAGGATTTTATTTTGGGACTTAAACTCTTCGACACGTTCATAGCAGTCGGAGCGAATTTTTTTGAAGATTTCGGTAAAATCTTTACCAGAGGAGCCGACAAACTGTTTGGCCGGATAGAGGATAAAATGATCGACGGAAAATTCCTTGCCGGAAAAGGGATGACGTTCGATAATTGATTTAAGGACACCATTTTCGAATTCCAAAACCAAAATCCAATCCTGGGAAGAGGGCCAAATTTCGACGATCTCTCCCCTCACCCGGAAGGTAGACCGTTTAAATTCAAGTTCGGAACGGGAATAAAAAAGGGAAACAAAAGCTTCAAAAAGAGAACGACGGTCCCAAGACTGACCAACAGCTAATTCGATGGTTTTACCGCTAAACTCAACGGGGTCGCCGATATTGTAAATACAGCTGACAGAAGCGATGATGATATTATCGGGGCCGGAAAAAAGATTGGAAGTGGCTTCAAGACGAAGTTTGTCGATAAGATCGTTGATTTCGACTTCTTTGGCAATGTAGGTGTCGGAAGCGGGAAGATAGGCTTCGGGCTGATAATAGTCATAATAAGAAACAAAATAGGAGACTTTGTTAGTGGGGAATAATTCCTTAAATTCCTGATAAAGCTGACCGGCGAGAGTTTTGTTGTGGGAGATGACCAGGGTCGGTAGCTGGGTCTGTTGGATAACATTGGCGACGGTAAAAGTTTTACCGGAGCCGGTGACACCCAAAAGGGTTTGGTGTTTTTGGCCGGAGTTAAGGCCGTTGACTAATTTAGCGATGGCCTGGGGCTGGTCGCCGGAAGGCGAATAGCCGGACTTTAATTGGAAAGACACAAGAGATATTTTACCTTATTTGGGGACAAAGTCGGCGCCGCATTTCCGGTTCATGGGCGGGACAGGCTTGGGCCTCGCCGAAAGAGGGATAATTTCCCGGAAGAAGATCGACAAAAGCGGGAGGAAGCGGATAGGTGATTCTAATTGTCCCCGGTTGACGACAGCCGGGCATATCGCAACCGTTAAAGACGTGGGTGGGATCAATCGCGCATTTTAAAAATTCAGAAAAAACTGACATCGTGATAATTATAACAAAGGACATGTGCTAAAGTGATTAGGTAGATGCTGACGAAAGTGAAGAGTGCGGCGAATTACGGATTGAAGGCGGTGGAGATTGAGGTTGAAGTGAACGTGGCGGATAAGGGATTTCCGGGTTTTGGAATAGTAGGGCTGGCCAGCAAAGCGGTAGACGAAGCCAGGGAAAGGGTGAAAACGGCGATTATTAATTCCGACGTGGAATTTCCGGAGGCCAAAATTACGATTAATCTGGCACCAGCTGACCTGCCCAAGGAAGGGGCCTGCTACGATTTGCCAATGGCGGTGGGAATACTGGGAGCCAGCGGCGAGCTAAATATTCCAAAAAGCAAGGCATATTTTTATGGAGAATTGTCACTTGACGGAGGGTTGAGACATACTCGAGGCGTGTTTTTGCTGGCGATATTGGCTAAAGAACAGGGAATAGAAGAACTGTATGTACCAAGACTTTGCGCCAACGAAGCCAGTGTAATTGGAGGAATAAAGATTTTTCCGGTAGATAATTTAAAATCGTTGATCCGACACCTGCGGGGGGAAAAACCGATTGAGCCGTTAAACTATGTAGACAGGGACGAATTGCTGACAGAAATAGAACCGGAATTTGATTTTTGTGAAATTTTGGGCCAAGAACAGGCGAAAAGAGCTTTAGAAATTGCGGCGGCGGGAGGACACAATATTTTTATGATGGGGCCGCCGGGCTCGGGAAAAACAATGTTGTCCCGAGCAATACCGGGGATATTGCCGAATTTAACGGAAAAGGAGAGTTTGGAAGTAACAAAAATTTACTCAATTACCGGGAATATTCCTCCGGGCGGGTCGCTGGTGCGGAAACGGCCATTTAGATCGCCGCACCACACGACTTCACAAGTAGGATTGATCGGCGGAGGGAGCAATCCGAGGCCGGGAGAAGTGTCGATGGCCCATCGGGGGGTATTGTTTCTAGATGAATTTCCGGAATTTGGCCGGGGAAGTTTGGAGGCGATGCGCCAGCCGATGGAAGATGGATATGTAACGATTTCCCGGGCAGCGGGAACAGTGGCTTATCCGGCCCAGTTTATGCTGACAGCGGCGGCTAATCCCTGCCCGTGCGGGTTTTTGGGTGATCCGAAAAAACAATGCCGGTGCAGTGTCCATCAAATTATGAGTTATCAAAAAAAATTATCAGGGCCGATTATGGACCGAATTGATTTACATCTGACGGTGCCGGCGGTAGATGTCAACAAACTGATGATTGATGCCAAGAATAAAGGCGGAGGGGAAAAGTCGGCGACGATTAAAGAAAGAGTATTGCGGGCAAGAGCAATCCAAAGTGACAGGTTTAAGGACAAACCGAATGTCCATTGCAATTCGGACATGAGAAACGTCCACCTAAAAGAATATGCCAAGTTGACTGACAGTGCAAATTTACTTCTAAAACAGGCGGTAAATAAGTTTTCGTTGTCGGCGAGAACTTATTTTCGTTTAATAAAGGTTGCCAGGACAATTGCCGATTTGGAGGGAAGCGAGGTTATCGGCGAAAAACAAGTGGCAGAAGGGTTGCAATATCGTGTAAGAAATGAAAATTGAAAATTATAAAAAAGGGAAAAGCGGGGAGGAGGTGGCGAGAAAGTATTTGGAAGAAAAAGGAATGGAGATGATAGAAATGAATTTTGAAAATAAATTAGGAGAAATTGATTTGATTATGCAAGACGGTGATTGGCTGGTGTTTGTGGAAGTGAAATATAAAAGCGACGACCACCGGGGAAGGCCGGAGGAAATGATCGGATGGGGAAAATTGAAACAGGTAAGAAGAGTGGCGGAAAGTTATTTAATGTTTTTCCCAGGAATGAGGAAGAAATTTGAAAAATACCGTATTGATGCGGTGTGTATTTTAGGAGAAGAAATAAAATATTACAGGAATTTATATTAGTAATGTATAGCTGGAAAAAGTGGAAAATTGGAGAAATCGGAGGGGATATTTTTCCAAAACAATTAAAAAATATTCCCAACTGCCCGAAAAAATTGTATTTCCGGGGAAGGTGGCGGGAGGAGGTTTTTGAAAAAGTGCTGGCAATAGTCGGCAGTCGGGCGATGAGCCGGTATGGAAGTGAGGTGGTGGAAAAACTAATGCCGGGGCTGGTGGCCGATAAAATAACGGTAATTTCGGGGTTTATGTACGGGGTGGATGCCAAGGCGCATAAGGAATGTTTGGATTTGAGCGGGACGACGGTGGCGGTATTGGGCAGCGGCCTTGACTGCCTTTACCCGGCAGAAAACGACGAACTGTATGAGGAAATATTAAAAAAAGATGGGCTGGTAATTTCGGAATATGAGCCTGACTTTAAGCCAACATTGTGGAGCTTTCCCCAGAGAAACCGGATTGTGGCGGGATTGGCCAACAAGGGAGTGGTAGTAGTAGAGGCAGGAATGAAGTCGGGCAGCCTAATTACGGCAGATATGGCCAAAAAAATTGGCAGGAGAATTTGGGCAGTGCCGGGAAATTTGATGGCGGCCAACAGCCAGGGGACAAATTGGCTAATCAGAACCGGAGCGGCGAAAATTCTGACGGCAGTGGAAGAAATTACGGAAAGGCCGGCGGAACAAAAACAAATGGAACTGTTTGATCAGAATTTTGATGAGCAGGAAAAGTTAATTTGGAAAAAGCTGGAAGTTGAACCGGCAACAACCGATGAGCTGGCGGCAGGGAGCGGGCTAAATGTGTCGGAAATATCGGTAAAATTATCGATGATGGCAATGAAAGGATTGGTGGAAGAGGATGGGGGGAAGTTTTATGCGGTAAAATAAGACCATGAGTGAAAAATCCATTGGAATATTTGAAAATAGATTTGGAAAAATTGATAAAGAATTGATGCGCCAATATAAGGCTGGAGAAATTTCAATTGAACAATTATTTCAGTTGGTTTCGGCAGGAGAGGGGAAGGGGAAACCTCACGGAGGAGCTTCAGCCGGTCTGGAAGTACCAAAAAAAGGAAAGGTTTTTAGTATTTACCGTGGTGGAGGAAGGAATAGAACGATTCCACCTAGAAACAAACACTAAAGATAGGGGGTCCAGTCGGAAATAGGGGCGGTGTTGCCAGCGACAAAATTGACGGCGTAAAGGAAAACAGCCGGTAAGAGAAGAAAAAAGATTAATTTAAATCCCCGGCTCCGAAGAAAACGACGGAAAGCAAGAAAGGCAAAAGGGTAAATCGGAACAGCATAGCGGCTGATATCCCGGTGGGCTACCAGAGACAGAGCCAGACAAAACAGGAAAGGAAAAAGACTAACCGAAGAAAAACGATAACGGCGGAAAAGATAATAAACGGCAGAAAAAGAAAGAAGATAGACATAGAGGTTGTCTTCAAGCCAAATCGAGCCGATCCAGGAACGGGTGCTGATGAAGGCCAGATAAGGGAAGGAATTAAGGTGGATATTGTCACCGCTATGAAAATAGGCCCAAAAATCGCCAGTTTGAAGGTAATAATTGTAGAACATGGCGAGAATGGCGGCAGGCGTCAAGAGAAAGAAAAAATATTTTGGAAGTAATTGAGAAAGTGACATTTTCCGGTAAAAAAGATCACGGAGCATCAGGACGAAATAGGCTAAGGTTAAAATAATTCCTGGACTTTTAAATGTTTGGGCAAGAGCGGCAAAGATGGCGGCCAAAAAATAACGATTCTTACGGAAAGCAACAATAGATGACAAGATCAGGGCGAGAAACCAGGTTTCGGGAGCACCGATGAGTCGAAGAACAAAAAGACGGGCGGGGAGAAAAATAAAAACCAGGGAAAGCCAGAAGGATTGTTTGATGGAAACAAAAAGGCGAAAAAACTCAAAGACAGCCAAGGAGAGAAAAACCGAACCGGAAAGAGTGGCCAGGAGCATAGCTTTGGGGCCGGTGGTAAAAAGATGGAAGAAACGGATTAAGAGCGGGTAGCCGATGAAATGGGCGGGATAATATTCGTGGGGCTGGGGTAAAGAAAAACTGGAACCGATGCAGGATTTGACATAACCACATTTGGCGACAGCCATATAGTTTGGGCCGTCGTAATTGGCAAAAATAGTTTCGAGAGAAGTGTCGGGAAAGCCGATTTTAGTAGGCAAGTGGAAATAGAAGAAAAACCAAAAACCGACAGAGGCGAAAACGGTGACAAGGGAGAGAAGAAGACGGGACTTAAATCTGGTAAAATTCATCTGTTTTAATTGTACTACACGGCCCCATCGCCCACCACGGCGGGCGGGGTCTAGTGGTTTGGCCCCATCGTCTAGAGGCCTAGGACAGTTGGTTTCACCCTACGGGTGATCACCCGAAGGGTGACTCATCAAAAATGGAGTACGTTTATTTTATTCAAAGCCAGAAAGATAAATCGGTTTATGTCGGTTCGACTTTGGATTTAATCAAAAGGTATCGAGAGCATAATTCAGGGCAGTCAACTTACACAAAATCAAGGATTCCTTACAAACTTGTTTACTACGAGGCTTATTTATCAAAAAAGGCGGCTTTAAAAAGAGAAATAGAACTTAAAAAGAGTTGGAGCAAAAAAGAAGAGATTCTAAAAAGATTGGCGGTATAATAAACAGGATCAGTTTTGGCCCCATCGTCTAGAGGCCTAGGACAGTTGGTTCTCATCCAACTAACCGCGGTTCGAATCCGCGTGGGGTCACAGAAAACCAAAAATGGGGCCCGAGGGCCCCATTTTTTTTGATAACGAAAGATAAGTTAATATCCGCTGTTACCACCGAATCCACCACGAGAATAGTTGTCCTGGCGGGGAGGACGGTCGGCCATAGGCCGGGCTTCGTTGACGGTAATAGTGCGACCGTCAAGTTCTTTGCCGTTGAACATATCAATGGCGGCCTGAATCTCGGCTTCGTCCATTTCAACAAAACCAAAACCACGGGATTTACCAGTGAATTTGTCCTTAATAACTACCGCGGAAACGACTTTCCCAGCCTGGGAAAACGCCGCAGCCAATGAATCATCGGTTGTACCCCAAGAGAGGCCGCCGATATATAGTTTTTTTACCATGCTTGGCTAAAAAAAATAATAAACTGTAGCGACCTAAGAAAAATGACTTCCCAAAATCCCTACGGGGGATATTTTAACTTAAATCATCAAAAAAGTCTTTAAGATGAAACTTTGGGGCTAAAAGCTAAGATAGGGAACGGCTTTGCGGGGCAAGCCAAGGTAGGCAAGATGAAGAAAATTCAAATGGCTTTGGAGACGGGCGTCGATGACCCGTCGGGCAAGAACCGGGCCAAGGCCGGGAACTTTGAGAAGGTTCCAGTAAGAGGAAGAGTTGAGATTAACCGGAAAAAACTTAGGGTGAGCATTGGCCCAGAGGGTTTTGGGGTCAGTGGTTTCGGAAAGATTGCCGGCGGAATCGAGAGGTAGATCAGCGGGAGAAAACCGATAAAAACGCATGAGAAAATCGGACTGGTAAAGGCGGTGTTGGCGGACAAGTGAGGCGGGGGGCAGATGTTCGAGGGGAGTTTGGGGAATAGGGCGAAAGGCGGAGAAAAAAACCCGCTTGAAATTAAAATTTTGGTAGAGGAGGTGGGTGGTTTTGATAAAATCAGAATCGGATTCCTGACTGGCGCCAACAACAAATTGGGTGGTAAGACTGGGAGTTTTTAGGCCGTAATTTTTAATTTGACGGAGTTGTTTCCGAATTTCAAAAAGAGTGTCGAAAAAGCCGGTTTTTAGGCTTTTATCGGGAGAAAGAAGTGAAAGACCTGCTTGAGTCGGCGATTCGATATTGAGAGAAAGGCGGTTGCAGGTTTTGATGGCCTGGCGGATAACCGAAGAGGACGAGCCGGGCATAATTTTGAGATGGATATAACCGCGATAACGGTCGCGACGGCGGAGGATATCGACGGTTTCCAGCATCCGGGTCATGGTGTAATCGGGGTGGGCGGCAATGCCGGAAGAAAGAAACAGGCCTTCGACCAGACGGCGGCGATGAGCAGAGATGAAGGCCGAAGCCATTTCGTCGGGAGTGGCAGTAGTGCGAGGGCAGTCGCGGCCGGCGCGAAAAGCGCAGTAGCGGCAATTATTTTTGCAGGAATTAGTTTGGAGAACTTTAAAAAGACGACAGGTGTGGCCGTTGACTTTGGCGTGGTAGACGCCGGGAATATTGGTGGTTAGGCCGAAGTCACGTGGGCCGCAGGTGTCGTATTGGGCGTCGGGACCGAGAATGGAAATTTTGGAGTAAAGATCCATGGGAAATCCCCCTTAGTCCCCCTTTGAAGAAAGGGGGAGATAAAAATTTGTATAGAAGATATTACCCGAAGAAAAGACGAAGTGTCAAGAGGAAGAGTATAATAAAAGCGTGGAGGTAGGAGGGTATCTGGCCGATAAGGCAAAAGAAAAAGATGTGGCGCAAGTAAGGAGGTTGCCGGAGCATTTGATAAGGGCAATTGTTTGGGGAACGGTGGATGAAGCGAGAGGGGCAATGGGAGAGATCAGGGCGATGGAAAGAGGGCAAAAACAGGTACTTTTGGGCGAAGCGGGAAGAGAGTTATTGGCTGATTTGAGAGCAAGTCACGGAAAATAGCGATTGATTTTGGCCAGCCAGTCGCGGATAGGAATTTTTTGGGGACAATGGGATTCACATTGGCCGCAGTGACGGCAATTGGAGGCTTTTTGGATATCCGGCAGGCGCAGGTAATCTTTGAGGCTAAGGTCAAAACCAAACATGTGACTGTCGTTGTAGAAAATAAAATTACGGGGGATATTAACGCCAAAAGGACAGGGAAGACAATATTTACAGGTAGTGCAGGGGATGGGCGAGTATTTTAAGTAGGCGGATTTGACTTTTTGGATCAGGGCCAGATCGTCGGGAGAAAGACTGCCGGGCAGAGAACGGGAAGCAGAGTCGAGATTTTGTTTTAATTGATCCAAATTGCTCATACCGCTTAAGACGGTGGCCACTTCGGGGTGATGCCAAATCCACTGAAGCGACCATTCAACCGGAGAACGTTTGACCGGGGAAGAATCCCAGAGAGATTGGATTTGGGAATTGGCGATAGCCAATTTGCCGCCCTTAAGCGGCTCCATAATAACGACGGCCACTCCCCTAGCGGCGGCGTATTCTAGACCCTTTTTTCCGGCCTGATAATTTTCGTCCATGTAGTTGTACTGGATCTGGCAAAAATCCCAATGATCAGTAGCATCTATAATTTCCTTAAATAAGGGAAGATTATCGTGAAAGGAAAAACCAAGATGGCTGATCTTGCCGGATTTGACGGCTTTCTGACCCCAGGAAATCAGGTCGAATTTCTGGACAACCGGCCAGGTAGACGAATAAATATTGTGAAGCAAATAAAAATCAAGGTGGTCGGTTTGAAGTTTTTGGAGTTGGTCAGCCAGAATCCGGTCGGCATCGGCTAAGGAGGTGATTTGCCAAAGAGGGAGCTTGGTGGCGATTTTGACTTTGGCGCGGTAGCCGTCGAGAAGGGCTTTGCCGACGACGATTTCACTTTGGCCGCCGTGATAAACATAGGCGGTGTCCAAATAATTAATACCATGATCAATGGCATAACGGATCAGTTCGATGGCTTGGGGTTCGTCGATGGCGGAATTATCGGGAAGAAGCGGCAGGCGCATGGCGCCAAGACCAAGAGCGGAAACAGAGAAATTAGTTTTGCCAAAAGGGCGGTAGAGCATGAAGTGATTATACAGAAAGCAGGGGCAGCAAGCGGGAACGGGGAACCCCCAGGGGGGGCAGGACGCCGAAGAGGCGTCCTGCCGGAGAGGGGGTTAGCGAAAGATGATTGGCAACATTTGGCGACATGCGGGCGTGGGAGTAGCGGTGGGGGCGAGAGTCGGCGTGGGGGTAACGGTAAAAGTTGGTGTGGGTTCCGGTTGCTGAAGAAACACACAGCAACCGTTAATATAAACTGCCACTGTGTGACCCGGGTTGAGGTCCGAAGCCCTCGCCAAGACGTGGAGTTCCGAAACTCCCTCGGGAATGCTCACCTGAACACTCCCGTGAACAACGGTGGCGCCTTCCAGGAAAAAACCAACCTCGTCGTTGAGGTTGGCGACGGTGATCCTCACGACGTCGCCCGCACCCAATCCGAACAGCCTCCGGCCCCACCAGCCGGTGGGGCTTTGAGGGAACTCATACCAGCACCACGTAGGGGCTTGGGCCCAGCACCTACCGTTAATAAGGATGGCCAGGATGGTCTCCTCGTTTTTAGAGATGAAAACGTTCCCGTCCGCGCTGGCAGTCCCCGACCATCGGCCACATGCTACATCTTCGATGACCTCACCCCATCCAACGCCGAAACATTCCCAATTACGAAACGTGGTGATCTCCACCTGTTGCCCTGTGCGTACGGGAACGCGGATACTGTTGCCGCCTCGAAACCAGCAACTCGATGACCACGGGAGAGGCGTGGGGGTTGGGGTCTGGGCGGTGGCAGAGGGCGCCACCGCGAGGGTGAGGGCCAATACGAGAGAGACGATCACAAAAAAGCGACGCACCATGAAACACCTCCTATGAAAAGTTGAAACCCCACATGGGTTTCTTCAACAAAATAACGAACAAGATTACCTTGTTGAAGAAACCCATAAAAATTTGCTTGCTGCCACTGCAGAATTGATCGATATTAGCCAATATTTGGCCTGTTTATAGACGAGATTGACTAATATAATCAGGATCAATACAGGCAGTGGCCGGTATTGTTAAAGGACAGGGATATTTTACTATAATATAGTATTATTAGCCAGTTTTAGGGGATTATTTCAAAAAATCGAGATTGACGCAAAGCTGGTCTTCCCAGATCATTTCAGGATATTGGTGAAGCATTTGCTTAACGTATTGCCGACGTTCTTCAAAAACTTTTTCGGTGGTGGCTTCAAACTTAATGGTGATATATGGTCCGTTTTGAGAATAACGGAAAACTACCATGCCGTCATTGAAATCGGCTCTGGTGCCGTCATCGCCGGGGATAATCGAATCGTCGGTAATTTGGGCTGAAGGAAAATCTTTTTTGAACTTAACAGCCAGATCGGCGATAACACCTTTCTTTTTGTCATCAGGACAACCGATTTTTATTTCCGGGGAAGAAACATATTTCGGGAAACTTTCGTAGAGTTGGCTTAGAGTCAGATTTTTTTCTGATAAAAATTCCAGGATTCTTAGGGCAGAATATGAACCATCGTCGTGGCCATAGGCATTATCGGCAAAAAAGAAATGACCGGAGAGTTCACCGCCGAAAGCGGCTCTTTCTTCGGCAATTTTGGCCTTGATAAAAGCATGGCCGGTTTTCCAAATGATCGGAGTACCACCGTTGAGCTCGATGACTTTCTTGACAACTTGAGAGCAGAGAGTGTTGTAGATAATTTTGGAATTAGGAAAACGCTCAAGAATTTCCTGGGCAAAAATGGCCACAGCGATATCGTTCCAAAGGACATGGCCTTTTTCGTCGACCAAACCAATGCGATCACCATCACCATCAAAAGCCAAACCCAGGTCGGCTTTTTCCTGGATGACAACTTTGGCTAGTTCGTTCATTAACCGAGAATCGGTCGGATCGGGGGTGCCATCGGGAAAGGAGCCATCAATGTTGGTAAATCTTTCGATGACTTCACACCCGGCACGGCGAAGAATTTCCGGCAGATAAATCCCGGTAGTACCGTGATGAGAGTCAACGACGATTTTATAGCTTCTCTTTAGTCGAACTCTTTTTAAGACATCATTGATATAATCTTCCTTAATATCGGCAGTAGTTGCTTTACCGGGTGTTGAGGATTGATAGTAGTGATCGGATTCGACTAATTGCCGCAGAGCCTGAACTTCGTCGGGGCCGGTGGTTTGAGAATAGCCAATACCTAATTTGAAACCATTGAAATTGTGAGGGTTGTGAGAAGCGGTGATCATGGCGCCGCCATTGGTTTGAAAACGATATTGGCCGTAGTACATCATTTGGGTCATGATGTGGCCGAGATTGATGACGTCGATACCGCAGGAAACGACACCCTTGATAAAGGCGCCTTGAAATTTTTCGCCGGAAAGACGGCAGTCGTGACCACAGACTATTTGATAGATTTTTCGTTTAATTAAAAAAGTACCATAGGCTTTACCCAGGGCTTCAATGTTGGTTTCGTTTAAGTCTTTATCGACGATACCGCGAATATCATAATTACGAAAGATGAGGGGGTTGATTTGCATAGCAAAAGCATATCATAAAGCAATAATGGCATGGTATGATACTGTCCAGATGAAAAGACAAATCAAAGAGATTTTAGGGGGCAGGTGTGATTCGGGGGAGGAAGTGACATCGGAGAGGTTGTTAGAAGATTTTCCAAGGACAAGATACCTTGAGTGCAAAGGTAGATGTGTTACTGTGATGGAAGATGAAAGGGGAGCACACGTGACGTGTCCTAGGGCGTGTGGAGAAGATTGCCTAAGGGCAGGATATCTTAACTGGAAGACGGGGGTGGTTTTAAATCGGGAAACAGGGCCGAAAATTGCAGCCAAGGGGCTGGGGTCAAGACGCCAGTAAGGTATACTAGACTTATGGAGGAAATTAGGGAAGTATTGGCCAGGGTTTTAAAAGAGCTGAAGTTTGGGACGGAAGAGATTAATTTGGAGCATCCGACGGAAGAGAAATATGGAGATTATGCCTGTAATGTGGCGATGGTGATAGCCAAGAAACAAAAAAAGAACCCGATAGAGGTGGCAGAAAAGATCAAGGAAGAGATCCTTCGACAAGCTCAGGATGAATTTTTAGAAAAAATTCAGGTGGCGGGAAGCGGGTTTATTAACTTTTATTTGAAGAAAGATTTCTTGACAAAACAGGCGGAAAAAGCAAACTATGAGATTGAATTCAGAAATGATTTGGCCAGGTACGGAGAAGGGAAAACAGTAGTGATCGACTATTCGGCGCCGAATATTGCCAAGCCGTTTGGGATCGGCCATTTGCGATCAACCAATATCGGCCAGGCGATTTATAACCTCCACAAGATTTTGGGGTGGAAATGCATTGGCGATAATCACCTAGGAGATTGGGGGACGCAATTTGGAAAATTGATTACGGCGATTAAGAAAAATAAGACTGATCTGGACGAACTGACGATTGGGGATTTGGAAAAATTATATGTTAAGTTTCACGAAGAAGCAGAAAAAGATCCAAAACTTGAAGATGAAGCGAGGGAGTGGTTTGCCAAATTGGAAAGGGGCGACGAGGAGGCAAGGAGTTTATGGCAAAAATGCGTTGATATTTCTTTGGCGGAATTTGACAGGGTGTACCAACGGCTGGGAGTAAAAATCGACGTGGCTTACGGGGAATCGTATTATGAAAAAATGTTGCCGGAAGTAATTGAAGAAGTCAAAAAAAGAGGCTTGGCAAAAAAAAGCGAAGGGGCGCTGATTGTCGAATTACCGGGAATACCGCCGGCAATGATTGAAAAATCTAACGGAACAACGACATATTTTACCCGTGATCTGGCGGCAGTGAAATTCAGAAGAGACAACTGGAACCCCGGCAGAATTATTTACGAGGTTGGGGCCGACCAGACATTGCATTTTAGACAATTGTTTGAAGTGGCCAAAATGATGGGCTGGAGTGACAATTGCCAAATGGTGCATGTGGCCCACGGCTTGATCCGTTGGGCCGAAGGAAAATTTTCCACCAGAAAGGGCCAGACAATCCATTTGGAGGAGGTGCTGAAAAAGGCAGTAGAGGAGGCGAAGAAAGTAGTGGCGGAAGTGAAAAAAGGGAAAAAGATGGGGAAAGAAGAAAAAGCAGAAATGATTGAAGCGGTGGCAATTGGAGCGGTGAAGTTTAACGATCTATCTCAAGACCCGAAAAAAGATATTATTTTCGATTGGGAAAAGGTGATGAGCCTGCAGGGCGATAGCGGACCGTATTTGCAATATACCCTGGCCCGATGCCGAAGTGTGCTGGAAAAAACTGAAATTAAAGAACAGAAAAATATCGGGGAAACTCCGAGGGAAATCAACGAGGAAGAAGAAAAATTATTGCGGCAACTGGCTAGGGTTGAGGAAAAAATTGTGGAAGCGGCGGAGAGATTTTCGCCGGCAGTGCTGGCAGAATATTTGTTGAAAGTAGCAAGAGACTATAACGAATTTTATGGTAAAAACAGGATAATTAATCAGCCTGAAGAGGTCTGGAGAGTGTTTCTGACCAGAACGACAATGAGCGTGCTGGAAACAGGATTGATGATATTGGGAATAAAAGTAGTTGAAAGAATGTGACCAGAGAGTTTTGGCTGTGGATAGTGTTGCCGCTGGTGGGCTGGGCCGGACCGGGGGATTTTTTTGAGTTGCCAAAAGTGATTTTGTTGGCAGTGGTAGTGGCTTGGGAAATAATCATTGGGGTAAAAAAACAGGAGTGGAAAGCGGGGCCGATAATTAAAAAGGCAATAGGTTGGTGGCTGGTGTTGCTGGCCGGGACACTGATTAATGGGTCAGACCGGGTAAGCTGGTGGGGGCAACCGTATCGGCATCAGGGATTGGTTTTACAATTGATTTATATTGTCTGGGCAGGATTGGTGGCGGTTAGGAGTAACAATAAATTGATTGGTTGGGGCGGAATTGGGTTGGCAGTAACGACGTTGATTTTTGGTAATGGCGGAACCACGGGACATCCGGCTTTTGCCGGCGGGTATCTGGCAATGGCCTGGGGCTTTGGAGGATGGTGGATGGCGTGGCCGTTGGTGGCAGCGGCAGTAGGGGCGACAAGGTCGCGGGGGGCAATTTTGGCACTGGCGGCGGTAACCGTGGGAAGAATTTTGATGAAAACAAAAAATTTGATGGTAAGAGCGGTAATAATTTTGACAGTAATAGCGGTGGTAATAGCCGTTTATCCACAGAAGCAAGTGTCGACTTTCGACCGAAGGGAAACGATTTGGGCTAGAGGCTGGAAGGCGGTGTGGCAAAAACCAATCTTTGGCTGGGGGGCAGAAGGATTTGAAAAAGCATTTCGGGCTAATTTAGGGGAGAAAGATTTTGATTTGAAAAATATCAGAGTGGATCGGGCACATAATGAATTTCTGGAAATAGCGGTCAACAGCGGGCTGACGGGGCTGGCAATTTACGGGTGGATGCTGGGAAGTATTGGATTAAAACTGTGGAAAAATAGGAATAAAAGCGAAGCAGTGGCGGTTTTTTTCGGGTTGATAGCCTATTTTACTGTTGCCATGGTAAACGTGGTAAACGTCAATGGCCAGTTGTTTTTTTGGACGATGGCGGGGATGGCCGACGGACTTGGGAAAAAAGATGCTGGTAAATCTGGGAATAGTGGTCAACAGGGATAAACCTGATCGATTTTTTGACTTCGGAGGGAACATCAACCAGCGACTTGCGGTTGTCAGCAGGAATAAAAATAGTGGTTAGACCGGCGCGATGAGCGGCAATGGCTTTTTCCTTGAGGCCGCCGATTTCCAAAACATTGCCCCGAAGAGTAATTTCGCCGGTCATACCAACATCCCGGGGAACGGGATGGCCGGTAAGGGCAGAAATGAGGGCAGTGGTAATGGCACTGCCGGCGGAAGGGCCATCTTTGGGGGTAGCGCCTTCGGGGACGTGGATATGGATATCGGTTTTATGGAAATCGGTTTTAAGGCCAAAAGTTGTTGACTGGCTACGGACATAAGAAAGAGCGGCTTGGCAGGATTCTTTCATCACCGAACCGAGCTTGCCGGTGAGGATTAATTGGCCGCGGCCGGGCATAAGGTTGACTTCGATAAAGAGGATATCGCCGCCAACTGAAGTCCAGGCCAGGCCGGTGGAGACACCGACTTGATCTTTTTTACCCTTAAGTTGGGAAGAAAATTTTTCCGGCCCAAGAAATTTGCCGATAAGAGATTGGCGGTTGAGGTCAACACAACGACAGGTGGAGGTAACAATTTTTTTGGCGGTTTTACGGAAAAGACTGGCAATAATCCGCTCAAGTTCACGAACACCTGCTTCGCGGGTATATTTGTCGATAAGATAACGGATAGTAGTGTCTTTAACCGGAGAAATCTGCTTGGCCGAAAGGCCGTTGGCTTCAAGCTGTTTTTTGAGCAAATAACGCTTGGCGATGTTGAATTTTTCTTCCTGGGTATAGCCGGAAAAATGAATGATTTCCAGCCGATCACGAAGGGCGCGGGGAATAGAGGAAAGGTCGTTGCCGGTAAGGATAAAAAAGACACGGGAAAGGTCGAGGGGAAAATCAAGATAATGGTCGGTAAATTCGTGGTTTTGTTCCGGGTCGAGAGTTTCTAAGAGAGCGGCGGAAGGATCGCCGCGAAAATCGGCGCCGATTTTGTCGACCTCATCGAGCATAAAGACGGGGTTCATCGATTTGGCTTCTTTGATGCCCTTAACGATCCGGCCGGCCATGGCGCCAACATAGGTCCGGCGATGACCGCGGATTTCAGCTTCGTCGCGAATACCGCCAAGAGAAGCCCGGACAAAAGAACGGCCCAGAGCGGCGGCGATAGAACGGCCAATGGAAGTTTTTCCGACTCCGGGAGGACCGATAAAACAAAGAATATTGGCGGCTTCGCGATTGGGAGATTTATTTTTGGCCTTAAGATGGAGAACAGCCAGATATTCGAGAATTCTTTCCTTAACATCCTTAAGACCATAATGATCGGCTTCAAGAATTTTTTTGGCCTGGGAAAGGCTGACATTGTTGGGAGAATATTTTCCCCAGGGTAATTCCAAAACAGTTTCTAGATAGGTGCGGATGTAGCCTGATTCGGGAGACATAGGACCCATTTCCTGAAGCCGGGTATATTCTTTGCGGATTTTCTTTTTGATAGCGGGGGGCAGGCGGGAGCGCTTGATATGACGATAGAGGTCATCGCCGTTGTCGGCTTCCTTGCCGCCCAAACGTTCAAGTTCTTTTTCGATCTGGCGCTTGCGTTCTTCAAGAACATTACGCTTCATACCGGTATTAAATTTTTCCTGGGTCTTGGCTTCAATATCCCGCTCAAGCTCGGCAACTTTCATTTCCTGAATCAAAAATTCGGTAGCGCCTTTTAGTCGTTGGCTAACCAAAAGGGTTTCCAGTAGATTTTGTTTCTCGGAAATTTTGGCATTGACGGAAAAACAAACCTGATCAGCCAAGTCACTACTGCTAACACCGGTAGAAAGCTGCATCATGGCGGGCAGATCAAATTGCCGACCGAGGGAAAAAGCTTTTTTGAGTTGGGCGAGGAGAGCTTCGGCAGACTGCTGAATTTCGGCAACCGGTTCGGAAATTACCGGTAAATCAACAAACTCGACCATAAAGTGGGGATCGGTTTGGGTGAGAGCGACGATATTAACCCGGGAAATGCCGCGAACAATAGCGTGGAGGCTATTGTCGGTCTGAAGAATGTGTTCAATTTTGGCTAAAACGCCGACAGTATAGAGATCGTTGAGGGTTGGCTGGTCGGTTTGGGAGTTTTGTTGGGTGGTGATGATGACAAAATGATTGGTGTGGTCAAAGGCGTAAAGAAGAGAATTAACTGATTCTTTGCGGCCAAAATAAAGAGAGGTTTCGACCGAAGGAAAAAGGACAACGTTGCGCAGAGGAATAAGCGGAAGAATTTTGCGAACCGGTTGAATGGCGGTGGATGGTTGATTGGAATCGGGCATGATTAGCAGTCTAGCATCTTGGTTGCTAAGTGTCAAATGAGGTAAAATACCTCAATGGAAGATCAACCAATAAAATACGGGCGGGTAGCAGTGATAGGAAGACCTAATACCGGAAAATCGACACTAATCAATGCCATTATGGGCCAAAAAGTGGCGATTACCTCTCCCCTACCCCAAACAACCCGAAAAGCTAACCGGGTGCTATACGCCGACCAAAGAGGAAAAATAATTTTGGTGGATACGCCGGGAATAGTCGGCAAAGTTACTGATCTAGTGGGAAAAAGGGTAAATTTAGAGGCGCCAAAAGAGGCGGCTAAAACTGATGTACTGGTTTGTTTGGTGGATATTTCCCGACCAAAAAGCGAAGAGGAAAATAAAATGATCGGCCTGGCGAGAAAATCAGGAGCAAAAAAGATTTTGGTTTATAACAAAATTGATAAGGCAACGGGGAGTAAAGATCATTTGGCAGACTATAACTACCTGGAACCGGAATTTGATAAGGTGGTAGGGGTAAGTGCCATTAACGGAAAAAATATCGGGGAATTATTAAGGTATATTTTTGAACTATTACCGAAAAGAAGTTTGGTAAAAGTTAAAAAGGAAGTGGAGGCAATGGACGAGGAAGGACGACCGAAAATAACCATGAGTTCGAATGAATATATCGCCGAACTGATCAGGGAAAAAGCGTATCTGTTTTTGCGAGATGAGCTGCCGTATTCAGTTAATGTTAAGGTAGAGGAAGTAAAAGAGAAAAAGGAAATAACGGTGGTAAAAGCAACAATTTATACTAATCAGGAAAGGTATAAAAAAATGATAATTGGCAAAAATGGGTCGAAAATAAAAGAAATCGGGTATAATGCCAGAAAGGAGCTAGAGTTGATGTCGGGAAGGAGGGTGTTTTTGGAGTTAATGGTTAAGCTGGACAAGCATTGGGCGGAAAGAATGATATGAAACAAAAAATATTGAAAACCAAAAACGAGTTTGTAGAGTTTTTGAAAAATTACAATGTATTTCAGCTGGCGATAGGAGTAGTGGTAGGGACAGCGGCCAAAGAGCTGGTAACATCGATAGTTAACGATTTGGTGATGCCGATTTTGGGAGTACTGGAGCCCAGCGGTAACTGGAAAAATTGGGCTTGGCAAGTGGGAGGGGTAAGCTTAAAAGTGGGAAATTTCGCCGCCAGCTTGATTGATTTTTTGATTATTGCATTGATTGTCTTTGTGGTGGTAAAAAAGGTACTGAAAATTGATGTTGGCGGAAAACAATAAGACATGTTGCGAGTAGAAAAAATCAATAAAAATTTCGGAGAGAAAAAGGTGCTGCGAGAGGTGAGTTTTGAAATGAAGGAAAACAGTGTGGTTGGGCTTTTAGGACCAAACGGGGCGGGAAAAACAACTCTAATGAGAGTAGTTGTTGGCTTTTTAAAAGCCAATAGCGGGAAACTTTGGTGGGGCGGAAAAGAGATTGACCCCAAGTCGATGGATTACCGATCCAGAATCGGCTATTTGCCGGAAAATAATCCCCTGTATCCGGGAATGACAGCCGAGGAATATTTGCAACTGGTGGCGGAACTAAAGGGAGTAGAAAAAGGAAATATCGGCAGAGCGATAAGAAAAGCGGCCGAAGATTGCGGTTTGGTGAAAGTAGGCGGACAAAAGATTGAGACCTTGTCGAAAGGATATCGCCAGCGGGTTGGTTTGGCGGCGGCATTATTGGGAAACCCGGAATTGTTGGTGCTGGACGAACCGACTTCAGGATTGGATCCAAATCAAATTATTGAAATTCGGGAGCTAATTCAGGAATTAGCAAAAAAGAAAATGGTTTTGTTTTCGACACACATTTTACCGGAGGCGAGGGCAGTTTGCCAAAGACTGCTGATAATTAACCAGGGGAAAATAGTTCTTGATGAAGAGACGAGAAAAGTTAAAAATTTGGAAAAGAAGTTTGTAGAGCTGACAATATGAGGAATATTTTGATATTGGCCAGAAAAGAGTGGAAAAATTATTTTAGCGGGCCGTTGGGATTTTTGTTCCCGGGATTGTTGTTAACACTGGCCAATTGGCTGTTTATGAACGACTTGTTTTTGACAAGACAGGCAGAAATGAAACTTTATTGGGGAGTAGTAGGGTTTTTATTATCGATTTTTGTTCCAGCAATGGCGATGGGGTTGCTGGCCGAAGAAAAGAAAAATGGAACATGGGAACTACTATTGTCGTTGCCGATAAAAGACGAAGAAATGGTTTTGGGAAAATTTTTGGGCGGAGCGTGGTATTTTTTGACGGTTTTGGGGTTAACGTTGCCAGTGGCAGTGACAGTGAGCTGGTTGGGACGACCGGATCTGGGAGCGATGGTGGGCGGATATGTGGGGATCGTATTGTTGGGAACGGCATATTTGTCTTCAGGTTTATTTTTTTCGGGACTAACCAATCAGCCGGTGGCGGCGTTTTTGACGGGGGCAGTATGGCTGATAATTAATAATTTAATGGGCCAAGAAATAGTGGCGTCGAGACTGCCGTGGTTTCTAAAAGGGATAACAGCCTCCTTAAGCCTGACAGCGAGGGGGGAGAAATTTTCGGCGGGACTGGTGGATATCGGGGACGGGGTGTTTTTCCTGTCGTGGACGGCAGTATTTTTGATGTTGACGGTTTTATCATTAAAATCGAGGGATAAATGAAAAAAGTTTTTACTTGGGTGACCGGAATAAATCTGATAGCGGCAATAATTATTTTGAATGTGGGGTTGTCTTTTTATCCCTATTTAAGGATTGATTTAAGTAAGGATAAGATCCATTCATTGTCGGAAATAACCCGAAAGACAATAAGGGAAATGGATGACGTGGTGAAAGTAAAAGTGTACCTGACGGCAGATTTGCCGGCGGAAATTAAGCCAGTGGCGGCTGATTTGAAAACAGTGCTAGAAGAGTTTTCCCGAATTAATCGGAAAAGGTTTTTGGTGGAATATTTTGATCCATCAAAGGACGAGGCAATAAAGAAGGAGGCCGAAGGCTTGGGAGTTACACCATTGCAGTTTTCATCGATAAAATCGGATAAGTTCGAAGTGCAGTCGGGATATTTCGGATTGGTAATGACTTACGGCAATAAACAAGAGGTTTTGCCGGTGGCGGGAGACGTGGGAAATTTGGAGTATTTTTTAATCTCCGGGGTTAAAAAACTGACGAGAGATAAAACTCCGACAGTAGTCGTGGCAGAAGAAAGTGGCGCGGAAACGGAAATACTGTGGTTGAAGAAATTTTTGGAGAAGGATTACCGGGTGGCGGAGAGCAAGCTGGACGAAGGAGTTAAATTAGATGAGGAGGCAGAGAGCTTGGTGGTAGTTGACCGAAAAACGAAGTTACCAGAAAAGGCAAAAACAGAAGTGGGGGCATGGGTGGACAAAGGGAAAGGTTTGATAATTTTTGGCGGCGGGGCAGAGGTGGGGCAAACAATGAGCGCCAAGAAAAAAACAGAAATTGGCTGGGAAGAATTATTAAAGAAAAAAGGGATAGAGGTGGAGCCAAAATTAATAGTTGACGCCTCGTCGACGATTGCTAATTTCCGAACTCCAAACGGGACTTTTTTGACACAATATCCTTATTGGATCCAAGTGAGGCCGGAAAATATCAATAGTGAAATTCCGGCAATGTCGGGCATAAGCTCATTGGTGCTGCCATGGGCGTCGCCGATAAAAATTAATGGTTTGGCGAAGAAACTTTTTTCTTCAAGCGAGAAGAGCCTGGAAGACATGGAAATGGGTGATATTTCCCCAACGGCAAAAAAGAATTTTGGCGAGAGCAAGGGGGAGAAGTATACACTGGGAGCAATCAACACCGATGAAGGAAAGGTGGCAATAATCGGCAGCGGCGAAATGATAAAGGATCAGTTTGTTCAGAACAACCAGCAGAATTTGATGCTGGCGCTGAATTTGGTAGATTATTTTTCCCAGGATGCAAGTTTACTGGCGATCAGGGGAAAAAGTTTGAGGAACAGTCCGTTGGCGATGGTCGATGATAGGGTCAAAGAACTAATTAAAGGGGTTAATGTGGCTCTGCCGGGAGTACTGCTGTTGGCCGGAGCCGGAGCGGGGGGAGTAATTAGAAAAAGAAAGAAAAATTGGAATGAAGGATAAATGGCTAGTAATTGTCAGCTTTTTGGTGGTGTTGGGGGGAATGGGGTGGTTGGCGGGCAGAGCCGTAACCGGAAAAAAGAAAAATGAAGTGAGACCATTTTTTGGAGATAAAGTGGGTGATTTTTGTGTTAATAAAACCTGTGTGGCAATGATTGATGGCAGATGGATGGTGGAAGAAAACGGAAAAAAAGTACCGGCAGATAAGGAAGTAGTCGAAGACTATAGCAAAAGATTGGCTGGACTAAAGTTAGGAGAATTGGTTTCGGAAAACCCTAAGAAAGCAGAAGAGTTGGGGTTTGGCCCAGAAAAAACGGTGATTGAGGGTAATATGAAAAGGCTGGAGGTGGGAAAAGTGGCGGCTAGTTGGGACGGAACATTGGTGAGGGAAGAAAATGGGGATAAAGTTTATAAGGTAAAAACAATGCTGGAAGGCCAGGAAATGGAAAAAGTTGATTTTTGGAAACGGAAATACCTAACAAACCTACCGAAATACCAGATTAAAAAAATAATAGTCGAAAAAGATGGCAAGAAGTGGGACGGGGAGAGGCTGGTTGATAAAATTTCGTTTCTGGCGGCGGGAGAATATTTGCCTGATTACCAACAAGGAGGAGTGGTTTACCGGTTAACGGTGGAAACCGAAAATGGAAAAACAACGGTTGTAACCGGTAAAAAAACGTTATCCTGGAATAAGTTTCAATACTGGGCGACAGCTGATGAAAAAGATTATTTTGAGGTGACGAAAGAGGATTTTGAAGTGTTGACAGGAAAGTGGAGATAAACTAGACTGGTTTATATGTCAAAACACAGCGGTAAATTTTTCTTGGCGGGGTTATTGGGAGCGATTGGGGGAGCTCTGGGAGGACTATTGCTGGCTCCTAAATCAGGAGAAGAAACCAGAAAGCAAATTACCAAGATTGCTAGGGAGATTGCGAAAGATATTAAGATGGAGGGGGAAGAGACGGAAAGTAGGGTAAGGCAAGTGTTTGGAAATGCCGGTAAAAAGGCAAGAATTAAATATAAAAAAATCAGGAGAGCAGTCATTGCTAAGGTGGCAGAGGTGAAAAATGCGGGAGAGGCAGTGGATAAAGAGAAGTACGCTAAAGTGGTGGATGAGATTGTTAAAGAATTTGGTGATGATTTTAAAGCAACGAAGTCGGGGGCAGTGAAGATGGCGGCGTTATTGAAAAAGGATTGGGAGAGAATAAAGAAAGCTTTATCCTAGTTTTTGAGAAATTAGATCGTTGAGTTGTTTGAGGGAGTGGTTGTCGAGGATAGAAACGGCAAGGTCGTGCTTTAAGGATAGCTTTGGTTTTTTGCCTTCATAAAGATCGAATTTGGTGATAACGACAATTTCCGGAGTTTGGGAGAGACGGCTGCTATATGATTCGATTTCCCGGCGGACAGCCTGATAATCGGCGGCCAAATCGGTAGATTCGGCGGAAAGACAATGAACAAGCAGACGGGTGCGTTCGATATGTTTTAAGAATTTCAAACCTAAGCCTTTGCCGGAAGAGGCGCCTTCAATTAATCCGGGAATGTCGGCAATAATAATATTGCCTTTGGCAACCCCAAGATTGGGCTCAAGGGTAGTGAAAGGATAGTTGGCAACTTTGGCATGAGTGTTGGTAAGCTCGTTGAGAAGAGAGCTTTTGCCGGCATTAGGCAAACCGACCAGGCCAACGTCGGCAATAAGCTTAAGCTCAAGAAATAATTTGCGGGGCAATCTTTTTTGACCGAGAGTATGGCGGATTGGGGTTTGATCGGTGGCGGAGCGGAAGTGGTAATTACCCAAACCACCTTGGCCACCTTTAGCCATCATGACCCGCTGGCCCTTTTGAAGAAATTCGACCCGAGTGCCATTGTCGTAGCTGACAATCGTGCCAACGGGAATCTGAAGAACTAAATCCTGCCCGTTTTTGCCGGTTTTTTGATTCGGGCCGCCACCAGCGCCGTTGACAGCGGCAAAATTTTTTTGGTGACGGAACTGATGAAGCTTGGAGATGTCGGAAACGGCTTCGAAGTAGACCGATCCCCCATCGCCGCCGTTGCCGCCATCGGGGCCGCCCTTGGGGCGGTGAAGATCGTGATAGAAATGAACCAGGCCGTTGCCACCATCGCCGGCTTTGATGGTGATATGGGCTTCGTCGATAAGCATAGGAGGTTATTTTATAACAATTCGTTTTTCTGATTCAAGAAAAGATATTTCCTTAAAAAAAGCGAAAAAATCACGTCTGCCTAACAGGGGAATTGATTGGTGTTCATTGAAATCAGCAAAAGTATTAATTTTTTGAGTACCCAAAAAAAGGCAAACTGGGTGTCGATAGATTTTTATATTATTTTGTCCAATTCCGGCGATTTGATACTGTTGACCTTTTCGGATATTGATGCCAAGATTGAGTCCAAGATAAGATGGAAAGAGATTGTGATCTGAGCCGGAGTCAAGTAAGGCAAGGAAATCTCCCGGCGATAACCGATGACCATAAGATATTCTGACGGGAATTTCTGGACGGAAAAAGGTTGATTCCTTTTTTGTCTGCGGATCGACAAAAAACCTGGGAACGTAGGGAAAATCCATTATTTAGGGGCTGATAATGGTCGAAAATGGATAGACTTTAGTGATAACAATTTTTTTTACCATTTTTGATTTTTTTATTTTTTGGGTTAGACTGTTAAGCGTTTTGGCGGAAAGGAGTACTTGTTTGTAGTCCCGGCTTAATCCTACCCACTGGTTTTCGTAGTCACGAAAAGGATTGCTAACTGGCATGGTTTCATTTTAACACTTGCAGTGGCATTAGGAAGAAGTGGCCAGTTGACCGCAGGCGGCGGCAATGGGCTGGCCGAAAGAGCGACGCAAGGAAAAATTGAGACGATTTTTTCGGAGTTCCGACTCAAAATGGGTACGAATGTTTTTTGGGGAAGGGGAAAGCTGGGAATCGGTTGGATTGAGGGAAATGAGATTTAGATAAAAAAGCGGATCTGCTTTTAGAAAATCGATCAAAAGACGAAGATGGCGGGGAGAATCGTTTTGGTTTTTTATCAGGGCATATTCAAAAAAAAGCTGGCGACGGGTATGGGCAGTGTAGTAACGACAGGCCTGAAGGAGTGAGGGAAGCGGATATTGCTTGGCGATAGGCATTAAATGCTGGCGGGTTTTTTGATCAGCCGAATGCAGAGAAATAGCTAAATTTATTTCGGTGTTAAGATTGGCAAAATCGATAATCCTGGGAACGATACCGGCGGTGGAAAGGCTGATTTTTCGTTGGCCGATATTTAAGCCCTCGGGGGAATTGATAACTTTTAGGGAAGCAAGAAGGTTGTCCCAGTTTAAAAACGGTTCGCCCATGCCCATAAAGACAATGCGGAAAAAATCCCTCTTTCCGGCCTTCGCCGGGGTTTCTCCCTTTGACAAAGGAGAAAAATAATGTTTCCAGAAAAGAATTTGGTCGATAAGCTCTTCGGCGGAAAGCTGGCGAACAAAACCCATTTTCCCGGTGGCACAAAAAAGACAACCGAGGGGGCAACCAACCTGGCTGCTGACGCAAACGGTTTGCCACTGGCGATAGTCCATAAGTACCGATTCGATTTGGCGGCTGTCGGCGAGAGTTAAGAGGGCTTTGCGAGTAGACTTGGCAGAAAGTATTTTGGTTGGTTTTACCGACAAAAAAGGAAAATTGTCTGTTAATTCGGAACGGAGAGACAAGGGGAGGTCGGTTAACTCGTCAAAGGAAGAATAACGACCGGAAAAATAATGTTTTTTAATTTGGCGAAAACGATAATCAGGAAGATTTCGGGCATGGAGGAAGTCGGCAAGAAGATCGAGGTTCATGATTACCGATTAAGGGCGGAGAGATAATCCTCCTTCATTCTTAAGCCAACAAGGGTGTCCTTGATTTGCCCATTGGCAAAAATGATGACGGTGGGGATGGAAGAAACCTGATATTGAGAAGCTAATTGATTTTCTTCTTCGATATTGACCTTGACCACTTTAGCCTTGCCGGCCAATTCCTGGGCTAACTCTTCGATAACCGGACCGAGCATTTGACAGGGGCCGCACCAGGGAGCCCAAAAATCGACAAGAACCTGACCTTGGTAGTCGAGAACTTCAGATTTAAAATTTTGAGAAGTGATAGCGAGTGGCATATGGAGAATTTAAATTACTAAACCCATCCCCTACCCCCTTCCCTTGACAGGGCAGGGGGAATTGAGATGCAGTAATTATACAGAATACCATAGCTGGGATATAGATTAACCACAGAATTCGGATTTGAGAGATTGGAGATCGGCCAGAGAGCTAACACGGACAAGGCGGGAACGGAGCTCTTTAGCATGGGGCAGGCCAGAGGCGTAGGCCAGAAGATGGCGGCGGAGAGGGTCGAGAGAACGATCGGGAAAAACCCGTAAAGACTGGCGATAGTGATAAACGGCGGCATGGAAACGGTCGAGAGCAGAGGGAGAATACTCGGAAAAGGCCCAGGGGTTGCCCAAGGAGGCACGGCCGATAAGAACTCCGTCGGTGCCATATTTTTGGCAATAATCAATCCCCTGCCGGCGGGTTTTAATATCACCATTACCAAGTATTTTTACCGAGGCGGCATGACACAAAACGGCGGCGCGGCCAATGGCTTGCCAGTCGGCTAAACCGGAGTAGCCTTGTTTTAGGGTTCTTCCGTGAAGGGAAATGAAGTCCGGACTAAGTTTTAAGAGAAAAGAAATCCAATCGGAGGAAGTGTCGGTATTAAGACCGAGGCGGGTTTTGACGGAAATAGTTGGTAATCGGTAATCGGTAATCGGTGATCGGTAATTAGAATATTGAAGGTTGCGGGCAATTATTTTTTGGGTTTTTTGATTGAGACCAAGTTGATTGATTTTGACTTTACCGGAGGAAAAATCGGCAACGGCCGATTGGACAGACCGAACAAGCTCGGCGGCGAGATCGGGCTTGGCAATGAGAGCGGCGCCGGAGCCGTGCTGGGTAACGGTTTTGGCGGGACAACCAAAATTAATATCGATACCGGCAAAACCAAGATGGCACAAGATAACGGCTGATTTATAAAAACTATCTGGGTCTTTACCAAAAAGTTGGGCGATAATCGGCTGTTCTTCCGAAGAATAAAGAAGATGGTCAAAAAGTTTAATGCCGCCACGGGCGAGGCCTTCAGCACTGACAAATTCAGTAAAAAACAAATCGGGCTTGGCAATGTGGCACTGGGTGAGACGAAAAGGTTCGTCGGTAATGCCGTCCATGGGAGAGAGAGCAACAATGGGAAGAATTTCAAATTTTCCACCAGAGGCGGACTTCGTTTCACTTCGCATTTTTCAAATTTCAAAAAATTAGGATTTTTTGGCTCGGCGGGAAAATTTGGCGCCGACACGGGCACCAAAACGACGAGAATCGTAGACCGACTGGCGGACATGCTGAAAACCGGAGCGGGACTTTACTTTTCCCGGCGACTTGCCGCCGTATTTGGAGTTATGACGAGGAGAGGAAAATTTAAGCCCCACAGTGGCGGGGTTATCAGAATGTTGGTGACGGGAAAGAGATTGCTGGTGCCGGGCTAAACCTTCGGGAGTGTTAAAGGGATCGGGCTTGGCAAAATCAACAATAATAGTCCGGTCAAAAATGAAATGGCCGTTGAGGTCGTTTTTGGCTTTTAAAGCGGAATCAGGATCGTCGAATTCAACAAAGCCGGTGCCTTTACTTTTGCCGAAGCGACGGATGATCATCAAAGAAACTATCCGGCCGTAGGGGGCAAAAAGCTCGAGCAACTGACCTTCGGTAAGGTTGTAGGGCAGGCTGCCGACAAAAAGACGGCAGAGACTATTTGATGTCATAAAATTCGGTTTTGCCCTCGGGGTTGGTGAAACGAAAAGCCAGGTCAGGTGCCAGATCTTGGCTGACTTCAAAAACGATAGCGGTATGAACCCATTGGTCGTGATCAAGGGTGATTTTGCTCAATTCAAAAAGTTTTTTGTCGACGGTGTAGGCGTCGGAATAATAGGTTTCCTCAACATAATTGCGGCTGGCTTTAGGATCGACCAGGACAAATTGGGGAGAAGGATGCTCGCCTACTTGGTTGAAGTTGGAGGGGTTGCCTTGATTTTTCGGATTGCCTTTGACCGAGATTTCGACTAAAACTAATTTTTTACCCTCATTGGGAGTCCGCCCAGCAACTGAAGGCACTTCTTTAAGAGACCGGGCTTTAACTTCAATATTGCCTTCGCCGTCAGGAGAAAAAGTTTTGTATTTTACCTTAAACTCCTGGTTGAGGTTGTAAGTTTGGGTAAAGTTGACTTTGGCCTGGGAAAATTCGTCAACATAAGGGGTAACGGTTTCGGCTAATTCCTCGTCATTGCTAAAGGAAACATCTTTGTTGCCGGAAGGGCTCGATCGGCCGCAGGCGGAGAGGATAAAGGAAAAAACTAAAAGACAAAAGAGGCGGCTAATAGTTTTCATAACTAGATTATAATATGGTTTATGCTTAAATTTGAAGTGGTGATATTGGGAGAGTTGGGAAACAACAGCTACATAGTGTGGGATGAAAAAAGCATGGAAGGATTGGTAATAGATCCCAGCGACAATGAGGGAGAAATTGCCGAGAGGATAGAAAGGCTGAAAATTAAACTGAAAATGGTGGTGTTGACCCATGGACATTTTGACCACGTAATGGGGGCGTTGGAGCTTAAGTTGATCTATAAAGCTCCGATCTGGGGGTCGGTAAAAGATGAGTTTTTGTTGGCCAGACAGAAAGAGACAGCATCATATTTCTTAAAAAGAGAAATCGAGATTCCAAATTTGATAAAAATTGACGGGGATTTGGACCAAGTGGAAGAAGTCACTTTAGGGAATGAAAAACTGAAAATTATCAGAACACCTGGGCACACTCCGGGGGGGATTTGTCTTTATTACGAAAAACAAGGCTGGCTGTTTTCCGGAGACACGTTGTTTGCTGATGGATTGAGGGGCAGGACGGATTTTAGCTATGCGTCAAAAGATTTGATTTTTAAAAGCCTTTACCGGTTGATGCAGCTGCCGGAAGAAACACGGGTATTGCCGGGCCACGACGCGGAAACGACCATCGGGGTGGAAAAAGGGAGGTATAGGTTTAGGGAAGAGAATAAAAATTAGCTGTTAAAGCTGTACGCATAAACTTGAACGTGTTTTCAGCTGGTGTAGAATTATTATTAAAATATGATTAGTAATTCACACGCAAGAAGACACTATATTTTTATCGACGAATCGGGAACTTCCGATGTTAGCTCATACGAAACACAACCGTATTTTACAGTTATCGGCTTAGTAATAGGTGACGGCAGTCGTCTAAAATTTAAAAACGATTTTGAGGAACTAAAACAAAAACATTTTGGATCAAAAGGCTATGTTATCCACAACACTGAAATTATTAGGCATTTAAAAACAGAAATCAGAATCAATCATTTTGCTAGTGATCTTAAAAACTTTTTGTGTTCGCATGGATTCTTTATTCTTTCAACAATAATTGATAAACAAAAGGCGTTTCGCCTTGGCTGGAGCAAACAAACAGTACTTGATCGGTCTTATCGTATTTTGTTTTCGAACCTATTAAAATTTCTTATCGCCAAAGACCTAACCGGACAAATCATAAGCGAAGCCAGTAACGCCGAACAAGATATCTTTATTTATAAAAATATGTTTCATTATCTAGTAAATGGTATTAGCAATCTTGGAATTTCGCCGAGAGACGCGAAAAAACACTTAACCTCGGTTAGTTTTGTCACAAAACTCAATAATGATCCTGAAGAACAATTAGCTGATTTATACGGTGTCTGCCCTCGACTTAAAAAGGAAATTACACAAGATAAGATTAAAAAATTAAATCAAGTTCAAAAAGTATTACTGGAAAGTTTTAAGAGGAAATTGTTCGTTGGAGTGGCAATTAAACAAAACAAAAAGAAACTATACAAAGCTATCAATCCGTTGGTGGAACTTCCATAAAACTATAAAAACCGGCTAGCGGACGATAGGTCACACTTACCGGTTTTCTTAGGGGTAGTGTATCATATCCGCTTGGGCCGTACACGTATTTGATGGTGTTTATCAATATCTTATCAACTTGACAGCCTGCAAATATCGTATTGTTGTCTGAACTGTTGAGGCTGTACGTACAAATTCGAACGTACTTTAAATCATTATAGCTCGCCCCGCATCGCCGCGAGTGGGGGCGCGGCGGGCTGTTTGCGGGGCTTCCGCCACAGGCGGACAGGCAGCTGGCGTTTCACGCTTTTTGGTGTGCGCGATTTTTTATGAACTCCAATCAACATCCATTAACTTAGGATTTACCCCCTTCATTTCATAGTAGATTCCCTTAAATGCATCCATAACTCTTGACCTCACAGTTAAGTCCTTAACACTCTTGAATGTGGTGAAAATCTCAGAGATATCACCCAAATATGCCCCTTTCAACCAAATGTCCTTAAGCGAAACCATTACCTCAAGGAGTTGGTCAGCATTCTTCTCACCAATCTTTCGTAATACTTCACATAACCTAGTACTTAACCATACATTCCTCCCCTCATCAGGATTGGTATTTAAGAAAATTCTTGCTGAACTGATTATTTGTAAATACCAGTCGATACATTTGTCTGGATGATTTCTAAGCTGATCTTCAACAACTCTCTCAAAGTTGTGAAAAAGGTGATTGTCGTAGGGAGTAGTGAGAAATTTGTCTATTAAAGGACTCAATGTATCGAATTCCTTTTCATCTTCAGAAAGAATTTTCCAGATGTTCCACGCTATTCCAGAACGCAAATCACTATACCTTTCAGAGGCATTCAAAATGAATTTCTCAAGTCTCCCCTTAGCAAAGCTAGGATCGTAGTTTCTTACATCGTCACGATACTTTTCATCAGTAAAGTGACGCTCTCTGTAGATAGCAAAATAAAGCAATAATGCTTCATAGTCATCTGCACTTTCAAGTTTACTAAGGACATCTTTAATCTCATCGGTAGTTAGTTCCTTCGTATAATGGAAAACATGCACCAATCCCTTGGCTATGTCTGGATACTCAGAATACGATTCGAGAAGTTCAAAGCATAACTTCTTAAAGTCCTCGTATAAGTCTTCATCAAGTTCCTTCAACCAAAAACGCCTATTGGCTATTTCTGTCAAAGGAAAAATCCATTGGAGAATCAAATATAAATGCTTGGAACTTCTCAATACTTCTTGTATGTGATTATATGAATCTAGAAGATGTTTATCTTTCCTTAGTGCCAACATTTGTACTGTCCAAGCAAGATGACCTTTAACGGTCTGTATAGAGTGCATGTCTGGTTTTGTAGCATTTTTTATCGCATCGTGAAGTTGATTTCCACAGTCATCAGTGTTGTCATTAGGGGGATCAGTTGGATCAGGATCGTTAATAAACTGTTTCACAAGCCACTCAGCCTCGTCTCTTCTCTCATTCTCAGCCAACCACCTGCCATATCGAACCATTTCAATTCTAGTCTGCGAATCTGGAAAGATACTTTGTGGAGTATGGTTACTCAATAAAATCTTGAGAGCCTCAATAAGGTTTTTCTTTTTTTCATCGTCCAATTTTTCAAGTGCAGAAAACCACTTTGCGAAAACCTCATGGTCCTCCTTCTGCATGTTGGTAAAATCCAGGTTTTCAAATTGGACAAACAATGACTTCTTGTACAAGAGTTTGTGGTCGAAAGTCCCGTTATCCTTTTCAACTTGAAACCATATCTCATCGATGTTCTTATATTTTTTTACTAGTTCTGTATATGAGTAACTAAGCCCATTGAATAAATCCCAATCAAAGGTTAACAAGCGATATTTATTAACAATGAGTAATATACGACTAGTAACAGACACCCCTTTAATCTTGTTTATGTCTAGCTGTGCGTTTGCCTTTTCAAATTTGTTTTTCAAGTTCTGATGAAAAGTGTCTGCAACACTTATTGATCGTGCTTTTCCAATAGTCGAGAAATAAACCCCATTATCAGTGCTGTTAACTTTCTCAACCTTTAACTTGGCACCAAATATTTCGATTTCAGGACTGTCCGACAATACGGCTGTAATGATTTTTTCTGCTGATTTAAGTACCTTTGTGCCTAGTATTGTCTTGTTTTTCAACTGCGAAACCTTAAGACCGAAATTTTCTGGAGTAGAAACTGAGTAAAGACCTCTTATCAAATAAAATCTATTACTCTCTTTAATTAACTTACTTAAGGTATTCACAGTAACAGCCCATCTTGCACTCCTTGCCAACTCTTCGTTGTCAATCAATTGAGTTGCCTCAACAAGAACACCAGATTCCACTACAAAATAATCAGCACCTTTACCAAGAATTTGCTCTGGGGATTGTATAGTTGCCGTCTTACCTAAATAGTGATGATCTTTAAGCCATTGAAGAATAAATCCTTTAACTTGTTCTGTAGGATTAGTCTTATCGTCTGAAAAATCAAATTTAAGTTTCATGGTTGTGTTATGTTCACACTCTCACTGTCCAAAAGAAATTTAGCCAATTTTGAGCCGTATAAATAATAAATTGGTTTTCCGTGCTTAAAAGAGGAAGAAATATATTTTTTAGCTACCTCAGAAATTTCTTTGTCAGTAACAACATAAAACCCACTGAATTCATAAGTAATATCTGTCTGAAATTTGTAGTCGTATCCAGAGGCAATTGTGAGTTGACCAATTATTTCTTTGACATCTTTTGTAGGCTTACTTTGGCAGGTTATGTCAACGGCCTTTACTTGTATACCAAAACAATGTTTTTCTCCAAATTTATCTTTTGTTAGGAAGATGATATCTAAGCCGTGCTCGCCAACCCCGTGCACCTCCTCGACAAGCAATTCACTATCAGATTTTGTGAGGACTTCTCTTAAAGAATTGACCAATCTTTTTCTGAGTTGATCTTCATCTCTATCACCATTTGCCATAAGTTAATCATTTTCAACAGTCTTAATTGCACTGCTAATAATTCCCTCAAAGCTGTCAATCTTAGTCACGGCGCTGTGTGGAACCAGCTTGTAAACCCATTTCCGTTTGGTAGCCATTGTGACCATCTTGCACCACTCCTCAGCCTTGTGAGCCTTTGAGAAGACCTCGGGATCTTTTTTGTCGATCTTTGACTTATCCTTAACTTCCACTAAGTAAGTTACATCACTTCTCTCAACTATAAAGTCAGGATTGTAGTCACCGTAAACATATCTAATCGGCAATTGACCAGTGCGAAGTCTCAACCAACTCTTAACTGTCTTGTCGTTATCAAGTGAGTCAGCGAGTAGTTTCTCCTGAGCTGAATCAAAGACATAAGTGTTGTAAACACTCTTCTGGTAACCCTCTATTAAGTTACCTCGTGAATCAGTATCACTTACCAAATCCTTATGGAATGTTTCAGCACTCACTTTGACAGCCTTTGAGTAAGGTTCAAAATCCAACTCCTCATCCAACACCTTAAACTTGATTGTGGTGTCTTCCTGTAGTATTTGTTTCACTTGGGGAAGGATGTCATTCAAGATTGTCTGCTCGTGTTGCTTGATCAGTCTTCTAAGTAATTCATCATTCAAACCAAGTTGGTCAAGATAGTGTTTAACGATTTTTTGTAGAACCACTTTATGTTCGACGGGGTCCAGCTCAGTAACCTCCAAAAGAATCAAACGCACAAACCGATTGACCGGCTCAATCTCATCACGTGTTTCAACATCAGAGATTTCCTTTTTTTGACCAGTCACAATATCTGCCTTGATAAGTTTTGGGGCAATCTCCTTTAATTCATCAAGTCTCATCTCGATTGGGAAATACCTAAGGTTATTGGTTGAGTGAACTTTGACTTCGACTTTTGGAATACTTACCCATTTCTTTTTATCTTCAGTCGGCTTAACTTCCACCACCTTCATCTCTTCCCTAGATGATGCTTCTTTTACCAAAATACCTTCAGCAACTTCATGAGCCACAGATAAGACTCTTGAAAAGTTATCGTGAGAAATAATATCAAGGGAGTCCAACGCATCAACTCCAGTCAGTTGTCCAAAGGGTAAGCGAAGACCTCGACCAATTGTTTGCTCAATTAAGGTCTTACTAATCGATGCCCTAAATGGAATAATGGTAAACACATTTCTCACATCCCAACCCTCTTTCAGTTTATCGACATGAATAACAATCTCTTTCTTGTTGAGCGGTGGTGGATCTTCCAAGTGGAGTAATTGATTGATTGCTTCTACTTCGCTTTCACTGGTAACCACCAATGTTTTGTCTTTATAGCAACCACCAAAAAAACTGTCTCTCTGAATCATTTCTTCAACTTCCTTGGCATGTTGAATCGATTTGGTGGTAATCAGCGTGACTGGCAAGATGAGTTTAATCTTATTATTGGCACAATACTCTTCAATCAATGCTTTCTTCTCTCGATGAAGCTTAATCCCATCTTCAAGTTTTATCTGGTCAATATCACCCTCATAAGCAAAGTTGTCGCTTCTAGCAACGACTCCAGGGATCTTAATGTACCCCCCAGAGATATCTCCACCATTCTTAATGTTCTCTAATGCCTGCTTGGAATCTTTGATAGCATCAGCCAGAGAGTAGGTGTAGACAATGTTTTGGCTGGTAGGTGTTGCTGTAAATTCAAGTCCCAACTCTGGTTGTAAGTGATTGATTGCATTGAGCGACTTTTCCCCTCGATAGCGATGACTTTCGTCCATCAAGATGACTAGATTTTTCTTTTGTAGAAGCTCAGCAAAACTTGATCCAAGAGTTTCCTGATATTTATGGAAGCGAAACTCAACATCTTTTCTCTCATTAAAGATTTTCTGGATATTGAAGATGTAGATGTTGACTGCATCAAATAACTTGTTACCAAAATCCGCATAAGCATAATTCTCGCCTGTCACCAAATTAAACATTGGAAAACCCGTGATGCCATCCATGACATATTTCCTACCACCATTAGTGAAGTTGTCGATTGTTTTAGTGTAGATAGTTTCTCCTGGGGTGAGGATAAAAAAGTCTTTTAATCCCTTTGTGTAGTAAAGATAAGCAATCATGGCTCCCATCAGTCTAGTTTTACCAACCCCAGTAGCTAAGGCGAATGCAAAAGATGGGAAGTTAGTATCAAATTTGATATTGCCCGCAAGTTTCGCCTCAATATCACGAGGATCTTCACCAATCTTAAAGGTAGACATTAGAGCATCCAGCTTCGTCAAAGACTGTGCTTGAGGCTTTCTCAAGTTCAATTCCTTAACTATTTTGTCGATGTATTTTTGTGTACTCATACTGTAAATTTTTTCAAAAGAACATCAGGAATTCTTTTAATCTCAACATTTTCAGGTAACCTGATTTTACTGGAAACAGTCTTAGCGTAAATGACAATAAACTTGGCTTGGTCACCAATCTCATTCACAAGGGCGTCAACATAACTTTGAGTCAGATATTGCTCCGTAACATGAGCCCCCGTCGTACCCGATAAACCATGCAATCCGTTATCTGGATGATATAACTTAAAACCTTCAACCTTAAGAACAGCTCGAATTAGTTTGCCATTGTACATCTTCGGATTGATGACGGTTAATCGAAGATCGTCATCTCTTACGAACAAACTGTCTCCAAGTTCAAAGTATTTGAATCCTCCTCCACCTTGCCAGTTAACAACTGAGCTGATCCCACCATTCTCTCCTTCAATCACTTTCTTCATTCGAAGTAAGGCGAAATCTTCAGCATGATCACCCAATTCGACACCAATCCATTTTCTTTTCATTTTGTGTGCTACGGCAGATGTTGTGCCTGAACCAAGGAAAGAATCCAGCACATAATCACCTTCGTTGGAAGCAATAGTTAATATCCTTAATAGTAACTTTTCTGGCTTTGGTGTTGAGAAAGGCTCCTTCCCAGGGAACAACTCTAATAATTCCTTTTTTGAATCTTGGTTCGAACCAGCGTCAGAATGAGTCCACCATGTGTCTGGTACTATCCCATCGTTAACTTCTGATAAAAATAGTTTTGTTCTTGGGGGGTTGTTCCCATTTTTTCCAAACCACAATCTATTATCTTTTCGGAGTTCTTCTGTTCTGTCCGGTAAACCATTCCAGTGTCTTCCAACGGGAGGCATCACTTCTCGTCCAGAAGGTAGTTTTATTGGATATCGATATTGCTTTCTTCTTTCTGCATCTTCACTTTGTACCGAATAATTAACACTCTGCCACACTCCCCTAGGATCATTGTCTGGATTTTTGAAGGATGAGATATTAGTACCTTCTCTTGGAAGTAGATTTCTATTCCATTTCAAAATATCTTTAGCGTACACAAGAATATGATCATGACTTCCAGATATAAGTGCTTTGTTCTTTTTCGCAAATGCTTTTTGCCATGCAATAGATATAACAAAATTCTTCCTGCCGAATAACTCATCACACAATACCTTCAAATAATGTGCTTCGTTGTCATCTATAGTTATCCAAATAGATCCATCGGGAGAAAGTAACTTATAAAGTGACTCTATGCGATTCTTCATTAGACCTAACCAAAGTGAATGCTCCATTCCATCGTCATATTGAGCAAATGCACTACCAGTGTTATAAGGGGGATCAATAAAAATTAGTTTTATCTTTCTTTGAAAATCTTGCTGGAGTGCCTTTAATGCAAGTAGATTGTCGCCCTTAATGAGGATATTTTCTGAATCTTTATCTCCAAATTCTTCCTTTTCAACTAAAATTCTTGGTTCTGAAACTCTCGGATCTTTCTTATCTACCCATTCGTATTTGCCTGAAGTTACATCAAAGTAGAGTGCTTTGTCCTTATTTGTCCATTTCAATTCTAATTTATTTTTAATATCCATATAAGTATAGCCTTTAGTTATGTAATTATACTTCTTGATCGTAAATATCGTTAGAACTTAAAAAAAAATTTTACGTGGCCTCGAGCCGACAGTTTTAGCGCGTGAAACGCCAGCTGCCTGTCCGCCTGTGGCGGAAGCCCCGCAATCAGCCCGCCGTGCCCCCACCCACGGCGGGCGCGGGGCGAGCTAAACACTATTCTTTTGAAAATGAGTTCGAATTTGTACGTACAGCCTTAACAGATCAGGCAAAAATGGAATTTCATCTGTGGCGCGCGCCGCGCAGGTGGTCGCGGCCAGCGCGCAATATGCGTCGTTTTTGAATTTCGGAGTACAATAAAAAGTAGGCCACGCAAAATTTTTTTGAAATTTAACTACATGAAATATATTGCCTATTGCCGGAAATCTACTGACGAACCAGATAAACAGATCCTGTCTATCGAAGCTCAAATTGTCGAAGTTAAGGAATTCGCCGCTAGGGAAGGATTAGAGATAATTGAAGTTATTGTGGAAAGTAAAACCGCCAAGATTCCCGGACGACTCGAATTTAATCGCATGGTTAAATCACTCGAAGCCAACAAAGCTCAAGGAATAGTGGCGTGGCATCCAGACCGCTTGGCTCGTAATTCAGTCGATGGCGGTCAGCTCATATATCTTCTCGATACTGGCAAACTTCTTGATCTCAAATTCCCCTCGTTTTGGTTTGACAACACACCCCAAGGCAAGTTCATGTTGAATATTGCCTTTGGACAGAGCAAATATTATGTTGATAATTTATCGGAGAATGTTAAACGTGGTAATCGTCAGAAAATTCGTCGTGGCGAATGGCCCAATAAAGCTCCGATTGGTTATTTAAATTCTCGAGTCAATCAAACCAAAACGATTGAAGTCAATAAAATAAAATCAAAATTCATTCGATTGGCTTTTACCAAGTTTGCTAGTAGCGGTTTTACTTTTACCCAAATTAGGGACTTTCTTGCTGACAATCATGTCCTTGGCAATCGTACCAATTCCAAAGTTCACAAAGACACTATTCGGCGAATTCTCTCCAACCCTTTTTATTATGGACTAATGAACTATCGCGGTGAATTATATCCGGGGAAACATCAGCCGATTATCACCAAAAAACTTTTTGACCAAGTTCAAGGCGTTATTAATTCTAAAAGTCATCACTACGCCCACCAGCAAAAAGATTTTTACTACCTTAATTTGGCCGAGTGTGGCGAATGTGGTTGTAGTATCACTGCCGAAAAACACCATAAGCATTATCAACGTCGCGACATTGACATTGATTATCACTATTATCGCTGTTCCAAAAAGAAAACGCCCTGTCATCAATCATATTTGTCATCATCAATATTTGAATCCCAACTCCGCGATATTCTCTATTCGGTCTCAGTTTCCCCGTTTACAGCTTCAAAGTTTTTAGAGTGGGGGAGTCGCGACGCTCAAAAAGAATCGGCTGATGTTTCTCAAAAAATTAGTACCTTAACTTCGGCAATTTTAGAAGTCAGTTCCAAGCTCGATACTCTTCTTGATGTTTATCTGGAAAAGTCGATTGACTCGTCGGAATATCAGCAGAAGAAAAATAAATTAATCAACACCCGAGCTCTGTTACAGGGGCAAAAGAAGGAGCTAGTGTCGAAGGGTACTATTTGGCTCGAACCGTTTACAGAATTTGTAAATTGCGCTCTGCGAGCGCAAAAAATCGCGCACACCAAAAATAATTCTGAAGAATTATCAGAATTAGCTAAAACCGTCGGCTCGAACTACTTTTTATTGAATAAAACAATTACTCCGAAATTCAAAAACGACGCATTTGGCGCGCTGGCCGCGACCACCTGCGCGGCGCGCGCCACAGCCACTCATCCCTTTCTGTCTGAACTGTAGGCCCGTATGGATTCGAACCATAAACAAAGGTTTTGGAGACCTCGATGATACCATTTCACTACGGGCCTAATGTTGGAATTATAACTTAAAATTGACTATTCAAGACCACTTCCCCAACTTACTGCTTTATTCAGTTTCTCAACATTACCTCGAATTTTTGGCAAAGAAGCCACCACTGTTGCTACGTGGTTACCTTTT
>Ga0172375_10000420_pt1 | contig 69567 bp, 66 predicted proteins | sample LakKiv1m_FD_114537 | JGI IMG/M metagenome (GOLD analysis project Ga0172375, IMG submission 114537) | Freshwater microbial communities from Kabuno Bay, South-Kivu, Congo - kab_092012_11.1m | ecosystem: Environmental > Aquatic > Freshwater > Lake | place: Democratic Republic of the Congo... | reverse complement strand
TTTGAAGAGGAAGTAAATAGAGTTAGGCCTAAGGGAGAGAAGTGGTATACAATACCAGGGTTAATGGGATTAATTTCCAATGGAATTCAAAAAACCTTATTATTACCTCCTGAACTATCTGAAGGGATTTGTGATTATTCTGAACCATATCAGTTGGATTTGAGAGAGAGTAATATCGATAAGGATCAGATGGCTGAGGTATGAAATCAAGATTTAATCTTTTCAGTTTTGTAGCTTTAGGATATAATTGACTTGCTCAATTTAAATGAGCCAGTAGCTCAGTCGGTAGAGCACAGTCCTGATAAGACTGGGGTCAATGGTTCGAATCCATTCTGGCTCACCATTAGGGGGCTGTAGTTCACTTGGTAGAACGTTTCATTTGCAATGAAAAGGTAGGGAGTTCGAATCTCCCCAGCTCCACCAAATTATTCCTTTTCCTCGATTCTGATGGCTTTTCCTTTAATTAATGCTTCGGCAATTGTTTTGTAGGCCTTATCTAAGGTTCGTGCGAATGTAGGTTGGGATACTCCCATTTTCAGCGCAGCCTGTGTTTGATCTAAGCCATCAAGGTCATGAAGCTTGATGGCTTCGAGCTCGTCAGGATTTATTACTACTTCTTCCAGATCCCTTAAAGGGATTCCTCTGGGTTTAAAGTAGTAAACGTTTGGATTGAATCTGATTCGTCTTTTTATCCTTGGTCTTGGCATTTTTAATTACTTAAACTCTGTTCTTCTTTTTCTACATCTTCCAGCTCTTCTTGTAAAGCTTTTTTGTATTCAGCTAAGGCTTTTTTCTGATCGTCTATGCTATTTGGCATATTATATCGAGAATATCTTCCTAAGCCTCGGCCATATCCAGATTTTCTAAATGTTGGTCCGAAGTTGCAGGGACCTAGGCCTCTACCTGTTAAGGGCCCCATACCCATAGGACCTGTTCCGTTTCTGTTTGGCATAATTATCACCTCCTTTATTTATTAATAAATTAATTATGAATATATATTCATAATAACATTGGTTTAAAATTATTGCAAGTCAGGATAGAATAGGGTAGTTAGATATTTAATAATGAATGAAAGTAATAGACCGCCATTTCCGCCTGAAGCTAGTAATCCTGAAGATGCCTTTCTAGATCCTGATAATATACCTGCTGATGTATTAGCTAGATTAGAAGCTGCTGATAGTGCATCTGAATTAGCGAGAAAACCTGGATTAAGCACTCTGACTCCTCTAGCTCAGCAAAGTTTATTGGAGCAAATGCTAAATAGAGGGAATGATCCAATAGTGCAAGCCTTAGAAGAGCAAACCAAGAGGGAGATTTCTGAAGGTGTCTTTGATTTGGCTTCCTTAAGACCAGAGTTAAGAAATTTACTATCACCAAAGCAAGAAGATTTACCTGTGGATCAGGGGGATTTGTAATACTAAGATATAAATATTTGGCTTATCTTTAAATTTTAATTACAATTTAATTATTATTTATTAATAAGATCTCCCATGAAAAAAGCCAATGCTTTAGTTTCGATACTGGTGGTCTTGATAATTGGTGCAGTAGGATTTGGAGGGTTGTATATACTTTTATCTCCAAAAGATACAAATGTTGTTCCTGAACCAACTCCGACTCCCACGCCAGAAGTAGAGGTTACTGCTTCGGTTAAACCTACAACCTCTGAGGAGGATACAGTTGAACCTACTGATATTGCTACAACACCGATTGTTGATGTAACCCCTCCAGCTGATTGGGAGATGATTTCAAATTTAACCTTTCTTCCTTACGAGGTTTATAGACCAAGGGGATGGTATTACAAATATTTCTCTCCAACAACTCTAGGCATGGATCCAGCTAAGCTACCAGATGCCAGTGAATATGCAGGTTTATTGAGTATTTCCCAATTACAAAGTTCTACAGCTTGGAATGATGATTACAAATCAGAATTGATGGCAGGATACACACAGAGCACCCAAATGATAGATGGCAATGAGTGGACTATTCTTGAGGGAAAAACGAAAGCTAATGAACTTTTTGATTCTCAATTCGTAAAATATGGATATGTAAAGGTAGGCGGGAAAGAATATGTAGTTAAGATGGTCTCATCTGCTGCTGATTTTGGGGGACATGAATCAAAATTCGACATCTTAATTTCCACTTTAAGATTTAAATAAACGTTTATGTATATCAGGCAAGTTAAAGCGACTGAGCTTGATGACGTCCTTCAGTTAATTAATGCCAATGTGCTTGATCCATTTAGGATTGCAGATAAAGAGTATGTTGCAAAATCAGGGAAAGAGGGATTCCTTATTGGGAAATTGAGAGCCGATGATATTAAGAAGATGTTGGACCGCGTTTTCCTGGTGGTTACTTCCAAACAGAAGATTATCGGATATTTACGAATAGACGAAGATATCGATGCTGATTTTAAAGATCTGGATATGCAAGGTATGGTAGATTGGGTGCATACTGATTTCAAGAAGTATTATTATCAATTACCACATTTTGAGATAGGGGGCGTCCTTGTGAGTAAAGAATTTGGAAGAAAGAATATTGGCGCTTCATTGTTATACAAAGCAATGGAGATTTTGAAATACAGGAATCTGAAGTATCTTTTTTCTTTTGTACCAGTCTCGCCCGTGAGAAATGAGCCCTCTCTTAGATTTCATTTGAAGAACGGTTTTAAGGTTATTGCCAAATTGCAACCACTTGAATTATGGGGAATGAAACACTATCAAAGTGTATTATTGATGAAAGAATCAGATTGGGTTTAGAATCAGGCTCTTTAACTTGCTGAAGTCCTTGTATTTGTAAAAGTGCTTCAGTATTATCATTTGAAGTTCATTATCCCTGAAATCTTCTTGAAGGCAGATATCAATAAATTCCTCGAAATTTACTTCCATAATTTCCACCTTTTCACCACTATCGAGATTTTGATCTTGGACCTTCTTGCAATTACGACCAACTAATGTAAATACAAACCAGTCAATTTTTTCACCTGCTGGTTGAAAAGCATTTAATAAATCGAATGAAGATGCTTGTAAGCCAGTTTCTTCTAAGAGTTCTCTTTGGGCTGCTTGAATAATAGTTTCGTTTTTATCTAATCTTCCCCCTGCCAAGCCTGTGAAGTGATGACCAGGTTGCTCTTGTCTGGTCAGGACAATCTTATTATCCTCGGTCACGGGAATGATCATGACTGTATCAGGCCTTTTTAGCATCTCAAATGTTGCTGTGGATCCGTCAAACATTTTTTGTTGCCACTGATAAAGGGTGAAGATCTTACCCGTGAATAACTCCTTGGCATCAATAGGAATACTGCGAATAGGCTTTGGCCTTTTTATTTCATTCATTTTCTGAATATCCCTACAATCCATTTATGACTTCTTTTCGTGTGTTTCATGCTGACTACCTTTAATCCTACTTGTTCTGTTCTAGTTCTTAATTCTTCTTCGGTAAAGAGATGAAAGAATTTTTCCGTTGTTGCGTATTCTGTTCTTTCCTCTTCAATAATTTCACCTTCGCCTTCTCTAACTAAAACATAGAGAATACCATCTTCAACTAGGGCATCTGATAATTTTGTAAAAACATCGTTTAAGTCTTTTTGTTGAATATGGTGCAGGGCATCTCTGGCCCATATTCCTTTATATTTTCCTTTACCTGGATCATATTTAGTAATATCACCATGAATGAAATTTACATTAGGATTTTCAAATTTAGCGATCTCATAGAACCTTTTGGAGATCTCTATGCCCGTTACCGAGTATTTATTACTAAGATAACCAGCATCATGTCCGGGACCCGAGCCGATATCTAGTACCTGGGCTGGGGGATTGACCATGCTGATAAACTCGTCGAGTTGATCTTGTGCAGTTAACTTGCCGGCATGAGATGAATGGTAGTCGGAAGCAATGGCATTGTATGCTTTAAATGTCTTTTCAACGACATCTGAATCCCCACCGAGTATAAAGCCTTGTTCGTCAGAGGAGAATTCTTTCTTTCTATTCTTTTTGATATGTGATAACTTCTCCTCATGCTCTTTTAGTATATCTAGGACTTGTTTTGGTTCATTTGCCTGATAAAGCACAGAAAGTTCAATTTCATCTATGGCCATGTTTTTCTGAACACATTCAATTATCTGATCCCAGAAATCTCCAAACAAGATCACTGGTTTATGAGCTCCATAGTAGAGTTTGGCTAAACACCAGACCATGCCGAATTCCGAGATAGTGCCTGTACCACCTTTAAAGACAATATATGCATCTCCATTTTCAATTAATCCTAATGTTCTTATTAGATAATTTGAAGCAGTTTCTGCTTCGTCGGTAACATTTGCCAGGTTCCTGCCCTCAAAAAATGATGCTAGCTTTGGTTGCCAGTAGATGGCAATGGTATTACCATTTATTGATTCAGCTCCATCAGTGGCAGCCTTCATTATTCCTGGACCACCACCGTTCACTATGGTATATCCATTTTCTGCCAGATACTTTGCAGTTTCCCAAGCGGCTTTATAATAGGGATCGTCTTCAGGGAAAGCTGAGTCTCCAAAGAAGGTGATGCTTTTGATCAGTTTATCATCGTTGTCTTTGGGGGTGGGCGAATGTTCTTCGGGTTTTATTGGTAACTTAATAGTTGTAGGTGGCATAAAATTTTACTAATAGGTATTAATATAATCTAAGGTAGAAAATAGATATTTGCAAATATCTCTCTTGATATTACCCTAAAAATTAAGTGTAGAAAGTCGTTTTAGATGATGTAAAAATTCTTATCAAAAGACTTGTAAGTCTGGGATCTGATGTGATATTATCATGGTTACCTAAATAGGTAAGTTTACTTCAAGTTATCTTGCTGCTTAAACCTCTACCACTTCGAACAGTAAATGATTTAAGGCGTGTTCGTAATACTAAAGTTTTGTAACTTGTTTTTTGGTTGCGCTCTTTGATAATTAAATAGACTTACATGAACTATTTTAGTTCATGGAGGTTCCCAAATTTTTTTTAGCGCGGTTAATTTTCAATAATTAATTGTGCTACTCAAATGTTGTTAAAAACTTGTTTTAAGTAAATAAGGGTTTACGGTGGATGCCTTGGCACAAAAAGCCTAAGAAGGACGTAACAGTCTGCGATAAGCCTCGGATAGCTGACAATAAGCGATTTAATCCGGGGATTTCCGAATGGGGAAACCCATCTTGAGTCATATCAAGATACTCCTGGTTGAATACATAGGCCAGGTAGAGGTAAGCTAGTGAACTGAAACATCTTAGTAACTAGAAGAAAAGATGCAATTTTGTATTCCCAAAGTAGTGGCGAGCGAAATGGGAATAGCCCAAACTTCACAGGTAGGGAGGGACATTGGAGCCTGCTTTGCGGGCAATATTGTCAATCCGTCGTTACAGCGATGGTTGCAGTGAAGGGTTGTAGGGTGTAGCGTTCGTGCTCTGTAAGACACGGAAAGGAGTTAGCAAGATCATTCTTAGCAGAATACGGTTGGAAAGCCAAACCATAGAGGGTAATAGTCCCGTATGCGAAAAGTATGGTCCTCCTTAGTTATATCCCTGAGTACTACGGTCTAGGAGAAAAACCGTAGGAATCTACCACAACCACGTGGTAAGGCTAAATACTTTTTGTGACCGATAGTGAACTAGTACCGTGAGGGAAAGGTAAAAAGAACCCCTGATAGGGGAGTGAAATAGATCCTGAAACCGTAAACTTACAAACAGTTGGAGTCCGCTTTATGCGGATGACAGCGTGCCTATTGAAGAATGAGTCTGCGAGTTATCTTAACTGGCAAGGTTAATCTCCTCTGGAGAGTAGCCGTAGCGAAAGCGAGTCTGAAAGGGCGAATTAGTCTGTTGAGATACACCCGAAACCAGGTGATCTATCCATGAGCAGGTTGAATCCCATCGAAAGATAGGAGGAGGACCGAACCGGTGAGCGCTGCAAAGCTCTCGGATGACTTGTGGTTAGGGGTTATACGCCAATCGAACCTGGAAATAGCTGGCTCTCCCCGAAATAGCTTTAGGGCTAGCCTTGATTTTTAGCTGGTGGAGGTAGAGCTCTGCCTGGATAGCGCGGGACAGTCTGTCTTAGCGCATCCTCGCAAACTACGAATGCCATCAGTGTTAGATCAGGAGTCAGTCAATGGGAGCTAAGTTCCGTTAGGCAAGAGGTAATCATACCAGACCATCAGATAAGGTCCCCAAGTTCACGCTAAGTGGTAAAGGATGTGAAGGGTCTTATACAGCTAGGAGGTTTGCTTAGAGGCAGCAATCCTTTAAAGAGTGCGTAACAGCTCACTAGTCTAGAAACTCTGCACCGATAATTCAGCGGGGCTCAAGCGTGATACCGATGCTGTGGTTCCAGTAAGCTCCACCCGAGCTTTCGATCTCAGTTTTAGTTTCTTTATTGATACTTTAGAGATTGAAAGTTGCGGTGGGGCTTACTTGGAAGGTAGGGGAGCGTTGTAAACGCAGCGAAGATGCACCGTGAGGTGTGTTGGAGCATTTACAAGTGAGAATGCAGACATGAGTAGCGCAAGGTCGGTAAAAAACCGGCCCACCGAATGAACCAGGTTTCCTTGGCCATGTTCGTCATCCAAGGGTTAGTCGGTCCTAAGCCGAGGCCGAAAGGCGTAGGCGATGGATAACAGGTTAATATTCCTGTACTGCTGAAAGATCGTTATCAGCTATGGGGGGACCAAGGTGGAGTATCTGTAGACCCGATAGGTCGGGTTCCAAGCAGTAAGTTAGTTTGATCAGGCAAATCCGGTCAGACGTTTTCGCTCACGGGCGAATGCAAACGAGCTGTGATGGGAAGTTGAAGCCCACGGGCAGAGGCAACTACAGAAGTTCAACTTGCAAGAAAATCCTCTATGCGAGATCTTTTAGTAACCGTACCGCAAACCGACACTGGTGTTCTGGTAGAATATACCAAGGTGTACGAGTGATCCCTTGTTAAGGAATTCGGCATATTATCTCCGTAACTTCGGGAAAAGGAGACCCCTACTTTGTAGGGGCGCAGAGAAATGGCCCAATCGACTGTTTAACAAAAACACAGGTTCCTGCTTAAAGCGCAAGCTGAAGTATAGGAGCTGACGCCTGCCCAATGTCAGTAGATTACGGAAGGGGGTTATCCCGCAAGGGAGAAGCTTCTAACCTAAGTCCTGATGAATGGCGGCTGTAACTATAACGGTCCTAAGGTAGCGAAGTTCCTCGGCGCTTAATAGGCGTCGCGCATGAATGGCGTAACGAGTTGGGCACTGTCTCGACAGGGGGCTCGGCGAACATTGAAATGGCAGTGAAGATGCTGCCTACCCGCAGCAGGACAAAAAGACCCCGGGATCTTTACTGTATCTTGTCATTGAGATGAGATTTTTATTGTAGAGTGTAGGAGGGAGACTTTGATATCAGGTCGCCAGATCTGATGGAGTCGCCAATGTAACACCTCCCTTTAGAGATTTCATTTCTAACTCGGACCGTTATCCGGTTCGGGGACAGTGCCAGGTGGGCAGTTTTACTGGGGCGGTGTCTTACTAAAGAGTACCGTAAGATTCCAAAGGTCGGCTCAAGATGGATTGGAAATCATCTGTAGAGCACAATAGTATAAGCCGGCTTTACTGCGAGACTGACAGGTCGAGCAGTTACGAAAGTAGGGTATAGTGACCCTTTGATGGCGTGTGGAAGCGTCATTGTTTAAAGAATAAAAGTTACCCCGGGGATAACAGGCTAGTCTTGCCCAAGCGTTCACAGCGACGGCAAGGTTCGGCACCTCGATGTCGGCTCGTCGCATCCTGGAGGTGGAGAAGCTTCCAAGGGTCGGGCTGTTCGCCCGTTAAAGCGGCACGCGAGCTGGGTTCAAACCGACGTGAGTCAGGTTGGTCTCTATCCGCTGCAGGCGTTAGAATTTTGAGGGAACTGACCTTCAGTACGAGAGGATCAAGGTGAGGTAACCTCTGGTGCACCAGTTGTCCTACCAAGGGCACGGCTGGGTAGCCACGTTGCTATTTGGATAAACGCTGAAAGCATCTAAGCGTGAAGCCAATCCCAAGATTAGAATTCTTTCAAGACCCCCGGTAGACTACCGGGTTGATAGCTCCTAGGTGTAAGCTCAGTAATGAGTTCAGCCGAGGGATGACTAATTGGTCGTAAACTTAAACAATTTTTAAGTCCGATTATTGCTGAGATCTATGAATAGCAATATTCATAATTTCCCAAGTAATAATCGGATGGGGCCTCCATGAACTAGAATAGTTCAACAAATATAAGTCTATTTAATAATATTATTCATCTGGCCACCAGATGCTTCTAGTTTTATTACTCGAATCATCTGGTGATCCTAGCGCAGTGGCACCACCTCTTCCCATACCGAACAGAGAAGTGAAACGCTGTAGCGCCGAAGATACTCGTACCGCAAGGTGCCGGGAAAATAGGTAATCGCCAGAATAAAGAAGGCCAACGCAAGTTGGCCTTTTTTAATATATTGATAAGTTGAATATTTTAAATATATAGTATATTCTTGAAATATAGTTTATTATCGAAAATATGGCCACTGAAAGTAATCAAGCCCCTATAGATGCACTTGGTGATAGAGCAGAAAGCTCCAAATTTGTTGCCGAGGTTAGACAGGCTGCTGCTGATTTAGGTGCTGCTCAGGAAGGTCCTATTGATTCGGGTATTTTGGATGTTAATGCTGAAGCTGTAAATAGAGGCTTGGAAGGCAATAATACACTCGGTACTACTCCAGGCGTGCAAGAAGTAGCCGGCCAGGCGATGAAGCCCCAAGGTTCAGAATGGGGTTTAGATGCCCCCTCTGCTGAATATCCTAAAGATGATCAACCGGTTATAGCTGAAACAAGTCAACCACTAGATTCCGTTGGGAGATTGCAACAGGAATCAGCTAACCCTCAATTCATAGAAGAAGTTAAAGCTAATGTCGTTTCAAATACAGCGCCTGAAGAGGGTCCTATTGATTCGGCTATTACTGATGTAAATACTGAAGCTGTTAATCAAGGTTTGGATGGAAACAACAGTCTTGGTACAACAGAGGGTGTGAAAGATATTGCTGGTCAAGCAGTCCCTCCTGCGGGCTCAAATTGGACTATTTAAAAATAATACCATTAAGTATTTGAAAAAATATTAAATTTCATGATAGAACCAGATAATCCCACAAAAGATAGAATTAAGCATTTGGCAAGAGTCGGTAAAGCATTAAATGATACTTATTCTGAAGAGAATCTGGAAGTGGGTTCAGATTTCTATATGGCACTAGACTCTCTAAATAAATTTAAGGAAGGAATTGTGCAATTGAATTTAGAAGAAGAGAGCAAAAAAGGTATGTTGGATCTTATTGAATATCTAAGAAAAAAGATTGAAAGAAGAATGGGTTACATGGATCAAGATATAAATCTGTAAGATTTATTGACTTCTTTTTTATTTCCTGCAAAGCTATTATATACGGGTTTTTAACTCTATATATTCTATAGATTTTAATGACTAATAATTCCAAAGATCAGCTTACAGCCATTTTAAAAGGGGATTTGAAGGGGGTTAGAAAACCTAATCCTACAATAATTGTGGGCCCAAGAGTAAGAAATGTTGTATGGAGGAATCTTGTTAAAAAATATATTGATTCAGGATTAAGTTTTGATGAAATTGTTAATAAGATCTTAGATTATGATGAATATGTGGAAAAAGGTCAGGTAACAGAGGAGAAGATTAATTTAGTAAAAAGTAGTAAGAAATAAATATGGGGACTGCACCACAAGGAGAAATACCAGGACAATTTAGCAGCGAAGATGCCGAAAGACTAAGAAAAGTAAGTTCTCCGACAAGAGCGTTAGAGGATTTCGCTGCGGCAAATCCGGATGCTGAAGAATTTGATTCTCCTGCCTATGCTAGAAGGGCACAAGGATTTACAGTGGATGAAATGGCTCCTGTTCCAAATGTTAGCCTTCAAGCTCCTATCGAGACTGGAAGTTCAGATCTTCCGGCTTTCTTAGTGAATAGAGCAATAAGAGGGGCAAGAACAGCTGATGAATTAGAACAAGTTGATCCAAGAAAGCTTACTAGAGAACAGCTATTATTATACAGCCAGAAAAGAGAAGAACTTGGATTGGTCGAACCAGCTGATACGTTGCCAAAGCCTCCTCCAACACAAGAAGAATTGAACGCTGCTGTGGCAAATTTGCCACCACTTCCCCCCATAGATGAAGCTGGGCCTATACCCTTACCTACCGACTTAGATGGTGGATTAGTTTCAGCAATTGCAACAGTTGAAGAACCAGCAGTTGCATCGGTTGAAGAGCCAGTAGTAACTGAAACTGTTAGTCCTGAGGAAGAATTGGAACAGGTATTGCAGGGTCCAGGAGCAGGAGGAGGGGAACCAACAGAAGCTGAGATGGATGAAGCAATTAGGGCCGCCGCTGAACAACCATCCCCAAATGGAGAATTGGTAATCTCAAAAGCAAAACTAGGAGATGTTACGCGTATGCAAGATGATCTTATAGGAACAATGACAGATGAGGAAGTAGCTAGTATTAAAGATCAGTCGGCAAAAGAGTATGTGGAAAATCGAAGAAAGCATATGGAATATAAGAAGTATAGTAAGGAGCAGGTTTTGGCACTACCTGAGGGCAGTATAACAGGATTGACTGATGCTGAAGTTGATTTAATCCAGGATGAGGAAGCTAGAAATGAGTTCAGAAGAAGAAGGAGTGAATTAAATAATAGAAGATATGAAAATATGCAGGCTCAAGACGTAAGTAATATGTCTGAGGATGAGATTGCTGTAATTTCCGATGAGCAGTTGGGTGCAATTAGGAATGAAGATGCCAGGAATGCTCTTCGAGGTAGAGTTGAGGCAAGTAGGGCTCAAAGGGCTCAAGAGCAGGAAAGGGTAAGATATAGGACGGTAACTGCTAGAGAAGCTTCTCAGTTAGGAGATGCTGAGGTTAAAGCTATGAGCGCCGCCCAAATTGATGCTATTGATGATGAAAATGCTAGGAGACTTGTTAAAACCAGACAAGATGATATGGTCCGCGCAGAAGCAGAAGCTAATCGATTTGAGAATATGAATACTGATACAATTGATAGCTTATCAGAAGATGAGTTAGTTGCAATTACTGATGAGCAAATTGATAGAGTCACAGATCCAAGAGCTAAAACAGTATTAAGGGAGAAAAGAAGATCTGCACAAGAAGCTGCAGAGAGTAGAAGGAATTTAGAATCTATTCAAACTTTCGTAGCGAGTGGAATTGATGTTGATACAATTTTTACTACTCCTGAGCAGATACCGGGATTTGATTCACTTCCAAAGCCATTACAAGAAGTTATTAAGGCGAATATGGCAAATAGAGATGCTTTAAGGAAGAACCAGCTTGAGGGTGATAAGTTTAAAAAGAAGGAAGAAGAAGCTTCTGCTAGATTGGAAAATTTAAAATTGGCTAAAAAGGAGAGGGAATTGTTTTTTAGGAGGATGAAATTTCTTTTAGGTGGTTTAGCGGCAGGTGTTGCAGTTGGAGCAGTATTAAGTGGAGCGGGTGAGCTTAACTCGTTATTATCCATTGGAGTAACAGGATGGGGAGGTTTGATTGGACTTGGAGGTGGTGTAACAGCAGAATTAATTGATCAGGAATTTAGTATAGACAGAGCAAAAATAGACTATGAAATAGCGAAGTCTAAGTCTAAGATACAAGAAAACCAATCTAATTTAATCAGGATTAAAGATCGTGCAATCAAGAGAGATGTTAGTACTTTAACAGCATTTTCTACAATAGCCGGAGAGATTTTTGCTAGAGGAACTGGAATAACAGATGAAGCCCAGAAGAAAAGATTTATTGGGGATTTCCAGAGAGAAATGGGAGTTCCTGTTATGAATGCAATTTTAGCAGTATAAAATGGCAACAACTGATAATTCAAAAACATTACAAGATTTATCACAAGGCGATCTTTATTCTAAGGATGTAGCTTTCAATGCCGTAGTTCAGGGGAAAAGACTAAGACATAGTTTTATTAAGAATTTGGTAGCACAATTAAGGGACAAAACTGTAAATGATACTGATATTTTAGATATTTTATTAATGATGGATAAGGGAGTAGAAAGCGGTGACTTATCCGAGGAAGACTTATTTAATTTATAGATAATTAATCATGCCTCTAACTGCAGTAGAACGACAAGCTTATTACAATGCCATCGATGCTAGTGGTATGGAGAGTGATATTGGAAAAGCGACGTTAAGAGCTAGGATCGAGAATATTGATACAGGTGCTCCAGGTGCCATTACGAGAGATCAATTCCACACAGAGATGAGGAAAGCTTTAGAGGCTGCGAAGGTTGAGACAGTAGTAGGCTCCAAATGGGATGCTACAGTTACTGCTGCATTAGCTGGCAGACCAGCAGGTGTTCCGGGAAATATTGACGTAGCTTCTTTCGAAACTACAATTACTACGGGAGTTTATCCAGATATTAGAGATAAGGTAATTGCCAGTGCTAGAGACAGACTTGCAGACAAGCATATCGAGCATTTCCTCAATTCTACTGCCCTTACATCACAGACTTATGTTGATGGTTTAAGAGGATCTGTCGGGTTCTCTCAGGAGTTAGCAGATAAAATAGTGGGGAGAACTCAACAATACATTGAGAGGAAGGTTGAGGGCATAAAAGTGCAATTAGATTCTGGAACTCTTACTGAGGCCCAGGTCAGGGCAATGATTACTGCTGGTGGCACTATTACTAATCCTCAACTGAGATCTGCCATTACAAAGTTTTTAGATGATCCAACACGTGTTCAGGCTAGAAAAGATGCTGCAGATAAGACTACTATGAATACAGATGCAGCTAATTTTAAAACCGAATTAGATGCAACAGGAATTAATAATGACTTTGAAGTAGATTTTGATGATCTGACTACAAGAATAACTGGACTACCTGAATATGCGAATTTGTCAGGTCCTGTTAGAGCTATGGTTGAAGCTCATATGGCTAATAAAAATGAGATGATTGAGAATAAGAGAGCTCAGGCTGATCTCAAAGATGTTGTTAATGATGCTACTGTTAGGGAAAAGGCTGTGGAAAGAAATAGAGCTTTTATAGCTTTAGCATTAAGAAGATTGCAATGGATAGGAATAGGCGCTTTAGCCGGTGGCTCAATAGCAGCTTTGCTGTCAGGAGGGAATATTTGGTTAACTGGTTTAGTTGCAGGAGTCGGGGCGGCTGGATCAATGGGACTTGCTCATGCTTTTGATGTGGATTTGGCTACAAGAGCAAAAGAATTAGCCCAATCTCAATCTAAGTTAATTGAACAACAGAATCAAAGAACGGTATTAATGTCTCAGAGACATACTGCAGAAGGTGAGTCAGTTAAGACATTTACTAAAATTGCTGCTCTAGTTGAAGCTCTTACCAAAGGCCTTGATAAAGACAAGGCTGTCTCAACATATCTAAAGACTTGTTCGGTTGATGCTCTGGAAGACTTATTAGCTGTTTAACTTATTATTTAAAACCATAATATGAATAATGATCTCCTTTACACACTGGATCCATACATTGTTTCCATACTATTTAAGACTAAAACAGATGAAGACACACTTGAGGTATATTCAAAATTGGCCCAATCTTTGGATATGGTTTTGAAGGGGACAATTAAAGAATTCATGCTTGAAAATGGTTTCAACGATGAGGATGTTAAGAAAGTTGTTGAGGCAGAGGATTTTGATAGCTTGGAGCCTAAATTCAAACCGTATTTGCAGAATATTATATTGGTTAAAAGGATAGAAGAAAATAATAGACAATTCATTAAGTTGTATTACGATCAACTGCTACCTAATCTAAATGACGAAGAAAAACAGCAATTAGAGAAATATTTACAGGATTCTGAAGAGGTTTTAAAAATGAAGAAAGGTGAAATTCTAGAGGGAGTAAAGGCTTTAAAAGAAATATTGGAAGAGAATGGGGTCCAAACATATGATGAATTAAGGGCTAAGTTTGAAACACAAGAGTCAAGCACTGAGGTCGTATCCAATGAATCAGATCAGCAAGCTGTTGCTACAGAGGAGGTGAGTGTTGAGCCTAGTGTGGATCAATCTACTCCGGTAGTAGCTCAAAATAATGTTACTGACACTGAAGCTGGATCAAATGGACCGTCAAGACCTCAAGGTGATAACTCTGTTGCAACGGATACAGTTATCGTGCCGGAACAACCAGTTATTGAAAATCAAGCTCAAGCGTCTGAACAAAGTTTGCCAATTGCTCAAGAGGTGCAAGCTGTTAATGAACAGCCTGCTCAAGAAAACGCGACTGTTCCTACAGTGATGCCTGCAGAAGTTAATGAGCAACAGGTCGGACAGATTAATGTTGAACCGATAGAACAGCAACAGGCTGTTAGTGTACCCGATCCTTTATTAACTCCAACCAAGGCCACCATAGTGGATGATGATCAACCCGATACTGCATCAGTAACTACAGCTGATAATAATGTAAATGCTGTAAATCAACTTCAAAATATGGGTATTGATTTGAATGATGTGTTGCAACCACAACCCCCTCAATCGTAACAGTGGAAAATGGTGTGGGTCCGGAGGCGTGATTTTCATTGAGTAAATTTATTCCGTCTCTTTCCACGGCATTTTTGAGGGATGCGTGCAATTTTTTACATCGATTATCTTTAACAATTTATCAAAATACTCCCACAAATTTTAAGAAATTTGATATAATAAATACTTCGAAAGGGTATTATTGATTCCTTTTCTTAAAGGAAAATCTAAACAATAATACAATTTTCAATTATGGCTACAAAAGCCTATACTACTAAGTCCGACCCTATTGCTGATTATCTGGAAAGTGTTGAGGTATTCCCTAGAACCTTTAAACGTGGTCAGATAGTTAAAGGGCGGATTCTTTCCTTTAATAAGGGAGAGATCATTTTAGATATCGGAGGCAGAGCTGAAGGTATCGTTTCCGGTAAAGAAATGAAACTTACCGGCGAAAAGCTGAATTACCAAGAAGGCGATGAAGTATTAGTCTATGTCTTGAAGGGTGAGAATCCATTAGGACAGATCGAATTATCCATTCGTAGAACTGGTACCGCTAGAAAGTGGTTCGAGCTTAATAACGCACTTGATAATGACCTTAATGTTAAAGTTGAGGTCATCGAGGCAAATACCGGTGGTGTTATAGTCAATATCGGAGGAGGCTTAAGAGGTTTTGTTCCTACTTCTCAACTCGATAATTCCAGAATTTATCCTTTAGGTGGATATGCTAGTAAGCAGGATGCCGACAAGGAATTGCAGGGTAAACTTGCTGAGTTGATTGGTAAAGAACTGGAAGTCAAAGTTATCGAGATCGATAGAGAGAAGAATCGTGTCATTTTCTCTGAAAAGAAGAAAGATACAGATAAAGGCGCAATGGATAGACGTGCCGAAACTCTCAAACGAGTAAGAGTAGGAGATAAGCTTGAAGGAGAGATCACGGGAATTGCTCCATTTGGTCTATTCGTCAATGCTGATGGCCTAGAAGGGTTGGTCCATCTTTCTGAGATATCGTGGGACAAAGTAACTAATCCTGCAGATTTCTTCAGGATAGGCGACCCGGTCAAAGTCGAAATAATCGGTATAGACGATGGTGGAAAGAGAGTCGCTTATTCCATCAAACGTTTAATGCCGGATCCATGGGAAGAGATTGTCAAGAAATACAAGGTAGGCCAAAGAGTCATGGGTGAAGTCACCAAGATCGTAGATTACGGTGCATTTGTCCGTATTGAGGAAGGTCTAAATGGCCTGATCCATATCTCTGAGCTGTCTGATCGTCTGGTCAAAGATCCAGGTAAGATAGTTGAGGTCAATAAATCCTATGAGCTTGAGATCATATCCATATCTAGGGATGACAGGCATTTAGGTCTAAGTCTTAAAAGGGTATTGAGAAGTCCAAAATCTGAAGAGGTTGTTCAAAGTGAACCCAAGGCTGTTGAAGAAGCAGTTATTGAGGAACCTAAGAAAGAGCTTGCTAAAGAAATGGGAGTCTCACCTGAGATGGAGAGGCTTAAAGAGCTTTTGGGTGATGATGATGAAGTGATCAACTAATACCCAGAGTTTAAAAATGCCCTCCCTTTGGGGAGGGCTTTTTATTAATTACTTTTTAATTAAAAAGAGAGATGTCTAGCACTTGCTTGGTTGGTGTGCTAAAATATTTGGACTATGAAAACAACTTTTCTTAACGATGACAGCTTAGGCAAAATCAGTTCCAACTTAGCTAAAATATTAGTTTCGGTGTTCGAGCATTCCCGTAAAAGAGGTGGAGATAGAGTAAATGCCGAAGATCTTTTTTTAGCAATAATTTCAAACCGAGAATGCTTAGCTGCAAAACTTCTTGAGAGATTAGGCATGGACCTATTGTCAACCCGCCATAGAATAGAGGCAAAATATCCTCTTAGAATTGAGCAAACTTCTTATTCAAAGGTCGTATTCGGTGATGAGGCTAAAGATCTTCTATCAAGAAGTTTTCTGTTAGCTAGTGAATTGGGGCATGTCTATGTGGGGACGGAACATATGCTTTTATCGATATTGCAGCAGGAGCAACTGGATTTTGTAAAGGATCTAAAAAATAACGGACTGACTTTTGAATTTATTAAGCAGTCGATTTTAAGCTTTGGAATTTACCAGCCCGGTGTCTTTTCTCAATCTGCAGAACAGGAGGAAGAGGAGGATAGGCAAAAGGCTATCGCTTTCTTCACCAGGGATATGAATAAAATGGCCTTGGATGGAAGGTATTTAAAAGTATGGGGAAGAGATCAGGAAATTGAGAGGATCATCCATATCCTATCGCGTAGGACTAAGAACAATGCTTTATTAATAGGTGAGGCTGGAGTAGGGAAAACAGCTATAGTCGAAGGATTGGCCCAGCGGATAGTAAATGGTCAGGTGCCGCCCAGTTTTAAGGGGAAAAAAATAGTGCAGCTTGATATTTCCGCGATAATTGCAGGGAGTAAAATCAGAGGAGATGTTGAGGAAAGGCTTTTGGGGATAATTTCTGAAATGGCGGATAACCCGGATCTAATCATATTCATTGATGAGATCCATATGATAGTTGGAGCCGGCACAGCTGGATCGGGTAGTACTATGGATGTTGCCAATATTATTAAACCCTATTTAACCAACGGAGATCTAAGAGTAATAGGTTCAACAACTTTTGACGAATACCAAAAATATATAGAGGAGGACGATGCCTTAGCAAGACGATTTCAAACCATTACGGTGCAGGAAATTGGTAAAGGAGACGCTTTGAAGGTGTTGCAGATGCTAAAAGGTCAGTTTGAAGATTATCATTATGTTAAGATCCCGGATGAAGCTTTAGAAGAAGCCGTAGAACTCACTGATAGATATATAGCTAACAAGTATTTACCTGATAAAGCCATAGATGTAATAGATGAAGCTTCAGCTGCTATCAAGATTAAAGTTGATAAAGATAAGCCTGATCTAAGTGTTACTGAGATAAAACTTAATAAATTATTAAAAGATAAAGAGAGAGCTTTAGATAATGGTGATTTAGTCAAGGCTGTTAAACTAAGAGAGCGAGAGGTAAAGATAAAAGAGGAGCTTAAGCAGGAAAGGTTAAAGCAAAAGAAGTTACGCAAAAGGATGGTTAGCGTTGAGGATATTCGTAAAGTGGTATCAAAATGGAGCGGAGTTCCTTTAAATTCTTTAAACAGTGATGACATTAATCAGCTTAATAATCTGGATCAAAATCTTGAGAAGAGGATTATTGGGCAGGAGCATGTAATTACAAAAATTGCAGCAGCATTGAAGAGGGCTCGCATAGGCTTGGTTGATGCTACCAGACCCCTGTCTTCGTTCCTTTTCTTAGGACCAACAGGTGTTGGTAAGACTCAAACAGCAAAAGAGATAGCAAAGACGCTGTTTGGTAGTGAGGATAATCTAATTCAGGTTGATATGAGTGAATATATGGAGCAGCATAGCGTATCCAAATTAATTGGTTCCCCTCCAGGCTATGTAGGTTATCAGGAAGGTGGGCAATTAACTGAGAAAATAAGACGCAAGCCATATAGTGTTGTGCTTTTCGATGAAATTGAAAAAGCTCACCCTGATTTGTTGAGTATACTTTTACAAATACTTGATGAGGGTAGGATACAGGATGCTAAGGGAAGAAGTGTGAATTTTAAGAATTGTGTAATAATTATGACCTCAAATATTGGGGCTTGGGAAGCAATGGAGAATAAGAGCCTGGGGTTTGATCTGAGCGCTGATGTAACTAAAAAGAATGAAGATTCCTATGAGAAGATGAAATCAGGATTACTTGAAGTACTTAAGGATTCCTTACCACCGGAGTTCTTAAACAGGATAGACGAGGTATTGATCTATAGGAAATTAATAGAAAAAGATGCAATCAAGATAGTTAAATTATTCGTAGGTGATGCAGTTGCTAGAATGAAATCCCGGAACATATTACTGGACGTACATGAAAGTGCGATCAAGTTTATTGCTCAGAAAGGCTTCTCTGAAGAATATGGGGCTAGAAATCTGAAACGGTCTGTACAAGAAATTTTGGAAAATTCTTTAGCTGAATATTTGATGAGTCAAAGAATTATTAATAAATTGCCAAAACCAATTGGGATCAATGTAAGTTTAAATAAAGAGCAACTTGTGTTTAATAAATCCTGATGAGTAAAAATTCCAAGATCTTTGTGTGTAATAGCTGTTCCTATGAAACTCTAAAATGGATGGGGCAATGTCCTAACTGTAAAGAGTGGAATACTTTTGATGAGACTGATGCCTCGATTAGTGTTGATGAGATTGGGGGAATTGAACTGAAGTTAAAACACTTGAAAGATGTGAGTGACGAGGCTATGGAAAGGACCTCAACGGGATATAATGAATTTGACAGAGTACTGGGGGGTGGCTTGGTATCATCTAGTGTTGTATTAATTAGTGGCGAGCCTGGAATTGGTAAATCGACTTTGTTAATGCAGGTAATTGCTGCTTCTCCAAGCTCTCTCTATGTAAGCGCTGAGGAGTCTTTACAACAGGTCGCTTTAAGAGGCAAGCGCTTGAAGTTGAATAATGTTGATGGCTTGCAGATCTTGAGTGGCTTTGAAGTAGGTGCAATTATTAGAAAAATCAAAGAAATCAATCCCCAAGTAGTGGTTATTGATTCCATTCAAACTGTTTATTCAGAAGAAGTGAGAGGCTTACCTGGTGGTATAGCACAAATAAAGGCTGTGTCTTCCAAGTTAATAAAATTTGCTAAAGAGCATGGAGTGATCCTGTTTTTGGTGGGGCAGGTGACAAAAGAGGGGGCAGTAGCAGGTCCAAAATTGTTGGAGCATTTGGTTGATATTGTGCTTGAACTGCAGGGGGATCAAAAAATGGATTTTAGGATTTTGCGTTGTTTGAAAAATCGCTTTGGTCCAACCAATGAAATTGGCGTATTTGAGATGACTGAAGAGGGGATGCAAGAAGTTAGTAATCCCTCGCTGTACTTCTTAGAAAATAGGGAGCAGCAACCGGTTGGTGTCTGTCCAGGCGTCATCAGGGAGGGCGACAGATTGATGTTGATTGAGATGCAGGCCTTAAGCTCCAAAACGTTTTTCCCTTTACCAAAAAGAGTTGCTGAGGGCGTGTCCAGAACTCGCTTAGAGGTTCTGGCCGCCATTATTGCTAAGTATACTAAATTTGATCTTTTTGATAAGGATGTATATTTGAATATTGCTGGAGGTTTAAAAGCCTCGGAGCCTTTACTAGATCTCCCAGCAGTGTTAGCTATCGTATCTTCTATTGTGGGGAAGTCTTTACCAGACAACATGATTGCCTTTGGAGAGATTTCACTAACTGGTCAGATAAGGGTCAATAAGAGGGCGGTACAAATGGAGAAGGAATGTAAGAGGCTTGGTTATTCAACCTTTAGACAGAAATTTCCTCAAATTTCCCATGTAGGACAATTGGGATTAGTATTTAAATAATCAGTTAAGGTCTATTTAAGTTTGGGGCTGTATCATCTCATCAATTTCTTTTACTATGGGCTTGACAGTTTTTTTATTATAGGATATTATATAGCTGTTCTTTAATAATTTGCTTATCTTCAGTTCCCAGAGTCTGGTTCGCGTACATCCAGTTCTGTGATCAGAATTGAAATCAACTGGGCTCTTGGATTTGAAGATAAGTAGCACCGGTTCCTATGCAAAGTCCTAATAAATTAGGGGTTTTAATAGGGGTCGGTGGGGGCAGTGCCGATCCCTATTTATTAAAACCTTGACATCCAATTCCCATTTTTCTATACTTTTTGAAGATTAACTACCAAGTAAATTCCCAACAATTTCATTCATATATTTATGACTTTCCTTTCCATCTTTTAATTCATTTACATCTATACAGACATGGAGAATGCACAGAAAAAGCGTATTGGCGCAAGATTAACCAAGCAGCCAAAATTAGCTGAAGAATCCGTTAAATTACCTTTAGTTGAGGATATTATTACTGATACCCCTTTAAAGGATGAATCAACAGTCTCAGCCAAGCCATCTATTGTGGTAAAAACTAATGGTTTTGAAAAAGATAAAATAGCTAAAGCTATGACACTTAAAGAGCTTGATGAAAAGTCTTTGATGGAGCTTAGAAATATTGCCGAGAAGTTAAATATTACTGATAATGCCAATTATAATAAAAACGATCTGATAATAAGAATCCTAGAAGAGCAGACAAAAAGAGGGGGTAATATATTTGCAGAAGGTGTATTGGAGATAATAAATGATGGATCTCACGGTGTATTAAGAACTTTAAAATTGCTTCCTGGCGATAATGATGTATATGTTTCTGGGTCCCAGATCAAGCGCTTCAATTTGAAGCAGGGAGACTTTATTTCGGGTCAGGCACGCGCGCCAAAAGAGGGGGAAAGGTATCTGTCTATGTTAAGAATCGAGGCAATAAATAATACAAGCCCCGATGATGCATTAACCAGACCAAGTTTCAACAGGTTAACTCCCATCTTCCCAGATGAGATGATCAAGTTGGAAACTGAGCCTCATATTCTTTCAACTAGATTGATCGATCTGCTTTCACCCATTGGTAAGGGGCAAAGAGGAATGTTGGTTGCTCCACCAAAAGTAGGTAAGACCTGGTTATTAAAAGAGATTGCGGATGGTATAACTAAAAATCATCCTGAAATACATTTAATGGTTGTGCTTGTTGGGGAGAGGCCTGAAGAGGTTACCGATATGGAAAGGTCAGTTAAAGGTGAGGTTGTGGCGGCAAACTTTGATGAACCACCCGAATTACATACTAAAATAGCAGAAATGGCTATCGAGAGAGCTAAGAGGTTGGTGGAGCTAGGTAATGATGTGGTTATATTAATGGATAGTTTAACTAGATTGGCACGAGCCTATAATATTACGGCTCCTCCATCTGGAAGAACTTTATCCGGAGGTTTCGATCCTGTTGCTATCTATCCTCCAAAGCGCTTCTTTGGAGCAGCTCGAAATTTTGAAAAGGGTGGTAGTCTTACCGTAATTGCAACTGCATTAGTTGAGACGGGCAGTAGAATGGATGAGGTTATTTTTGAGGAATTCAAGGGGACAGGTAATATGGAATTAAAGCTAGACAGGCGTTTGGCTGAAAGGAGAGTCTTCCCTGCAATTGATGTTAAGGCTTCAGGTACTAGAAATGAAGACAGACTGCTTTCCAAAGAGGTATTGAACTCTTCTTGGAGGGTGAGAAGAATGTTGGATATTTTCAAGGAAGATGAAGCTACAATGATGTTGATCGATAGGCTGAAAAAGACCAAAACCAACAAAGAATTCTTGGCCACACTGCACGAGGATTTATAAAGTAGAAAGGGTCAGGGACAGTTAAAATATGGTATCATATGTATATGTCTCAAGATTTTGGAAATAATAACGAAGAAATAGTTTATACAGAATCCAAAAAGGAGCTTTTCCTTCCTCTGGCTTTTGTTAGGGATTTGGTTTCATATTTACTGCTAAGAGGTAGGCAGCTCTTCTTTTATACATTTGCGTTTATAAGTTTCTTGGTCACTCTTATTGAAGGGGCGAAGGATTTTATAGTGCAGAGAATGTTTTGGGGAAGGGGGTCTTTATATAGGACTTCCTTTCATATTGTAATATTTGCTTTAACACTCCTAATTGTAGTATCTGGGGTCTCTACCAGATTGAATATCAGCGCTCAAAGTAATGGGTTGGCTTTAAATGAGACTGCAATAGGCAGGAAGGATTTGATCTATCAAGCTGGTACTGCTGAGGCATTATCGGTTATCTCTGAAAATGATGCTGATATTGAGGTCTATAAATATGTAGTTCAACAGGGAGATACTCTTTCTTCTATAGCTAAAATTTACAATAAAAATATTACTACTTTAGTTTGGGCTAACAATTTATCCAGCAAAGATGCAATACTCAAGGTAGGGCAAGTCTTAAGAATCCCAGCAATTGATGGGGCTTATTATACTGTTAAGAAGGGTGATACATTGGAAAAAATTGCCAAATATACTAACAGTAATGCCATAGATATTTGGGATTTAAATAGCAATATCATAGATTATGATAATCCTGTATTGGCAGAGGGTATGGAGTTGTTTGTTGCTAATGGTGTGATTCCAACACCCCCACCCAAAGTAATAACGGCGAGTTCGAAGGGCACACCTAGTGGTGGGTTAGTAGTGCCTTCCGGTGCCTTCGTTCATCCTTTGTTGCATTGTTCCGGGTGGTCCTGGTCTAGGGGCTTTAGTAGCTACCATGGAGGGGTGGATATGGCTAAAGCTGGAGGTTGTTGGATAAATGCGATAGGAAATGGATATGTCAAAAAGGCTGGTTGGGGTGGCTGGGGATTTACTACGATAATTGATCATGGAGGAGGTATTGTTTCGATTTATGGGCATGGGACTGGCAAGTATAATGTCCAGGCAGGCGATTACGTCAAGGCTGGTCAAGATATTATGTATATGGGTAATTCCGGATATTCTTTCGGAACGCATCTTCACTTGGAGATCCAAGTTAATGGCAGAAAGATCAATCCGGAATATTATGTTAAGTTAAGATAATGGAGGTATTATTAGAGCAGAACGATAAAACCGTGGGTGGTAGGGATTATGATCTTTCTTCCAGACACTTCTTATTTAGAAAAGCCGCTCGAGCAGTAATCCTTGATCATGAGGGTATGGTAGGACTTATGCACCTTAAAAAGCGTGGTATTTATAAATTGCCCGGAGGAGGGGTGGATAGAGGGGAAACTATAATGCAGGCTCTAGTTAGAGAGGTAAAGGAAGAGGTGGGTGTTGAATTCGGTGAGATGAAGGAGTTGGGAATCACATTGGAAAGTCGATATTATGAAGGAGATGATCACGGTTTATTTCAAATGACTTATGCCTATTTAGTTAAGCTTCGTGGAGAAAAGGGGGTTGCAGAATTTACTGAGGAGGAATTATCTGAGGGGGCGGCGGCGATATGGCTTCCTAAAGAAGAGGCTTTAGAGGTTGTATTAAATTATCCCTTTCCAGATTATGAGTCACATTTCATTAAACAGAGGGAGTTAAGGATCTTACAGGAAGCGGCTAAATACTGGAATGAATTTTAGTCTTCAAAGAAAAGGCTTTATTATTTCCCAGGTTTGATTTATAATTTCTCCATGTTTGGGGCTGTAGCTCAATTGGTTAGAGCGTTGCTATGGCATAGCAAAGGTTAGGGGTTCGATTCCCCTCAGCTCCACCAGATTAATGACCTATAACAAGGTCATTTTTTGTATTTAACTAAATGTAAAAATTATTTACATTTTGTTTAAAACCCAATAATTTTCGTGGAACAAATTTTACGTCACATATGAGCACTGGGTATGGATAACTTGTAACGGGTAGAACAATAAATTTAAAAGTATTATAATTACAACATTATTAATGTTTATCCCATGGAAAAGTACGATCCAAAGGCTGTTGAAGCAAAATGGAGAAAATATTGGCAAGATAATCAAATTTATAAACTAGATCTAGATAAGGCGGAAAAGCCTTTCTACAACCTGATGATGTTTCCTTATCCTTCTGCAGAGGGGTTGCATATTGGAGGTATGTACACATTCACTGGTGTCGATACCTATGGCAGGTTTATGAGGATGAAAGGATATGACGTTTTTGAACCCATTGGTCTTGATGCTTTTGGTATTCATAGTGAGAATTATGCTTTAAAAATTGGCGAACACATTAAGACAGTTTCGGAAAGAACCCATAAGCACTTCTTCGAGCAGCTGCATATGATGGGGAATATGTATGATTGGGATAGAACTGTTGAAACTAATGAGCCCGATTATTACAGATGGACTCAGTGGCTGTTCGTCCAGTTCTTTAAGGCTGGATTAGCCTATAGAAAGCAAGCCAATGTTAAATATTGTCCTAGTTGTAAAACTGTCTTGTCTGATGAGCAGGTTATTGATGACAAGTGTGAGCGTTGCTCAAGCACAGTCGAAACTAAGGCCTTGAAGCAATGGTTCTTTAAAATCACTAATTATGCAGATAGACTTGATAAGAATCTCAAGAAGATTGACTGGGTTGATGATGTAAAATTAGGTCAAAAGAATTGGATAGGAAAGAAGGAGGGAATAAATATCCGGTATAAAGTTAAGGGAACTGATCTGGATGTGACATGCTTTACTACCAGACCAGACACAAACTTTGGAGCTACATTCATTGTCATAGCCCCAGAACATCCTTTAGTTAAATCAATATTGGATGGGAGCATTCCAGTCAATGAGGGTATTTCAAGCAAGATAAATAAATATATTCAAGATGTTAAAGGTAGATCCGATATCGAAAGAATCGCCGAAGGGAGAAAGAAAACTGGGGTTAATACAGGTTTGATGGCAATTAATAATCTGAATAATAAAGAGTTGCCAATATATATATCAGACTTTGTTTTGGGCCATTTTGGGACAGGTGCTGTTGTAGGTGTGCCAGGCCACGATACAAGGGATTTTGAATTTGCAAAAGAGTTTAATTTAGAGGTGATAAGAGTTGTTAGTAAGGATGGAGACACCTCAGCTATAGAAAACATTGAGCAGGTTCAAGAAGATGAAGGGATAATGGTGAATTCTGAATTCCTAGATGGATTAGACATCCATGAGGCAACCAGCAAGATAATGGAATATATTGAGGCAAACGGTTGGGGTAATAAGGTGGTTAACTATAATTTAAGAGACTGGTGTGTTAGTCGACAAAGATACTGGGGGCCTCCAATACCAATGATTTATTGCCAACAATGTGCTGATAAAGGTTTAAGTTGGTTTAATACTAGCCCTGATTCTTCAAAAAATATTTCGAAAGCCGATCTTGAAGTTTTAATTGATGAGATGAAGGGATGGTATCCTGATGATAATCTCCCAGTGAAATTGCCTGATATTTCTGAATTGGACAAAATCAAGCCTGATGGATCAGGAAGGGGCCCTTTGGCGCAGCAGATTGATTTCATTAACACAAATTGTCCTCATTGTGCTAATCAAGCACAAAGGGAGAGCGATGTATCAGATCCATTTGTTGATTCTTGCTGGTATTTCTTAAGATATCCTTTTACTGAGTTTAATAATGTACCATTTGGAGGAGACTTTTCCTCTAATAAGTCTTTGTTTGATCCCAGCTTAAGTCAGACTGAAAGCAATAAATTAAAAGCTAGAATGCAGAAATGGGGGCCCGTTACTTCATATATTGGCGGTAAAGAACATACTGTATTGCATTTACTTTATGCAAGATTCATCACAATGGTGCTTTTTGATTTGGGTTATCTGGATTTTGAGGAGCCCTTTTCGAGATTTTTTGGCCATGGTTTGATCACAAAAGATGGAGCCAAAATGAGCAAGTCCAAAGGTAATGTTGTTAATCCAGATGAATTTATTGAAAGATATGGAGCGGACTCAGTCAGAATGTATTTAAGATTTATTGGTCCATTTGATTCATCGGGCGACTGGAGAGACTCCGGAATGTCTGGGATGTTCAAATTTATCAGTAAATTATGGCGTTTATATGAAAATATTGAAACTGATCTACCTCAAGAGGGCTCTGAAATTGACGAGACCATTGTTCATAAAACTATTAAATCTGTAGGAGAGGATTTGGAAGCATTAAAATTTAATACAGCAGTGGCTAGAATCATGGAATATGTCAATTGGTATAGTGACAAACAGAATTCACTAATATTGAAGAATCGTAGAACCTATTTAAGCACATTAGCTCTTTTGGTAGCTCCATTTATGCCATATTTAGCCGAAGAATTTTGGAGTATTTGTGGGAATAAACCAAGTGTACATTTACAAAGTTGGCCCAGTTACGATAAGACTAAGTTAGTAAAAGATACAGTCAAATTGCCTGTACAAATTAATGGAAAGTTAAGAGGCGTTGTAAATGTTTCAAAGCAGATTCAGGAGCAGGAATTGATGGAGTTGATCCAAAAGGATAAAAAGATTAAAAGCTATCTTGATCAGGGCAGGATATTTAAAGTAATTTATTTGCCCGGTAAGATCATTAATGTAATCGTGAGATAATGTTTAAACAAAATAGAGAATTTTGGCTGTATTTTTTGGGAGTTATTCTCTTATTTTTCTTTATCTTTGGAATACTACAAAACGGATTTTCCAGCACTTCCTATACGCCTTCAGCTTTCCCTTTCAATTTATTTCAAGAAGAACAAACTATAATTGAGAAGCCCAGTCAGGAATTGGATATGAACGTAGATTATTACGCAGTACTAAGGACCAATAAAGGTAATATCACAATAGATCTATTAGAAGTAAATGCTCCTAATACTGTTGCCAATTTTATACATTTGGCCAATAAGAATTACTATTATAACGTGGAATTTCATAGGTTTATTCCCGGATTTCTATTACAAGGCGGGAGCAGTACGATGAAAAATGATGACCCTAATGATGATGCCTTTGGTGGCCCTGGTTATACAATATCACATGAGATTAACTGGGACAGTCTAGGATATGATAGTAATTTAAAATCTCTATTGTCAGTACAGGGCTATAGTAGCACTGACAATATTCAATCCAGGAAATTAGGCAAATTTTCAGTATGTTTAGCAGCGAATGGTCCTAATACCGGAGGAGGACAATTCTTTATCGTTTTAGCTGAGAATTCTGATCCCAGACTTCAAAATCTAGAGGGCAGACATACGGTGTTTGGTCATGTAATAGGAGGATTCGATGTAATAAATGAAATCAATAAAACCCCTACAGTGATTGATGCAGAAGGCGAATCAAGGCCTTCGTTCCTGATCCTTTATAACGTTACAATAGGCTATTACGATTAAGGATATATTAAGAGTTTCCTTCTAATATATCCTATGGCTTCCTTTATTGAACAGCACAAGTCTATACTAATTACCCTTGTTATATTAATAGCTATAATTTCTTTTCGGATATCTTCTTCCACAGGGGATCTGCAGCCTCAAAACAAGATGGTAGGTTCGCCTCAAACTGAGGGTATTAGCTCATTAGCACCTTTGATCTATGTTGAAATATGGGGAGGTATTAAAAATCCAGGCGTATATGAGGTTACTGATAATATCCTTGTAATTGATCTGATTAATTTGGCTGGTGGATATACCGATAATGCAGATCAGGTCTTTGCAGAAAAAAATATTACATTTTCAAAAAAAGTTGATTCTGAAATGAAGGTATATATTCCATTTATTGATCCCAATAATGAGAGTATAAGAATGGGGCTGATCAACTTGAATTATGCTTCAAGAGAAGTGCTTATTTCGATCAAGGGTATTGGCGAAGTTACGGCAGATAAGATTATTTCTAAGAGACCATTTTCAGATTGGGAAGACCTTGAACAGAAAACTGAAATACGAAAAGATTTAATTCAAATCCTAAAAGAGAGTGCCACGATTTAATGAATTTAAAAGGGATCATTAAAGAGTACTCACTGTTTTTTATCTCCATTATAATAGCTGGGATCTTGCTTAATAATAAACAGGATCAGTCTCCAGTAAATATAAATAATATTCTAACTCCCATTGTTGTTAGAGTTACATCATATCCTCGATATAGGGGAGTCCATCAGGAATTCTACGTTCAATTTAATAATAATGGGATTAGTCAGAAGTTAAAGCTAATAATACCTGTTAATCGGCAGATAAATATTAATGATATTTTATACATTAAGGGGAAAATTAAGGACCGTTACCCAAATAGCTTTAGCTATATTAATAATCCTGATATCGTTCTCCACTATAAAGGAGATGGTTTAATCCATGAGATAAGTAACATAAGAACTAACTTATTGACTCTCATTCAGGACAAATGGCATGGTCAAAATGCGGCTTTATTTTCGGGATTGCTAATTGGTGCAGATTATGATTATTCGGAGGAAATTACTGAGAAATTCAAAACTACTTTAACGATGCATATTCTGGTAGTATCAGGCTTTAATATTGATTTCCTACATAAAATTATTATGCAAGCTTCTGTGATGCTGGGAAGAAGGAAGACTTATTTAGTTAGTGTCTGCATTTTGATTTTTTATAGTTTAATCGTCGGTATTGATAATATCCCTTGCCAGAGAGCCCTTATTATGACCATCAGTGCAATAATTGCTAAGCTGTTCGAGAGGAGGGTTCAAGGTCTTCAACTTTGGGGAATTACTATGATAATAGTGTTGTTAATTAATCCAAATAATATTCATGAACTAAGTTTTCAGCTTTCATTCATAGCATCCTTTGCTATGATATGCGCCGGGAGTTTGCAGCAGAGATTGAAATTGAACTGGGTGCTCGAGAGCCTGATGATCAACCTAATTTGTAATATCTTAATGCTGCCAATAATTATAAAATTCGGTAACATTCCTTCAGTTGGCTCGCTCATTGCTAATATACTTATATCCCCCTTAATTCCTCTGGTAATAGTTTCAGGACTAATATCAATTATTACTTCAATAATTTGTGTGAGAATATCAGATATGTGTATTCTGTTAACCGATCTGCAATTAGATTTGATATTTTCAATAGTTACTATTGCTAATATGATATGAGAGCATATCATTGAAATTATGAAGACAGCGAAATATAAGTATTTATTTATCGTATTAATAATTTTATTATTTTTTGACTTGATATTTGGTTATGCAGACAGATCTTTTTATGCGTATTTTCTCGATGTAGGGCAGGGAGAGGCGACATTAATACGTACACCTGAGGGAAGGTATGTTTTAATCGATACAGGCCCAGGTAGAGCTGCTTATGAAGAATTATCCCGTTACTTTCCCTTAGGAGAAAATACGATAGATCTCTTAATTATTTCGCATTTTGATAATGATCATGTAGGAGCTCTACCTATGGTTATGCAATCATACACAATTAACGATGTCATATTTAATGAAGCAGATCCGGATTTTCAAAACGATTTGAAAAATTATCTTGAGCCCTATAATAGAATTCAAGGAGATATCAAGGTGGGTTGCTGTGTATTAATTAGTTTTATTGAGCCTACAGATTTAAATATCAGTGAATCAAATGAAGCAAGTTTGGCATTTAGAGTCGATTATCAAAATTTAAGCATCTTTTTTGGTGGGGATTTACCCTCTCAACAAGAGGATAATATAGCGAGCAGAATAGGTGATATTGATGTATTGAAAGTAAGTCATCATGGCAGCAGGAACAGTACTTCGGAATACTTTATTGAAACCATTAAGCCTGAAGTAGCCATAATTTCTTCAAGTAGTAATAATTCCTATGGGCATCCTCATAAAGAAGTGCTGGGGGTTTTAGAAATGTATAAAGTAAGAGTAGGTAGAACTGACATGAATGGCACCCAGGTTTTGACTAGTGATGGGAATACTATGGAATTAGTATCAAGTGATGGATGTGAACAGTATTGTTCCTATTTTATCTTTTTAAAGAAATTACTATTATCTAGCCAATCTCTAAATTATTTATGATAAAATACTCTCAATTTATTCCATAAGCCATGTTTATTGTAATTGAAGGTATCGACGGTGCTGGGAAAGGTAGGCAACGGTTAGAGCTGGTTGATTATATGGCAAGGAAAGGCCTTAAAGATATTGATGGAACTGAATTCCCGGACCATCAGGGTGTGCAGTATAAGAATTTGATCAAGCCTTATCTATTAAGTGAAATCAAAATCCCCAAGTCAGCTTTGTTTCTTAGTTTTGCGCTTGATCAGATTATGTTCGAGCCTAGAATTTCAAAAGCTAAAGGCAGCAAAGTAAACCATTTCATTTGTGATGGGTACTTTACAACTAACCTGGTTTATAACTGCTTAGTGGATAAAATTTTACCATTGAATAAAGCGGTGAAATTTGCTACTGACTTTCATATCCCCATTCCTGATTTGAGTATTTTTATTGATGTCGAACCTGAAATTGCACTATCAAGGAAATCTAAAGAATCTGGTCATGAGAAGGGGTTGGATATTAATGAGAAGGATGTTAAGAAGCAATATAAAATTAGGAAAGGATTCCTGAATTTAATAGAAAATAAAATATTTGGTAAATGGGTAATTGTAAATGGTAGAGGTAGCATTGAGGAGGTTAAAAAAGAAATCATAGAAAGTCTTAACAATTCTGGTTTAATTGTACTTTAATCATTATTTTTTCAAAGATGCACGATTTCGATAGCATAGAACAAACATTCTTAATGATAAAGCCTGACGGTGTTAGAAGGGGGTTAATTGGAGAAATATTCCACAGGTTGGAACGTATTGGTCTAAAAATGGTTGCCTGCAGGATGATATGGCCTACTAAAGAACAGGCCAGAAAGAATTATCCTGGTACAAAAGAATGGCTTGAGAAAATGGGTGATAAAACCTATCAAAACTATAATAACGATGAAAAAGCCTTGTTTAAAGATTTGGGTACTATGGATAAATTGCAAATTGGGCAAATGATTTATGATTCTCTTGTTCAATATTTGACTGAGGGACCTGTTGTAATAAGTGTATGGGAAGGCAATCACGCTGTGGATGTAGTAGCAAAATTAATGGGAAAGACTGATCCGGTCCTGGCAGATGTTGGGACAGTTAGGGGAGATTACGGATTCGATACTCCAAGACTAGCTGTAAGATCAGGCAGAATTGTGTTTAAAACTTTAGTTCATAGATCTGATGCGGCATCTGAAGCTAAGAGGGAAATTGAGCATTGGTTTGGCAAGGACTTTAAAGATCTCAGCTCTTACAAAAGGCTTGATTATACAGGTATTTATGAAGCTTATTAATTATTAGAATTATTAATCATGACAGAAAGAACATTAATAGTAATAAAACATGATGGTGTAGCTAGAGGGTTAATGGGCGAGATTATCAAAAGATTCGAAAGGGTAGGGTTGAAATTAGTAGCAATGGAGTTCTTAAAATCAACGCGAGATATGGGAGACTCTCATTATCCTCACACAAAAAAATGGCTCCAAAAAGTAGGCGAGCGAACTTTAAAAGAGTATTTAGAGAAGAATCTTGATCCTGTAAAGGAGCTTGGGACTATGGATCCAATTAAAATCGGTCAATTAGTTAAAGTTTGGTTAATTGATTATTTAAGTGTAGGTCCAGTATTAGCCATGGTTTGGGAGGGGCCCAATGCGGTCAATGTTTGCAGAAAATTGGTTGGGGATACTATACCAGCTAATGCAGTTGTAGGAAGTATTAGGGGAGATTATGGGATCGATAGTGCTGAACTAGCTAATGCTCAAAAAAGACCTATTTACAATATAATTCATGCTTCTGGGGAATTGGCTGAGGCTAAGGAAGAAATTGCTTTATGGTTTAAGAATAGGGAGGTGTTTGATTACAATGTGTACTCAGCTGATTTTAGTGGTGTGCTAGGCAAGTTGAAATAATTGCACTAGAGAGGAGTCGAACCTCTGACCTAGGCGTTAGGAGTGCCTTGCTCTATCCGTCTGAGCTACTAGTGCATAATAAAGAAGATTATATCATTCCCATGTTTAATTTCCTACCTCGAGTCCTATCCTATATAGATTAGTTGTAAGTGGTAGGGGAGGCACTAGATCGTCGCCTTTATCGTTCCCATCCTGAAGTAGAATATATAGTGAACCCAATTGACTATCAAGATCAAAGGTGGGATTAATGAATTCGTTTTGAATAAGTGTTGTGAAATTAGCTCCGTCTTGTTCGAAACTAATGATCGTTCTGTCTTGATTATTAAACATGAATATATTGGAGCCTGTTGGCCCAAAGTAGACCTTGTCCGATTCAGACATAATAACTTTTAAGTCATAATTCTTTATCTCCATTTGGTCAAGACCAAGATTTTCCTTTGCTACTATAGTATGTAATTGTTGCTGATTATCTTTAAAGAGGTAAGTCGTAGAGTCCGGGCTTATTTCCAATAGGGAGTAGTTAGCAATAGGTAGATCAAAATTGTAGAGTTTTGTTTCCTCAATATCGATTAGTAAATAATTAATGTCAGTTTTTATTGTTAAATATCTTGAGCTGTTTTTTGGTAATTCAATATCAAGGACATTATATTCGTTCAGATTTATGGTGCTAAGTTGCAGAGTTGTATTGAGCTGGTTTTTATATATGTTTAAAGTTTTTTTGATTCGGTCGAACCAAATTAAATGGGATTGATTATGACCATATATAACAGATTGTTGGGGATCATATTTTATAAGTGTGGTCCTTTGATTTGTTAGATCTAATTCATATAGAGTTTTATCATCATCTATTAGTAAGGATATTGAATCATTTAACCAGTCAATATTTTTAGGGAAAAACCCAATTTCTGCTAGCAGATCAATTTTCTTTTCTGGTTCTGTACCGTTCAAATTATTAAACAGTAGGATCTTTTGAGTCATTGGAGATATTGCCAGCATACGATTATGATCCGGACTAGGTTTGAGAATCAAACCTGGATCTAGGAATAATTCAACAACGTCAGCATCAACTTCTGCAAATTTGATTGGGACTGAAGGAGTATTGAAAAAGAAGAGTCCGTTTTGGCCTATTTGGAGTCTCCAAATGCCTATCTCGGTTGTTATCAGTGTGTCGTTGACTATATAGTAGAGATAGTCACCATAAGGCGAAAATATTGCTTTAGAGATATTACTGCTTGTTATTTGTTCTAATTTCAAGTCTAAGGGGAATAGCTTCGCTAATATGTCTGTAACAATACCTTGTCTAATGTTAACCTTTTTCTCCCAACTCAACATGCCTGAGGATTCAATTCGAATCGTATGGATACCAGCTTCTAAATTCGTGCCTTTATTAACCAGATTATCTATTTGTTTATCATCAACATATAGAGAAAATGGCACGTTCTCAGGGGCAACATTAACTCTTAATACACCTGAATTGGTAAATACTCCATCATCTGAGACTGAACCTCCTTGTGATATAATAATTGCAAGAAAAGTTGCCCCAAAAATAAAAAGAGCTGCTAAAAAAAGGTATAAACTTGAAGTTGTTTTGCGTTTTTTCATTGCTATATTATACTTTGAAGTATAGCAATAGTTCTATATTAGTTCAATGAAATCCAAATGGCTACGAGAATTGGTTTGGATCTAGGTACCTCAAATTCAATTATTGCTGTTGTTGGCAAAAAGGAAATAATCTCTGAACCTACAGTGGTGGCGATTTCAACTAAAGATAAAAAGGTTGTTGCCATCGGCAATCAAGCAAAGGGGATGTTGGGTAAGGTGCCGGTTGATATTGAGGCCAGAAGACCAATACGACAAGGTGTGATCGCTAGTTATAAACTAACTGAGATGATCATTTCCCATTTAATGCACAAGGTGCTAGGCAAGGTAAGGTTTTTCAAGCCTGAGGTCATGATTAGTGTGCCTGCTGGTATTACATCTGTTGAAGAAAGAGCTGTGATTGAGGCCTGTGTCCAAGCTGGAGCTGGGAAAGTATTTTTAATACCAGAGCCAATAGCCGCAGCAATAGGTGCAAATATGCCGATATCAGGTTCAGCTGGAAATATGATAATTAGTATGGGGGGAGGGACATCTGAAATTGCTGTGATGTCCATGAACGGTATTGTCACATATGAATCTAAACGATTAGCAGGGGACGCACTTAATGAAGCAATGATCAATTTTATTAGAAAGAAAACTGGTCTGATAATTGGAGAACAGATGGCTGAGAGAATCAAAATTGAAATAGGCTCAGCAGTTCCTATGCAGGAAGAGCTGACCATGGAGGTAAGAGGGCGAGATGGTACAACAGGGATGCCAACCTCGATTGAATTAAAGACCAATGAAATAGTAGATGGATTTAAACCAGTGCTTAGTGAAATAATTGGATCTATTAAAGAAGTCTTAGAGAGAACACCTCCAGAATTATCATCAGATATTATTGATAGGGGAATGGTATTGACCGGCGGCACAGCACTGTTAAGAAACATAGACGATCTTTTTACTAGAGCTACTGGAGTTCCTGCCCATGTTGTCGAGGAACCTGAATTGGCAGTGATTAGAGGCATAATATATGCTCTTAATAATCTAGAGCACATTCAGCGTATAATTAGGGGTTAAGTTATTTTGCCTTACTGGGATCTATTAGGAATTTCGTGAGGGATTTTCTACCAACGATTACTGGATAAACTAACTTAGAGCGATCAAAGATAGTAGCATTTGTTTCAAATATCGTATCCTTGATTTTAACCTTTATTTTTACATAAGGCCTTAAGCTTGACCCATGGCTAGATTTGACAAATTGAACATCCACTAATCTTTCAGGATAATTGGGTAGAAATTTCTTGCGTAATTTTTCCATTAAAACTAAGCCTGCCTCTCTATCTAAATCCTCGGGAATGTTTGCATTTTCGAAGTCTTTGATTATATCTCCAAAACCGAGCTTGATCCCAAAAGATTTATCTATGGATGTACTGTCTGCTCCTGTATCGATCTTTGCTTTAGTTTGAATTTCCTGCATTGTTTCATTGTACAAGGTTATATTTTCATAAATACCTATAACATCCTTACCAGAAATCGATTCAATTTCATTTTCAATCTCACCACCAAATAGATACTTAGCTAATTTCATCCCTTTTTCAGTCGAGGTAACTTTCAAATCTTGTGTTTTTTTAAGTCTCCATCTAAGTCCATCCTTGTTTGCTAATTGGATCGATAGTCCTGGTCTGGCATTTAATTCAACAATTACAGGACCTTGCTCGCGATCAATTAGGAAATCAATTGCTAAATAATTTAATCCTGAAGCTTTTTGCGCTTCTATTGCATAACGAAGCATTCTATCCCAATAGGGGATTTTCAATCCACTTACCTCAAGTTTGGTACCTGGGATATATTGAATATAACCGGCTTTTCCGTGAATGGCTAAAGTAGTAACGCCGTTAGCAATATCAATACCTGTGGCTATTGCCCCCAATGCCAAGTTAGCTTTCCCATTAGATTCCCTTGTAGGAAGACGCAGGAATGCCATAACTGGGATTTGATTGAATGAAATTAATCGAATATCGGGAGTGCCCTTATAGGTAAAATATTTAAATGCTTTATGTGTTTGAATCCTCTCCTCGAAGAGGGCATAGTCAGGTGTTTGATTTAAAGAGTATTTACCATCAAGGATGTCGGTTATCTGTTTTTTCAGATCATTTATTGTAGCTTTTGATTTATCTGCTCTAATCCATTTTCCGGACTTATCTTGATTGTAAAAGATATCAATGCCTCCACCTTCCAGTCCAGACACTGGTTTGAGTACAAAAGAGGTAGGGAGTGAGTTAAAATCGAAATTTTCTAACTCCTGATAAGATTTAATGACATTAATTAATTTTGGAGTAGGTATTTGAGCCTTGGTAAGGACTTCCTTAGTGAGTATTTTATTATCCGCAATCTCTATTGCCTTCCTTTTATTATATTTCCTGATATATTCAAGATTCCTTTCGTTCATTCCCAGAACTTTACGTTTGTTTTTCAGTACTTTGAAAAGATTTTCCAGCATTTTTGTAACGTTTTATTAATCTCTCTCTGTAAGTATATCCCAGAATCTAAGGTACTCGCTGAATCTTAAACCGCTAAACTTACCCACCAAGTAATTTATTGGCAGCAAGGCAAGAATTATATATGGATATTGTAGGAGAGTCTCTATAAAAAAAGGAGCGCTGATTATTAGATAACAAATAGCTGCTAAAATAATGCTTTCAATCGAAATGAAAAGAGTAGTTTTGAAGTTTTTTCTTGATAAGATACTGAAATATTTTTCAGTTATGGAAACGATCAGAATAAGAGTAAAGGTCTCAATTCTTAATACATTCTTAAAATCAAAGTATGCCAATAGAATGATGGCGAGAATTAATATCATTGTTACACCAGTTATCACAATGGAAAGTTTAGGATAATAATGTAAGGCCCATTTTTTTACTGCTAGATAACAAAGAAGGGTAGAGCCAAAGACAAGTAAAACCAATGGGATTCCATATTTAAGGCCTTCCAGGGGTTCTGAAAGATAAGCCGATTCATGTTGGGGAACTCCTAATTTAAAAAAGATAAAGGTTATTACAAGAGAGAGGTATATTCCAAGAGATCTAGGCCCGAAGATGTGTCTTGAGACTCCAATCATTGTTGCTACTACAGGTAGTAATAGAATAATCACTACTACATTTTTATCGAGACCACTCTGGAGGAATATTTCTCCCATATTATCAAGTTTAACTGCAAGTATTATATAGCAAGCAATAGCATTCGTCTATTAAAGAAAAACCCCCGTTGAAGGGGGTTTTTATTAGCGCTTTATAGCAATTACTTATTTCAAAGTAACCTTTGCTCCAGCTTCTTCGAGCTCTTTCTTTAAAGCTTCTGCATCTTCCTTTTTCATTTCTTCTTTGACAATTTTAGGAGCTCCATCCACTAAGTCCTTAGCTTCTTTAAGACCTAGTCCAGTAGCATTTTTAACTACTTTGATTACAGCAATCTTATTTGCTCCGGTCTCGGTTAGTTCAACATCAAAAGAGGTTTTTTCTTCTGCTGCTTCTGTAGCTGCTGCAGGAGCTGCTGCAACTGCAACAGGTGCACTTGCTGAAACACCAAATTTTTCCTCTAAAGCTTTGACTAATTGGGATATTTCTAGTGCAGTCATTTTTTCTAGCATTTCTGCTATTTTTGCTGCATCAGCTGATAATTCCACTTTTTTTTCGTCTGCCATTATTGGTTAATTAATAAATAAATAAATAAAAAATTTATACTGTTTTCTTTTCCTGTAGGGAATTTAATAGATATGTAAATTCTTGAATATTCCCTTTTAGAACATACATAAGATTTCTTACAGGTCCTACCATAACACTTAGCAATTGACCTATCAAAGCTTCCTTACTTGGTAAATCGGCAAGCGCTTTAACTTCTTCCTTGCTGATTAGTTTCATATTGTAAACACCAGCTATGATTTCAAGTCTATCAACATCTTTATTCTTGCTAAATTTATTGATTACTTTAGCTGTTTCGCTTATCTTTTCGCTAGAAAAAATAATTGAATGCTGACCGTCTCCAAGTTCAGTCAGAGGGAAATTTGCTTCTTTTAAAGCAATTTGGAATAGGGTGTTTTTTACAAGATTGTAACTTGAGCCAAGTTCGGAAAGCTCTTTTTTCATTGCTGTTGCCTCATTAGGATTGATTCCTAGAGGTTTTACGACGAAAAAGGTTGGGTTTTGCTCAAGTTTAGCACTGTATACAGACACCAATTCTTTTTTTTGTTGTTTGTTTTTTGACATTTTTAAATAAAAAGTGCCGCTAATTAAGACGGCACAAGACAAATTAAGATCTTTTGCTCCGTCTCGATAGGTCTTAATTATTCTTACGAATAAAGCCTATTGTCTTAAACGAAATTATGTTGATAATAAACTATTTTATTCCTAAAGTCAATCTAATCAGTTTAATCTAGTTGTATCTATTTCCAATTTTGGTCCCATTGTAGGAGAGAGTATGGCTCTTTTAATAGGGTTGGAATTGAATTTTTTTGTTTCATTCATTACAGCTTTAATGAATGAATCCAGATTTTCTTTTAATTGGTCTACACTCATATCAGTTTTACCGATTACAGCATTTATGGGATCTCCATTAACTGATTTGAAATTCTTAAGTCCTTGTTTAAATTTTTTGATGGTAGCTCCTAGATCATTGGTTATTGTTCCATTTTTTGGATTAGGCATTAAACCTCTAGATCCTAAGAATTTACCAAGTTTTGCTATCTTTGGCATCATCATTGGAGTAGTGACCACCATATCGAAAACTAGCTTTCCACTTTCAATATCCTTGAAGAGTTCTTCGCCACCTACGATATCTGCATCCTTTGCTTTTTCGACTTCAGATTTATCAACAATAGCTAAAATTGTTAATGACTTACCAAATGAATGGGGTAGAGTATAGCTCCCACGAATACTTTCCTTCTTTTGTTTTTCATTAAGGTTTAGAAAGACTTTTAATTCAACACTACCAGGAAACTTTGTATATGATATCTCAGGCAAAAGCGCTAAGGCTTCACTGGGTAAGTATCTTTTCTGAGAATCCAATTTTGATAATGTTTGTATGTATTTTTTTGATCTTTTCATATTTGTAATGTTAATCAATAATTTCTAATCCAAGACTTTTAGCAGAACCTTCTACAATCTTCATAGCAGATTCTAGGCTAATAGCGTTGATGTCTGCCATCTTTTTTTCTGCAATCTCTTTTATTTGAGATCTTTTCACTTTTCCAATCTTAACAAGGTTTGGTTTAGCAGAACCTTTCTTAATTCCAGTTGCTTTAAGTAGTAAGCTGGTTACTGGTGGTGTTTTAAGTTCAATAGTGAAGCTCCTGTCATCAAAGACTGTTAGTATACAGGGGATAACATCGCCCATTTTATCTCGGGTTTTATCGTTGTATTGAGTGACGAATTCCTGAATATTCACTCCATGCTGTCCTAAAGCAGGACCGATTGGTGGAGCAGGGGTTGCTTTTCCAGCTTCAATAGCAAGTTTAAGGATAGCTTTTATTTGTTTTACTTTGGCCATGGTTTCAATTAAAGAAAAATTATAATCTTGTGATTTGTAGGAAGTCTAAAATCACTGGTGTTTCGCGACCAAACACGGATAACAAGACTTTGACCTGGCCTTTATCTTCATTTATTTCAGATATTGATCCGACAAAATCCTTAAAAGGTCCATCCATTACCTTAACAGCGTCGCCGACTGCAAAAGAGGCTTGGTAGGATGGTTGTTCAACTTTCATATAGGCCAGAATACTTTTTACTTCTTCTGGATTTAATGGGGTAGGTTTTCTTTCTGTACCGACAAATCCTGTCACACCTTCAGTATTCCTGATTATCTGCCATGTTTGATCATTCATGATCATCTTGACAAGAACATAGCCTGGAAATATTTTTTCTTCTACTGTTCGTTTTTTCCCTTCAGATACAACAATCTTATTTTGTATAGGGACTAAAACCTCTGTGATCAAATCTTCAAGGTTGTTGGCCTTTGCTCTTTGTTGTATTTGATTAGCAACCCTTTTTTCATGTCCTGAATAGGCATTTACGATATACCATTCATGGCCATCTTTAGTTTCTATTTTGTTATTTTTTTCCTTATTCATTTTAAATATTAATACTTGTAAGTAGATTCCTTAATATTTGAAAAAGCCAATCTGTAAAATAGAGTAATATTGATAAAACCAGTGAGGTCGATATTACTACAGTGCCTAATTTGAAGGTATCAGCCTTAGTTGGGAAACTAACGAATTTTAGTTCCGCAATTGCAGACCTGATAAAGCCTATTAATTGTTTTGGCATTTTCAAGAACATAGATCGATTATATCAATAATTAAATAAAGATTAAAGCCAAATCAATACAGAGCCAAGAGGATTTGAACCTCTACTAACGGTTTTGGAGACCGCTGTGCTACCATTGACACCATGGCTCTATATGGATAATAAAGCCTGGATTAGATTCGGCTTATTTTACCTTATCTTCGTCAAAAACAATATGTTTCTTAAGCTTAGGATCGAATTTCTTCAATTTTAGCTTATCTTTTGAATTAATCCTGTTTTTGCTAGTAGTATAAAAAGCTCCAGTCTCTTTATTTCTTAGCCTAATCAGGATTCTATTACCTTTTTTCGCCATGTTTATAATATTAACTAACTATACTAAGCCGAGAAAGAGACTCGAACTCTTGACCGACGGTTTACAAAACCGTTGCTCTACCAACTGAGCTATCTCGGCATTTGCAAGGGGAGGGATTCGAACCCCCGTAGCCTCTCGGCGCCAGATTTACAGTCTGGAGCAATTGACCGCTCTGCCACCCTTGCATTTAATATGGAGCTGGAAAAGAGATTTGAACTCTTGACCCCACCCTTACCATGGGTGTGCTCTACCAACTGAGCTATTCCAGCTTGATAGATGTGCAGCTAGATTTTAAAGTATTATGTTCTAATTATCAAGCAACAATAAACCCTATCCGTCTTTCGAATAAGTACTTGAAACCGCTTTCAAGTTAGGTGGGTGACCTCAGCATTAAAATATAATATCCTAATGAGATTTTGGCCTCCCTTTTAATTGCTTGTAGAGTTCAATGAAACTTATTCTACTAACAAGATAGGGCGTTTAAAGTATAGCATTTTTTAGTTTAAGAAACTACTATTTCGAATAGGTTAACTATACAATTTTCACATATCAATGCTACAATTAAACGATTTTACAAGTTACCCCAAATGCCGATTTTTGACAGATTATTGTCTGTTTTTACTCACGATATTGGAATAGATTTAGGTACCTCAACAACTTTAGTTGCTGTAAAAGGCCATGGAGTGGTCATTAATGAGCCTTCGGTTGTGGCAGTGAATCAGAATACAAAAAAGGTTTTAGCCGTTGGGGTAGACGCTAAAAGAATGATCGGTAGGACGCCTGCAAGTATAGTAGCTGTAAAGCCTCTTGCAGATGGCGTTATATCGGATTTTGATTCAACTGAGGCAATGATCAGGTACTTTATATATAAAGTATATGAAATGTATCCTAAAATGTTTAAGCTGACTAAACCCAGGGTTGTTATTGGTATACCATCGGCAATCACTGAGGTTGAAGCTAGGGCGGTTATTGACGCTGCCGTATCTGCGGGAGCTCGAAAAGTTTATATAATTGAGGAACCTATGGCTGCTGCGATTGGGTCAAGGTTACCGATTGATGATGCTGCTGGAAGCATGATTGTCGATATAGGTGGTGGTACGACAGATATTGCCGTTATTTCTTTAGGAGGTATTGTTGTTGATAATACTATTAGAATAGCTGGTAATGAGTTGGATGAAGAAATATTAAATTATATTAAATATAAGTATAATTTATTGATAGGCTCAAAAATGGCTGAAGACGTTAAGATAGCCATAGGTTCTGCCATACCTCTAAAGAATGAAAAAGAGCTAGATGTTAAGGGTAGGGATATGTTAACAGGCCTTCCCCGAATTATTAAATTATCTAGCATTGAGGTTCGCGAGGCAATGGTAAAAGTATTAGAGAAAATTGCTGACGCAATCAAGGAGGCATTAGAAAAAACACCTCCAGAAATTTTGGCGGATCTTTTGGAGAGGGGAATAGTATTAGCAGGTGGAGGTGCTTTGATTTATGGCATTGATAAGTTCTTTGAAGATAGATTGAAGACGCCTGTAATTATTACTGATGATCCAATTAAGGCCGTAGTTAGAGGCACGGAAATACTTTTAGAGGAATTGAACCTTTTAGAAAGGATACAAGTTTCTAGGGATGAAATTATCTAATTATGAAAACCATAAACGGTTTAAAAAATGGGGATCTGATTATTGGAGTATTGATTTGCGTGGTTATAATGATTTTCGATCGCTTAGGCGTATTGAGCCCCTCCTACTCAGCGCTGTCAAATATATTTAGATCTTTGCAACAGAGTAGTTCCAATGTTTTTATGTCAGTTAGGTCAGATTGGGAATTTATTGCAAATATTGCGTTAATTAGATCCAGGCTAGAGCAGGCTGAAAAAGAATTGGAATTCTACAAAGTTGAGAATGAAAGGCTGGCTATTGATATTACTGATTTGTCCAAAATAGTAGAACAGCAGTATTTTGATTTGCCTTATACCACCTTACCCGCCAGAGTCTTATACTATACTGCAGGGCAGAGTATGATAGTAATTAATAAGGGGGTGGCTCAAAATGTGCATCCAGGGGCCGCGGTGATTTTGAATGATGTTTTTATTGGCAGGGTAGAAAAGGCGTATCAAGATAGTGCTGATGTTAGACTAGTATCCCATCCTGACAATAAAATTCCATCTATCATCGTTGTGGATAATCTAAGAGGATTCGTCGGTGGTGACGGATCTGGAAAGGTTCAAATTGATGATATCCCAAATACTAATAACATTTCAATTGGCTCCTTAGTCATAACTGCTGGATCAGATAATCAGATACCATATGGGCTCTTAGTAGGTAAAGTAGATGAACTTATCTCTAATCAAACAGATTTGGTGCAAACAGCATCAATTGAGCCTTTAATAAGGCTTAATCAGCTCTCTGATGTATTTGTGATAATTAAATAGATGAGTTTACGAAATAAAACCCTATTATTAATATTTTTTTTCCTGATCGAATTAATCCTGAAAAGTTCAGGTATTGAATTAATTTCCAATATTGAGCTGCTTATAATCGCTATAGTGATCATTGAAGAGCTACAGGGCAGAGACTTTGGCATATATCTTGTGTTTCTATTACTTTCAGTAGCTCTTGAGGCGGTAAGTTTTGAGTTAGTCGCTATGAGGGGATTTATTTTAACGTTAGTTTATTTGATGGTAAATTTCCTATTTGCCAATTTTAAGGCTTTGACAAATAATAAGGATTTAAAGATTTTAATTATTGTCCTCTTTAGTTTAGTCTTGGTCACAATTTTTAGATCTTATGAATTAATGGGTGTTATTAGTTTTAATTTTTGGGGAGTATTAGTTAATTTATTCTTATACATTATTATATATAAATTAATTAATAGATTGGCCCCAAGTCGATATGTTATCTAAAAGCGTGATTAAAAATACTAATATTGCCCACAAGTCTGATTCGATTGGCTTTGTTATTGACACCGACGATTTTTCTTGGAGAGTGATGGTGCCTTATGCCTTATTGGCATTTAGTTTCGTTTATTTATTACTAGGCGCTTTTGAGCTTCAGATTATTAAAGGGGGAGTAAATTTTAGTTTGGCTAAAAGGACAAATCAAGCCCAGGTAAGGACATTAGCCTCAAGGGGGCTAATATATTCTTCAGATGGAATAAAGCTGGCCACAAATGATCCCTCATATTCTTTATCTATTGATTTAAACGCTCTTGATGTTCAAAGTGAAGATGAAGTGATCACTCTTTTGGCTGAACTATTGTCCATGAATTTAGATGAATTAAGAGCAACATATAATCAGAAAGCTTATATTGAAGACGTGCGTGTTTCATCATCCAGGCTTACATTAAGGAACAATCTTACTTATGATCAATACTATGCTGTATTAAGCAGGATAGAGGATCTTCCTGGAGTTAAATTAAATGTTGAGGCTATTAGGAATTATCATGATCCTTTGGCATTTTCAAATATTGTTGGATATTTAGGTGATCCCTCCCAAGACGACATTGATAAAGGTATTTATCCACAGTCGCAAGTTGGTAAGACTGGAATTGAGGCCTGGTATGATCAACAATTACGTGGTAAGGATGGATTAAGAGTTGAGGAAAAGGAGGTAGTATCAGGAGAGTCTGTTAATTACGAAGCTTTTGAATCTGTGCCTGGAGATAACATTGTATTGACTATAGATAGTAGGTGGCAGAAGTATTTGAAAGGAATTTTAGATGAATCAATATCTAAAAATAATGCATTCGCTGGAGCTGGAGTTATAGTTAAGAGTTCTACTGGTGAGGTTATGTCTTTGGTTACAAGTCCTAGTTATGATAATAATTTTTTCGCTCAAGGTATAAGTGCGGCTCAATACAATAACTATTTGAATGACCCAAAAAGACCTCTGTTCAACAGGCCGATTGCCTTACAATTGCCACCTGGGTCAATCCTCAAGATTATCGGTGCAACTGCTGGTTTGGAGGCTGGTGTGATCAGTGCCGAAACAGAAAAATTATCAGATAGATGCATTGATCTTCCTGGAGGAATAGTTTTCTGTGAGGCAGATAGATCTTACATAGGATGGGTTAACGTTGAGGAAGCCTTGGCCAGATCCAGTAATTTGTTCTTTTGTCAGGTAATGCAAGATTTACGAGCAAAGGTAGGTTATTCATATTATTTCGATATTGCTAAGAGTTATGGGTTGGGTAACAAAACAGGTATTGATTTACCTGGTGAGGCTAGTGGTCTGATTCCAGATGAAGCTTATAAATTAAGAGTAGTAAAGGAGCCATGGTATATAGGTGATGAATGTAATACTGTTATTGGACAGGGCTTTGTTACTGTTACCCCTTTGCAGATGACGATGGCGGTTTCATCTATCGTAAATGGTGGGCATTTATTAAAACCGTATATCGTAGATCAGGCTAAATCGCAAGATGGACAGATCGTATTAACTAATCAAAAACAAATCATAAATAATTTGAATTTATCAAGTTCGACATTGGATACACTACAGGATGGATTAAGACTGGGGGTTACAGCTGGAACTGCTGGGGGATTGCAAGGATTAGAGGCAGATATGATGGTAAAGACTGGGTCCTCAGATGCAGGAGAATGGATTGAAGGAACGTATTATAGTGGAGCGCATTCATGGGTTATGGGTTGTTTTGATTACAATAATGAATGGTATTGTTTTACAGTTATGCAGCAATGGGGAGGAAGGGGATATAAAACTGTTCCGATTATGAAAAAGTTCATAAACTGTGTATATAATGACTTCAGTGAAGGTTGTCAGAATATCTAATGTATAAAATTGGTAAGTGCGAAATCTCTGATGAAAATTATCCTGACCTATTAAGATCTATTTACGATCCTCCAAAGCAGTTGTATTTCCAAGGCAAATATTTCGATATTAATTCTAATAGATGTATCAGTATCGTAGGATCTAGGGTCCATTCAAGTACTGCGATTCTTTTAATCAGGGATCTAGTTAAGTATTTGTCTACAAAAAAGGTAACGGTTGTCAGTGGTCTGGCCTTAGGGATTGACAGTCTTGTCCATAAAGAGTGTCTGAAATATTCCATTCGGACATTGGCCGTTTTGCCCTTGGGTCTTCTTAATATCACACCGAGATCAAACTCGAACCTTTATTGGGAAATAATCTCAAAAGGAGGATTATGCATATCTGAAGATGAAAATTTAAATAAATATAACAAATATTTATTCCCTAGACGTAACAGAATTATTGCAGGACTTAGTATGGTTACTATTGTCATCGAGGCTGGAATTAAAAGTGGTGCCTTAATCACTGCTGATCTAGCATTTAATGAAAACAGAGCAGTTTATGCCTTTCCAGGATCTCCCCTTAACCAGTTTTCAAAGGGAACAAATATGTTGATTAAGGATTGCAAAGCAAAGATGTTAATAGATCTTGATGAAATAATGCAGGATTACCTTTTATAACAATGTATTTGATATTCTAATTGCAAATATCCTTTAGATGCAGTATTTTTATATGGACTATGAATATTGTAATAGTAGAATCGCCTTCAAAAGCGAAGACAATTGAAAAATATTTAGGGAAATCCTATAAGGTGTTGGCCTCTAAAGGTCATGTAGTAGATTTACCTAAGTCTTCTTTAGCTATTGATGTAGAGCATAATTTCAATCCCGAATATGAAGTTAAAAACCCAGCTGTTCTTAAAGCTATTAAGAATGAATTAAAAAATGCAGATTCTTTATTATTAGCTGTCGATCCTGATAGAGAAGGGGAGGCGATAGGCTGGCATATAGCTCGCGAACTTAAATTGATTGATAAGAATGGATTAGCAAATACTCGTGCCAAATTGAAACTACCTGTAAAGAGAATCGTTTTTACTGAAATTACAAAAGAAGCGGTGGTAAATGCTTTAAGCACCCCACGTGATATTGATATTAACCTAGTTAATGCGCAACAAACGCGTCGCGTATTAGATAGATTAGTAGGGTATAAATTATCTCCTTTGTTGTGGAAGAAGCTGATGTTTGGGTTGTCTGCAGGGAGGGTTCAATCTGTTGCTTTGAGATTAATAGTGGAAAGAGAGCAGGAGCGTGAAGCCTTCAAGGCAGAAGAGTATTGGAATATATATGCATACCTTTTAGATTCAAAAGCTGCTAAACCCTTAAGGATTATAATTAATAAAGCTGGTGATGAAAATGAGTTGGATGATACTGCTAGCAAGGCTGTGAGATTCCAATTGGTAAAGGAAGGTGGCCTTAAAACAAAAATTAAGAATGAAGAAGATGTTAAGTCGATAATTGACAAGGTAAAGTCGTCTGGTTGGACCGTTAAGGGGATAGTTAAAAAGGTTGGGTTTAGAAGTCCAAGTCCTCCATTTAACACTTCATCTCTGCAACAAGCTGCTGCAAATCAATTAGGATATAGTGCGAGTAGGACTATGAAGATTGCTCAACAGCTTTATGAGCAAGGTCACATTACCTATATGAGAACTGATTCTTTCAATCTTTCAGAACAAGCAAGGACTTCTATAGCAAAATATATTAAATCAGAATTTGGATCAGAATATTTACCAGAAAAGCCAAGATTGTATAAAACAAAGTCTAAAGTAGCACAGGAAGCACATGAAGCAATAAGGCCAGTTAATATCGAGAAGAACTCGGTCAAATTAGATTTAAACTCGGATCAGAAGAAATTATACGATTTAATATATAAGAGAGTATTGGCTAGTCAAATGTCTGATGCCCGAGTCGAATCTAATAAAATCAATGTTAGTGTTGATGATTACGATTTTGAGGCTGAAGGAGTAAAAATTATTTTTCCAGGATTCTTATCTGCTAAATCAGATAAAATCAAAGAATCGGTAGTCCCCCAATACCAAGAGGGGCAAATATTATTTCCAGAGAGTATAGAAGGATATCAAAAATTTACAGAACCCCCAGCTAGATTCACGGAGGCTTCTTTGATTAAAGCTCTTGAGGCATTTGGTATAGGTAGGCCTTCGACCTATGCTCCAATTTTAACGACCATTCTATCGAGAAAATATATTGAAAAGGATGGTAAATATCTAGTTCCTACATTAATAGGTAGGAGTTTGACTAGATTATTGATCGACCATTTCCCATCAATTGTGGACGTTGGATTTACAGCAAAGATGGAGGATGATCTTGACGATATTGCAAATGGAAAAAAGGATTGGGTCGGGACATTGGTTAGCTTTTATGGGCTGTTTGAAAAAGGTCTCTTAAAAGCTGAAAAGGTAATAGAAAAAGATAAATATAACATTGTCGGTAAGTCCGATGAGAAATGCCCAGAGTGTGGTTCGATAATGGTTATTAAACTTGGAAGATTCAGTCCTTTTCAATCTTGCTCAAAATTTCCTAAATGTAAGGGGATACTACCTTTAAATAATAAAGAGCAGGAAAGTATTGATATTAAATCTGCTGATTTCATGTCAAAATATCAAACTGGTCCTAAGACTGAAGACGGGAGAGATTACAATCTTAAAAAAAGTAGATTCGGATATTTTTGGGCCCATCCTGATTATCCAAAAGTTAAAGATGCTAAGCCCTTAGAGTTATCTATTAAAATGCAGAAAATCCTATTTGGAGATAATCCAGTTGAAAAGGGAATAACATATGAACTTAAGAAGAGCAGGTTCGGATATTTTTGGGCCCATCCAGACTATCCAAAAGTGAAATCAATTATAAAAATAAACACAAAATTAATTAGAAGCAAAGCCAAGGATCTAGGGTTAATGGGGATATGAATATTTACATTCTTTTTCTATAGTTTCCCACTATTGTAGAGATATGAGTATTATCCAATATAATAATTGGGTGTGGGCTATTAGGTCTGTCGTTCTTGTTAATGGCTGAATTGATGAAAGAATTTGATTGTCGACTTGCTTTGGGGCTTAAGTGGGAGATATTATAATGATGCGCTATTAATTTTGCGGTCTTCAATTTCTAAATAAATATGTTATAATATCGAAAATTCACACACCCATTTTAATTTATCCTTGCTCATTAAGAGCTGAAAGGGTGGAGGTATAAAGGAGAATAAACATGGAAGAAAAAACTTCAAATATTTTAGTGGCTCAGAATGTCACTATCCCCGAGATTAAAGATTTATTAAAAGCTGGAGTCCAGTTTGGCCACGAGACAGTAAGATGGAATCCCAAAATGAAGCCATATATTTATGGTGTTAAGAATAAGATCCATATTATTGACGTGCAAAAAACTGTCCCGATGCTGGAGGAAGCTGCAAAATTCTTAACTGAGGCAGCTAAAAGAGGCCCAATATTATTCATAGCAACAAAAAGACAGGCAAGAGAAATAGTTCAAAAATATGCTGTTGAGTCAGGGTCGTATTTTGTAACTTACAGATGGCTAGGTGGTCTTCTTACAAATTTTAAAATGGTAAAGAAGTCCTTGGCAAGATTTAATGAGATCGAGCAGATATTTGAGAATGGTGTAGTTAATAGAACAAAATTCGAAATCAATCAATTGAAGAAAGAGTGGGAAAGAATGAATAGGATTTATAAAGGTGTTAAAACTATGGATAGGTTCCCCTCAGCAGTTATTCTAGTTGATTGTCATTATGAAAAAGGAGCGGCTCTAGAAGCAAAAGCTGTAAATATCCCAATCATTTCAATGGTGGATACTAATTCAGATCCTGATCTAGTAGATTATGTAATCCCATCTAATGATGATGCTCTTAAATCCTTGGATCTAATATTAGGAGTCCTCTCAAATGCAATCAAACTAGGTAATGGTGGCAGAGGTGTTAAGCATATATTCAAGGATTATTCTAATCAGGAGATCCAAATAATTAAAAAAGAGACTGAAATTGTATCTGCAGAGGAAAAGGTAGTGCTTTCGGATTCACAAAAAAGTGAGCCTGTAGTCAAAGCTAAACCTAGACCCAGCAAAAAGAATCTTGCTCAAAAAGGCATACTGGAGCTAGTAAAAGAAGAGGCTGCAAAGGGGCAGAAATCTGATACAGCTGTAGCTAAAGATGTAAAAGTTGCCAAACCCACAAAAAAAGCAACTTCAAAGAAGGTTGTTAAAAAGGTAAAATAATATTTATTAAATTATCGGATTACTAAAATGAAAATCACACTTGAAATGATAAAAGATCTTCGTAATAAGACTGGTGCTGGAATTACAGTTGTTAAGCAAGCATTGGAAAAGTACGAGGGAGATCCAGAAAAAGCTTTAATTTTTCTTAGAGAAAAGGGTTTAGCTAAAGCATTAAAAAGAGCAGAGAAGAGAGCGGCAAATGGTTTAATTGTTTCATATATTCATGGCAATGGTAGCCTAGGTGTTCTATTAGAGTTAAATTCCGAGACTGATTTTGCTGCTAAAAGCGAGAAGTTTCAAGAGCTGGCACATGAGATCTCATTACAAATTGCTGCAAATAATCCCGAATATATTTCAGTAGAGAATATTCCTGCAGATGTAATGGAGAGGGAGAAGGAGTTAGCAATCAAAGATATTGATCCAAAGAAGCCCCAACAGGTCCGGGAGAAAATTCTAGAGGGGAAATTGCAAAAATATTATCTCGATTTCGTTTTGTTAGAACAACCATATTTCAAAGATGAGTCAAAGAAAGTAAAAGATTTGATAAACGATTATGTTGCAGTATTAGGAGAGAAGATTGAAATCGGTAGATTCTGCAGGTTTAAATTAGCGGGTTCAGCAGTAAGCTGTAACTTATAATTAATTTCTTAATCATTCTTTAATGAGGATCCCTTTTTCCGAGGCTGATGCTAAGTTTGAAGAGGCTACTGAACATTTTAAAAATAATTTAAGTTCATTGCGAGTAGGTAGGGGAGCAATGCAGATGATTGAGGGGATTAGAGCTGAAGTTTATGGTCAATCTATGCCTTTGAATCAAATAGCTGGAATTGCTATGGTTGATCCAACCCTGATTACCATTAGTCCCTGGGATAAGAATAACATTCCTGCAATTATTAAAGCTATTCAGGCCAGTGAACTTGGAATAAATCCTAATCAAGACAAAGATATAATAAAATTACCAATTCCTCCTTTAACAGAAGAGAGAAGGCTTGAATTTGTAAAGGTGCTTCATGTAAAAGCAGAAGAGGCTAAAGTGGTTATAAGACAAATACGAAAAGACGTAATGGAAACTATAGAAGATGATAAGAAACAAGGATTGATTGGTGAGGATGAAATGGTAAGACTTCAAAAAGAAGTTCAAAAAAAGGTCGATTCAGCTAATCAATTAATCGAAAAAACTGCAAAAGACAAAGAAAAAGAACTAATGTCTGTGTAGTTAATGCAAATATATTGTTGAATGTGCTAAATTAGATAGATTATTAATCTCCTTATGGAAGTCATTATTAACATTATTCTTTCTGGCGTTATTTTCATTTTCCTTATTGGCTTGGTTGTATTTATTCATGAGTTGGGTCATTTTTATGCCGCAAAAAAAGTTGGAGTTGTAGTTCAGGAATTTGCTTTTGGATTTGGTAAAGCTGTGTGGAAGAAAAAGTATAAAGGAACTGACTATCGAATAAACCTAATTCCACTGGGTGGCTATGTAAAGATGTTGGGAGATCAGGATGGTAGCAGTTTTTTAAGATATACCAAGAAGAAGTATGATAAGAATGATAAGCAATTTGCACTGCATCTATTAAAGGAAAACGATTTAAACCCCGAAACAGCGAGTTATTACAAGATAGAAAAATTCGGACACGAAATGGGCAAAAGGTTAAGTGATACTGAATATCATAAACTCCAAAATTATCTAATTTATGATTATATACCCAACCATCCAGGCAATTTCGATAATGTCAGCATAGGCAAGAGGGCTTTGGTGATATCTGCAGGGGTAATAATGAATATGATTTTGGCCATTGTGCTTTTTTATATATTCTTTTTGTTAACTGGATTTTATACCGACATCCGAAAGATCGGCTCTCCTAATTTTTGGGGGGTAGAAGTAGCAAATCCACCTTATTTAAGTTTTGTTGAGGGAACTGATAACGCAAGTTATTCAGATAGTTTGGTTATTAAGCTAAATGGTGAGCTTGTCAATTCGGAAGAAGATTTTAAAGATTATATTGCCAACAACCCTAATACCCCAGTAGAACTCGGTCTACAGAAGTTGACCGAATCTGGATACTATTACGTAGATGCCAAATTAATATTGAACGGAGATGGTATTAAGAGTAATTTTGATTCCGATCTTTTAGATAAGCCTTATATTACAATAGTTAATGAAAATAGTTTGGCTGAGCGAATCGGAATAGAGCCAGGCGATTTTATAATTGAAATTGCCGGAAAAGAAATTAATAGCTCAACCGATCTTGGTAGTTTATTAAATGATAATGCAAATAATTTCATTACAATAAAATACATAAATGGTGAATTAAAGGATGTCTTAACTGAAACATATTTGAATAAAGATCAAGATGGAAAAGTCTTGCTGGGTATTTCATATTACTACTTTGACTCTTATCCCGATGCTTTGTTAAGACTTGATTATTCTGGTAATAAAATCTTTAGTGGGATTTACCACTCTATTAATATGACAGTCTATAACTTTAGTGGTTTAATTGAGCTTATCAATCAATCTTTTGCCCAAAGAAGCATAGAGCCCGTATCATCAGGGGTTAGCAGCATAGTCGGAGTCAGTGACTTTGTCTATAACTTAGTTAAAGTAGATGATTTTGTAAACATAATAAATTTAACAGCTCTAGTTAGTCTTAGCCTGGCCATAATGAATTTTTTACCGATTCCATTGTTTGATGGGGGACATATGTTTTTCTTGTTCCTGGAAAAGGTTAGAGGAAGAAAGATCTCGGATAGACTTCAGGAGAAAATTGCTACAGTTGCTTTTTATGGCTTGATAATTCTATCAGTATTAGTAATTTCCAAAGATGTATGGCAGTTTAATTTTCTGCAAAGAATTGGAAATCTTTTTGCTGAAATAATTGGCAAGTAGTTCTATTGGATTTAATAATATCTTCTGATATAATTTCTAATTCAAAATTCACACAACACTTTAAGGAGGTGTTTTCAAATGGCAGTAATAGTTCACAATGATATGCCTATAGACCAGGCTTTAAAAATGTTATGGCGAGAAGCCAATAGGGAAGATGTTCCTAAGGTTTTACAAAAAATAAGATATAGAGTAAAACCAACAGCTATTAAGCATGAAGCAAATAAGGTCTGGAGCAAGATGAAGCGAAGAAGAAGAACTGCAAAACGCAGGCTCGAAGGTAAAAACAAAACATATTTGCAAATTTACTATAGATAATTTCTGTTTCTGACTTTTTCAAAGGGAAATGCTTACTGTTTATCGTAAGTATAGGGCTAAAAACTTTTCTCAAATTATTGGGCAAGATCATGTTGTATCTGTTCTTAAACAGGCAGTACATGACGGAAAGATTTCGCATGCCTATCTATTTTCTGGTCCAAGAGGCACTGGAAAAACCAGTATGGCAAGAATATTGGCCAAAGCGGTCAATTGCCTGGAACTTAAAGAAGGAGAGCCTTGTAATAAATGTCATAATTGCAAAGCTATCAATAAAGGGAACTTTTTAGACCTTATTGAAATTGATGCTGCTTCAAATAGAGGTATTGATGAGATCAGAGAATTAAAGAACAATGTCGGCTTTCTGCCTGTTGAGGGAAATTATAAGGTGTACATCATTGATGAAGTACATATGTTAACCGAGCCTGCTTTCAATGCCTTATTAAAGACAATTGAGGAGCCACCCCAGAGAGTATTGTTCATTCTAGCCACAACTGAGCCTCAAAAAATACCATTAACAATAATATCTCGAACTCAAAGATTTGATTTTAAATTGGCGGATGAGAATTCTCTTCTTAAGAAGCTTAAAAAGATTCTTGAGAGCGAAAAAAGAACTATATCACCTTCGGCGCTTGAAATTATTGTAAAAGCCGGCCGGGGCAGTTTCAGGGATGCTGAAACAGTTTTGGAGAAAGTAATATCAGGTCTTAACTTCGAACAAGAGATTGCCCAGGCTGATGTAGAGACTATTTTAGGTCTTGCCAGTCAGGATCTTGTAAAGTCGTTTATTGACCTCTTACTAAAAGACGATAGGGCAGGAGCATTTGAAATTTTATCCAGAGTTGAGGCTGGAGGGGTGAATTTGTCATATTTTATTAAAGAGATACTTGAAGAGGTAAGGCTGCAAATGATGGCAGATATTAGAAAGGGAAGTAGCGGGGAAAATATTAAAAAATATTTGAAGATCGTTAAAGAATTTAATGCGGCTTCGATCGAGATGCGTACTAGTCTTGTCCCGATATTATCAATTGAGGTAGCTATCGCTAACCTTACTATAGATAAACCACGTTCAGATGTAGTAAGTCAAGATGTTAAAGAAATAGTAAAGGCTGCTGAAAAAGTGAAAGATGAATTTGTTGAGCCAATTAAAGCTGAGTTGAAACCAAAGCAGCCTCTGAAGACTAAAGGACTGCAGGACATTGGTAAGCAGATTTCAGAGCTAAATGAGCATTGGAAGGCGATATTAAATGCTGCAAAGAAGTATAATCATTTTTTAACGGCAATTTTAGCAAAAGTCCAATTGGAGTCGGACTCAGAAGAGGGTGTGGTTGTCTTTAAGGTGGGCTCAACATTTCATAAAAAACGATTAGAGAACAAAGAGACCAGGAAGATACTATCGGAACTATTTCAGGAGCATTGTGGCTTTGATGTGGATTATAAATGTATAATTGAATTAGAAAAGAGCAAGGATAAGGAAGATAAATCAAATTCAAAATTGGTAGAGGAATTTTTTTCTTAATTTTTATTATTATTCAAATGGGAATGTTTGACCAAATAAAGGATTTATATAAACTGCAAAAAGAAGCTAAAGAGATGCAGAAGAAGATGAAGCAAATTATGGTGGATGGTTATTCAGATGATGAAGACGTTAAGATAAGAATGAATGGGCTTCAAGAGATTGAAAGCATCGATATCGATGATGATTTAATAAGTGTTGAGAATAAGAAAGACTTAACAAAAGCCATTATTCAATCTGTAAAAGATGCGCAAAAGCGATTGCAGAAAGAAATGGCTAAAGATATGGATGTATCACAAATTAAAAGTATGTTAGGAGCTTCTTAAGCAAATTGTGCACTCTTTACCAAAAAATGTTCAAAAATTAATTGACCATTTCGTAAGGCTTCCAGGTATCGGTCCCAAGACCGCTTCCAGATTGGTTCTATATTTGTTACATTCCACAGACTCTTTCGTGGTCGATTTCGCACAAACTTTAAGTGAACTTAAATTAAAAGTTAAATTCTGTAATAGATGTTTCAATCTGGCAGAGGAAGAGTTTTGTGCCATCTGTAAGGATGAGAGTAGGGAAGTGGATAAAATAATGGTTGTAGAAGATGTGTTGGATTTGATAGCTTTTGAAAGCATAGGTGATTATCGTGGTTTATATCATGTACTTGGTGGTGTAATCTCCCCAATTCAAGGTATAGGGCCAGACGATTTGACCCTAGGGATGCTGATAAGAAGAATTAAGGATAGTAAGGGTAGCTTCAAGGAGATGATATTGGCAATGAACCCAAATTTAGAGGGCGAGGCAACAGCCTCATATATAAAAGGCGAATTGGAAAAGATGGGGAAAGAGGATTTAAAAATCTCAAGAATTGCACGAGGACTTCCTACAGGTGCCGATCTCGATTACGCAGACAAAGTAACACTTCTAAAATCTCTTCAAGGCAGAGTAGAATATTAAATTATTGTTTCACGGAAATTTTATTTGTATCTCCCGTTGTATACAGCAGTATAAAAAAGGGTATAATATCCTATGTACATTTTTATGCATGATACCCAAAGATTTAACACAAAAGCTACCTCAATACGTCTTTAATGTAAGTGATCTCTTAAAAGAAAATGGCTTCAAAGCTTATTTGGTAGGCGGGGCAGTAAGAGACCTGTTACTTAACAAAACACCAAAAGATTACGATATAGCAACTAATGCTTTGCCTGAGCAAATGGAGACAATATTCCCAAGATGTATCACCACTAATGCCCGATTTGGGACTGTGTTGGTGGTTATGGAGGACGAAACTTCTGAACGGTTTGATGTGGAGGTTACAACCTTTAGAAAAGAAGAAAATTATTACAACGGAAGGTGGCCAGCTAATGTTGAGTTCACTTCTGAAATAATAGAAGACTTATCTAGAAGGGATTTTACAATTAATGCTATGGCTATTGATCTGGCCAAATTAGGGGAGGTATCAATTTCGGATGAGGAGTTACTAATTGATCCATTTGATGGAATAGGGGATCTAAATAAAAGGATTGTAAGAGCTGTTAGAGATCCACTAGAGAGGTTCACTGAAGATGGGTTGAGAGCATATAAAGCTTGTAGGATGGCTTCAGAACTACAGTTTACTTTAGATGTACAAACTTTTGAGGCGATAAAACAGAGTCTTAATGTTGCCAAAATGATATCCATGGAAAGAATAAGGGATGAGTTCAATAAAATGATATTTCACTCACCAAAACCATCCAGAGGAGTTAATTTAATGCTTAAAAGCGGGCTTTTAGAATTGTTTATTCCGGAATTATTAGAGTGTATGGAGATCTTTCAGCCTGAATATCATGAAGATGATGTATATACCCATTCGTTGAAAGTACTTGATAAAGCAGAGGACACAGTAAAATTGGCTGCTTTATTTCATGATATTGGTAAGGCGAGAACTAAAACAGTAGATGAAAATGGTAGAGTACATTTTTATGGACATGATCAAAAAGGTGCAGAAATGGTTAAGGAAATCATGACAAGAATGAAATACTCAAATCAGGAAATTAAAAGGGTGACCAATCTAATTAAACACCATATGTTTTACTATCCATCAGCACAATGGAGGAAAGTTAAAGAACTAAGTGAGATTGAAGCCGAGGAAGAGATGAATATTGGTGGTTGGAGTGATGGGGCTGTGAGAAGATTTATTAGATCCGTAGGTGAAGAAAATGTTGAAGATCTATTTAGATTAAGAATAGCTGATGCGACTTCTAATAATAAATCTCTATTTAATAACAAAGAGATAGAAGCGTTACAAAACCGTATCTCAAGTATTAAAGCTAAAGATATGGTTTTAAAAATAAGCGATTTAGATATCGACGGCTTTGACTTGATAGAAATAGGGTATAAACCAGGCCCAGATGTGGGAAAAACGTTGGAAATACTGTTACAAAAGGTTATAGACGATCCAAATTTAAATAAAAAAGATAAATTGGTGAATTTGGCTAAAGAAATGAGGGAAAAGAAAAACGTAAATATTTAAGTATCACGGTATAAACTCTGAGTTAAAAAGCTATTTAAATATATTGGGAGGTATAAAAAGATTTTATTTATACAATAACTTGATTATAATTACAGTATAGGTGTTTCACAGCCGTATATTAGATTATTTGATTATACTAACCATTAGCATAGATCAAATCAATGTATCTTTTAAGTAATACTTAGCATAACATTTATACTTATTTACTAACTCTATTCTATATTCTTTGTTACTTTAATTAATCTATTTACATATCATTACTGAATTATGAAACTAACATTTAATGGAGCTTCTCAATTGGTTACTGGATCCTCATATGTATTAAAAGTGGATGGTATGAAATTATTAATTGATATGGGTCTTTTTCAGGGTGTAAATGAGTCAGTTTATAACTCTCATCCTCTTAATTTTAATCCCAAAGATATTGATGCAGTGTTGTTGACTCATGCACACCTGGATCATTGCGGTTTATTACCTTTATTAGTCAAGAATGGCTTTAAAGGACCAATCTTTGCTACTACACAGTCTAAACAAATTGCTGAAGTTATTCTTCTTGATTCAGCTAAAATTCAAGAATTAAATGCGATTAAAAATCATGAGACTGAAATATATAATACTTTCGATGCTTTAGCTACTTTAGCTCTATTTCAAGAAATTAATTACAATACAAATGTAACATTTAGAAATCTAACTATAACTTTTCTCAATGTAGGGCATGTTTTAGGATCTGCCTCAATTTTTATTAATACGTCTAAGAATAAATTACTTTTCTCTGGTGATATTGGTCGAAAAGATCAATCTATAATTAATGGACTGGAAGTAAATAACAATAGTATTTATTCTCCTACACATATTATTATGGAAAGTTTATATGCTTCATTAGAACATCAAAATCGAGATTCTAGTAATTTACAATTATTAGATATCATACGCGAAACAATGTCTAAAAATGGTACTGTCTTTATCCCAGTATTTGCTCTTCATAGAGCTCAAGAGATGATTAATATATTAAAGCACTTCTTTTCTAAAGGCTTATTAGACGAGTCTATAGAAGTTTATATGGATTCCCCAATGGCGTTAAAAATTACAAATATTTATAAGAATAATAGAAATAGTTTTTCTAAAGATTTTCTTCATAATAATGATGAAGAGGATCCTTTTTCATTTGTAAATTTAAATTTGGTAAAAAAAGCTAAGAAATCACTTAAAATTTCACAAAAAAAACATGCTATTATTCTTGCTGGTAGTGGTATGGCCGAAGGAGGTAGGATTGTGAGGCATCTATTCTCGGCTTTATCAAATAGTAATAACTCAGTGATCTTTGTTGGTTATCAAGCAGAAGGAACTTTAGGACGAGAACTTTGTTCAAATGTTAAAAATGTATCCATTGATGGTAGAGGGGTTGAAGTAAAAGCTAAAATTTTTCAACTTCACGGTTATTCTGCTCATGGAGATAATGAAGATCTTTTATATTGGCTAAAATCATTTGATTTAAAAAATTTAGATAAAGTATTCCTTGTTCACTCCGAAGTTGAGAGAGCGATATCCTTTTCTAAGCAGTTACATGCATTAGGAATAGATACGTATATTCCCAAAATGTACGAAACAATTGAAGACCTTGATTAATCTATATATTATTGTATTATTAACAACTTAATAGTTTATTTGCTAATTATGAATTTAAGTGTAGGAATTCTTGGATTGCCAAATGTTGGCAAATCAACTCTTTTTAATACTTTAACAAACATTTCAGTTCCTGCTGAAAACTATCCTTTTTGTACTATAGACCCAAATGTAGGAATTGTTGAGGTTAAAGATTCCAGATTACTTGAACTAGCTAAAATTTCTAATTCAAAAAAAGTAGTCTATCCAATTATTGAATTTGTCGATATTGCAGGTTTAGTTAAAAATGCACACAAAGGTGAAGGTTTGGGCAATCAATTTTTGGGAAATATTAAAAAGTGTAACGCTTTAGTACATATTATAAGAGCGTTCGAATCTAACAGTATTGTGCATGTTGAAAATAGAATAGATCCAAAATCTGATAAAGAGATCATTGACACCGAGTTAATACTTAAAGATCTTGATACTATTACCAATAAATTATTCAAATTAAATAAAGAGAGATTATCTAATCCAAAATATTCTGATGAATTAACTCATTTTAAACTTATTGAAGAAGCCTTGCTTAAAGGCAGATTTGCTTCAAGTGTTGACCCAACAGATGACGCTGACATTGTTCAATCTAGGACTGAGCTTTTTTTAATTACTGACAAGCCCTTTATTTATTTGCTAAATATTAATGATGACACTTTTCAAGTCGATTCATTGATTAAAAAGTACTCTGAAGTTTTGAATCTTTCTAATAAGGACACTATTCTTCCTGTTAATATTAAACAAGAATTTGATTTAAGCATTTTGTCTCCTGAAGATAGAGAATTAATAATTAAGGAACTTGATCTAAATTTTTCTATAATTGATAAGCTTATTCAATCCTCTTATGACATATTAGGTTTAATGACCTTTTTTACATCTGGCGAAATGGAATCTAAGGGATGGACAATACCTAAACAGTCAAATATTGTTCAGGCGGCCGGTACTATTCATACTGACTTTGCAACAAAATTCATTGCAGCCGAAGTTCTTTCTTGTAATGATTTTATCAAATATAATGGTTGGGAGAACGTAAAAAGACAAGGGAAGGTGCGATTAGAGGGTAGGGACTATATCGTTAAAGATGGTGACGTTGTAATTTTTAAGCATGGTGCATAAATCTTATTCTTTTTTTTATTACTTTATGATATTATCATTGGGTATTCCTTATTTAATGATTTTTTTTATCAAGGTTTGTCTATGATTAAAAAATATGAATTAATGGTTATTTTAAAGCCACTACTCCCTGAAGATATTCGATCAGGGATTCAAAATAGAATTGAAAAAGCAGTACATAATGCTAAAGGAGCAATTGCAAGTACTGATAATTGGGGCAAAAGGCACTTAGCTTATCCCATCAAAAAACACGATGAAGGTTATTACATCGTTTATCAATTAACACTTGGTGTTGATTCAAGTGATAAATTTCAAAGGGAATTAAAATTAATGAATGACATTTTAAGATTCCTATTGACTAAATTAGAGGATTAAGTATTTAAATTTTTATTGTTAGAAGGATGTCAACCTCTAGATCTTTAAATAAAGTAATTCTGATTGGAAATCTAACGAGAGATCCAGTAATAAGAGTTACTTCAAATGGTTCAGTAGTATGTACTTTTGGTCTTGCCACTAATTCAAGTTGGAAAGACTCTAAAGGGAGCGTACAAGAGAGGACTGAGTTTCATAATATTGTAGCCTGGAATAAATTAGGTGAAATATGTGCTCAATTACTATCAACTGGTATGGCAGTTTATGTAGAGGGCGAATTAAGAACAAGAACATGGTCAGATTCTAATGGTACAAGGCATTTTAGAACCGAAGTTAAATTGCATGATATGTTGATAATGGATGACAAAGATAAAAAGGGTGTGGGTATTGATGCCGCCAAGAGAAGAGGCGAAGAGCTAAATAAAGAAGGCGCATATGAAGCAGAAGATTTTACAAATGCTCCAGTAGCAGAGGAACCAGTCGTTGAAGGTGGTGAGGCTCAACAGGATGCAGAAGATTTATTTTGAATTAATTAGTAAATGATTTAAGCTATGGCATTAAAAAGAACGAAAAAAAAGAAAATAAAGGCTTTGCCTAAATTACCAGATCCATTTAAAGGAAATCCGGATCTAATAAATTACAAAGATGTTTATAAATTAAAGAAGTTCGTGACAACAAGAGGTAGACTTATTCATCCCCAAAGAACTGGAGTAAGTCCCAAATGTCAAAGGAAATTAGCTGCTGAAGTAAAAAAGGCTAGATTTATGGCATTGTTGCCTTATAACGAGCTGATTTAATTAGTAATTAACTGCCCTATGTCAACATCTTCGCACCTGCTTAAGGGGCTTCATTTCAATATCAAGCTGGAATTAAATTCTAATGATATTTCGCGTTCATCGCTTAACGTTATTGAGGCTACCTTAAACAGACATCGAAGACAGCCTCATAACAGTCAGACATTGCCAAGTCTTCAATTCCTTAATAAAATCTCCCAAAAGTTAGATATAAAATATCAATATTTACAGATTGATTTCGATAAAGCCACATATTTAACCAGCAATGCTAAGACACGCTCGGTACAATATTCTGAATTAATAATTAAACAATCTAATAAGACTAAATCTAAAGAGAAGTTGTCTTTTTTTATTAGTCTTAGATTTTTTCCTGAATGCAATACAGATTTATCTATTGAGAAAGATAAAGTCGATTTTGTTATTAAGATTCTTCAGGAATTAAGGGTTGAATTTTCTGATGATGAAATTTTAGTTATTAGCGGGGAGATGATTTGGGGTAGATATATTAATTCCCAAGAGTTGCTGAATATTATAATAAAGGCTTTCAAGGCTCCAAGGTATATATTAATTGATTATTACGGGATATGGCAGAGCTTTGTAAACAAGGATTTTAAAAAGCTTAAAAATATAAATAAAAAATATTTACTTCCCCAATTATTGAAACTAAGTGTAGAAAGCTCAAAAAAATCTATAGAAATTCTAAAGGATAGCCCAAGGAATTTGCTATTAATAAATAATAACAATCTCTTTAATTTGAACGATGGGCCTTATTATTTAAAGGATTCATTGGTTCCTGAATGGTTATTAATTACTAAAGAAGTAAAGACTAAGCAGGAAAATAATTTTATACAGATTTCCCAGGATCTTAGTAGGGGTTATCCTATTAGTATTAGCTATTATTCGCAAAGTGAAATTGAGATGCCCCAAATAAGTATTACATTCAAAGCAGGTATTGATCAGAAGTGTATCAAAAAAGTCGGTGAATGGGTTGATGTAAATGAGACGATTGGAAGCTATTCTGAGCTAGAATTTACTGCATATAACTTTCATAATACAAGTGAGATTAAGGTGTTTGACGGGCAATTAGTAAAAAAGGGGGATTTATTATTGAATGATAGAAAAGGAAATAAAGCATTCGCTCCCTATCAAGCGAAATCTGATCTAAAGCTCGTTGAATACGGGATTTTACTTTTGATTAGACAGAGCATAACTAGGACCCTCGAAGCCCCTTTTAGGGGGCATCTGGAGGGTTTTTCAAATACTGAAGGATATTCTATAAGGGCTTTAAATTGTACTTTATTTCCTTTTGATTTTGTCAGTGGTGTCAATGTAATTGGTTACCTGTCCGAAGCGCCTGAGCCGGGATCTATATATTATTGCAAAAACTATACTGACTTTATGAAGGTATATGGAGGGGACGGATGGTCCAACGGTAAATATTTTAAAGATCAATTAAAAGCAATAATTATTAATAGTTTAAATTTTGCAGATTTTGAAAAGATTGAAAAATTATCAAAGCCATATTTAAATATTGGAATAATAGATATTGGAAGAGATGAGAGTGAGATTGAGTTTTTAAAAAGATTTTTGGGAAAACAGGTTGTGCTTACTGGTCATGGACTTGTTATTAATAGAGAAGAGTCTTTGGGTATCTATGAAAATGCTGAGGATGATAAACCTAATGCTAGATTGGTTAAAGCATTGGATTTAGATGGGCGCCTAGTTTATGGTAAGATAATTAGCAAATCAACTAAGAATTCGAATACTGTCCTAATATCATCTGATCGGGGCTATTCTGAATGTCACTTATCTAATATTATTCAAATTTAGAATGGAAAATCGAAAAGAGATAGAAAAGTTAGTGAGATATGTAGGCAGCTTTCTATTAATATGTGCCATATTTATTTTGGGATTTTACATAGGTAGGGCAAATCCGGATGCCTCCAGTTATAGTTCTCCAGAATATATCCTTACAGGTGATATTAAAAATCAATATCAGGAAGTAAGCGTAAACATCTTGTGGGAAACCTGGCAAAGGTTAGAGCAGGAATATTTAGCGGCTACAAAAATTGATCCTCAAAATATGGTTTACGGTGCTGTTAAAGGCATGGTGTCTTCATTAGATGATCCATATACTGCTTTCTTAACTCCGGAAGAAGTAGTTGAGTACTTTAAATCAAACGCAGGTGAATACGAAGGAATAGGAGCCACATTAATGCAGGATGGAGCATATGTAAAAATCGAAAGTGCAGTAGATGATACGCCCGCTCAAAAAGCTGGCTTGAAGGCTGGAGATTTGATTCTGTTTGTTAACGATGAAGATGTCTATAATAAGTCGGTTTATGAGGTTGTAAGTAAAATAAGAGGTGAAGCAGGTTCGAATGTTAAGTTAGACATATTTAGGGAGAGTGAGCAAAAAGAGTTAGAATTTAATATAACCAGAGCAAAAATTGACATAGACAATATAGCATTGGACGACTTAGGAAATGGTTTTTATAAAATTAAAATATATAAATTCACAGAGAATTCAGTAGAAGAATTCAATAGGATATGGGATTCAATCGTGACTGAATTAGTATCAAAAAACCCCAAAGGAATAATAATTGATCTAAGGAATAATCCAGGGGGTTACGTTAGTGCTGTAGAACATGTTTTAGGAGAATTTTTAGACAAAGATAAAGTTGCATTAATTGAAGAGAATAAGAATGGTGTAAGAGTAGAGCATAAAGTTGATAGGGTTGGCAGGTTATTAAATGTACCCTTAGTAGTAATGGTTAATGGAGGTAGTGCCTCAGCCTCGGAGATCTTTGCTGGAGCAATTCAAGATTATAATAGGGGGGAGATAATTGGTCAAAAGACAGTAGGGAAGGGGGTAGAGCAAAAATTATTAAATCTAAGTGATGGGTCTATGCTTCAAGTAGTATTTCAGAGGTGGTTGACCCCATTAGGAAAGAATATTTCAAAGGATGATCCGATACAACCTGATGTTGTTTTAGAAGAGGAAGACTTAACTGATACCAAGGCCCTGGAGTTACTTAATAATTAAGGTTAAGTTTTTGTAAGTATAACTAAACGGGAACGTTTAGAATACTTCGTAATATTATTAATAATATTTTAATTTTTTTAATATGGATAAAAATTCCACTTTAAAAGAATCAAAATCAATTTTCCCAAAACTATTTCTAACAACATTTTTGTTAATCTCATGTGTTGGGGTTTTGTCTTTTGTGATCTTATCCGGGTTTGCTTATAAGTCTTTATGCAATATGGTAGTACCGGGTTCTTTTTTGTATGAACAGGGTCAATGTGAAAAGGTAACACAAACGGAACAGGGAAATAGTGGCGAAGATGTCCAGGAGAGCAAATTATTTGAACAGAGCTCTGGAGATGAGGGTGAGAGAGTGGCTGCGATAGTTGAAGAAATAGCCGGGGGCGTTGTGGGGATAGGTGTGGTTGGGGATAATTTTAACGCTGACAGTATTATTGGCACAGGTTTTTTGGTATCTTCTGAAGGGGTAATAGTTACTAATAGGCATGTCGTAGAAGAAGCATTAGATTATTTTATCTCCTTCAAAGATCAGGAACAAACTGTTCCGATTTCGCAAAATGGCATTTTTCTTGATCCGGTTAACGATATAGCCTTGATAAAAATTGATGCTGGTCAAATTCCAAGTACTGCAAAAATATTAAGGATAGGGGACTCAGACGGGATAAAATTAGGCCAGACAGTTATTGCTATTGGCAATCCCCTGGGTAAATATACCGGCTCAATCACTAAGGGAATAATTAGTGGCTTAAATCGTGAGGTGGAGATATCACAAGGATTTTTTCAATCTCAAAAAGAAATATATGAAGATGTGATCCAAACAGATGCTGCTATTAACCCTGGCAATTCAGGAGGACCACTACTTAATATGAAGGCAGAGGTTATCGGAATTAATTTTGCAACTGTAGATGGGGCGTCTAATCTATCATTTGCTATTCCAATTAATCGTATCAAGGCCAGGTTGAATGAATTATTAGAGTTTGGGAAATTTAAAATCCCATATTTCGGTATTGAGTTTAGAACCAGATTAGTATATTTCAAAGGGCAGTCGATAATTGGGGCTGAGGTTGTGAATGTATTAGAAGATAGTCCTGCTCAAGCAGGTGGGATAAAACTTGGTGATATCATCATTGAGTTTGATGGCAAGGATTTTCAAGATAAAACTCTAGCAACAATGATTCAGGAACAGGAGATCAACAATGAGGTAAGTGTAATTGTGATAAGAGATCGTGTAGAAAAAGAACTGACTATTAAGATAGGGGAGCGATAATAAGGTAGCGATTGTTGCCACTCAGATCTTGTTTTAGGTCGATTTTGAAAGAATCACCGAAGATTTCATATAGATCTTGTTTTGATTGAATGCCTATTTCAATTAAAGCTATCCCCGAAATAGATAGATTATTCAATAGTAGGTTTTTAATTGCATAGTAGTATTGCAGGCCTTTATTCTTTGCAAAAATAGCAGTTTGAGGTTCAAAGCTAATATCTTTCTCCAACTTATGCTTGTCTTCGATCGGAACATAAGGGGGATTTGCAATAATCAGATTGTATTTTTCGTCGAATTCTTGAGTAAGATAATTAAATTTTCTAAATCTAATTCTTTTATAATCTTTTCCTAAGATTTTTTTTGCATTTGAGCGTGCAATTATTAATGCTTGTCTTGAAATATCAATTGCATCGATCAATACATTCTTTGGGGTTGATTTTGCCAAAGATATTGCGATACAGCCCGATCCTGTACCCAGATCGATTACTTTAAAAACTTGAGAATCATCTAAATATTTTAAGGCTAACTCAATTAATCCTTCTGTCTCAGGTCGAGGGATTAGCACTGATGAGTTTACTTTAAATTTCAAGTTGTAGAAGTCCTTTTCACCTAAGATATAGGCAAGAGGCATTCTTCTTCGTCTTTTACCTATAAGATAAAAATAGCGCCTTGAGATAAGATTATTTGCTTGATCTGTATGATGGGCTATTAGGTACTCCTTTTTTAATCCCGCAGCCTTGCATAATAGAATTTGAGCATCTAATTGATTACTGGGAGAAGGTGATAGTAAAGCAGATCCAATTTTTAATAAGGAGCTGAAAGTATGGTATTTATGTAACATTATCTGAACGCATCATTTTGTTTGTTGTATCAAGCATTTCTTCTAAATCTCCTTCCATTATATTAATTAGACTAAACCAGCTTTGTTTTATTCTATGGTCGGTGAGGCGATTCTGTGGAAAGTTATAGGTTTTAATCTTATCAGACCTATCTCCTGTTTTGATTGCATTTCGTCTTTGTCCTGAAATGTTTTCCTGTTCTTGCATTTGTTGAAGATCATAGAGTCTACTTTTAAGAATTGACATAGCCCTTAGTCTGTTTTTTAGCTGTGACCTTTCGTCTTGACATGATACTACCAGTCCGGTTGGTATATGAGTGATCCTTACTGCGGAATCAGTTGTATTCACACTTTGGCCTCCTGGACCTCCTGCACGGAAGAGATCGATTTTGATATCATCTTCATTCAAATCTACTTCATGCTCTTCAACTTGAGGAAGAACAACTACAGAAGCGCTCGAAGTATGAATTCGACCTGAAGCCTCTGTTGTTGGGACACGCTGTACTCTATGTACTCCTGCCTCGTATTTTATTCGTCCATAAGCATTACCGCCATTAATTAAACAAATAACCTCCTTAATTCCGCCTTGCTCAGCATGACTAATACTGACTTGCTCGGTTTCCCAACCTTTCTGTTCACAATATCTTAAATACATTCTATAGAGTTGGGATGCAAATAGGGCAGCCTCTTCGCCTCCTGCTCCTGCTCTTATTTCAATAATGGCATTTCTTGAATCGTTTGGGTCTTTTGGGATTAATAATTCACGTAAGTTATCCGTAAGGATTTTTAATTCAGAGGTATTAGCTTCAATGATATCTTTATAGAATGAAGCTTCCTCTGTATTGCTATTTTGTGATAAGAGCAATTTCGCATCATTAATTTCAGTCTCTAGTTTAATGATTTTTGCTGAAATAGCATGCTTTTCAAGCATGTCTCCAATTTCCCTTGATAGCTTTTGGGTTTCATTAGTTTTGTTATTAACTACTGATTCCTGAAGACGGAGAGAAAGATCTTTGTATTTTTCTATAACTTCAAGAGCCTGAGCATTCATAGCAATAATATATTACATAAATAGTAAAAACGATAGGGTAGAGAAAAAGTATGGCCAGCAGTCTATTTTAACTGCTTAAGCATATCCTTAAGAGTCAGTGAGTTTTTAGTGTCAATTGAGTCCACTTTGCTTCTTCTGCGGCTCATTTTTTGACGTTTGTTTATCACCTTTGAAGTATTGGCTGATGTTCTCTTATTTTCAAATTTCTTAACTAGATTTTCAGTATCAACAATTCTTTGTTTCCCTGTATAAAAAGGGTGGGAAAGATTAGTAACCTCAACTGATATCTCTTCCTTTGTACTTGGAATATTAAAAGATTTACCAGTTGAAAGGTCGGTAATTTTTGCGTTTGTATATACTTTTGGATGAATGTTCTTTTTCATATTTTCAAAACAACAGAGAGATTATAGCACATCTAGTTGCTAAGGCAAATAGTCAAACAGTTTAAAGCCCTCCTTAAACTGCAGGACCGTTAAAAATGCTAAAAACATAATACTGTTTTATGTTACAAACTATCAACATATATAGGAGATTGTTACGCATACAGGCAAACTTTGCCACTTTAAACTGATGAAATTAACGATTGGAACATCAAAAAGGTTGCTTGTTTATTGTTTGTTGGTGGATAGTATAATAGAATAATAGTAGATAATTTATTAACTTCTTCGCTTGTTATGAAATTAAGTATTAAAAAAGGCAACTTCCTAATTCAATCCAAAGAGCATAAAATTTTAATAGGCGATCGGATCGATCAACAGTTGGATCAAATTGATATTACAATAGCTACTGAGGTTAAAACGACTGAAGAGTTTAAAGGGGTAGTAATAGACAAGCCTGGAGAGTATGAAGCTCATGGTGTAATGGTACAAGCTCAACCAAGTAAATCTTCTAATCTTATTGATTTAGTTTCAATTGATGTTGAAGGAGTGAACATTATTTTTTTAAGATCAGATGCAAAATTACCTACTAAAAAAATGATGGATCAATTAGGTGTTAACCATGTTTTAGTTATTAAAGGGGCTCAGGAGGCTTCGAAAATCCGAGATCTGGTTGATGAATTTGCCCCACAAATGCTTATTCCAGTTAGCACAAATCCTGAGGAACTTTTAGGGTTTTCTAAGAAGTTAGGGATTGCATTACCAAGTCCTTTAAAATCGCTTAGTGTTGATTATGATAGTTTTAATAAGGATGAAGAGAATCAAATTTTAGAAATAGTGCTACTTGAATAATGCAGGAAATACGCTTACCTCCTCAAAATTTAGATGCTGAAAGATCAATCCTCGGAGCAATCTTAATTGATGAGGATGCAATGTTTAAGGTTTCCGAAACTCTAAGACCAGAGCATTTTTATGATGTTAAGCATAGGAATATATTTGAATCTATGCTGGAATTATATTCCCACCAAAAAGCAATAGATGTTCTGACTTTATCTACTGAGCTAAAGAGTAAGAAATCAATTCAGCAGATAGGTGGGCAAAGCTATCTGACCGATCTGGTTAAAGATGTGCCCACGGCTTCCCATATAGAGGAATATGCGAAGATTATTATTGAATTAGCTCAGCGTCGAAGATTAATTACTCTTGCTGGAAAGATGGATGAATTGGCTTACAAGCAGGATAAAGAATTAGACCTTGTTCTGGATGAAGTGGAGAAGAATTTGATGGGAATAAGTCAAAGTTCTACTAAAAGTGATTTTGTTCATGTATCTTCATTGCTAGAGGAGTCTTACAAGAAGGCGGAAGAATTAAATAAAGATCCAGGTAAATTAGTGGGAGTTCCAACTGGATTTGCATATCTAGACAATATCCTTGGGGGGCTTCAAAGATCAGATCTTATAATTTTAGCGGCTAGACCTAGCGTAGGTAAAACAGCCTTTTCATTGGATATAGCCAGGCACGCCTCTGTTATAGAAGGGAAGTCGGTTGGGATCTTCACTCTGGAGATGTCCGATACGCAACTTATGGATAGAATCCTTTCTATGCAGGTAGGTGTTGGGTTATGGGATTTGAGGATGGGTAGGATATCAGATGAGGTGTTCACTAGACTTAGTGATGCAATGGGGGTTCTTTCAGAAGCAAAATTATTCATAGACGATACGCCCGGTATTAACATCATGGAAATGAGAGCTAAAGCTCGAAAACTTAAAAATGAACATGGTTTAGACTTGTTAATTATTGACTATCTTCAGCTTATGGAGGGGCGCAGTAGAGAGAATAGAGTACAGGAAGTATCAGAGATATCCCGTTTTTTGAAGAGTTTAGCAAGAGAATTGGATGTCCCAGTGGTAGCACTTTCTCAGTTAAGTCGAGCGGTGGAGCAAAGAGGAGATGGAACTCCTCAGCTCTCTGATTTAAGAGAATCTGGTTCGATCGAGCAGGATGCTGATGTTGTACTATTTTTAAGTAAGATGGGTGGCGATGATGAGAATTCACAAAATAGGAAGTTGATAATTTCTAAACATAGAAATGGGCCAACCGGTGAAGAGGAATTATTCTTTGTTAAAGAGCAGGCAAGATTCAGAGAGATTGATAGAGTCCATGCTTAAAAAGTAACATTTACGCAGCTCCCAATATTTATTTGTCCTCCAAAATTTATACACTACGGTATTAGGCATTATGCTGCTTTGGTTGTATATAGTTAAACTGTAACTGTAGCTCAGTATGTGTTGTGGGTAGGTGTTTGAGGATGTTTTAAAGATAAAGCATTGAGAAATAAATATAAAATTATAAGCCGAGTGACAATTAATAATGTTCGACATCCAATATGCTTTTCAGATAGGAATATGTATAGGATTGTTCAAACTTTAATATTTCAACTTTGACTTATATCTGAGACAATAAATCAAATCTTAAAAAGCGACTAACTAGCTTATCTATCTTAACTTCCTGAATAAAAGGTGTAAGATGTGATTATGAAACAAGTAAAAATTATTGTCATAATTTTTCTATTAATTTCCCCAATATTTATTGTTAAGGGTAATGACGTACCAAATTATCATGTGATTAATACTGATCAGGTATTAACTATAAAAAGGATTGCTAATGATGAGCAAGCCCTAAATGAAATAATTTCCTATACAGTATTGG
>Ga0172375_10000418_pt1 | contig 69696 bp, 66 predicted proteins | sample LakKiv1m_FD_114537 | JGI IMG/M metagenome (GOLD analysis project Ga0172375, IMG submission 114537) | Freshwater microbial communities from Kabuno Bay, South-Kivu, Congo - kab_092012_11.1m | ecosystem: Environmental > Aquatic > Freshwater > Lake | place: Democratic Republic of the Congo... | reverse complement strand
CGTCTTCTCCGATAGAACCAGTATGGACAGAATCCTCTATGCCATCTTCGCCCATGAAAACTTCAAAAACAAAGCAGGAGGCCCCTTCCTCTTATCTCTGACACAAAACTCTTGACGTTACCTGTATCAGCATCGATCTGCCCGGGCGAGGGAAGACGGGAAAGTCGATTTCGTCTGCCCTGCCTCCTGTCCGGTATTGGTGACTCAGTTAGGCCGTGAAGATGCCTCAGAGAGCGCGATTTACAGGTTTTTCGGGCACCCTGCCGTCGAAGCGCAGCAGTCGCAACGGCAACTGTCTGAGCGCCGCAGACGCGAGTTTTGCCGTTGCAGCGGAGCGAGACGCCGCAGGGTCTAAAAAGAGGTATGAGCGCCGGCGAGGCAGATCTTTGCGGTCGAAATGAGTCCCTGCCTCCTGTCCTGCCGCCTTGACAGAGAAAGGGCCTTACTCTATACAGAAAGAGACGCCGGGCCGAAACCAACGGCCAGAGATAAACCAACATGGGGCCTTCAGGTAAACCGCATGCAACTCCATTTTTCGGGAAAGCTCATCCTCGCCTCCGCCTCGCCCCGCCGTGTCGAACTGCTGCAGCTCATGGGGCTCCCTTTCGAGGTGATGCCGAGCGGTATCGACGAGTCCTTCCGTCAGGGCGAGACCCCAAGGGAGCATGTCCTGCGCCTCTCCGAGGAGAAGACCCTTGCGGTTGCACGAAACCGTCCCGACGACTGGGTGTTGGGCGCCGATACCATCGTCATCATCGCCGGAGAGGTCCTCGGCAAACCGGGGTCGGCTGCCGAGGCAAAGGAGATGCTGGAAAAGCTGAGCGGGCAGGAGCACGAGGTCTTCACCGGTTTTTGCATCGCCCGGCAGAAGACGGGGATCCTCATCCGGGAGGTCGTCGAATCCTCCGTTCTGTTCCGCGACATCACAGGCGATGAAATGGACTGGTATACAGCCTCCGAAGAGCCTTACGACAAGGCCGGCGCCTACGCCGTCCAGGGGATGGGCGCCTTCTTCATCCGGGAGATACGTGGATCTTATACGAATGTCGTGGGGCTCCCCCTTTGCGAGGTCGTCGACGCCTTGAAACGTGTCTCGGCCGTCCGTTTTTCAGGAGGCGACCATGGATGTTGAAGACAACATCCGGCATATCCGCGAGGTAATGGCCGAGGCGGCCCTGCGGTCGGGAAGGTCCGCAGCGGCGGTCCGGCTGATGGCGGTCACCAAGACCGTGGACGACGAGCGCATCCTGGACGCCATTCGGACCGGGGTGGATATCGTCGGCGAAAACTACGTCCAGGAGGCAAAGCGGAAGATCGAGAAGATGGGAAAGACAGGAGAATGGCACCTGATCGGCCGGCTCCAGACGAACAAAGCCAAATACGCAGTCCACCTTTTCGATATGATCCACTCCGTGGACCGGCTCGAGCTTGCCGCCGAACTCGACCGGCGCGCCAGGGCAGCGGGACGGGTGATCCCGATCCTCATCGAGGTAAACATCGGCGGAGAAGCATCCAAGAGCGGCGTTCCCGCCGGCTCTGCCCTGGATCTGGTCCGCGCGGTGGCCCCTCTGGAGAACCTCTCGATACAGGGCCTCATGACGATGCCCCCCTGGTCGGACGATCCGGAGGAGTCAAGACCTCACTTCCGGTCGCTGAGGGAGTTGAAGGACCGGATCGCAAAAGAGGCCTTTCCCCGTGTCGAGATGCGGCAACTCTCGATGGGGATGACCGATGATTACGCCGTCGCCATCGAGGAGGGGGCCACGATCGTCCGGATCGGCCGGGGGATTTTCGGGGAAAGAAAGACTTGATCCATTTCGACAAGGAGATAAGACAATGAACAAGGGCGCATTTTACAAACTGAGCTACGGGCTTTACGTAGTCACCTCCGGCGATGAGAGGAAATTCAACGGTCAGATCGCCAACACGGTCTTTCAGGTCACCTCCGAGCCCCCCACCGTGGCGGTGAGCATCAATAAGCAGAATTATACCCACGAATGCATCCTGTCGAGCCGGCGGTTTGCCGTCTCCATCCTTGAGGAGGCGACACCGATGACGATGATCGGTCGGTTCGGTTTCAAATGCGGCCGGGACATCAACAAATTCGACGGCATCAAGGTCCGGAAAGGCAAGACCGGCGTCCCGATCGTCACCGAACACAGCCTTGCGTTCATCGAGGCGGAAGTAAAGGGGGAGATGGATTGCGGCACCCACACCCTCTTTCTGGGGCAGGTCGTGGAGTGCGACGTCCTGGACGCTGCGGCCGAGCCCATGACCTACGCCTATTACCACAAGGTCAAGGGCGGTAAATCGCCGAAGAACGCCCCCACCTACCAGAAGGAGGAACCGCAGCAGCCCGCAGCTTCGGCCGCTGCGAAGGCGGCCCGTTACACCTGCTCGGTCTGCGGCTACATCTACGACCCGGAAAAAGGAGACCCCGAAGGGAAAATCCCGCCGGGAACCCGCTTTGAAGACCTCCCTGCCGAGTGGGTCTGCCCTGTCTGCGGGGCGGGAAAGGACAAGTTCGAAAAAGAGCTCTAAGAGAGGAGGAAGACCATGAGCAGCCCCACCCTGCTTGACAGAGCGTTTCATCGCATCATGAGCCGTATGGTAGAAACCGGACAGGCGCCTTTTTATACGGAACTTGCCGCGGCACTCGGTCTTTCCGCTGAAGAAGGAAGAAAGGTCCTGCACGACCTTTTTTCCTCGGGAATCCCGGGATGGCTGTATCCGCGAACCGATCTCATCGTCTCCTTCGCGCCCTTCAACAACCTTCCGACCCAATACCGGATCACCATCGACGGCGAGCAAAAATGGTTCGGACAGTGAGCGTTTGAATCGCTGGCGGTCTGCCGGCTGTTTCCCGGAAAGACACTGACGGTGGATTTTCCCTGTCTTGACTGCGGCAAGCCCCTCCGCGTGGTCATCCGCGATGGGAAGGTACTGAATGACGAGGCTTTGGGCTATGCGGCCTATGTGGCGGTTCCGTTCTGGAGGTGGTTTGAAGATCCGGGATATGCCTGAAGTACTATGAATCTCTTCCGGTCGGAAGAGCACATCCGTCACTGGAATACCTTTGTCGAAGGCACAGAGGAGGGCATCCTGTCAATGGCCGACCTGCTGACTCTCTTCTCCGGCCCTTTCTTCAGGCGTCGCCTGGAAGAGGACTATGTCTCCCATATGCACGAATATGTCCGCGAGATGGTACAGGCCCTGAAAGAGATCGGCAAGACCGGGCCTTTCTGGAAAAGGCCGAAAACGTAATCCAAACCTGCGCTGGACGAACCGTCAAGGCCATCTCGATTGCTGAGGCACACGGCAATCCGGATATATCGATGCCTTTACTTGCGGATGCGGCGCCAGGTATGGCGCAGCCGCAGGGAGTTGCTGACGACCGACACGGAGCTCATCGCCATCGCCGCTGCCGCGAATTCCGGGTTCAGCAGGATCCCTCCGAAGGGGTAAAGGACCCCCGCGGCGATCGGGATCCCGATGATGTTGTAGATGAACGCCCAGAAGAGGTTCTGGCGGATCGTCCGCATCGTCGCAAAGGAAAGGCGGATCGCCTGGGGGACCCCCATGAGGTCCTCTTTCATCAGGGTGATGTCCGAGGCCTCGATGGCCACGTCCGTCCCTGCGCCGATGGCGATCCCGATGTCGGCCGCGGCCAGCGCCGGGGCGTCATTGATCCCGTCCCCCACCATCGCCACCACTTCACCCCCCGCCCGGAGTCGCCGGATCTCCTCGGCCTTGTCTCCCGGCAGGACCTCCGCGAGCACCCGGTCGATGCCCAGAGCCTCTCCCATCGCCCTGGCCGTGGCGGTATTGTCCCCGGTGATCATGGCGACCCTGAGCCCCATCCCCTTGAGAGCGGCGACCGCGTCCCTGGAGGAGGGCTTGGGCTGATCGGAGAATCCCATCAGGCCTGCGACCTGTCCTGCCTCTGCCACGAAAACCACTGTTTTGCCTTCACCAGTCAACCGCCTCGCATCCCCTGCCAGACCGTTGAGCACTGCGCCCTCCTCTTCCATGAAGCGCTGGCTGCCCAGGAGGGAGGATTTCCCATTCCGGACGGCCTTGACGCCGAGGCCGGAAACAGCGGTAAAGCCTTCCACAGGATCTGCCGCAATGCCTTCCTTCTCACCCTTGGCCAGGACCGCCCGGGCAAGGGGGTGCTCGGAAACAGCTTCCAGGTCCAGGGCGATTTGGAGGACCTCACCCGATGAACGGCCCTCTGCAGGGACGATGTCCGTGACCTCCGGCTCGCCTCTCGTGAGCGTGCCGGTCTTGTCGAAGACAACCGTTGTCAGGCGGTAGGCGTTCTCCAGGCTCTCCCCTCCCTTGATCAGGATGCCGCTTTCCGCGCCAAGGCCCGTCCCCACCATGACCGCCGTGGGGGTGGCCAGGCCCAGGGCGCAGGGGCAGGCGATGACGAGAACCGAGACGAAATTGAGCAGGGCGCGGCTGAAGACCGGATCGGGAACGACAAGATACCAGACCGCAAATGTGATAAGACCGATCCCGAAAACAGCCGGGACAAAGATGGAGGCGACCTTGTCGGCCAGGCGCTGGATCGGAGCCTTGGAGCCCTGCGCCTCTTCGACCAAGCGGATGATCCGGGCCAGCGCCGTCTCGGCGCCGATCCGCGTGGCCCGGAAGGTGAAGCTCCCGGTCCGGTTCATGGTCGCGGCGAAGACCTCCGCACCTGTCTCCTTGATCACCGGCATGCTCTCCCCGGTCAGCATCGACTCGTCGATGGTCGATTGTCCTGAAACCACAACCCCGTCCGTGGCGATCTTCTCACCCGGGCGAACGACGATCAGGTCGCCCTTGAGAACGCCCTCAATCGGGATGTCGCTCTCGACGCCGTCCCGGATGACCCGGGCGGTCTTGGGTTTCAATCCCATCAAACGCTGGATCGCCTGCGACGTCCTGCCTTTGGCCTTAGCCTCAAGGAGCCTGCCCAGGATGATGAGCGTGACGATGAAGGCCGCCCCGTCATAGTAGACATGCGGCATGATCTCCGCCCCGCTGAAAAGCCGGGGGAAGAAGGTGGCGAGCGCCGAATAGAGCCAGGCGGCAAGGGCCCCCACGGCGACCAGGGTGTTCATGTCGGTGGTCTTCTGACGGGCCGCCTTGAGGGCACCGATGAAAAAACGGCTCCCCACCCAGAAGACGACCGGCGTCGTCAGAATGAACATGACGACAAGCAGGGGCAGCCGTGGGATCTCGTGGAGGAAGTAAAACCAGTGCTGCATGGATCCGAAGAAGATGATCACGCTCAGAATGATCCCAACCGTAAAGCGGAGCTTGAGGTCCCTTTCCTCCCGCTGGCGGGCCGCAGCGATCGGATCCTCCTTGGCGTCATCGGGAACCCCCAGGTACTCGTACCCCTGGTCCGTGATCACCTGCCGGAGCACCTCCAGGCCGGCCCACTGCTGCCGGTGGTCGATCGTCGCCCTGGCCGTTGCCAGGTTGACAGCCACATCCATCACCCCCGGGATCTCCCGGATCGCCTGCTCTACCCGCCGGACGCAGGCGGCGCATGTCATCCCCCCTACAGAGACCGTTGTTTTTACTGCCTTTTCAGTCGACAACTTCAAACCCTGCCTTCTTTACCTTCTCTTTGATCTGATTGCGATCCACAGGCTGCACTTCGGTAAAGGTGGCTTCGCCCTTCTGCAGGTCCACACGGACATCCTTGATGTTCTCTATGGTACCGAGCGCTTTGGTAACGGCCATGACACAATGCTGGCAGGACATGCCTTTGATCTTGATCGTCGTCATATGTACTCCTTAATTGTTTTTGGAGTAACGTAGCCATTGTTCCTAAAAAGTCAACAGCTGAGACAGAATAAAGAAAGTTCAATCTTTACAATGTGATTCATTTATCATTGCCCGATTAATCGCTTGACAGGAGCCGAGCAACCGTTTAATCTGCATTGCAATGATCCATTTTACCCTGAAAGACAAGCCACGCAGAAGGTCGCTCCTCATCGCCCTGATCATCCTGGCCATCCTGTTGCCTCTCTGGTGGCAGGGCGGCAACCGGTTCGGGGAGCGTCTCCTCGCGGACAAGCGGACCCGGATCACGGGCCTGCTTGCCGTCCATGCCGATTTCCTCAATACGGCCATCAGTGAACGCCTCTCCCTCCTCAATGTACTCAAAGCCTTCGTGGACGCCCATCTGGCCTCCCACACAGGGATTGAAGCCATGGAATTCACGGCTTTTGCCTCCGTCCTCTTCAGTGAAACGGCAGGGATCCGGAACGTTACCGTCTCTCCCGACGGGATCACACGCTTTGTCTATCCGACCGAAGGCAATGAAGGGCTCGTCGGCCAGGATGTCGTCAACGACCGGCGTACAGCGGTCCGCGCCGATGTTCAGCGGGCCATCCGGTCGAAACAGGTCGTACTGAGCGGACCTTATACGATTCGGCAAAAGGGCCTGGAGCTGGTGGCAAGACAGGCCGTGTATAAAGGGGGCACGTTCTGGGGCCTCGTCTCCGTCTCCTGCAACATCGCTCCGGTATTGGCCACCGTTGCCCGGGACCCCCGTTCCGTCGGCATCGAGCTTGCCATCCAGGACCGCGCCAACCATCTCCTCTATGGGAAAAAATCCGTTTTGGAAGGGGATCCTGTTTTAGGCAAGGTGGACCTCCCGGACGGCGACTGGAAACTGGCGGCCATACCCCTGGGCGGATGGGATGCCTCCATCTCGGAATCCCTCCTCCAGTTCCGCGGGGTCACACTCGCCATCATCCTGCTGCTCACCGCGGTTCTTTACCTTCTGATGAGTTACAGTGCGCGACTGAAATTGGCGGTCCGGGAGCGGACCGACATCCTCCAGAAGTCGCTGACGAACCGTCGTGAAGACGAGGAGAATCTGAACCGGACCCTGATCAACCTCAGGCGGGCAATGAAGGGAACTCTGGAGGCGCTGACCCTGGCCGTGGAAACCAAGGATCCCTATGCTTCCGGCCATCACCGGCGCGTCGCCGACCTGGCACGGGTGATCGCCATGGAAATGGGGCTTCCGGATGCGGAGCTCGACGGTATCAGGATGGCGGCGTTCCTGCACGATATCGGAAAGATCTCGCTTCCCGCGGAGATCCTGAGCAAACCGTCCCGGCTGTCGGAAGTGGAGTTCAGCTTGGTCAAGACACACCCGCAGAACGGGTATGATATCCTCAAGGAAATCGAATTCCCCTGGCCGGTTGCACGAATGGTTTGGCAGCATCATGAACGCCTGGACGGATCCGGTTATCCTTTGGGGCTTTCGGGAGAGGAGATTCTCCTGGGGGCGCGGATTATGGCGGTGGCGGACGTCGTAGAGGCAATGGCATCGGAACGGTCTTACCGGCCTGCACCAGGCCTGGAAAAAGCGCTGGAGGAGATCGGGGCACACAGAGGGATTTTCTTCGACCCCGCCGTCGTGGATGCCTGCCTTCGTATCTTCAGGGAAAAGGACTTCCGCCTGGCTTAGGTGGAACGGGAGAATCAAAGAGGAAACAGGATGCTGATTCGGTGCTGGGGCGCAAGGGGCTCCATTGCAGTTTCAGGTGACGACTATAGGCGCTACGGCGGGGACACCCCCTGCATCGAGATCCGCACCAAGGATGACCGGATCGTCATCATCGATGCGGGTTCGGGGATCCGGAGACTGGGAAATCGGCTCCTTGCCGAGAACCGCCTCAACTTCACGATGATCTTCACCCATGCCCACTGGGATCATATCATGGGTTTTCCCTTCTTCAAGCCCATCTACCAGGAGGAAACACACATCACGATGTATGGCTGTCCTTTCTCACAGGAATCGATCAGGGAGATGATCGCCCGCATCATGTCACCACCCAATTTCCCCGTGAATTATGACGACATCCTGGCGAATATCACCTATCAGGAATCGTGCAGGGAAACCTTTACGATAGGCAGCATGTCCGTGACCCCCATTCCCACCAGCCATCCCAACCAGGGAGTGGGATACCGGTTTGAGGAGGGGGGAAAATCCTTCGTCTTTCTGACCGACAACGAACTTTCCTACCGGCATCCGGGCGGTCTGGCATTTCGAGACTACTGCGCCTTTGCGAAGGGGGCGGACCTTCTCTTCCACGACGCCGAATACCGACCCGAGGACTACCCTCAAACCAGGACCTGGGGCCATTCGGTCTTCACCGACGCCCTGCGGCTCGCCCTTGCCGCCGAGGTCTCCAGGTTCGGCCTGTTTCATCACAACCAGGACAGGACGGATCGGGCTTTGGACGAGATGGTGGAACAATGCAGGAGGATCGCTGCCGGGCGCTCCTTGGACTGTTTCGCCGTGCAACAGGACATGGAGATCGTCCTTGAGTGAAAGGACCGCCCCGCAAGGATATACGGAAGCAGTCCCGCAGAAAGAAAAAACCAGGGAAAGAAACGTTTCCCGCCGTTAAACCAGCCGATGATCGGAGAAAGGAGACAGGGCCATGTCCAGAAACGAATGGAACGAAACCAGCCGGAGAGATTTCCTGGGGCTCACAATAAAGGGTATTTTGTTCACTGCCTTTGTTCAGCTTGGTTTCCCTTTACGGGCCGATGCGAATGCCCCGAAGGAGGTCCTCCCTTCCTATGACGCGGCCGCCCGAACGCTTACCGTGAAGATCACCCACCCTTCCTCATCGCCGACGTTTCATTACATCGAAAAGGTGGAGATCAAAAAAGAGGGGAAAATCCTCTTGTCGACCGACTATAAAAGCCAGCCCGATAAGGAGTCATTTTCCTACACCTATCCCATCGAGGCGGCCCCGGGAGATGTTCTCGAGATCAAGGCCGGCTGCAGCATCTTCGGGTCGAAGACAGAAAAGCTGACCGTGGGCAAATAGATCCGCCGCCCCACGGATCAGCCATACATAAAATATGGAGGCCGTTTCCTATGCCCCTTTTCTTGATACACGCCGCCCTGATGACGGCAGGTTTTCTGTTCGGCCTGTCCGCCCTCATCGTCGCCATGACGCAGAAGCGGAAAAGCTGGTGGCTCAAGACACACAAGGCCATCGGCCTGACCGCAGGTTCTCTCCTCCTTCTGGGAGCCGTCACGGCGATCGCCGCCGTGGCCTCTACCCCGGAGGCTCGACATCTCCGGATCCCGCACACCTGGATCGGAGCGCTGACGGTCCTGGCGGCGATCCTCACGCCGACACTCGGCCTGCTGCAGTTCAGGATCCGCCAAAAGGCGGCCTCCCTCCGTGCGGTCCATCGCTTCTTCGGCCGGCTCCTGAATCTCATGGCACCGATCGCCATCCTGATGGGCTTGCGCGTGGCGGAAATCATCTAAGAGAGCGCTCAGAGAAGGAGTAAACGATCCGTGTTCCTGCCTGTCACACCGGATGAAGTGCGAAAGCTCGGCTGGGACAGGCTCGACGTGATCCTCGTCACCGGAGACAGCTATGTCGACAGCCCCTTCGTGGGCGTTTCGGTCATCGGACAGAGCCTCCTCAAGGCCGGATACCGGGTGGGAATCATCGCCCAGCCCGATGTGGACACCGCAGCGGACATCAGCCGTCTCGGGGAACCCTCTCTCTTCTGGGGCGTGACGGGCGGCTGCATCGACTCGCTCATCGCCAACCGGACCGCCTCCGGGCGGAGGCGCCGGGAGGACGACTTCACCGCGGGCGGAATCAATAACCGGCGTCCGGACCGGGCGGTGATCGTCTATGCCAATCTGATCCGGCGCCGGTTCAAGCAGACAAAGCCGATCGTCCTGGGAGGGATCGAGGCGAGTCTCCGGCGGATCGCCCATTACGACGCCTGGTCGAACCGCGTCCGCCGCTCCATCCTCATCGATGCCAAGGCCGATCTGCTCGTCTACGGCATGGGGGAGAAGACGGTCCTGGAGCTCAGCGCCAGGCTGAAACAGGGACGACCCGTCTCGGACCTCAAAGGCCTATGCTGCCTCTTGGCGGAGAAACAGCCCGGCGCGCTGGAACTCCCCTCCTACGAGGAGGCGGCCGCCGACCCCGCCGCCTTTACCCAGATGTTCCTCCATTTCTACCGGAACCAGGATCACCGGACCGCGCAAACGCTTTGCCAGCGCCAGGATTCGCGCTGGCTCATCCACAATCCGCCCATGGCCCCGCTCACCGAGGCGGAGATGGATGAGGTGCATGGGATGGGCTTCGAGCGGGACGTCCACCCCTATGACCGCCGCAGGGGCCGCGTCCGGGCGCTGGAGACGATCCGTTTTTCCATTCCTACCCACCGGGGATGTTACGGGGAGTGCCATTTCTGCGCCATCGCCGTCCATGAAGGTCGGACCGTCAGCTCCCGGAGCGAGGCCTCGATCCTCCGGGAGGCCGAGAAGATCGTCTCCCTCCCCGATTTCAAGGGCTACCTCCACGACGTGGGAGGTCCGACGGCGAACATGTACGGCTTCGAATGCAGGAAAAAGCTGCTTCTGGGGGCGTGCCCCGAAAAGCGGTGCCTCTATCCCGCCGTCTGCCCTTCTCTCCGGCCGGACCACGGCCGCCAGATCTCCCTGCTCAGGAAACTCACGCGGATTCAGGGGATCAGGCAGGCGTTCGTCGCTTCCGGGATCCGCCATGACCTTGTCCTGGCCGACCGGAGGCATGGCCTCGCCTACCTTCGCGAGGTCGTCCGCCACCACGTCTCCGGACAGATGAAGATCGCACCCGAACACTCGGAAGAGCGGGTCCTCAGGTGCATGGGGAAGCCCGGCATGCAGGGGGTGATCGCCTTCCGCGACCTCTTCCGGAAGTTTTCGGCGGAGTCGGGAAAGGAGCAGTACCTCACCTATTACATGATCGCGGCCCATCCGGGCTGCGCCGAGAAGGACATGGAGGCCGCCCGCCGCTTCGCATCGCGGGAGCTGGCCATCCGTCCCGAGCAGGTGCAGCTATTCACCCCGTCCCCCTCCACGATCTCGACGCTCATGTATCACACCCAAAAGGATCCCTTCAGCCGAAAAGGGCTCTTCGTCGAGAAGACCGCCGCCGGACGCGAGCGACAGAAAAAAATTTTGGTTGCGAAAAAAAGCCTTCTCAGGTATGAAGTTTTCCATCTCAATCAAACGACCAAGGAGGAGGAATCATGGGCAAGGACAAGGACGTCAAAAAAGAGACCAAGAAGAAACCTTCCAAAACGTTGAAGGAGAAAAAAGAGGCCAAGCGGGCGAAGAAGGCGGGCAAAGCCGCAGGGATCTGATACGGCAAATCACCCGGGACACCTGACTAAGCCGTTGGTGGACTTTCACGTCCACCTCTTTCCGGACAGGTTGTTTGATGCAATCCGGCAAAAATTCGTCGCGGATTACGGCTGGAAGGTCCTCCATCCGCTTTACTGGCGCGAGAGCCTGACCTATCTGCGGGAACAGGGGGTCGGGCCGGTGGTCTATTCCAACTACGCCCACCGGCCAGGAATCGCCAAGGGGCTCAACGACTGGAACCTGGATGTTCTGGCCGAGAGGCCCGATCTATACTGCTTCGCGGCCTTTCATCCCGGCGATGACGACGGCCTTGCCATGGCCGCGGCCCTTATCGACCATCCGCGCATCCTCGGTTTCAAGCTGCAGCTTTTGGTACAGAGGTTTTTCCCCGATGACGAGCGGCTCTTCCCCCTGTATGAGCTCGTGATGGAAAAGGGAAAGCGGCTGCTCTTCCACGTGGGCACGGGCCCCGTGGGTAACGAGTTCGTGGGGATCGCCCCTTTCCGGCGGCTCCTGTCGCGCTATCCCGATCTTCCCGCGATCATCGCCCACATGGGGGCCCTGGAGTACAAGGCCTTCGGGGAGCTCCTGGCCGATCACCCGCATATCTATCTGGATACGGCCTTTGCCTTTCTTCCCCGCCTCGGCTCCATGTTCGATCTCGGAGGCGCGTTCCTGGAGGAGCACCGCTCAAGGATCCTCTATGGATCGGACTTTCCCAACATCCTCTTCCCCAGAGAAGAGGAGATCGATACCCTTCTTGACTTTGATTTATCCCAGGAATTCTATGAGGCGGTCTTTCGCGACAACGGCCTTCGCCTCATCGCGGAAACGGGTCAGATGCGGCCGTAGTCGTCCTCGAGCCGTTCGATGTCGTCCTCGCCGAAATACTCTCCTGTCTGGACCTCGATGAACGCCACCTCCATCCCGCAGGTATTCTGGAGGCGGTGGGCAGCCCCGCGGGGGATATCGACCGTTCCCCCCTGACGGAGCGTGATCTGCCTGCCGTCGAGTGTGACGAGCGCCTCTCCTGAAAGCAGATACCAGTGTTCCGTCCGACGCAGGTGGCGCTGGAGGCTGAAGCGCTTCCCCGGATAGACCACGATCCGCTTGACCTTGTGGTCCGCCTCGTCTGCCAGGACCGTGTAGTATCCCCAGGGACGATGATCCGTTTCCATGCTGCGCGCCTCCGTAATATCCGATCCCCTGCTGAACGGAACAGTTACGATGCCATACCACATCCCCTGAAGAAAGGAAAGGCTTCCCCAATTTTTTAAAAAAATCCCTAAAGTTTTTTCTCCTATTTGCCGATATAGATTTTGACATAGTATGAACCAGGGGCAAACCCTCCGAAAGGACGGGACGCAAAGCCTCCGGCCTACGTCCATTTATATGTGGATAGGGTAGCGGGGTTGCACGCTAAGGCAAAAACAACCGCTTTCCCTGTCGAAATGCGGTTTTTTTATTGGTCCGCAGCGTATGGAGAAATAGCCATGAGAATCACCGGTACGTACAACAACTACCTGTATTTAAGCAATCTTCTTGCACCTTTCAGCGGAGGGAAGGCACCCGCGGATCTCGTCTCTCAGACCTTCCTGTCCGCCATGACCACGTATCAGCAAAAGACCGACCTTCAGCTTTTTTCGAAAAATTCCTCCAGTGCGCTCCTCCAGCTCTATGGAGGCGCCGCTGATCTGGCCGGCAAGGCGGCAAAGTTGACGCAGGACGATTCCTCATCCGTCTTCAACGATCGGACCGCCGCCTCATCGAACGTAAAAGTCCTTACCGCTTCGGCATACAACGCCCTGTCGTCGTCGACCGGCGCAACGGAGGCCGCCTACTCCCTGAGTGTTACGGACCTGGCCCAGGCCCAAAAGAATGCGGGAAGCGAACTCACCGCCGCCGACGCCAGCGCAGCCGGCGAAGGGACCCACACATTTGAAATCGTCATCAACGGGAAAACCCATCAGGTCAGCATCGAAATCGCAGCAGGCGACACAAATGAGGCGCTGATGCAGAACATGGCGACCGCCATCAATGCACTGGCTCTTGGGGTGACCGCCGCGGTCGAATCCGGCGCGGCGGAAGGGACCCACAGGCTTGTGCTTGAGGCAGGTGCCACAGGAGCAGCCAATGCCTTCACCCTCTCAGACGCGACCGGAAGCGCAGTGGCGTCCACGGGCGTCGGCACCGTCTCGCAGGCCGCTCAGGACGCCTCCTACACCGTAAACGGGACCGCTTACAACTCCTCATCCAATACGATCCTATTGGACAGTGGGATGGTGACCGTGAATCTCAAAGGCACCGGCAGCGCGACCCTGACAGTGGCCCCAGACGAGGCCAAGGCCCAGGACGCCGTGTCCGGTTTCATTTCGGGTATCAACAGCTTTATCGATACCCTGAACAGGAACAGCCTCTACCTCAAGGACGAGGTCCTCTCCACGATCACCTCCTATCTGTCGAACCACAAGACGGCGCTTGAGGCGATCGGCATCACGCAGGGCGCGGATGGAAAGCTGACGATCGATTCCGCCAAACTTTCAGCCGATATCAACGAGGACATGGCAGGCATCGAAAAGGCCTTTGCAGGCATGGACGGGCTCGCCGTACAGATGAAAAATTACACCTCCCGCATCGCGACCGAACCGCCGATCAACTACGCCAAAGAAACCGGGACCGTGATCAAGGATTTTTCCGACTATTTCTCCGGCACGTCAAGCGCGATGTACGAGCAACTCCTTCTCGGGTCTTTGTATAACGGCTATATCTGACCGACTGATCTGTCGTTACTCATAGTGCGTCCACATCCGGATCACCTACACGGTCTTGATGTCTTCGAGGATCTAATAGACAAGGCGGTGCTGCAGGGTGATTCTTCGGGAAAAGGCCCCGGAATGATCTCCGACGAGCTTCTCATAAGACGGGGAGGATCAGTAAAGATCTTCTTTCAGTAAATACAGCAACAGACTAATTAACAGACTCGACTGCTGATTTAGAAACAGCAGCACACGTGAGGAAGAAACTTTCTACATGAAAATCCCGACGGACTTCTGAGCGATGAGCAGGAAGTCCCGCGGGAGGATGCCCATGTGCAGCAGGGCCCAGATGCAGATGACGATCACGATGGAATAGGCAGGCGAAAAGTCAGGCCGGATGAATTCTCCGGAGGATTCCTTGAAGTACATGGCCATGATCACCCTGAGGTAGTAGTAGACGGCCACGACGCTGTTCAGGACACCGATCACGGCCAGCCAGTAATACTGGGCCTTGACTGCGGCGCTCAAGACATAGAACTTCCCCATGAAACCCGCCAGGGGCGGTATCCCGGCCAGGGATAGGAGAAAGATGCTCATGGAAAGGGCCAGAAGCGGATGCCTTCCCGCCAGTCCCGCGTAGCTTTCGATGCCGGTGTTCTCGGCCCCTTTTCTCCCCAGGAGGACCACGACCGTGAAGGCGCCGATGTTCATGAAGGTATAGACGAGCAGGTAGTACAGGATGCTCGCGGAGGCGATATGACTGCCGACCACGAAGGCGATGAGGATATAGCCCGCATGGGCGATGCTCGAGTAGGCAAGCATGCGCTTGACGTCGTCCTGCACCAGGGCCGTGATGTTCCCGAGGGTCATCGTCGCCACGGCGATGATCCAGAGCATCTCGGACCAGCTGAGCAGGAAGGGGGCGAAGGCGGTATAGAACACCCTAAGGAACGCCCCGAACGCGGCGGCCTTGATGCCCGTCGCCATGTAAGCGGTGATCGAGGTCGGCGCGCCCTGATAGACGTCCGGCGTCCACATGTGGAAGGGCACGGAGGCGGTCTTGAAGCCGAAGCCCACGATGATAAAGGCCATCCCGATCATGAACATCGGTGTCAGTCCGAATCTTCCGGACATAATGTAATCGGCGATGGCACGGATATCCAGGACGCCGGTCGTCGCATAGATGAGGGCCATGCCGTAGAGCAGAAAGGCCGTTGCAAAGGCGCCGAGCAGGAAATACTTGAGGGCCGCTTCGGCCGACGCGCGGTTGCCGCTCAAGAGACCGCAGAGGATGTAGATGGAGATGGACATCGTCTCCAGGCCGATGAAGATGGTGACGAAATGGTTCGAGGAGACCATGACCATCATCCCCAGGACACCGAAGAGCATCAGGCTGTAGTACTCTCCCTTGATGATCCCTTCGCGCTCCACGTACCGGATGGAGAGCAGCGTCACCAGCATAGAAACGATCAGGGCCAGCCCCTTGAAGAACGTCCCGAAATTGTCGATGGTATAGAGGTTGTTGTAAATACTGGCATTGACGTCCCACAGGAAGAAAGTAAAGACCAGCGCCACGCCGCTCCCGATGAGCGCAACGGCGGACGCCGCGGCGGCGTTGGTTTCCTTTTTTCCGAAGGCGCCCAGGAGCAAAGCGATCACGGCACTTAAGGTGACGGTGAGTTCCGGGGCGATATAACTGAATGCCCATTCGGGTATCGCGACAGTCATGATTTCCTACCCTCTCACTTGATGCCGGCCGGAGGGCCGGGTGTCACATTTCCCGCGGAAGCATAGACGGATGTTTTGGCCTGCATGTACTTCAGATAGCCCGCCGCCGAAGCGTCCAACTTCTTCAGGAAGGGGCCGGGGTAAAGCCCCATCAGAAAAACAAACACAACGATCGCGGTGAGGATCACCGCCTCCCTCTTCGTCACGTCCTGCAGGCGGGCGTTTTCGTCCCTGGTGATCTTCCCGAACATCACCCGCTGGAACATCCAGAGCATGTAAACGGCCCCGAGGATGACGCCGGTCGTGGCCAGAACTCCATAGAGCATGTTGCTGCGGAACGCGCCCAGGAGAATGAGGAATTCTCCCACAAATCCATTGGTTCCCGGCAGGGCGATCGAGGAAAGGGTGATGATCATGAAAAAGACGGCCAGACGGGGCATCACCTTGGAGAGCCCGCCGAAGTCGGCGATCATCCGGGTGTGCCTCCTTTCATAGATCATCCCCACGATGAGGAAAAGCCCGCCCGTGCTGATTCCGTGGTTGAGCATCTGGTAGACGCCGCCTTCGAACCCCTGCATGTTCAGGGTGAAAAGGCCGAGCATCACGTAGCCCAGATGGCTCACGGAAGAGTACGCGATCAGCCTCTTGAGGTCCGTCTGCATGATGCACATGATCGCGCCGTAAACGATGCCGATCACCGCCAGCCACGAAAGTATCGGCCCCGCGGCGACAACAGCCGCGGGGAAGAGCGGAATGGCGAACCGGATGAAGCCGTAGACGCCCATCTTCAGCAGAACGGCCGCCAGGATGACGCTTCCCGCCGTGGGGGCCTCGGTATGGGCGTCCGGGAGCCACGTGTGGACGGGAAACATGGGCACCTTGATCGCAAAGGAGAGGGCGAAGGCCGCAAAGAGCCAGTACTGCTTGACGATCGGTATTTGGGCCTTGTAGAGATCAAAGACGTTGAAGGTGTAGATACCGGTCGCCCCTCCGAAATGGAAGTAGAGGGCCAGGATCGCCACAAGCATCAGGACGCTGCCCACCATGGTGAAAAGAAAGAACTTGACGGCCGCGTAGATCCGGTTCGGACCGCCCCATACCCCGATGAGCAGGTACATGGGGATCAGCATGAGTTCCCAGAAGATATAGAACAGCACCAGATCCAGGGCGCACAGGGCCCCGATCATCGCCGTCTCCAGGATCAGGAAGGAGACGTAATACTCCTTGAGCTTGTCCTTGATCGATTCCCACGAACACAGGATGCAGAGGATCGTGATGAAGGTGGTCAGCATGATAAGGAGCATGCTGATGCCGTCGACGCCGAGCAGATAGCTGATCCCCCATTCCGGGTACCACTCCTTGAGTTCCACGAACTGCATCGCGGCGGTGTTTTCATTGAAACGGTAAAACAGGGGAAGGGACAGGGCAAATTCCAGCAGCGTCCAGATCAGGGTGGACGCCTTGATGAAAAGGGCATGCCTCCGCGGCACCAGCATTAGCAGCAGGGCGCCTGCCAGCGGGAAAAAGATCAGGGTGCTCAAAAGAGGAAATGTCTGGTTCATGAATCACGCACCTTTCGGTTGCCTGCCGTCACCGCCTAAAAGAGCGGTCTGACGACAAGATACCCCACTACGATAATTGCGCCCATGATGATGCCGAGGGCATATTCCTGAACGTAACCCGTCTCTACCTTCCGGAGCCGGTCGCCCGCCCGCTTCACGAGAGCCGCCGTGCCGTTGACCGCCCCCTCGATGATCCAGCCGTCCGCCACCTTCAGCAGGAAGGCGCCCAGCTTCAAGATCCCCCGGACGAACAGGAAATCATAGAACTCGTCCACGAAATACTTGTTGTGGACCCAGCGGTACAGACCCGCAAACCGCTCCACGAACCTCTGCGGCAAAGAAGGATTCTTGATGTAGAAGAGATAAGCCAGGGCGATGCCTATAAGGGCGATGATGACCGACGCCGCCATGAGGGCCAGCTCCAGGGATCCGTCGTGACCGGCTGCCCCGGACGAGGCCCAGGCCGACCTGACGATCTCGAAATGCAGCGCCGTTTTCACCGGGGCAGCGTGGCCGAAGACCGGCTCCAGGAACTGCTCGATCGCGTTCCCGCCGCCCAAGATGTGGGGGATGCCCACATAGCCGCCGATAAGGGAGAGGACGGCCAGGATCATCAGCGGCACGGTCATCACCCGGGGCGATTCGTGGATGTGGTGTTTGACCTCCTCCGGGGCCCGGCACTCGCCGTGAAAGGTGCTGAAGAACAGACGGAACATGTAAAAGGCCGTCATCCCGGCGGTCAGGGCGCCCAGGAGCCAGATCCATGTCGCACCATGAGCGGAGCTGAAGGCTTTCCAGAGGATTTCATCCTTGCTGAAGAATCCGGAAAAGCCCGGTATCCCGGCGATGGCCAGGCAGGCGATGAAGAACGTCCAGTAGGTGACGGGCGTCTTCTTCCGCAGGCCGCCCATCTTCCTCAGGTCCAGCTCGCCGCTCATGGCGTGCATCACGCTCCCCGCCCCGAGGAAGAGGAGACCCTTGAAAAAGGCGTGGGTCATCAGATGGAAGATCCCGGCCGCATAGGCCCCTACGCCCATGGCCACGAACATGAAGCCGAGCTGGCTGATCGTCGAATAGGCGAGCACCTTCTTGATGTCGTATTGGGCAAAGCCGATGGAGGCGGCAAAAAAGGCGGTGAGGACGCCGATGACCGCGATCAGATACAAGGTATCCGGCGCCATGCTGTAAAGGAAATTCATCCGGGCGATCATATAGACACCCGCCGTCACCATCGTCGCCGCATGGATTAGGGAGCTGACCGGCGTGGGGCCCTCCATCGCGTCGGGCAGCCACACGTAAAGCGGTATCTGCGCCGACTTTCCGACGGCCCCCACGAAAAGCAGCAGGGTGATGACCGTGGCCACGGCGCCGTTCAGCAGATGGGCGTTCTTGCCGATCTCGGCTATGTTCAGTGTCCAGACCCCCTGGGCCCCAAGACTCACGAACAGGAAAAAGATCCCGATCAAAAATCCGAAATCCCCCACCCGGTTGACGACAAAGGCCTTCTTCCCCGCATCGGCTGCGGAGTCCTTCTCATACCAGAAGCCGATGAGGAGATAGGAGCATAGCCCCACCCCCTCCCATCCCACGAACATGAGCAGGAGGCTGTTTCCCGTGACCAGCAGGAGCATCATGAAGACGAAGAGGTTGAGGTAGATGAAGAACCGCCGGAAGCCGGGATCGTCGTGCATGTAACCCACGGAGTAGACGTGGATGAGGAAGCCCACGCCCGTGACCACCAGACACATGATCGCCGATAGGGCGTCCAGCCGAAATCCGATGTTGACGCTGAGCTCTCCCGAGGCGATCCACGTGTAGATGTCCCTCTCGAACACCCTGGCGGCTGCGGGGAGCCGCAAGAACTCGGCAAATACCAGCACCGAACAGATAAACGCCCCGAACAGGGCCAGACAGGCCGTCCAGGCGACAAAGGTCTTCGGAGCCCTATTGCCCAAGGCGCTGTTGATGAGGAATCCCACAGCTGGGAACGATGGAATCAGCCAGATATAATCAGCCATCAATGTTAATCCTCTTTAGTGACTGGCCGCCGATGCCGGCAGCGGCGCTGCCGTGTTTGTGTCTTCGAAGCATGACCTCACCCCTTCAGCAGGTTTATCTCATCGGCGTTCACCGTATTCTGCAGCCGGAAGACCATGACAAAGATGGCCAGCCCGACCGCGGCCTCCACGGCGGCGACGGTCATGATGAAAAAAACGAAGATGGAGCCGTCGACGGACGAGAGCTCGTTGGCCGCGGCGATGAAGACCAGGTTCACGGAGTTGAGCATCAGCTCGATGCACATGAAGACCACGATCACGTTTCTCCTGAGGATCGCGCCCGCGGCGCCGATCGTGAACAGGACGCCGCTGAGGATGAAGTATAAACCTTCAGGGTCTAATGGTAACATCCGATACTCCTGCCTACTTTCTTTTAGAGATCACCACCGCCCCCACAATGCCGACGAGCAGCAGGATGGATGCGATTTCAAAGGGGAACAGGTACTGGGTATAGAGCAGAGCCCCGACGGTCTTGACATGACCGACTCTGCTCACCGCCTCCACCGTATACTTGCCGCTCTGGCCGGTCATCTGGTAAAACACGGCCCCCATGACGATTTCTATGAACAGGATGACGGTGATCACGATCCAGGCGATCATCGTCTTTGTAGAGCGGTGGAATTTCCGGAAGTCCACCACCCCTCCGGTTTCCATGTGGACCAGCATGATCACGAACAGGATCAGCATCATGATCGCGCCCGCATAGACCATCACCTGCGCCACGGCGATGAATTGGGCGTTAAGGACAAGATAGATGACCGCCATGTTAAAGAAGGTCACGATCATCCAGAGGGCGCTGTGGATGGGATTTCTCCGGGTGACCATCAGCAGGGAGGCAGCGACGGCGACCACCGCTGAAGCAAAAACGACAAGCCCTTTGAAACTCACCATGTCCATAATCGATTTCCTCTACTGAGCTCCCTTGCCGGCGAGAAGCTTTTCTTTCGTGAGCTGGAAGTCATCCCTCCGATAATTCACCGTCTCGTAATCCTGACCCAGCTTGATCGCGTTCACCGGGCAGGCCTCCTGGCAAAAGCCGCAATAGACGCAGCGCAGGGCGTTGATCTCGTAACGGCCGGGATAACGGGTGCCGTCCTGTCTTTCCCTGATCTCCAGGGTGATGCAGCGCGAAGGGCAGACGGCCACGCACAATCCGCAGGCCACGCAGGCGGTCTCCCCCTGGGGATTCTTTTCAAAATAATGCATGCCCCGCCAGCGCGGTGATATGGGCCGCTTCTTTTCCGGGTAGCAGATCGTCACCGGCCTGGAAAAGAACATCTTCAGGGTCAGTTTCAAACCTTTTAACAGAGGACGGATAATCATCATCTCAACGCCACCACAAGGGCAGTGACCACCACATTGAGGATCGCGGCGGGAAACAGAAACTTCCAGCCGAGCTTCATGATATGGTCATACCGCATCCGGGGATATGTCCCCCTGATCCAGATAAACACAAAGATCACGACCGCCATCTTGATGAAAAACCACACCGGTCCCGGAAGCCACGGTCCCAGCCATCCCCCGAGAAACAGGGTCGTGGCGAGACCAGCGACAACCACCAGATTGATGTACTCGGCAATCATGAAGAGGGCAAACTTCATGCTGCTGTATTCGATATTGTATCCGCAGGCAAGCTCGCTCTCCGATTCCGGCATATCGAAGGGCATGCGGTTGATCTCCGCCAACCCCGACACGATGCACAACAGGAAAGCGAAGGGCTGATACACAATGAACCAAGCTCCTCTTTGCGCCTCCACGATGTCGGTCAGGCGCAGGGAGCCGGCGAGGATGACCGGGCCGAGGATGATGAGGCCAAGGGCGACCTCGTAGCTGATCATCTGCGCGGTCGCCCTGAGCGCTCCCAGAAGACCGTATTTGTTTCCCGATGCCCAGCCTCCCAGGACGATCCCGTATTCGCCCAGGGTCCCCAGGGCAAAGATGTACAGGATGCCGATATCCACGTCGGCGATCACGAGTTTTATCTCCCGTCCCAAAACCGAGATGCTTTCTCCAAAAGGGATCAGGGCAAACATGGAAAGGGCGGTGATGAAGGAAATCATCGGCGCGATGACAAAGACCGCCTTATCCGCGTGATCGGGGATGATGTCCTCTTTGACAAAGGACTTGATGCCATCCGCGATGGGCTGGAGCAGGCCGAAATATCCCACCCGGTTCGGCCCCAGCCTAACCTGCAGGTAACCGAGGAACTTCCTTTCCACCAGAGTGAGGTAGGCGACAAAGAGCATCAGGCAGGTCACAACGACCAGGATCATGACGACTGTTTGTATGACAAAATAGAGTTGTTCCATGTTCGACCCTTCGATCACGCCTTCCTTACCGATACGTCTATCACCTTGGCCGTACTCAGGCTGAGGGAGAGAATATCAGAGCGCTTCCGGAAAAGCAGACATTCCAGAACACCCTGCCTGATGCCCTCCTTTATCTTCACCACGCCGGTCGCTACTCCGTCGCTGCTCTCCATGGAGAGGGTGTCCCCGTCGGCCAGCTTGAGGAGAACCGCGTCCGCCGGCGAGACATACAGCATGTCCTTCATCACCGTGGCGTGTCCTTTTCCGAAAACCTCCTTGTCAGCCAGGTGGTGATTCGCAAACAGGTCCCTGAGGATGAGCCGATAGGGCCTTGCCGCAGCGGCCGGCGCCGAGGATGACGATGCCGGGAGAAACCTCGGCCTAACGGCCGATCCCTGGCCCGCGCCCATGGAATCGCAGCCTTTCCGCAGATCCTTCTTGACCTCGGCATCGATCTCATCGCGGGTCGTATAGCGCTTTCCCCCCAGCCGGCTCAAGAGTTCCCGCAGGAATTCCAATCCTCCCTGTCCGCCGGCGCACGCCTCTTTCACCTCCCGAAGCGTCCCGTCGCCGGCGATGAAGGTGCCGGTTTTTTCCGCAAAGCTAGTGGAGGGAACCGTCAGATGGGCAAAATCCATCACCTGGGTCGGCAGGATATCGCATGCAAGGACAAAGGCCTTTTTGGCCAGGGCCTCCTTCGCCTTCCTGCCGTTCAGAAACTGAAGAGGATCCTCTTCATAGATGACGAGTCCGGCGATCTCGGGAGAAAAGAGGAGATCCTCGGGCGCGGTCGCGGCCCCCAAAATGGCTAGTGCACCGTGGGCGTTCGCCTGGAGGGCCGTGGGAATGATCGCCCCCTGCGCCGGCAGTCCCTTCAGCAGACAGAAGTTCAGAAGGGCATTCAGGCTTTCCTCCCGATCGCTGATCCCCGAGCCGAAGATCACGGCAACGCGCTTGGCGTCGCCGATCAGTTTGCAGGCCTTGTCCAAGGCCTCCTTATCGATCCCGCCCGACGGCCCGGTTGCATTGGAAAGGAGCGCCTCTTTGAATTCGGCAAAGCCTTGGATCCCTTCTGCCTCTTTGGCGTAACCGCCGTTTTTCAGCATCTTGCGGGAAAGGGCATTGAACAAAAGGGCATCCTGCCCCGGCAGGGGTTGCAGATGGGCATCCGCGATCCGGGCGAGCGACGCGGGCAAAGGATCGATGACGATCACCCGGCTCCCTTTCGCAAGAACCGTCTCCCGCACCTTGTTGGCCAAGAGGTGATTGTTGACCAGAAGATCCGCTCCGGCAACGATGATCAGATCACAGCCGGAGAGCTTCTCTTGGCCGTTGTCCCATTCGATCCCCGCTTTTTCAAATGCGGCGGCTATTTTCCCCGTGTGGTAGAAGGCCGGGGAAGCGACCCTGGCAGCTTTGAACAGCTCGGCGATTCGGGAGAGGAGATACATCTCTTCGTTGGTCACACGAGAGGAGACGAGCAGTCCCAGTCCTTTTCCTTCGGCGGCAAGACGCTGAAGACGATCCGCCGCGGTCTGCACCGCGGTTTCCCATGCCGCTGCCTTTTTCTCGCTGCCCGACGTCAGCAAGGGGCTCCTCAGCCGGTCCGGATGGTTGTGAAAATCATAACCGAACCTCCCCCGGACGCAGAGCGAGGCATGGTTGGGCGGCAGATCGGTCTTGTTGAATACTTTATTGATGATGCTCCCCTCGCACACATTCAGCGTCAAACGGCAGCCGAACCCGCAATGGGGACAGACGGTATCGGTCCTTTTGCTCTGCCAGGCGCGGCTCTTCACCGGGCTCAGGTTTTCCGTCAGCGCACCGATCGGGCATAAGGAGAGGCATTCCCCGCAGGAGATGCAGTCGTTGCTGTCGCTCGCCACGATCCGGCTGGCAAATCCTTTTCCCGCGATGTCAATGGCGGTCCTCCCTGATATCTCGCGGCAGGCGCGGTAACACCTTCCACACAGGATGCATCTGAGCTCCCAGTACTGGATGAGGGGGGTGGCATAGGCGCCTTTCGTATCCACGCGCTGGGCCTCGTAGTCGACCCTTTCGATCCCGTGTTCATAGACGAGCTCCTGGAGACGGCATTCTCCTCCCTCGTCGCACTGCGGACAGTCCAGGGGGTGCGAGACAAGGATGAGCTTCAAGAATTCCCGTCTCATCAGGAAGAGCTTCTCCGACCGGGTGGTAACGACGATCCCATCCAGGGCCGGCGTGGTGCAGGAGGTCATGGGCTCACTGTACCCTTCCACCTCGACCAGGCACAGACGGCAGGAACCGATCGGCAGCAGGCGCTCGTGATAGCAGAGGGTGGGGATGTGGATGCCCGCCTCCTTGGCCGCGGCGAGGATCGTCGTCCCCTGCGGTACGGTCACTTTCTTGCCGTCAATGGTCAGTGTGATCATATCCCTTTTACCCTACGGCGATCATGCCGATTCTGTAACAGCGCAAACACCGGTCCGCTTCGCCTGTCGCTTCATTGATCTTGTAGCCCGCCTCTACCTCATCAAACGACTGCTTTCTTATCTCCGCATCGAGCATGGGAAGATGGGCCTGTTTCAGGCCGCCGATGGCGCCGAGCTGCTCCTTTTTGTTGTACACCCCGAGTTGGGAAAAGAGGGATTTAAATCGCTCGTCCGTCGAGGCCTCGAGCTTCCCACCTGTCAGATAGAGATCGATCTTTTCCGCCGCCCTCTTTCCCGTGCCCGTGGCCCGGACCAGGACATCCGGTCCCGTGACGCAGTCGCCGGAGGAGAACACCCCCTGCTGCGAGGTGGTAAAGGTCTCAGGGTCGGCGTCGATCGTGTTCCATTTGGTCAGCTTGATCCCGTCCGCCTCCCTCAGGAAGGAGAGATTGACCTTCTGGCCGATGGCCGGGATCAGGATGTCCGTTTCGATGACGAATTCGGAGCCGGCGACCGGCACGGGCCTGCGGCGGCCGCTCTTATCCGGTTCCCCGAGTTCCATGCGGATGCACTCCACTCCTACGACCTTTCCGTCCTGAGAGAGGATCTTCGTGGGATTGCAGAGGTAATGGAAGGAGACCTTTTCCTCCTCGGCGTCATGGATCTCGACCGGGTCGGCGGGCATCTCCACGATGGTCCGCCGGTAGACGAGGTTCACGTCCTGTTTGCCGATCCGGAAGGAGGAACGGACGCAGTCGATCGCCACGTTGCCCCCGCCGACCACAACGACCTTCTTCCCTTCGGGATACGGGTCCTTGCCCTGGCTGATGTCCAGGAGGTACCGGACCCCGGGGATGAACCCCCGGTACCCTACCTCTTCCCCCTCCACCCCCATGGGCATGCTGTCGTGGGCGCCCACGCCGATGAAGACCGCGTCATAGTCCTTTTTCAGATCCGCGATGGTGACGTCCTTGCCCACCTCGACACCGTAGCGTATCTCCACGCCGGCCTCTTTGACGATGTCCACCTCGTGCCCGAGGATCTTCCTGGGGAGGCGGAAATCCGGGATCCCCACGGCGGCCATGCCTCCCGGCTCGGGAAGCCTCTCGAAGATCGTGGGCTCATGACCCATCCGGGCCAGGTTGTAAGCGCAGGAAAGACCCGCCGGACCTGCCCCGATGACGGCGACCTTCTTGCCGGTCTTCTTCACCGCCGCGCCTTTCGGACGTCTGCTCTTCTCTATTTCGTAATCGGCGGCAAACCGCTTCAGGTTCTTGATGCAGATCGACTCATCCAGGTTCGCCCGCCGGCAGTTCGATTCGCACGGACGGATGCAGACCCTGCCCAGGGTCCCTGCCATGCAGATGCTCTGCCGGATCGTGGCCAGGGATTCCGCAAACCGCTGCTCCGCGATCTCCTCCACATAGCGGGGGATATCCAAGCTGCTGGGGCAGACGCTGACGCAGGGGGCGGTGACGCAGTACCGGTACCGGCCTTCCGGCGATTTTTTCCCCTTGGCCACGGCATCGGTGAAGGCCTGGGGGAAGTGCTTCAGCGCATTGAGGATGGGTTTCACGCCTGTCTGGCCGATGGAGCATTTGGACCCCTGCCGGATCCGGCGGGCAAGTTCGCCGATACGCGCCACGTCCTCCGATCTCCCCTGGCCGGCGGCAATCCTCTTGAGCCAGTCGGCAATGAGCCGCGTGCCCACGCGGCAGGGGAAACATTTGCCGCAGGACTCCGCTTGTACGGCCTCGGCATAGCGGGCGCACATGTCAACGATGTCCACATCGGGATCGCACAAAACGATCCCGTCCCAGCCCATGAAGGCCTTGATCCTCTCTCCGCTCTGGAATTCCTCAGGAAGCTTGACATTGCCGGGCTGCCGTCGGTCCGTTTCCGCAACCGTCCTGTTGTCGACGAGCTCTTCCTGCCAGGAGCTGAAAATGATCTTATCCATCCCTTTACCTGTCTATCTCCCCCAGCACGATGTCGATGCTGCCGATGGCTGCGATGACATCGGCGACCATATGCCCTTTGATCATCTTCGGCAGGGCGCCCAGATTGATGAAGGAGGGCGGTCTAATCCTCATCCGAAAGGGTTTGTTGCTCCCGTCGCTGATCAGGAAAAAACCGAGTTCGCCTTTTGATGATTCGATGGATGCGTAAACCTCGCCGCAGGGAGGCCTGAAACCCTCCTCCATGATCTTGAAATGGCGGATCAGGGCGGCGATATCCTTGCCCACCTCCTCTTTGGGAGGCGGCGTCACCTGGGGCGCGTCGAGCGCCATCACCGCTCCGGCGGGGAGCTTCCCTATGGCCTGGCCGACGATCCGGTTGGACTGCCTCATCTCCTGCAGCCGGACCAGGTAACGGTCGTAGACATCTCCGTTCTTTCCCATGGGGATCTCGAAATCGAAGTCCTCATAGCTTGAATAGGGGTAGGCCTTTCTCACGTCGTAATACACGCCGGAGGCCCGAAGCACCGGCCCGGTAACCCCGTAGTTGATGCAATCCTCGCCGGACATGGGGGAGATCCCCTGCGTCCTTTTCTTCCAGATGATGTTCTCCGTGAGCAGCGTTTCGTATTCGTCGATCCTTTTGGGGAAGGTCTCGACAAACGTCTCGACGCACGGCAAGAAGGATTCGGGAATATCCGCGGCCAGCCCTCCGATCCGGATGAAGCTCGGGGTAAGCCGGGCGCCGGTCACCTGCTCCAGCATCCCGAGCACCTCTTCCCTGTCGCGAAAGGCGTAAAAGAGAAGCGTCATCGCCCCGAGGTCCAGGGCATGCGTGGCGATCCACAGAAGGTGGGCCGCGATCCGCTGCAGCTCCGCCAGCAATACCCTCAGATACCGGGCCCTTTTGGGGATCGAGAGATCCAGGAGCTTTTCCACCGCCAGGCAGTAGGCGAGATTATTGGAAAGGCCGCTTGTGTAGTCCAGCCGGTCCGTGAGGGTCAGGGCCTGGGGGTAGGTCATGGATTCGGCGAGTTTTTCTATCCCCCGGTGGAGATAGCCGATATCAGGAACGGTCTTGACGATCACCTCGCCGTCCAGCTCCAAAAGGAGCCGCAGCACCCCGTGCGTCGCCGGATGCTGAGGTCCCATATTGACCGTCATTTGGCGGGCTTCAGACATCGGCTTGATTTCCTTTTTCCCTCTCCAGGCATACGGTAAAGGGCTTGTCGAAGTCCGTACCTTTGAGGGGATACTCCTTCCTTAGGGGATGACCGGAAAAATCCTCCGGGAGCAGGATACGCCTCATATCGGGATGAGCGTTAAATTTCACCCCGAACAGATCGTATACCTCCCTCTCCATCCAGTCGGCCGCCTTCCAGATGTCGCTCACCGTATCGACGGCCGCGCCTTCGGGGAGATCGACCTTGATCCTCAGTCGGTTGTTGTATTTCATGGAGTGGAGCAGATAAACGACCTCAAACCGGAGGGAGCCTTTTGCGGTGTCCACACCGGCGAGGTCGACCAGCAGGTCATAGCGCGTGCCTTCGTTTTCCTTCAGGAAGGTCATGACCTCCCGAAGCCGTCCCTTATCCACGGTGACGCTGGTTTCGCTCCTGAATTCTTCGATATTTTGCAGCGCCTCCGGAAATCGCTCCTTGAGCAGCTCGCAGGCTGAGCACTTAGCCATTGTTCCTCCATGGCAGGCTGACCAGTTTTCTCTCTTCCGGCTTCTCCTGAGCGATCTTTTCCTGCAGGGAGATCAGCCCTTTCAGGAGCCCTTCCGGACGGGGCGGGCAACCGGGGACATAGACGTCCACGGGAACGATCTGATCCACTCCCTGAACCACGCTGTATGTCTGGAAAATCCCCCCGCTGCAGGCACAGGAGCCGTAAGCGATCACCCATTTGGGCTCGGGCATCTGATCGTAGATGCGTCTGAGCACAGGTGCCATCTTCTTTGTCAGCGTCCCGGCAACGATCATCAGATCGGCCTGACGCGGCGAAGGTCGGAAGACCTCGGCTCCGAAACGGGCGATATCGTAAGTCGCGGAACTGGCCACCATCATCTCCAGGGCGCAGCAGGCCAGGCCGAAGGTGACGGGCCAGATGGAATTTTTTCTCGCCCAGTTGATCAGGTCCTGCAGCGATTCCGGCGCATACTCTATTGCCATTCGAGCGCCCCCTTCTTCCACAGATAGATGTAACCGACCAGCAGAATGAGCATGAAAATCGCCATCACCGCGAAACCGAAGAGCTTCAGGCTGCCCGCGACCACCGCCCAGGGATAAAGAAACATGATATCGATGTCGAAGATCAGAAAAAGCATCGCCACGATGTAGTAGCGGATATTGATCTTCATCCGGGTGGGCCCGATGGTTTCCATTCCGCATTCATAAACGGCGAGCTTGATCCTGTTGGAAATCCGGTTCCCCAGGAGGTAGGAGGTGCCGACGATGAGTCCAGCGATAAGAACGGCAAAGACCATCATGATGAAGATGGGCAGATATTCGATCATGGTTAAAACGCCTCACGCGAGAATGAAAAAATACGAAAAATAATTGCGATCTGCCGTCATCGCCGCTCACAGGGCGCAAAAGGTGCCTCCCGCGGGGCACTTCTTCATATAAGGCAATCCCTTCATTGTCAAGATAAAATTGGATAGGAGAAGGAAGCCGCGCGGATAGATCGGCGTATCCTGTCCGGCCCTGTATTCGTCGGACGGATACGGGGCGGGAACTAACCTTTTTCCTGCAAGCGGCTGATGAATATCTCCCGCGCCATCGCGGCATCCACGGCAAATTCCGAATACCCGACCCGAAAGATGTACGAGGGGGAAGACTGCATCAAATGGATGGGATTGCCGGGCAGGACCCCCATGGCCACCAATTTCTGCATCTTTTTGCTGTCTTCGCTCTGTATATAGGCGATCCTTCCCTCTTCCCCTGATTTGAGTTCCGTCAGCGGCACCACGCCCAAATCGCCGCTCCGTCTGGCCTCCAGGCAGCAGTCCCCGGAAGGGATCGTCTTGCCGTGCGGACAGGTGTCCGGATGATTCAACATGGTGCAGACCTTTGCATCCACGCCCTCGTTGAGCAGATGTTCAAACTGACAGGCCTTGTTATCTCCGCTTTCCCCTCTGATATTGAGGACATCCATAATCAGCCTCTCCGCGAGGCGATGGCGTCGGATGGTCCTGCGGCCCTCTTGTTTGCCTTCCGGCCGGAAATAGGCCCTCCCCTCTTTTATCTCGATCAAGGCCAGTTTCGTGAGTTCGTCAAAGGCCGGATCTTCGGCCGGAACCCCAATCTTCTCCATGGCGGCGAACCCCTCGCCCTGCTCCTCGATGGCCGTCCACATGGCCTCCAGTATCTCTTCCGCCTTTTCAGATAGCTTCATCGCTTTCTCCATTCCCCATTCGGCCTGATGCCTCTTCGGCAAGTCTCAAGAAAAAACCCTATCGAGCCGATGGTTGATTGTATCAGTTACCGTGAGAAAATTCATCACTTCCGTTCGAACAACCTCTTTAGTTTCTTTATCCAGAGAGGTTCTTTGGGAATTTCGTAGTTGCAGCGGGGACACTTCACCCTGGTGCAACCCGAACCCATGGGACAGTTGCTGCACCCCTTTATCCCCTCCTCTTCCTTGAATTCATATCCGCAAAATCCGCAGCGCATCACAGGATCCCCGTTGTCAAAAGGAATTGATTGAGCAGATAGCCGCTGCCGAAGGCAAGAAGGCTCACAAACAGCCCGATGGCGACGGCGACCCATGTCCCCCTTTCCTTCTTGATGATGAGAAACTGGGCGATGCAGGGGATGAAGAGGGTCAGTGTCACCGCTGCCACGGTGACCTGTCGCGGGTTGAGCAGTCCCGAGGTCTGCAGGTCGTAAAGACCTGCGGCGCCGTAATCGCGTCGGAAGAAACCGAAGATAAAAGCCACCGCCGCCTCCCGCGGCAGACCGAGCGCCGCCATCACCGGCTGGACCCAGTCGGAAAGCTTTTCGAATCCATGCGTGATCTTCCCTATCCACAGGAGTATCGAAGCAAGAATGAAAAGCGGCAGGATCTCCAAAAAATACCACTGCATCCGCGAATAGGTCTTGGTAAGGATATTGGAGAGCTGCGGCAGACGCATGGGGGGGAGCTCCATATAGAACATCGGAGTTTCACCGGGAATCACCCGCGCCGCCAGCAAACCGACCGCAAGAAAGATCAGCAGCAGACAGATGAACCAGACCAGCAGCGCCCCGCGGCTCTGGGACAGGAGCGCCATGATGACGCCCAGCTGCGCGGAACAGGGGATGGCAAGGGAAAGGAGCAAAGTGGCAATGATCCTCTCCCGAACCGTCTCGAGCGTGCGGGTCACCATCGTCGCCATGGTGTCGCAGCCGAAACCGAGCACCATGGGGATGACCGCCCGGCCGGAGAGGCCGATCTTCTTGAACAGCCGATCCACCAGAAGCGCCAGGCGCGGGAAATACCCGCTGTCCTCCAGGATGGAGAAAAAAAGGAAAAACGTCGACACGATCGGCAGGATGATGCCGATGGCATAACGCAGCCCCAGCGTGATGACGCCGTACTCGCCCACAAAGAGCTCCTGGATGACCGGCCAGGGGACGGCCCCCTTGACAATATCGGAAATCCAGGGATTGAAACGCCCCTCGAAAAGCCTCTTCTCGAGAAGGTCCACCAATGTCCCGGCGCCGAAGACACCCACGAACTGGTAGAGCCCATAGTACAGAACGATCAGGAGCAGCGGGACGCCCGTCAATGGCCGCACCGCCCATCGGGAGAGCTTTTCGCCAAAGGTCGTCTTTCTCTTGTCCGGGACGCGGAACACCCCTGCCAGCAGTTTCTCCGCGATCTTCCTCCTCTCCAGAGAGAGGTCCAGATGGAACGATTCGCGCCTGGCATAGATCTTCTCCCTGATCTTGGCCTCCAGGGCAACAAAGCCTTTTCCCTCCCTCGCCTGAACCCGGGCCGTCATGTCCTCATCCCGCTGCAGGAGCAAAAGCGCAACCGCCTTGGGGGAGAGACTGAAGCGGCTCTGAAAAAGGGCCGTGATTTCCGCGATATCATTTTCCAGCCGCCGGCTGTATTCGGGGACGGGGTATGCGGAGCACCGATAACCGGAGATGATTTCCTGCAGCTCGGAAAGCCCGCGTTTCTTTGCGATCGCGGCGCCGACAACAGGGATTCCCAGCCGCGTCGAGAGCAGGGGGATGTCGATGCGAATCCCCAGCCGCTCCGCCTCGTCCATGATGTTCACCACCAGGATGACCGGCAGTCCGGCCTCGAGAAGCTGGATCGTCATGGCCAGCATCCTCTCCAGGTTCCTGGCGTCAACGACATGAATGACCATGTCGGGCGCATCTTCCAGAAGGATCCTCCTGGCCACCCTCTCCTCTTCGGTGATCGGAAGCAGGGAATACATCCCCGGCGTATCGATGATCTCGAAGCGCTCCCCGGCGATCTCCGCGGCTCCCCTTGCGACCTCCACCGAGGTGCCGGGATAGTTGGAAACGGTGACATAGGCGCCTGTCAGGGCATTGAACAGGACACTCTTGCCCACATTGGGATTGCCCACCAAAACGACCTTCTTCGCCCCGCCCACCCCTTCGGCAACAGGAGCGTGACAGGAACCCCTCCTTCGCCTTTTTCTGAATAATGCCATCGGATCTTATGACCTCTCTATTATTTTGCTAATGAATATCTCTCTCAATTTATGGTTAAATTCTTTTATTTCCTGCACTTGGCGCATAAACCGTACAGTTCCAGCCTGTGGCTGTGGATGATAAAACCGTGGCTGTCCGCGACCGCCTTCTGCAGGTCCTCGATCGTCTTGTTTTCGAATTCGGCGATCGCGCCACAACCGGTGCAGACCAGGTGGTCGTGATGCTCGCCTTCGGTCAGATGCTCATAGCGGGTCTGCCCGTCGCCGAAATGGATCTCATGGGCGATCCCGGATTGGGAAAAGAGCTTCAGGGTCCGGCACACCGTCGCATACCCGATGCCCGGATGCCTGGCCCTCAGTCTTCGGTACAGCTCCTCGACGCTCAGGTGCTGCTTCGAGGAGAGGAAAAAATCGAGGATGGTATCCCTCTGCCGGGTGGATTTAAGCCCCTCCCGGGTGATGAACTCCCGAAACGCCTTTTTTTTCTTCCCTGCTTTCACACACCCCTCCCTAATTGAAAATGATAATCAATATACATACGGTAAAGCGAGTTGTCAAGTCATTATTTCACTCAAAATCAATATCCAGAAGATATATTAAATTGAAATTGCATAGTTATTCATTTATGCTTATAAAACTTAAACTTGTTAGTTATTACTATAACCGGCATGCTTAAATGAATACGCAGATAATCTATAACAACAAGAACGCTGAAAAAAAGAAGGCCTTGGTGGAAGAGATAAACGGGCTAATGGGGATTCCGAGCAGCGGCCTTTGTGTCTTATTTGCGACAGAGGACAATTTTAATAACCCATCGAAGCCCTATGATGATTATTACAGTAAACAAGGCTTCTATATGAATGTAGATATAGACGGGCTGCCGCATCCTTGGCCGGACGAAGTGAATGGTATCCCGGGAAGATTCCGTAAGCACTTCATCTGGATCTCAAAGAGAATATGCGCAGATGACAAAATTCACTTTACGTGGATCTACATACACGAACTTCAACATTTAAAACAAAGTCTCAATAATCCGTTTCTCTTGATAGTTGCCAGTCTTTTTGAACACCTCTCCTGTTGGAACGTCCGTGAAGTCGACATACCAACTGAATATGATTGCGAAAGAAAGGCAAAAGAACTTGCAATCGGCATCTTTGGGGAAAAAGAATGCATTTCGTACTTAAGCAGGATGAAGTCAGCGGACGCCGCGAACGATAGAAGATACAGTAAGCTTTTAGCAATAAACATCATGGAGGAATTTGATGTTGAACGAGCAGTCCAGCAGCATGTCCTTATGAATAAGGCAGATCTTCTGGATATTCAGAAAAAGATGTGTGACCTGTCCTATACGAAATGGAATATCGATATTGAAAAAATATGTTCTCTTGAAAATGCGCACGAGGCTATCATCTCAGCTGTAAAAAAGATTATGTAAATAATGATGCGTCTCTCATTCCCATTCCATCAGGAGGCTTTATGGATGACAGCCGACCATACCGTTCTTTCGTGAGCTACATCGACCGCAGCCGGGAATACTACGCCGCCCAGGGCTATGAGCGGCCCTACGCCTGGGCCTGCCACAAAGATGTCCCCTTTGCCCGCCTACCGAAGCCCCTGTCCGAATGCCGGATCGGGTTGGTGACCACCGCGGGCCAGCCGACGACAGGCGTCGCGATCGGGATGGGGCTGTTCAAGCGTGAGCTGTATGCGGTGCCGTCGGACCCGCCTCCCGAACGCCTGTTCACGGACGACCTGTCCTGGGACAAGCAGGCGACCCACACCGACGACATCGACAGCTTCCTGCCGGTCCATCGTCTGGCCGAATGTGCCGCCTCCAGCCGCATCGGATCGGCATCGCCCCGCTTCTACGGGGCCCCCACCGATTACAGCCAGGGCAGAACGCGGGAGCGCACCGCCCCCCGGATCCTGGAGTGGTGCGAGGAAGACCGAGTGGATGCCGTCCTGCTATCGGCGCTCTGACCGGTCTGTCACCAGACCGTGAGTCTGGTTGCGCGCCACCTGGAGAAAGCGGGGATATCCACAGTAGTCATGGGCTCCGCGCGGGACATCGTCGAGGAGTGCGGTGTCTCCCGCTTCCTTTTCACCGACTTTCCTCTGGGGAATCCCTGCGGCAAGCCCTGGGACATCCCGATGCAGCGCTCGATCCTCGGCAGCGCCCTGGATCTGCTGGAGCGGGCCTGGATGCCGCGGACCACGGTCCAGACGCCTTTTTGCTGGGACAATCAGGAGTGGCGGGACGCCTTCATGCGTGTCGACGACGGCAATCGCGAGGCCCTGGCCCGGGCAGGGGAGGAGCGCCGCCGCCGTCAGTCCGAACTTAAGACCGGACGGTAAGGCCGCTTCGATTCCCGAAGGCATCTCCGGATAGAGTCGATCTCGGACGGCTTGCGACCAGGCAGCCCTCTACCCTTTGAAATGTTTGATGAGGATGTTGATCCCCACAAGGATAAGGAGCGCGGGGAGAAGCAAGGTGGCGATGGCGTAGATCTTTACATCAAGGTTCTCCGAGACAAAAAAGATCGCCCCGGCGCAGCCGATGATCCATCCTCCGAGGTCATTGATCCGCTGGCTCAGGATTCCCACGGCGACGACGAGCAGCAGCAGGGGCCAGCTCTGGCCGAATCCCCAAACGCCCATCTTGCTCAGAATGATAAGGCTCCCCAGCGTGATTAGGATCAAACCACCGGTGAGAACATTCTTCTTTTCATTTCTTTTTCTTTGCACTGTTTCCTCCGGTTCCATAAGCCAACTCCGTCGTCCCTTGTGTTATGGTTGATGGTATTGACATGCCATACGCCGCAGGCATCACAGGACCCCTGCCGTGTAAGGCACTCCCCCGGGGAGGTCGCCCTCCCCGGGGAGCGGGCCTCAGGCCTTTTCCGCCAGTTTCAGAAACGGCTTGAACAGATCAATCGGGATGGGGAAGACCGTGGTGGAGTTGTTCTCCGAGGCGATCTGGTTCAAGGTCTGCAGATACCGGAGCTGAAGCGACATCGGCCTGGTCTCCATGAGGGCCGCCGCCTCGATCAGCTTCTGGGCGGCCTGGAATTCGCCTTCGGCGTTGATCACCTTTGCCCTTCTTTCCCGCTCCGCCTCGGCCTGCTTCGCCATCGCCCGCTTCATCTCTTCCGGAAGGTCGATGTGCTTGACCTCGACCAGAGAGACCTTGATTCCCCAGGGATCCGTGCTCCGGTCCAGGATCTCCTGAAGCTGGAGGTTGATCTTCTCCCGTTCCGAGAGGATCTCGTCTAATTCCATCTGGCCGCAGACGCTCCGAAGCGTCGTCTGGGCAAGCTGTGATGTCGCATAAAGGTAGTTTTCGACGCCGATCACGGCGGGGTTGGCGTCGACGACCCGGAAATAGACCACGGCGTTTACCTTGATGGAGACGTTGTCCCGGGTGATGACATCCTGGGCCGGGACATCCATCGTGATCGTCCGCATGTCGATCTTGACCATCTTATCGACGATGGGAATGAGGATGATCAGTCCGGGGCCTTTTGTATCGATCACCCTTCCCAGACGGAAAATGACGCCCCGCTCATACTCATTGAGGACCCGGATGGCCGACGCAAGAAACATGACGACCAAAACAACGATGATGATGACTGGATACATTTCCAACATGACCGACCTCCTTTATTATGAATCGACAGGTTCTATCCTGACCTTCAAGTGCTCCACACGGATCACCCGAATCCTTGTCCCTTTGGCGACAGGAGCGTCGCTCACCGCGCTCCAGTACTCGCCGTTGACCAAGACCTTCCCCTCTGTAAAGACGTCGGTAACCGCCACCCCGTCTTCGCCCGCCATCCCCTCTTGTCCTCCCTGAGGTTTTCGCAGCTGGGCCCTGACGGCGATGGCGATGACGGTGACGAAAAAGAGCGAGACGACGATCACCGCCGGGATCAGCACGTTCCAGGAAACCCGGAGGGCGGGATCAGGGGTCTCGAACAGCATCAGCGAGCCGATGATGAGCGAGACGATCCCGCCGATGGTGAGGATGCCGTGGCTGATGACCTTGATCTCCGCGATGAACAGGATGATGCTGAAGAGGATCAGGGCCACCCCTGCGTAGTTCACCGGAAGGGTCTGCATCGCGAAAAAGGCGAGGATGAGGGAGATCCCTCCGATCACGCCGGGAAGGATGACACCCGGGGTGGAAAACTCAAAGTAGAGACCCGCAAGACCCACAAGCAGCAAGAGGTAGGCGATGTTCGGATCGCTCAGGATCGAGAGGATCTTCTGCCGGGTCCCCATCTTCTTATCGTTGAAGATGGCCCCTTTGGTCCTGAGGGTCCTTTTGCCGGCCACAAGGGAGACCTCCCGGCCGTCCGCTTGGACGAGCAGCTGATTCAGATCCACCGTCACGAAATCGATGACCTTGAGGCGCAGGGCCTCTTCGGCGGTAATGGACTCGCTCTTCCGGACCGCCTTCTCCACCCAGTCCTCGTTCCGATTCCGTTTCTTGGCGATACCGCGGACATAGGCAACGGCGTCGTTGACCACCTTCTGGCTCATCGTCTTGTCCATGGCGCCGCCGATCCCCAGGCCGACGGGATGGGCGGCCCCGATGTTCGTTCCCGGCGCCATGGCGGCGATATGGGCGGAAACGGTGATGATGACGCCGGCAGAGGCCGCCCTGGCCCCGGACGGGGCGACGTAGACAATAATGGGGACAGGGGCGTTGAGTATCTCCTTGGCGATGTCCCGCATGGCCAGATCAAGGCCGCCCGGCGTATCGAGACGGATGATCAGCCCTTCCGCGCCGCTCTTCGTGGCTTCCTTGACGCTCTGAACGATGTACTCGGCAATAGGGGGGGTGATGGCGGCGCTTACCGTGATCACATCAAAGACCGGCGTCTTGTCCGCTGCGGACAACCCCTTACCGGATACATTCAAACAGACCGACAGCAAGACGGCAGTGAAGATCATGCTTCGCAATATGGATCTCATCATCTCTGCACCTCCCTTCGTCTCCGGCCCTTACCTGCCTTCTTCCGGCATCATGCCCCGTCCTTGAGCATCTTCATGATCCTCTGGACATCCTCCCAGACCTGCTTTTTCGCCTCGGGATTCCGGAGCAGATAGGCCGGGTGGTAGGTCGGCATGAGTGGGATTCCCTGATAGCTGTGAAAGCGTCCCCGCAGGACGCTGATCGGCGCCTCCGTTTTCAGCAGGGCATGGGCCGCAAAGGTCCCCAGGGCGCAGATCACCCGCGGCCGGATCGCCTCGAGCTGCCGCACGAGAAACGGCTCGCAGGGGGCGATCTCCTCCGGTTGCGGATTGCGGTTGCCGGGAGGACGGCATTTGAGGATGTTGCAGATGTAAACCTCTTCCCGCTTCATCCCCATCGCACCGATGATTTTTGTCAAAAGCTGACCGGCGCGGCCGACAAACGGCCTTCCCTGAACGTCTTCATCCGCACCCGGCGCTTCCCCGACAAAGACCAGCTCCGCCTCGGGATTGCCCTCGCCGAACACCAGAGAGTGCCTCGTGCGGTGCAGAGGACAGCGGCGGCAGTCGCCGAGCAATTCCCGGACCGCGCCCAACCCGGACTTTCCCGCACCGGAGGATTCCGGCGCGGCCGATGCCGAGCCTCTTCCCTCGCCCGCCGCGGCAACCGTCCGGTCCCGGGTGAGATAGAAAAGCGGCCTGCCCAGTCCCCTGTCGATCCGCACCCTTTCCCCGAGCGACCGGATCAGCTGAAGAAGCTCTTCCCTCGGCTCCGCCTCAGCGCCCATTTCGGCCCTTTCCCCCTCGCCTGACTCTCTTCACCTTGTCGAGGATGACGCCCGCGACCTCCAGCTTGTCCATCAGAGGGAATCGCTCGTCGCCTCCGTCCCGATCGAGGATTCGGATGATGTTGGTATCCACCCGGAAACCGGCCCCGGTCTGGCTCAGGTCGTTGGCAACGATGAAATCCATTCCTTTTTCCACGAGCTTCGCCCGGGCGTTCTCGACGAGGTGGTCCGATTCCATCGCGAAACCGACAAGGATCCGGCGCCCCTTTTTCTTTCCGATCGCGGCAAGGATGTCCGGGTTCCTCTCCAGACGCACCGTCAGAGGCCCTGCCTTCTTCTTGATCTTCGTCGCCTGGCAGACCTCCGGTCGATAATCGGAAACCGCTGCGGCCTTGATCACCACCGTGGAGGACCCCAGCCGGTCCATGACGGCATCCCGCATCTCCAGGGCGGTCTTGACCGGGACCAGTTCAACGCCGCGGGGGGCGGGAAGTTCGGTCGGTCCGCTGACCAGCGTAACCGCGGCCCCCCTCCTTCTGGCCACAACAGCCAGCGCATAGCCCATCTTTCCGGAGGAGGGGTTGGTGATGTAACGCACCGGATCAAAGGGCTCCTGCGTGGGTCCGGCGGTGATGAGGATCTGCTCTCCACGAAGATCCTTCGGCGAGAAGAGGGTTTCGATCTCCTCGACGATCTCCGGTGCGTCGGGAAGCCTCCCCTGCCCTTCCGTCCGGCAGGCCAGTTCCCCGACTCCCGCCTCCATGACCGAGCAGCCGCGCGAAACGAGGCGCGCCATGTTTTCCTTCACGGCCGGATGGGCGTACATTTTTGTATTCATCGCCGGACAGATCAGGACCGGAACGGTCGCCGCGAGCAGGACCGTGGTCAACAGGTCGTCGGCGATACCGGCGGCCAGCTTGCCGATGACGTTGCCCGTCGCCGGGGCGATGACGATCAGCTCGGCAAACTCGGCCAGGGCGATATGGCCGATCTCGAAGCTTCCGGTCATGCGAAAAAGGTCCGTGGCGACCGGGTTTCCGGAAAGCGTCTCAAAGGTGAGGGGGGTGACGAACCGACAGGCGTGCTCGGTCATGATCACCCGGACCTGCGCCCCTTTGCGGACGAGTTCGCGGACGAGTTCGGCGGCCTTATAAGCGGCGATACCGCCGGTCACGCCCAAAACGATTCTTTTGTCCTTCAACATGATGGGTTTCCTTTCCTGTCAGAGGATCAAGGATTCTCACAAGGAATGTATAGCAACTATGCGGATCAAGATCAAGATATTCCTGGCAGGCAGGATTTGCAGAGGTTTTTTGACACAGAGGTTTTTTGCCTTGCAAAACACCCCCAAAGCGATTATACCGCACCCAGTTCATCCTGAGGAGGAATCGGCAATGAAAAGGAGGTTCTGGTATTTTGTCTTGATCGTGATCCTGCTTGCGGCAGGAGGGGGCGTGTGGTTCTTCTTGACCATGGGGGAAAGGACCCCGCCGGCTGCCGTCGCCGACGGAGACGCCGATATGATCGGAAAGCAGAAGCTCCTGAAAGTCACCTTCTCGGATGAAGGGCAGGGTCTGCGCCACACGGAGATCGTCATCACCCAGGACAACCGCCCGCGCGTTCTGTCTTCCATCGACTATCCGGAAGCCGGCGTGAAACGGAAAGAGGTTTCCGTGGCCGTCGATGCCTCTGCCCTGAAGCTCAACGACGGACCGGCCGTTTTGACCCTCATCGCCGTGGATCATTCCCTCTGGAAGAACCGGACCGTCATCACCCGGCCGGTGCAGATCGACTTTCTGCCGCCCCAGATCGCGCAACTCAATCCCACGAACCACATCAACCAGGGAGGCGCCTGTATCGTGACCTATCACCTGTCGGAGGCGGTCTTACGGACGGGCGTCCAGGTCGGCGATCTGTTCTACCCCGGCTACCCCGTCACCCTGTCCGGGAAACCCGGTTACGTGGCCTACTTTGCCCTTCCTCTGGATGCGACGCCGGGCGCTCCGCAGATCCGGATAACGGCCCAGGATCGGGCCGGAAACGAAACCGTCAGCGCCATCCCGGCCCTGATCAAAAAACGGAAATTCCGAGCCGACACAATGGTCCTTTCCGATGCCTTTCTGGAAAAGAAGATGCCTGAATTCCAGACGGACATCCCCGTCCTCAGGGGAAAAACACCTATCGACACCTTTACCTACGTCAACGGTCCGCTGCGCGAGGACAACTTCAAAACCATCCAGTCCCTCTGCAGGAAATCGGAACCGCGCCAGCTCTGGCAGGACACCTTCCTGCGGATGAAGAACGCCGCCCCCATGGCCCTGTTCGGCGACCAGCGGACCTATCTGTACAACGCCAAATCCGTAGGCAAAAGCCTCCATACCGGCGTCGACCTCGCCTCTCTGGCCCACAGCCCGATTGAGGCCGCCAACAACGGGATCGTCCGCTTTACCGGCCCCCTCGGGATCTACGGCAACACCGTCATCATCGACCACGGTCTGGGCCTTGCCACCCTGTATTCCCACATGAGCTCGATCCAGGTCCGCCCCGACCAGGAGGTGAAAAGGGGAGAGGTCATCGGCGCCTCCGGCATGACGGGCCTGGCCGGCGGAGACCACCTCCACTACGGGATGGCGGTCAACGGCCAGTTTGTCGATCCGCGCGAGTGGTGGGACCCCCACTGGATCGCGGACAATGTGACGGTGAAAATGAACGTGGCCTTTTGAGTTTTCTCGTTTGGCGAGCTCGTAAAAACTCTTGAAAATGGGAGCGGCTTCGTAAAAAAGGCCGCAGGCAAGGCGCGACGCAGCATCCGGACTTTTACGAAGCCGTCAGGATTTGCCGATGTCGCGGTGGGAAATGTTCACAAAGTATCCCTTGTCCGTCAAGAAGGCACCCAGGTGGTTGGCCATGACAACGGAGCGGTGACGGCCGCCGGTGCATCCGAGGGCGATGTTGAAGCGGGACTTCCCCTCCTTCTCATAGAGGGGGATGAGAAACGCCATCAGATCGAACAGTTTGCCGATAAAGATTCGGCCGTCTTCCGACTCCAGGACATACTGACGGACCCTCGCGTCATGGCCGTCACAGGAGCGCAAGGCTTCGACGAAATGGGGGTTGGGCAGAAAACGGACATCCAGGACCATGTCCGCGTCCGCCGGCAGTCCGTAACGGTAACCGAACGACGTCACATGGATCACCAGCCTTTTTCCGGGCGACTCCCCGAGGAAATAGCGCTGTACGACATCCTTGAGCTGATGCACGTTGCAGGATGTGGTGTCGAACACCTGATCGGCCATCTTTTTCAGCGAGGCGAGCTTTTCCCTTTCCAGCCGGATACCGTCCATCAGGGAGCCGCGCGGGGCCAGAGGATGGGACCGACGTGTCTCGCTGAACCGATGCAGGATCGCCTCATCCGTAGCATCGAAGAAAAGGACTTCGATCCGGTACCCCTTTTCCCTGAGCCGGATAAAAATCCGCTTGTATTTCTCTAAAAACCCCCTTTCCCTGAGATCCATGACCATCGCGACCTTGGTGATCTCCTTGGCCGGATCGGACTGGATCGAGAGAAATTTGGGCAGGAGGGCCACCGGCAGATTGTCGACACAGAAAAAGCCGATATCTTCAAGGGCCCTCAGGGCGGTACTTTTACCCGAACCGGACAATCCCGTCATGATGACCACGCGCAGATGCTTCATCACCCGCTCCCCCCTGTCCGACACGCAGACGCCTCTACGCGGTCGTTGACGGCCCGCCGGTTCTCCTTGCCAAGGAGAAGCTCGCCAAGGGCCTCCCTCACCTGCCCTGCCATCCGCCGAGGACTGTGACCGGCTGCAAGACAGCGGCAGGGAACGGGAACTCCCACAATTTCAGGAATCGAATCTTTCCGATCACCCGCTTCGGTGTTTCCTTCCTTCTCGGAGTGTCTCACGAACCGGATGATCGCATCGACGCGCGTCTCCTCGCAAATGGCTTCGTCCCCAAGCAGCGTTCGGGCAGCGAGGATCCCCCGGCTGCGGACCGCAATCCACCGTTTCGTTCTGTGATGGCCCCGGCCGTAAAGGGCATCTCCCCTCCCCTCCAGAACGACCGCGTCATCAGCAATCCAGTGCGCTCCCCGTTTCACGAGTTCGAGACTGCACGCGGTCTTTCCGATGCCGCTGTCGCCTGTCATCAGGACACCTTTGCCCGACAGACGGATGAGCACGCCGTGGACCTGGGTCTGCCGCATCCCCTTTTCCCTGATCAGGCCGATCAGCCGACTCCGCAAAAGCGCCGCATCGTATGAGGACGTAAATACCGGTACCTTTTGTGATTGATAAAATTGCCCGAGAGCATCCGGAAGCCTTCCCGCTTCGGAAAAGGCGGCACAGGAAATGGTCCGGTGAAACAGGGGGGGAAGGCGCCTGACATCGGCGGCCGATATCTTCCGGTCCGGCGCGGTCGATGGAAATATGACGATGGTATGGGGAAGCGGCACCGAGACGCCTTCGCTTTCCCAGGGATGGATGCGCACCCGGCTGACTGAACCTGAAGTACAGGGAGAAACCGAACAGTGCGTCATCCCCAGTCTTTCTCCGCAGGACAGCAGGTCCCTTACCCTTATCGGCCTCATCGTGTCAGCATTCATCATCCTTTTCGGTGATGATCCGGACAAGCTCATCGTGTGTCCGCGCCTCCAGCAGCTTCCTGCGAAAGGCGCCTTCCTTGAGCATACGGGAAATCTTCGCCAAGGCCTTCAGATGTTGCCCCGCCGAATTTTCCGGGGCCATGAGCAGGAAGAACAGATGCACCGGTTTTCCGTCCAGGGCGTCGAATGCGATCCCTTCCTTGCTCCTGCCGAAGGCGACCAGTATCTCATCAAGCCCGGCGAGCTTGCCGTGGGGAATGGCGATCCCGTCACCGATGCCGGTGCTTCCCAGTTTCTCCCGCTCCAGGAGGACCCGGAGCATCGCCCCGGGATCGAACCGGGTCCTGCCTTTGGCAAAAACACTCGCCAGTTCCGCCAAGGCGTCCTGCTTGTTTCGCGCCTCGATCTGCTCAAGAATATGCTCGTTCTTGAGCAATTCCGTAATCTTCATCGACGATTCTTTGAAACTCAACGACTGATCTCCAGCAGGGTGAACTTTCCGTCGTCGCGGCGGTAGATCACGTTGACGTTTTCCAAGGTGGAATCACGGTAGATCACAAACCGGTTTTTGGTGGTTTCCATCTCCATGATCGCATCATCGATGGACATCGGCTTGAGCACCACCTTGCGGGTTTCGGCCACCTTCGCCCTCGAGAGCTCCTCCCCCTCTTCGCCCGCTGCTTCACGGTCGGATTCCTCGCTTTTGGACTGGTTGTTCTTGAAGCCGCGGGTCTTCTCCTTGCGCTTCTTGAGCTGACGTTCGATCTTTTCTATGGCATTATCGATCGCCAGGTGCATGTCTTTTTCTTCTTCCTTGCTGTTGACGTTCAAGCCGTTGGCCGACAGATTGATCTCCGCCGTATTGCGGAACTTCTCCACCGAGAGGATGACGCGGGCATCCACCGGATTGTCGATATATTTCTTCAATTTCCCAAGTCTCTCTTCCACGTACTCCTTTTGCCAGTTTTCCCCTTCCGCATTCCTGAAGGTTACAGAAATTTTCATGATGATCTCCTTCCGTTTCTCGTCGAACCGAACTGCTTAAAAATATCTCTTCCTCCGCGAGGAGGGCAGTACTCCCATCATCTCCCGGTATTTTGCCACCGTCCGCCGCGCAATGGTGATTCCCGACGTTCTGTGCAGGCTCTTGGCGATTTCCTGATCGCTCAGCGGTTTCTGGTGGTTCTCTTCCTTGATGAGCCTCCGGATCTCCTCCTGCACGCTCTTGGCGGCGACATCCTCGCCGCCGGCCCTGTGGATGCTGCTGCCGAAGAAATACTTCATCTCGAAAAGGCCCCGCGGGGTGTGCATGTACTTGTTGGTTACCACGCGGCTGATCGTGGATTCGTGCATCTCCACGTCATCGGCGATATCCCGCAGGATCAAAGGTTTCAAAAAGCTGATCCCCTCGTCGAAGAATTCCTTCTGATACCGGACAATGCTCTCGGCGACCCGATAGATCGTCTTTTGTCGCTGCTGAATGCTCTTGATGAACCAGGTGGCGGACTGAACCCGCTCCTTGATGTACTTCTTTCCGTTTTCCGCCCGGCTGCCGGAGCCCATTCCGCCCATGATCTCCCGGTAGAAATTGCTGATCCGGAGTCTCGGGAGGCCGTCGTCGTTGAGGGTGACCTTGTAATCATCCCCGCTTTTGACCACGTACACATCCGGGACAATCGCCTGGATGCGTTCCTCGTTATAGACGCTCCCGGGTTTGGGATCCATATTGGTGATGATCACCACGGCGGCCATGACATCATCGAGGGTCACTTTGAGTTTCCTGGCGATGTGGAGATAGTTCTTGACCTCCAGGTCCTTCATGTGTCCCAGGATGATCTTTTCGACCAGCGGCTTTGCGTTTCCCAGAAGGTGGGCCTGAATGAGCAGGCACTCCTTGAGATCACGGGCGGCGATCCCCGGGGGGTCGAACTCCTGAACCTTCTTGAGCACCTCCTCCACGAAGGCCTGTTCCACCTTTTCCAGGGTCGCGATCTCCTCCGGCGTGGCCGTCAGATAGCCGTTCGGGTCGAGGTTGCCGATGATCTGTTCCGCGATCCGCCGCTCCTCGTCCGAAAATCGGGTAAGGCGGAGCTGCCACACGAGGTGGTCCGTGAGCGAGGCTTTGGCCGCCGTGAGGTTGTCCCAGGCAGGGGCGGTCCCCTCCTTCCTGTCGTATGTGACCCCCATGGGGCCGTAGTCTTCCAGATAGCTGTCCCAATCGAACTCCTGGCGTCCGTCCCCCTCTCCCGTCAGCTCCTCTGTACGCTCTACAAGAGGGGCCTCTTCCCGGACCCCCTCTTCAGTCTGTTCGGGCTCGATCTTCTTTTCCGCCTCGGGATCCTCATCCGACACGACCTCTTCCAGGAGGGGATTCTCCTCTATCTCCTGATTGACCGCATCCATCAAATCCAGCCTCGAGAGCTGCAGAAGCTTGATCGCTTGCTGGAGCTGAGGGGTCATGATCAGCTGCTGGGTGAGTTTCAGATTCTGCTTGAGTTCAAATGCCATGGCCCTGCTGTTTACCCTTCCCTCCCCGTTCGGAAGAAGGCGTTCAACGCTTTTTGTCCTTCTGTTCTTCGGGATAGATGGTGGCCGTGACACGCTTGCTGGCCGTCCCTTCCACCACGCCCCGGTTTTCATCCAGGAATACGATAACCCTGTCGCCTCGAATGATATTGGCCCCTTCGCGCATGACGGCGTTGCCTGTCACTATAATCTTCTGGTCGCCCTGGCCGTAGACGGCCTCCTCGCCCGTGACGATCCGGTCGCCTTCGCTGATGGTGACATGGCCCTTCGCCTCAACCTTTTCCAATTCCCCCGGGCCTTCAGGCTCCCCGGGTTGCGCGGGCGCTGCTTTTTTCCCTTCTTTGTAATAGAGGGTCAGGACATCCGACCGTATGGTCCTTGCGCCCTGGGTGGCCACGGCATTGCCGGAAAAAACCACCATCCTCTTTTCGTTATAGGCCTCCAGACGGTCCGAGGTGATCTGGATAGGCTGATCCCTTTCAACCTTTGGCTTCTGCTTTGTCTGGTTTGTCTGGCCGTGGGTGGCGACAGGGTGGACAAGGGCGGCCATCAGAACGCCCAACCCGATCATGATCGTGCAAATCTTTCGCGTCATCAGTTCTTCTTTCCGAAATCCCCTGTGAAACTTGCCCGCACCTGGGACAGGAGGGTCATTTTCTTCTCTTCCAGGGATAGGGTCATCCCCACACCGCTCACGCGGATGCCCTTGTTTTCCATCACCACAGGTCCCTCGGTTTCGATCAGCTTCGTGGCGTTGGAATACCGGAGGCGGTCCGTCTTGAAGCGGTCTTTGCTGTCCGAGACGATCTCGACATTCCCTTCGATTTCCATATCCCGCGATTCGGTGTTCAGCCGGCCCTGATCTCCTGTCATCATGAATGTCCTGCCTTCCTTTGTCACAAGCTTGATGGTCAACTTCTCAAGGAAGGCCTGATTCTCCTTTTTCTGATACCTGGCCGTGTCCGCCATGATCTCCCACTTCATGCCGGAATCCCCGACCTCTGTTAAGCGGACGTTTCGGACCTGAAGATCGACCCGCTCCGACATGACCTTCAAGAGGGCCTTTTCCGGCTCCTTGGGGATAGTGATCACGAGGATCGCCCCGACGGTGAGGATCGTCCCCAGGGCAACGAGGATGAGAACCGTCTTTCTTCTTACCTTGATCATCCCTTTCCTGCACCGCCCCCCTCACAACTTCAGTCTCGAATCCTACCGCTGCTGCATATTATATACCACCCGCACCCGCAGATGTAAAGATCAAACGTTATTCCCAATAATAACGGGTTGTTAGATAAATTCATACCTCGCAGCCACGTCCCCCCATCGATCCTGGGCCTTGAGGATCACCTCGCACACCTCCCGGACCGCCCCCCGGCCTCCAGGATGCTCCGTCACATAATCGGCTGCCCGGACGGCTTCCGGGCAGGCATCGGCCACTGCCACCCCGAAACCGACCCGCCTGAGAAGCGGTATATCGACGACATCATCCCCGACATAGGCCGTCTGTTCCGGAGTGAGTTTTCGTTCCTTGAGAATCTCGTCAAAGACTTCCTGTTTGTTCCATACTCCTTGATGGACCTCTTTTATCCCCAGATCGGCGGCGCGGTGGTCGACGACACGGGATTTTCTTCCGGTCAGGAGTGCCACCTCGATGCCGTACCTCATGAGGATCTTCAAGCCATGGCCGTCCCGGACATCGAACTGTTTGCTCTCCAGCCCCGCGTCGTCGATGATGATCCTGCCGTCGGTCATCACGCCGTCCACATCCAGGATCAGGAGCCTGATTCCACGGATCTTGGTTAAAAGGCGTTCATCCGTTACTTCTTTCACTGTTCACCTCTTCTTTACGGTTTCATTCCTGCGTTTGGCGCACCAAGGAATCGATCTTCTTCAGCGTGGACAGCAGCGCCGGCAGACTTTCCAGGCGCAGCGAATTGGGACCGTCACAAAGCGCTGAGTCAGGATCCGGATGGACCTCAAAAAACAGGCCGTCGATCCCTGCGGCCACCGCGGCCCGGGCGAGACAGGGGACCATCCCCCGATCGCCGCCCGAGGCCTTCCCTACCCCGCCGGGAAGCTGCACGCTGTGGGTGGCGTCGAAGATCACCGGGTAGCCGATCCTCCGCAGAATCGGGAAGGCGCGGAAGTCGACGACCAGATTGTTGTAACCAAAGCTGACCCCCCGTTCGGTCAACAGGAGATTCTCGTTACCCGCCGCCGCGGCTTTCTCCAGGACATGGGCGGCATCCCAGGGGGCAAGGAACTGCCCCTTCTTGATATTCACGGCCTTCGCCTTGCGGCTGACCTCGACAAGAAAGTCGGTTTGCCGGCAGAGAAAGGCGGGGATCTGGAGGATATCCAGGACCTCCGCGGCAGGATCGATCTCCTCAAAACGGTGGACATCGGAAAGAACGGGGATATCGAAGTCCTTTTTGACCTTCCCCAGGATTTCAAGCCCCCGGATCAGACCGGGCCCCCGGTAGGCATCCCGAGAGGTCCGGTTCGCCTTGTCGTAGGAGGCCTTGAAGATGAACGGGATCTCCAGTTTTTCCGTCAGGTCCTTGAGATAAGCGGCGATCTCCAGGGTCTTCTCTTCATTTTCGATGACGCAGGGGCCGGCGATGAGCGCCAAAGGCGCCCCCCCGCCGATCGAGAGCCGCCCGACGCGGATGGTTTTCATAGCTGCAGGGCCTCCTTCATTTATTCTTCTGCTGGATGATGCGGATCCTCATCTGGGGGATCTTCCGGGCCGCCTGGGTAGCTTCCGGATTCAGCTCGTATGCGGAAGTGTAAGCCTTCAGTGCCTCGGCAAAGAGCCCTTTCTTCTCATAGGCCGCGCCCAGGCTCATATACACCTCGTCGTCCTCGGGATCGAATTTCAGAGAGGCTCGGTAATTCTCGATCTGCCGGTCCAGATCCCCCTTGAGGCCGTAAGCATGGCCGAGGCTCGAATAGGTGGATGCCTTCTTCGGATTGATCTCGATGAGCTTCCTGTAAGTCCGGATGGCCTTATCGTAGAGTTTTTCCCTCATATAGGCGTCCGCCAGGATATTCAGGACATCGGGTGTGGGTTTGGTCGCAGCGAGCTTTTCATACATCGCGACCGATTCCTTGGCCTTGCCCGTCTGGCTGTATGCCTGCGCGAGGTTCTTGTGCAATTGGGGATCCTTTGCGCCGAGAGCGATCGCCTTCTGATAGTTTTCAACGGCCAGGGCAGGCTTCTTCAGCTCGGCGTAGGCAAAACCGAGGCGGCCGTGGATGGCGGCCTTCCGGGGACTCTTTTTCACCACCCTTTCATAAAGCGGCGCCGCCTCCCCGAATCGCTTGGCCTTGAAATAGAGATCCGCCAGCCGCTCCTGGGCATCCGGATCGTCCGGCTTGAGCTCCAGGACCCTCTGATACTGGCGGATCGCCTCCTGATCCCGTTTCCCCTTTTCATACACCGCCCCCAGATTGAAATGGATGACCGGATCATCGGGTTTGAGCTCGATCGCCTTTTTATAATTCTCGATTTCCTCCTTTGTCAGCCCTTTGCCGCCATAGGCCAGACCGAGATTGGCATAGGCGGCGGCGTTTTTCGGCTGGCGCTTCACCAGCTCCTTGTGCCAGCGGATGGCTTCGTCGAAATTCCCCATCTTCAGCAGGACATCGGCAAGGGCGACGACCACATGATCGGCCTTCGGCACCTTTGCCAGGACCAGACGGTACTGCTCCACCGCCTTGGGGAGCTGCCCGGTCTTCTCGAAGGCCTCACCCAGTTTGAAGATCGTCACTGGATTGTCGGGTCGGATCTTCAGGGCATCCTGATACGCCGAGATGGCCTTGTTCCAGTTCTTCAAGTGGCTCCAGGCCAGGGCCATGTTAGCCAGGGCTTCGTCATCCCGTGGATTGACCTTGATGATCCGCTCGGTGGTTTTGATGACCTCTTTGTACTGCCCGATCTTCAGATAACCCTTCACGAGCCCCGACAGGGCCGCCGGATCATCCGGTTTCAGGGCAAGGATCTCGCGATACTGAGCGATCGCCTCACCGGTCATCCCGGCGTTGAAGTAAATGGATGCCAGCATCTTGCGCACGTTGGCATCCTCCTTGTTCATGGCGATCGCCCGCTTGAGATACTCGATCTGGACCTTCTGATTTCCGGAACTGCGCGCATAGCGCAGCCAATCCTGAGGGGTGATCTGCACCCGGATCGGCAGGGACCCGATCGGTTCGTCCTGATATGTGATCTGGAAGGAATAACCGCCCGGCTTTTTCCCGACCAGTCCGCTCTTGTCCGTCAGAACGGCCTTGTCCACCAGATCGATCCCCTTGAGGAGTTTTCCGATATCGTTTTTGCCCCCCAGTCCTTCAACGTCAACGCTCACCCCGCCTCCGAACAGGACATCCGTCACCGCGGCCTTGACCACGAATTCATCCCGGTAGGAAACGTCGAATGAATCCTGGGGGGTCACACGGTAGTCTTTACCGTTCTTCTCCAAAAGAAGCGCATAGAAATGTGGCTTGTGCCCGAGCACATAAAAAGAAAAGGTGTTCCGGACCCGGACCAGACCGCCGTACACCCCCCGCAGGCCTTCCGGATTGAAGAAGCCGGCGGTCAGCACGCCCACTGCCAGGGCCATGACGATGATGAGCGCAATCCACAGTTTTACTGATTTCCCTTTCATCCCGGGTTTTGCCTCCTTGCTTGACGATGCTCCCTGTCTCCCGCTCCGTTTTACCGCGTCGGTCGTGGTTTTGTTGTTACCGACGTCAGCCCCGCGGATGGTACTTCCGGTGAATCTCCTTGAGCTTCTCCCGCGTCACGTGCGTGTAAATCTGGGTGGTCGATATATCGGCGTGGCCCAGCATGATCTGCACCGAACGCAGATCCGCCCCCCCTTCCAACAGATGGGTGGCAAAGGAGTGGCGGAAGGTATGGGGATGGACTTTCTTCGCCAGATTCGCGTTTGCCGCGTATTTTTTCACGATCTTCCAGAATCCCTGCCGCGTCATCCCCTCCCCCCGGCGGTTCAGGAAAAGGACATCGTTCTGACGATTCTTGAGGATCAGCGGCCGCGCCCCTTCGATATACCGCTTCACCTGATCATAGGCCGTGCGGCCCAGGGGGACAATCCTCTCTTTACCCCCCTTTCCCATGGCAATCAGATACCCTATCTGCCAGTTGATGCTGTTGACCGTCAAGCCCGTCAGCTCCGATACCCGTATCCCGGTTGCATAGATGAGTTCGAGCATGGCGCTGTCCCGGACTGCGGCCGGCGTGGCCGAGCCGGGCTGGGCGAGCAGGAGGCCCATCTCTTCTCGGCTCAGGACATCGGGAAGGTGCATCCAGACCCGGGCGAGCTCGATGTGGACGATCGGGCTGCTATCCAGTTTCTTTTCGCGGAGCAGGTATTTATAAAAACCGCGCAGCGCGGCCAGGGCCCGGTTCACGGAATTGGCGGCGAGCCCTTCGCTTTTCAGCAGGCTGAGATAGGCGATCAACTGCTCCGCCCCGATCCGGCGGATATCGGGTGTCTTGAGACCGTCGATGAACGCGGCATAACGGTTGAGGTCCCTGCTGTACGCGTCGAGGGTGTTCCGGGACGCCCCTTTTTCGACCGCCATGAAGTTCAGATACTCATCGATCAGTTGCTGCATGTTTTTTTGTGTAACTTAAATCACCGGGAGAAGCAAAGACTTTTTGGCGAACGGATCTCTCTTGATCGGCGCGTCCCCGATACGGGCAGGCCGCAGGGACATCCCCTGGACTCCTCTGTGCCGCCGTTCAAGGTAGTGACTCCGTTTGGCCGTGAAGATGCCTCAGAGAGCGCGATTTACGGGTTTTTCGGTCGAAAAAGAGGTATGAGCGCCGACGAGGCAGATCTTTGCGGTCGAAATGAGTCACTGCCCCGTTTAAAAAGGTATTGACACCCCCCTTGGTTTATGATAGTCGCTTCACCCGTATGCCATTGATATGGCATCATTATTTTTCACAACCCGGCCTTCTGCCATACCTCGACAGGATCTATCTTCTTTGAAAAGGACAAACCCATGAACACAGATCACAGCGAGCTGTTGAAGGAATTTACCCACGAGAAGATAAACCAGCTGGATGCCATCATCGCCAGGTACAAGGGAAAACCAGGGGGACTGATCCCTGTCCTCGAGGAAGCGCAGTTGTGCCTCGAGTACCTGCCCATCTCCGTCCAGAGAAGAATCGCCAATGGACTCAACCTCCCTTTCAGCCGGGTCTATGGCGTGGTCACCTTCTATTCCTTCTTTACAATGACACCCCGCGGGCGTCATACGATCCGCGTTTGCCTGGGAACCGCCTGTTACGTGCGTGGCGGCAAGGCACTGGCAAAGGCGATCGAAAGGGAAATCGGCGTGGGGGAGGGCGCAACGACCCCGGACCGCAGATTCACCTTTGAATCGGTCCGCTGCCTTGGGGCCTGCGGCCTGGGGCCGGTGGTCGTCGTCGATGATCAAGTCCATGGCAGGATGAAACCCTCGAAGATAAAAGAGGTACTCGACCAATACAGTTGAGAAATGGGATGGGATACTGAAAGAGGGGAGAGATCTCAATGGCCAAGCTGAATATCGCGGATTTGAAGAAGATCAAGGAGGAGGTCGGCGCCAAGACCTTCCGCCTGCAATTGATGCTCTGCGGAGGGACCGGCTGCCGCGCGTCCGGAAGCCTGGAAGTGAAAAAGATCCTGAACGCCGAGCTTGAAAAAAGAGGACTTTCCTCTGAGATCAAGGTGGTGGAAACGGGCTGCAACGGGTTCTGCGCCAAAGGGCCGCTCATGGTCGTTAACCCCGGCAACATCATCTACCTGATGCTCAAGCCGGAGGATATCCCGGAGGTGGTCGAAGAACACTTGATCCAGGGACGTGCCGTGCAGAGACTGCTTTACAGGGATCCCGTCACGGCGGAAGTCATCCCCGCGATGCAGGATATCCCCTTTTTCGCCTTGCAGGATCTGCGCGTGCTTCGCAACAGGGGGCTCATCGATCCGGAGAAGATCGAGGAGTATATCGCCCGGGACGGTTATGCCGGCATGGCCAAGGCCCTTGCGGAAATGACGCCGGAGCAGATCGTCAAGGAGGTCCTGGATTCGGGCCTGCGCGGCCGCGGCGGCGCAGGATTCCCGACAGGGATGAAGTGGAAGTTCGCCGCCGCCTATCCGGGCGACGTCAAATACGTCCTGTGCAACGCCGACGAAGGCGACCCCGGCGCCTTCATGGACCGCAGCGTCCTGGAGGCCGATCCCCACGCCGTTCTGGAAGGGATGGTGATCGCGGCCCGCGCCATCGGGGCCCACCAGGGCTACATCTACTGCCGGGCCGAGTATCCTCTGGCCATTCACCGCCTGAGCATCGCCATCAAACAGGCCCAGGAATACGGCCTGCTGGGCAGGGACATCCTGGGAACCGGTTTTGCGTTCGATCTGGAGATCTACCAGGGCGCCGGCGCTTTTGTCTGCGGGGAGGAGACGGCGCTCATGACCTCCATCGAGGGCAAGCGCGGGATGCCCAGGCCGAGGCCTCCCTTCCCCGCCGAGGCAGGCCTGTGGCAGAAGCCGAGCATCTTGAACAACGTGGAGACCCTCGCCAACGTCGGACAGATCATCCTGCGCGGCGGCGCGTGGTACGCCGGGGTCGGCACGGAGAAAAGCAAAGGGACCAAGGTCTTTGCGCTCACCGGTGACGTGAACAACGTGGGCCTGGTGGAGGTCCCGATGGGCACCACGCTGGGCGCCATCGTCTACGACATCGGCGGCGGGATCCCCCAGGGAAAGAAGTTCAAGGCGGCCCAGCTGGGCGGCCCGTCCGGCGGCTGCATCCCGGTGGAGCATCTCAACGCCTCCATCGACTACGAAACCGTGGTCGAGCTCGGCGCCATCATGGGCTCCGGCGGCCTGATCGTCATGAACGAGGACAAGTGCGCCGTGGACATGGCCCGCTTTTTCATGGACTTCTGTCAGGACGAATCCTGCGGGAAATGCACCCCTTGCCGCGAGGGTACCAAGCGGATGCTGGAGATCCTCACCAACATCACCCTGGGCAAGGGAAAGGAGGGGGACATCGAGCTTTTGGAGGAGATGGCCGGCATCATCAAGGACGCCTCCCTCTGCGGCCTCGGGCAGACCGCGCCGAATCCGGTCCTGAGCACCATCCGCTATTTCCGCAAGGAGTACGAGGACCACATCCGCAACCACCGGTGCGAAGCGGCGGTCTGCACGGCCCTGTTCAAGTCCCCCTGCCAGCATACCTGCCCGGTCGGGATGGACATCCCCTCTTACATCGCCCTGATCAAGGCCGGACGTCTCAAGGACGCCTACAAGGTCATGCTGCGGACCAATCCCTTCCCGTCGGTCTGCGGCCGCGTCTGCGACCACAAGTGCCAGTCCAAGTGCCGTAGGGGAAATATGGACGAGCCGATTGCCATCAAGTTCCTGAAGCGATTCATTACCGACAATGCCCCCCGACCCAAGATCGAAGCGGTCCCTGTCACCCGCAGGGAAAGGATCGCCGTGGTCGGCGCGGGACCTGCCGGGCTCACCGCCGCCAGGGACCTCGCCCTGCGCGGCTATAAGGTCACGGTCTTCGAAGAGCTTCCCGAACCCGGGGGGATGCTCCGCTGGGCGATTCCCTCCTATCGGCTGCCGAGAAAGATCCTCGCCAGGGAGATCGATGCCGTCCGCGGCCTCGGCGTGGAGATCCTGTGCGGGAAAAGGATCGGCAGGGAGATCCCCTTTGCGAAGCTCGATGAGGAGTTCGACTGCGTCTACCTGGCCACCGGCGCCCACAAGAGCCAGACGATGGGCATCCCCGGAGAAGAGACCGCAGGGGTTTACGGCGGGGTCGAGTTTCTCCGCGATTTCAACGCCAGGGAAAATGCCTGGATCAAGGGGAAGAAGACCCTCGGCGCGAACGTCGCCGTCATCGGCGGGGGCAACTCGGCCATCGATGCGGCCCGCTGCGCACGCCGTCTCGGCGCCGAGGTGACCCTCCTGTACCGCCGCGAACGCAAGGACATGCCGGCGAGCCCCGAGGAGATCATTGCCGCAGAAGAGGAGGGGATCCGGACCGAATACCTCATCGCGCCGCTGCGGATCACGGAAAAAAGCGGCCGGGTGAGCGGGATCGTCTGCCAGCGGATGAAGCTCGGATCGTTCGACCGGAGCGGACGGAAGAGACCGGTCCCCATTGAAGGTTCCGAATTCACCCTCCCTGTGGAGGCGGTCATCGCCGCCATCGGCCAGGTCCCTGACATGACCTTTGTCCCGAATCAGAGCGGCGTTTCGATCAACAGGCAGGGCTGCTTCGCCCTCGCCGAGGGGAGCGCCTCCCGGACGACCCATCCGCGGTTTTACGCGGGGGGCGACGCGGTGACCGGCCCGGACACGGTGATCGGTGCCATCGCCGCCGGACATCAGGCGGCAGGGGAGATCGACGAGACCTTCCGCAGGAAGAATGGCGAGCCCCTCTGGGAGGCGCCGACGGAGGAAAAGATCGTCATTCCGTTCGAGCTCGACGAGGAAAATCCGGAAGTCCCCCAGACGAAGATGCCGGAGCTGGGCGCGGCCGACCGGAGACAGAGCTTCATCGAGGTGGAGCTCGGATTCAGCAAGAAGGATGCGGTCAGGGAGGCGTCGCGCTGCCTGCGGTGCGACGTTCAGGAAACCGAGTGACCATAGAAGCATTCTTACAACCGTGCAATGTTGGACTGTCGGGTCATAGGCAAGCGGCCTCGCTCAGAGGCGGAAGGGACGGATCATGGCAAACAAGGTTCCTCTGAAGATCAATGGAAAGGATGTCGAGGCGACACCCGGGCAGACCATCCTGGAGGTCGCCCGCGAGCAGGGCATCTTCATCCCGACCCTATGTCATTACTCTCAAACCACGAACGTCGGGGCCTGCCGCGTCTGCGTCGTGGAGGTGGAAAAGGCGCGCTCCCTGGTTGCCTCTTGCTGCATGCCCGTCAGTCCCGGCATGGTGGTCAAAACCGACACCCGGAAGGTCAAGGATGCCCAGAGATTGGTCGTCGAGCTCCTCTGGGCCTCCGGCGATCACAACTGCCTGACCTGCGAGCAGAACGGCGCCTGCGAGCTGCAGGACCTGGTCTATTGGCTGGGAATCGAAAAGCCCCGCTTCCCGATCGATCCGCCGGGATACGAAGTGGAGAAGAGCAATTCCATGATCCAGAGGGATCTCAACAAGTGCATCCTCTGCGGCCGCTGCATCCGGGCCTGCAACGAGATCCAGGTGAACGAGATCCTCGATTTCTCTTTCCGCGGTTCGCGCGCCAAGGTCGGCCCCGCCTTCGACGCCGACTACATCGCCTCGGACTGCTACTTCTGCGGCGAATGCCTGGACGCCTGCCCGGTCGGGGCGATCACCTTCAAGCAGGCCCGCTTCGCAGGACGGCCGTGGGAATGCGAGAAGGTCAAAACGACCTGCGCCTACTGCGGCGTCGGCTGCCAGATGGACCTGAACCTCCACGACGGCCGGATCATCAAGGTCACCGGAAACCGCGCCTATCGGCAGCCCAACGGCGGGAGCCTCTGCGTCAAGGGGCGCTTCGGGCTGGATTTCATCAGCCATCCCGACCGCCTGAAGACGCCGCTGATCCGGAGACAAAAGGGCGGAGAGCTCACGGAAGCCACCTGGGAGGAGGCGTACGCCTTCATCGCCGAAAGGCTGACCGCGATCAGGGAGAAAGACGGTCCGGAGAGCATCGCCGGCCTTGCCTCGGCCCGCTGCACCAACGAGGAGAACTACCTCTTCCAGAAATTCATGCGCGCGGTGATCGGCACCAACCACGTCGACCACTGCGCCCGTCTCTGACACTCCGTCACGGTGGCCGGTCTGGCCGCCGCATTCGGCAGCGGTGCGATGACGAACTCGATCGAGGAGATCGAACTTGCCGACGTCATCCTGGCGACGGGAACGAACACGACCGAGAACCATCCGGTGATCTCCTCGCGGATCAAGCGGGCGGTGCAGCAGCGCGGGGCGAAGCTGATCGTCATCGATCCGCGTGAGATCGATCTGGTCAAGTACGCGACCCTCTGGCTCCGCCAGAAGCCGGGGACCGACGTGGCGGTCCTCAACGGCCTGATGAACGTCATCATCGCGGAAGGGATCTTCGCCAAGGAATATGTGAAAACCCGGACGGAAGGGTTCGAGGTCCTGAAGAAGGCGGTCGAGAAGTACACCCCGCAATACGTGGAGGCCATCTCGGGCATCCCTGCGGAGGAGATCAAGAAGGCGGCACGCCTTTACGCCCTCGCGGGAAAGGCCTCCCTCCTCTACGCGATGGGGATCACGCAGCACGCAACCGGCACGGACAACGTCAAATCCTGCGCCAATCTCGCCATGCTCTGCGGGAAGGTAGGCATCGAAGGAGGCGGGGTCAACCCGCTGCGGGGACAGAACAACGTCCAGGGCGCCTGCGACATGGGGGCGCTTCCCGATGTCTTCCCCGCCTACCAGAAGGTGGCGAGCGACGAGTCGCGGGCGAAATTCGAAAAGGGCTGGAACGTGACCCTGCCGGTCAAGCCCGGAAAAACCGTGGTGGAGATCATGGATGCCGCCCACAGGGGCGAGATCAAGGCGCTCTATATCATGGGCGAAAATCCCATGCTGTCCGATCCCGACCTCAACCATGTGGAGGCCTCCCTCAAGCGTCTCGATTTCCTCCTGGTCCAGGACCTCTTCCTGACGGAAACGGCGCGTCTGGCCGACGTGGTCCTCCCCTCCGCCTCCTTTGCGGAAAAGGACGGCACGTTCACCAACACCGAACGCAGGGTCCAGCGGGTCAGAAAGGCCGTTCCCGCTCCCGGCCAGGCAAAGGCGGATTGGGAGATCATCGCCGGCATCTCGGCACGGATGGGCTATACGATGGACTATGCCTCCCCGGCCGAGATCATGGCCGAAATCAATGGCCTCGCCCCGAGCTACGGGGGGATCACCTACGAACGCATCGAGAAGGAGGGGATCCAGTGGCCCTGCCCCGACACATCCCACCCGGGGACCCGGTTCCTCCACAAGGACCGCTTCAGCCGGGGACTCGGGCTTTTCCACGCGATCGAGTATTTCCCGCCGGCGGAACTGCCCGACGAGGAGTATCCTATGCTCCTGTCCACGGGACGCGTCCTATACCACTACCATACCGGTACGATGACTCGGCTCAGCCGGGGCTCCACGGAACGGTGTCCCGAATCCCTGGTAGAGATCCACCCGCTCGATGCGGGGAGGCTCGGAGTGAAAGACGGCCAGATGGTCAAGGTGACGTCGCGACGCGGCACCCTGAAGGCCAAGGCGAAGGTGACCTTCCGGTCCGAGACAGGGACGATCTTCATGAACTTCCACTTCCACGAGGCGGCGGCCAACCTCCTGACCAATCCGGTACTGGATCCCATCGGCAAGACCCCCGAATACAAGGTCTGCGCGGTCAGGGTAGAGGCGGCCTGATCAGCCGATCAGAGTGACGGGTTTTCTGAAATGATGAGCTTCCGGTCGACGTAAAGAGGGGCGGACGGCTTGAGGTGGTTGAGTTTGACAAGGGCGGCGACGGTCGTGCCGTGTCTTTTGGCGATCAAGGCGAGCGAATCCCCTTTTTTTACCCTGTAGGTGACCTTTTTGGGCTTTTCCGCCGGCACGTCTTTATCCTCCGAAACCGGCGCCTTCATCCCCTGATTCCCCTTTTTCTCCGCAACGGTCGCGGCCTCGGAAATCTTCAAACGACGGTGCACATAGAGGGGATCGCGCAGTTTCATATGATTCAGACTGAGCAGGGCGCTGATGGAAGTCGAGTGTTTCCTTGCGATCTTCTCCAGGGTATCCCCCTCCTGGACGCGATAAAAAACCGTCTTCTCCCGGACGGGAGGGTTCTCCACGGTCTTGGACTGAGGAAGTCTGCTCTTCTTGGCAGGAGGACCAGGAAGGCTTTCCACGGCCCTTGCCGGTTGGGAAGGTACATCCTTCTTCATACTGGAAACAGGAGCGGCTTCTTCCGTCTTCGCCGACGGGGAAGGACCTTTCGGAGCGGGATCGGGAGGGCCCTCCCCGATCTTTGCCTTCTGAGGAACTCCATTTTTCCTAGTAATGGAAACGGGCGGACCCGCTGTGACCCTCGCTGATGAGGCGGGATCATCCTCGTTCATGGCGGCAGAGGGGAGGCGTTCCTCGTTCTTCTTCTCGGGAGGAAGCTCCTTTTTCATCTTCGGTTTTTCCTCCTTCGCTTCCGGGACCAACACGGCGACCAGCGGCAGGGGAGGGATGAATTCGCCGATGGAATTGGCGATGGCTTGGGCAATCCGCGTCTGAAAGCGCTGACTGTTGAGGAGTTTTTCTTCCTTGGGGTTGGAGATATAGGCGGTTTCGATGAGAACCGCCGGAATTTCCGGAAGCTTAAGGACGAGGAACCGCGCTTCCTGGACGTTCGTGAACTTCAGATGATTCTCCTTTTGCAGATGCCCGAGGAGACTGACGCCTAAGGTCTTCGATCGGTTGATGGTATTGGTTTGGAACATGTCGAGGATGATCGGGTCGGAGTCTTCACCGCCCTCTCCGTTGGGAACACCGCCGACCACATCGGCCAGGTTTTCATTCCGGGCAAGTATCTTCGCGGCCTCGCTGCTCGCCCCGCCGGTGGAAAGGCAGTAGACGGAACTGCCCCCTGCGTTCCGGTTTCTTGCCGCGTCCGCATGGATGCTGATGAAAAGATCCGCCCCGTATTCCCTGGCGATCATCATTCTTTTCTGAAAGGAGACGTAATAGTCGCCGTCGCGGGTCATAAACGCACGATAGCCCGGCTTCTTGTTCAGGACGGCCTGCAGCCTGCGGCTGATCGAAAGCACGACATCCTTTTCAAAGGTCCCTTTCTTTCCGACCGCCCCAACCGCCTCTCCCCCGTGCCCGGGATCGATGACGACGATCCTGTCCTTGCGGGTGATCTTGATCCGCTCGCGCGCCTCGCTCTCCTTTTTGGCAACCTCGGGCAGAACGATATCGATGACGATCCGGTGCGGTTTGTCCTGAAACGACTTCAGGTTGAAGACCGTGGTCTGCACCTCGGCGGGGAGCGCCAGCTCCACCCTGACGCCGGAAGGGTCTCTGGAGGAAATGGCCACCCCCTCCAGTCCCGGCTTCTTGATGAGGATCGGCTGGAGAATGTGATCGGGGAAAGAGGTGTCCTCCAGATCGATGATCAGCTTCCCCTCTTCTTTCCCCAGCGAATAGACGGCCTCATCGGCAGTATCGATGACGACCCGCGTATGATCGGGCGCCACCCAGTGGCGGATGCCCATGATCTGGTTCGCCGCCAGGGCGCAGGACGGCCAGAGGAATCCGGAGATCCATGCCAACATCATGAAGAATTTCAGAGTACGCGACATATCCTCGCCCTGACGATTTTTGCCTATGTATCAGCTCCGGACGGCAATTTCAAGCAGGAACACGAAAAAACCGATTGACAATCCAAGGCGTTGGTGAGATGGATACCGCCGCCACGGCCGGAAATCTGAAACCACAAAATCCCGATTCCATGCAATTTGCCATCCCGGTCGCGGGAGGAAAAGGGTTGAATATTCGGACGGCACGTAGTATGACTTGCTCCGATGTCCGATTCCGCGGATGGATCTTTTTTATAAGGGCGATTAGCTCAGTTGGATAGAGCGCTGGTCTCCGGAACCAGAGGCCGTGGGTTCAAGTCCCACATCGCCTACCATTATTATATAAAAAGAGGCAGCCGATTGATAGGACCGGCCGCCTTTACCCTCTGCAAAACAGACTCTCCCGATTTCACCCCTGCCGCTCTTTTTCGCTGTATTCATCCATCCAGGTACATCATGTTTACAATCCGGACAGCCCTTTTATTTTGGCGCCTGCTATTTCCGATCCAACTCCCCCCTCACTGCGAGACCGATCTTTTCCATGAGGTAAGGCTTTCTGACGTATGCGCCTGCCCCCAGTTTCTGGGCCTCTTTGACGCGCTCGGTCTCGGAAAAGCCGCTGACAATGATCGCCTTTTGCTTCGGACGGATTTCAAGAACCCTTTTATAGGTCTCCAGGCCATCGATTCCCGGTGTCATAATCATGTCCAGGACCAGAATATCCGCTGCCTGTCCCTTGAGGAACTCCACCGCCTCTTCCCCACTGGTTACCGAATGGACCCTATAACCCAATCGTGCCAACAATCCAGTTGCCACATCCCTCTGTTCGGCAACATCATCCACCACCAACACCGACTCGCCCTTTCCCCGGTATTGTTCTATCGGCACCTTTTGCTCTCGCTGGATCAGCTCCTCCCGGGTCACCGGGAAATAGAGTGCGAAGAGGGTTCCCTTTCCGATTGCCGTCTCTACATCAATATACCCGCGGTGATCTTTTACCGTTCCCCAGACAATCGACAGTCCGAGCCCGGTCCCGCTCCTGCCCATCGTCTTTTTCGTATAGAACGGTTCAAATATCTTTTCGATATTTTCCGCCGGGATGCCCGTCCCCGTGTCCGCAACGGACAGTACCGCGTAGTCCCCTTCCTTGACGTCATCGTAGCCCCTGACAGGCTTGTCGAGATAGCGGCTCTGTGTCCGGATGGTCACTTTTCCTTTATCGGGAATCGATTCCACCGCATTCGATACCAAGTTGATCAATGTCTTTTCCAGATGGATGGCGGATCCCTTGACATTCAGTAGGTGCTCGTCACACTCTGTCCGGAAGGTGACATAGGGGTGGTCGTCTCTGATCTTCTTAAATGCCGGTGATTTTAGAAAATCCGAAATGACATGGTTCAGATTGATGACTTCCGCAGTTATCACGCTTCGTCTGGCCAGGGTGAGGAGGTCCTGTATGATGGCCGATCCTTTTTCGGTGGACCGCAATATCTGTTCCATGTAGGATCTGGATCGATGTCCCTCGGGGATCTCCTCCAGGAGCAGCTCCGAGTATCCGCTCATCGCCCCCAAAACGTTATTCAGATCATGGGCGACCCCACCGGCCAGCTGGCCCAGGGCCTCCATCTTCTCGGAACGCTGCAAGCGCTCCTCCAGGATGCGCTTTTCCTCCTCTTCCCGCTTGCGTTCGGTGATGTCACGGACATGAACGAGATAGCCTATGATGGGTTCGTCCCCAGCGCCTCCAAAGGGGGTAATCAAAAGATCCAGATAGACCGTCCCGCTTTTTGTCGTTTTGTATAACTTCATCGCCTCGACTTTATCGAAGTCGAAGGGAATTTCGTAACGCACGCTTTCGCCTCTCCGCAGCTGCGCATTGAGATCCTCGCTCAGATTTGGATCTTCAAAGAGCTTGAATCCCGCCACAGCGGAGGCGTCGGAGATGCCGAAAATCTCCAGACACGCCCTGTTGATGTCCACCAACGTGCCTTCACGGTCATAGAGTTCGATCCCGATAGGCGACTTTTCATAAATGCCTCTGAATTTTGCCTCGCTCTCCCGCACGGTCTTGTCCATTTTGCTCAGATCGGTGAAAAGCTGGGCATTGGCAATGGCACTGGAGATCTGAATCCCGATCCTCTCCGCTAGCCTGAGCATCTCGGGATTGTAATGGTTCTGCTTCATGGATTGGACATGGAGAACCCCGATGACTTCATCCCGGGCAATCAGGGGGACGCTGATCATCGACCGTATCCCTGCCTGAAAGGTGGAAAAGGTGCTGGGGTAGCGTTCGGCTATCTCTTCCTGAGACAGGGATTGGACGATCATCCCCTTGCGGGTTCGCATGAGCAATTCATTGATCGATCCCGCCAGGGGCAGGGTGTCACCCTGGCTCCGCCCATGGATATTCAGGCCGTGCATATACGCCCGGATGAGGATTCCTTCGCCCGGTCTGTTGAGGTTCACGACCAGGCGGTCGAAGTCTATCATCTGTCGGACCTTGATGGCGACTTGTTCGTATACCTCGTTGATGTCCAGGGTGGAGCTGATCAGGCGTCCGACCTCCGTAAGGATGGCCCTCTCCTGCTCTCCCCTCTTGCGCTTGGTGATGTCACGGTTAAAACATTGAACGTAGGATTTCTGTCCCGCAGAAACCAGGTTGGCTGATACTTCCAGCAGGAACGTATGTCCGTCCTTATGGTAGTGCTCCACTTCAAATCTAAGATCTTCCCCGGCTAAAATGGCTTTCATTCTTTCGGACGCGGATCGAGAGGTTTCCGGCGTTTCCAGATCCTTCAGATTCATCTGTAACATTTCATCCCTGCTATAGCCGTGCATCCGGGCAAAGGATTCATTGACCTCGACCAATGTGCCTTTGTCGGTCATCACGAATATGCCGTCGCCGGCTCGGGAAAACAGGGTCCGATAGCGGTCCTCGCTCTCTTGCATCTTCTTGCGTATTTCAATCTCCTTGAGATTCTTCAGTCCGATCCCGGCAATGACCTCGATCAATCCCTTGATGAAGAAGAGATAACTGTCCAACTGCTCTTTGGTCCAGATAGGCACCTTCTTGACCGCTTCAATATAGGCTTCCTCACCGAATCCATATCGTTTCGCCTGTGCCCTGAAAAAGTCCAAATCCGGCGGTTCCAGAAAAAACTGGCCGGTAAAAAAGTTACCGTAATGAACGCCCTCGATGATAATCGGGGTGGCATTATCGATCAGACCGTGGGGACAACGATAGCTGACTGCAGGATTCGCCTCATGAAGATGCTCTGCAATATACAGATCGCTTTGTATGCACAGCTTTTCACATTCCCTGTTTTGTCTGTGGAATTTGGTGCAGATGTCCTGCCAGGCCGTTGCGGTAAGCACCTTGCCTTCGTTATCGATAATGGCCGAGGGAAACGAGTAGATTTCGTTCAAGCGCTCTTGAAGCCGCTGAAACTGCTCAATGTCGATCAAATCTTGAATCTTCAACTTCATGAAAGGTCTCCCCTTTTTTTATCATTTGCAGGAACACGACGTGGATGTTTCTGCCCGGTTGAACCCCAGCAGTTGTTTTGTGTGTAACATAAAAAACCCCATCTCTTCTTAGGAATGGGGTCTGGCAGGCATGTCCATTTTTCCCTCCGGTATCTTTTATACGGGATGGAACGTCGCTCCATTTTTTCCACTTTTTCTTTTTCTACCATGATTGCCGCATGAAGTCTACAATGAACAGACTTAAGAACAGGAAAGTATTCCCATTGACATTCCCCATCTTTTCCCGTATTCCCCCTTCTTCTTGCCCGGAAAACAAAAGAGGAAAAGGAGAAAAACATGAAGGACCATGCCCGCATTGCCCGGAAGATCACGGTCGTGCTGTTCTTTTCCCAGAGCCTGAGCTCTGCCGGTTTCATCGCCGCCTTCACCGTCAACTCCCTGGTGGGCGTCGATTTGAGCGGCCAGAAGGCCATGGCGGGCGTGCCCGGCGCGGTCTATGTGCTGGGGCAGGCCCTGGGCGCCCTGGTCTGGGGCTTCAGCATGGAGAGGATCGGCCGGCGCGGGGGCCTCGCCCTGGGACAGGTCCTGGGGGTGATTGGATCCATCATCGCGATGGCGGCGGTGGTCGGCCGTTCCCTGCCTCTTTTTCTGACGGGCCTTATCCTGGTCGGGATGGCCCGGTCCGCAGTCGATCTGGGCCGCTTCGCCGCGGCGGAGGTCCATCTGCCCGCAGAGCGGGGGCGGGCCATCTCTTATGTGGTGCTGGGAAGCACGGTGGGGGCGGTGTTCGGCCCTCTGCTGGTGGGCCCCACCGGAGCGCTGGCTCAGTGGGCCGGTTATGCGGAGCTGGCCGGGCCATACGGGATCGGATTCATCGGCCTGATCATCGCGGCCCTGCTGATCTTTACGGGGCTGAGGCCGGATCCCAGGGACGTCGGGCGCGAACTGGCCCGGCTGTATCCGGATTCGGTGCCTCGGCAGGAAATACGTCCCCTGGCAAGGATCGTGCGGCAGCCGGGGGTGATCGTGGCCATGATCAGCGTGGTCTTTGCCCAGATGGTGATGGTCGTGCCGATGTCCATCACCTCCGTTTACATGAAGTCCCTCCAGCATCCTCTGAGCGCGGTGTCGCTGGTGATCTCCGCCCATACCCTGGGGATGTACGCCTTCTCGATCCTTTCCGGGCGGATGACCGATCGCTGGGGGCGCGGACAGGTCATCATCCTGGGGATGAGCGTGATGATCGTCTCCTGCCTGATGGCCGCCCCTTCGACCGGTCTTATGTCTCTGGTGGTCGCGCTCTTCCTGCTGGGGCTTGGCTGGAACTTCGCCTACGTGGCCGGATCCGCCCTGCTGGCAGATCAGCTTTCACCCGGCGAGAGGGCCAAGACCCAGGGCTTCAATGACCTGCTGCTGAACCTGACCTCGGCCGCCAGCCAGGCCGTCAGCGGGGTGGTGTATGCCATCGGCGGCTACGGGATCATGTCGCTGGTGGCGGCTGCCGCATCGCTGGTGCCGTTGGTCCTGGCCATATGGTGGCAGGCGGCGGGTCGGCGGATTGCCTCATCCCCGCGGATATAGATAGCTCTGCTCAGGAATCCGGAACGGGAAGGCGATCGGCGACAAGCCGCTTTATAACGGACCCTTTTTCTGATAAAGTTATAGTGTGTAAAAAGGTGTGAGGAGAAAAGCGCTATGAATACGATGAAGGTCGTCATCCTGCTGGCAGCGCTTTCCGGCCTTTTGCTGGTTGTTGGCTATTTCATCGCCCGCGGCAGGGGGATTGTCATCTCGCTGATCATCGCCCTCGTCATGAATTTCGGCGGATACTGGTATTCGGACCGTATCGTCCTTGCGATGTATGATGCGAGGCCTGTGACCAGCGCCGAAGCACCCCGACTCCACGATGCGCTGGAATCCCTGTCGGCCAGGGCGAGGATCCCTGTTCCCAGGATCTACCTCATCCCCAGCGAGGCGCCCAACGCGTTTGCCACGGGCAGGAACGAGAAACATGCCGCGGTGGCGCTGACATCCGGCATTCTGAAGATCCTGAACCGGGATGAACTGGAAGGGGTCATCGCCCATGAACTCTCGCATATCAAGAACAAGGACATCCTGATCAGCACGATGACGGCGACGATGGCCGCAGCGGTGGTCCTGCTCTCCCGCTGGGCGATGTTCTTCGGCAGCAGCGAGGAGGGCAGCACCATCGGCACGGTGGCGGTGGCGATCGTGGCCCCCATCGCGGCAACCCTCATCCAGCTTGCGATGTCCCGCTCCAGGGAATACGACGCGGACGCCGGCTCTGCCGCGGTCACAGGAAAGCCCGAGGCCCTGGCCGGCGCCCTGGCCAAGCTGTCGAAATCTGCGGCAACAAGGCCGATCGATGCCCATCCATCGACTGCCCACATGTTCATCGTCCATCCCCTGTCGGGCAGGACGCTCATGAACCTCTTCAGCACCCACCCGCCCCTGGAGGAGAGGATCGACAGGCTGATGAAGATGAGAAAGGGCGGAGGCTGAGGCGGCCATGTGCAGACGCTTTACCCTGCTGACCGATCTTTCCGCCCTCATCGAGGCGTTCGGCATTGGGGCGGTGGCATGCGATTACCGACAGGGGAGCGACTTCACTCCGGGGCAGGAGGTGGCAGCCGTCATTCATGAGAGCGACAGGAACAGGCTCGTCGGTTACCGCTGGGGACTGATCCCCTCATGGGCCAAAGACCCGGCGATCGGAGACAAGATGTACAATGCCCGGGCCGAGACCATCACCGAAAAGCCGAGCTTCGCCCGGGCCTTTCAAAAGCGCCGCTGCCTCATCCCTGCGGATGGATTCTATGAATGGCAAAAACTGGGAAAGGCGAGAGAGCCTCTCTGTTTTTCCCTGGTCTCCGGTCAACCCTTCGGTTTCGCCGGCCTTTATGAAACCTGGATGTCACCGGAAAAAGGGCCGGTCAGCACCTGCACGATCGTCACGACCGAGGCCAATGAGCTGATACGCCCCATCCACGACCGGATGCCTGTGATCGTGCCCAAAGACCGAGAGGCCTTCTGGATCGATCCGGACAGCCGCGATCCGTGGGAGCTCCTGTCGATCCTGAAGCCCTATCCATCGGACGAGATGCGAATGTCGGCAAGGGATGTAACTCTGTTCGGCGGATCAAAAGGGTTGACATAACAGGTCATCTCTTTATAGTGGTATTCCGGTTGGACTTCAGGGGACGCCGCTGGTTTGAGGGATCATGATGCGAAGATCCGTAGGGAGGATAGGCCTTCTCATCGCAGTGGCCGCGTCCGTTTTTGGTTGTGACCTGCAATACCGTATGCTGTATTATCCGGACTCACACGTGCCTTCGGAAGCGGAACTTGCCGTCCTGCGCCTGCAGTTCTGGCCCGCCAAGGCGGGCTACCGCGGTTTCATCGACGCGACCGAGATCGCAAGCGTCAAGGGTACGGTTGTTGTCTTCCACGGGAACGGCGGCACGGCGGACCACCGGGACTATTACGTCGCCGCGCTGGGTTCCATGGGCTTCAGGGTCATCCTCGCCGAATACCCCGGATACGGTGGCCGCAGCGGGGAGCTGGGCGAAAGGTCTTTCGTTGAGGATGCCCGGTCGACTGTCCGCCTTGCAGCCCGGCAGTACCCGGGACCTGTTTATCTTTTGGGGGAATCCCTGGGTTGCGGGGTCGTGGCCGCAGCAGCCAGGGACGATTCCCTGGGGATCAGGGCGCTTATCCTCATCACACCGTGGGACACCCTTCTGGCGGTGGCCAAATCCCTGTACCCCCTGCTGCCTGTGGGCCTGTTCTTGAAGGACCGGTACGACTCCGTTGAAAATCTGAAATCGTTTCCGGGGAAGATCGCGGTCGTGGGGGCGGAGCGGGATGAAATACTCCCCCTCGAACATGCCGAGGCGCTCTACAGGTCCTTGACAGCGGACAAAAAGATGTGGGTCATCAAGGGGGCCGGTCACAACGATTGGCCGCTGTACGTCGATGCGAGGAAGTGGCAGGAATTCATGGATTTCGTCCGCTGATCGCTACAATTTTTCAGATCGAAAGGAGAGAACATGTTCAGCGAACTTGCACAAAAGAGGCGCAGTGTCAAGGTGTACGCGAGCCGGTCGGTGGAGACGGCCAAGATCGATGCCGTCATCGAAGCGGCCCTCCGTTCCCCCTCGGGAAGGGCCGCCAGGCCCTGGGCGTTTGTGGTGGTCACGGACGGGACCCTGCTGGAAAAACTTTCCGTGGCAAAGTCCGCCGGTGCCGGCTTTCTCAAGGATGCCCCGGCCGCGGTCGTCGTATGCGCGGACCCGTCCGTTTCCGGACTCTGGGTCGAGGACTGCTCCATCGCCGCCGTCACCATGCAGTACGCGGCCCAGGACCTCGGGCTCGGAACCCGCTGGGCGCAGATGAGGGGGAACAATTTCAGCGAAGGCAAGACCTCGACGCAGTACATCGCCGAGCTTCTGGATCTTCCCGACAACCTGACCGTCCAGTGCATCATCGCCATCGGTTATCCCGGCGAGGAGACGGTTCCCTACAAAAAGGAAGAGCTCCGTTTCGACAAGGTCAGCTATAACCGGTACGGCGGTAAAAAGGCCTGATCCGAAAGGAACCATTGATGAAGGTTTGCATCATCGGCGGCGTGGCCGGCGGCGCCACGGCCGCCGCACGGCTCAGACGGCTCGATGAAGGGGCGCGGATCGTCCTGTTCGAGAGGGGCGATTATATCTCCTTTGCCAATTGCGGCCTCCCCTACCATATCTCCGGCCGGATCAAGGAACGAGACAGCCTGCTGCTGCAGACGCCGGAGCGGTTCTGGTCCCGCTTTCGGGTGGAGGTCCGGACAGGCAACGAGGTCCTCGCCATCGATGCCGGGCGGAAGCGCTTGACGGTGAAGAACCGAAAAACGGGCGAGGAGTACTCAGAGTCCTATGACCGCCTGATCCTGTCGCCCGGTGCCTACCCCTTGGTCCCGCCGATCGAGGGCAGGGGCGCCGCGATGTTCATGAGTCTCTACGACATCCCGGGCATGGATGCCATCATCGCCCGAATCGAGAATCAGCCGGTCAAAAAGGCCGTGGTCATCGGCGGGGGGTTCATCGGGGTGGAGATCGCGGAGAACCTGATCAGCCGGGGGATCCAGACGCACCTTGTCGAGATGCTGGATCAGGTCATGATGCCTTTCGATCCGGAGATGGCCAATATCATCCAGGCCAGGCTTGCCGAGGGAGGGATTTGCCTCCACCTGTCCGACGGCGTGAAGAAGATCGTCGGCGACACCCGCGGCAGGGTGGTCCTCCATTCAGGGGCCGAACTGGACGCCGACCTGGTGGTCAGCGCCGCCGGGGTGAGGCCCGAGACCCGGCTGGCCAAAGAGGCGGGGTTGAAGATCGGCCCCACCGGCAGCATTGCCGTGGATGCCGGGATGAGGACGAGCGATCCTTTCATCTATGCCGTCGGTGACGCCGTGGAGACGACCCATCTGGTCGGAGGGATGCAGGCGCTCGTTCCGCTGGCGGGCCCCGCCAACAGACAGGCCCGCATCGCCGCGGACAACATCTGCGGCCTCGATTCCCGTTATCCGGGATCGCTGGGGACCTCCATCGTCAAGGTCTTCGATCTGCAGGCGGCCGCCACCGGTCTCAATGAAAAAACAGCCAGGAAAAACAACCTCCCCTATCAGGCCATCCATCTGCACCCCCTCAACCATGCAGGCTATTACCCCGGCGCGGTCATGCTGGCCCTGAAGCTCCTGTTCGAAGTGCCGGGGGGGAGGATTCTCGGGGCCCAGTGCATCGGGACGGAAGGGGCTGATAAGAGGATCGATGTGATCGCCACAGCGATCCTGGCGGGCATGACCGTGTTCGATCTGGAGCAGCTGGAGCTCGCCTATGCGCCGCCTTTCGGCTCGGCCAAGGACCCGGTCAACATGGCGGGTTTTACAGGCAGCAATATCCTCAAAGGCCTGGTTGCGTCGGTGACCTATGACCAGGCCGCGGCGATGAAAGACTCCCTGATCCTGGATGTCAGGACCGACGAGGAATTCCGGGCGGGCCGCATCCCGAACTCGATCCACATCCCCCTGGATGTGCTGCGCGAAAGGATCCCCGAGCTCCCGCGGGACCGCCATCTGATCATCGCCTGCCGGACCGGTGTGCGCTCTTACGCGGCCTTTCGCATCCTGAAACAGTCAGGGTTTGAACGGCTGGCGAATCTTTCGGGCGGCTATATCTCCTATTGCCATTACACCAACTGCCCACCCCCGACGAAGGGACGAAACAAGACGGAAAGCGCCGAAGGGTGCCGGCGGTAAGCGGATGCGGATTCCCTCATCTCATCATCGGCATGGGGGAGGAAAAGAAAAGATGAGACGCCCAGCCGATGATGAGTGCAATGACGATGGCGGCGATCACCACCGTGGCGGTATACCCAAGGGCCTTTTCCTGGGGAGCCTTCATCAGGACGGGAATCCCCGTATAAAGCAGATAAAGGCCGTACAGCCCCAGGATCATGAGAAAACCGAGAGAGGGGATGATCGCAAAAATCCCTGCCAGCCAGCCCGCGGTATAGGAGTATGCCGCTAATTTCAAGGCCTGATCCCTATTTTTTTCTGCAGAAAAGGTGGGAGCCAGAAAGTCGATCACCATGGCCACTACATACACGCCGACCAGGCTCAAGACATACTGCACAACGGCGGAACCGACGGCGGATGAAAAAGGCAGGCGGAACGTTCCTGCCATTGGCAGGCTCATGCCCACGATGGACATCCCGATAATGGACGCCACAGGCCCGATGGCCGCCAGGGGCATGATATAGCCTTTATACAGCTCCGCAGTGCTTGTGGTTTCGCGGGCGATGACCTCCCATTCCTTTTTCGGCTCCAGCAGGATCTTTTTTACCCGTTCAACGATATTCATATCGACCTCCCTGTATGGTCCTGACATGCCGCCTTTCCTGAAGGCGCCTTACTTGGGGACACGTGCACCCTGCTCATCGCGGCTCCCTTGCGTCGACTGCCGGCGCCGCCTCTTGGGGGTTCGGGATAATTCTCCTCTTGAATCGACTGGTTATCGATTATAGACGCAGGATCTCCGCTGTCAAGGAATATTTTCCCAGTGTCAAGAGCAAATAGAATTGTCCGGTTTTGTAACACATGAATTGTCCGCTTTTCTGTTCCAGAACAAGGGCATCTTTTTGGAGCAGGAGGAGGGCGGCGGACGTGCGCTTCCTCAGACGAT